>WNGH01001086.1_pt1 | contig 25220 bp, 19 predicted proteins | sample 5400631 | NCBI WGS metagenome assembly WNGH01 (sample SAMN13153373, study PRJNA577476) | soil metagenome | isolation source: 115 cm soil or saprolite under Garry oak tree replicate 1 | place: USA:California | collected 2016-06-15
TGCTCTTCACGCCGACCTTGAACTCCCGCATGTAGTCGTTCTTGCCCACGAAGATCATGTAGTCGTTGGCCGACGCCGCGTTAGCGCTCGTCAGCGTCTGGGTGTCGGCGAAGAACACCGGATGGCTGAACTGGGCGGCGATCGGGCCGACGCTGGCCAGATCCTGGTCGGTCGAGTTACGGCCGCCCAGGTTGTCGCGGTTCAGCAGGTAGATCGAGCCGAACTTGCCCGCCTGCATCAGGATGTCCGAATTGGCACTGGTGCCGAACGGCAGCCCGACCGGGCCGCCGGATCCGAAGTCGCTGTCGCTGGAGTCGAGCGACGGGGCGTTCGACGGGCTGAAGAAGTCCTTCGCAGACAGCGTCCCATCGGAGCCCACGGACAGCCGGATGACCGATTCGGCGAGCTGGGCGGGCGGCTTGTTGCCGGGGCCCTTCGGCGGGGAGATGCCGTTACCCGAGGCGACGAAGATCCGCCCGGACCCGTCGGACATGACCCCGCTGCCGCTCTGCCAGATGCCGCCCTTCTTGTTGGCCACCCCGACATCGTCCGCCCACAGGGTCGTGGCGTTGGTGGAGGTGTTCACGCCGCCCAGGGCTGAACGACAGCTTCGGGTCGTTGGTCGGGTGGCCGACGAGCCGCTTCTTGAACGTGATCGCCCCGGTGCTGACGTTCAGCCCGAACAGGTGCCATTCCAAGCTGATCTCCTTGACCATGCCCATCTCGTAGACGGTGTTGGTCGAGGGGTCGTAGACACCGGTGGAGGTGACCCCGATGTTCGGGGCGAGGTCGTTGCAGGAGGTGATGTGGTACGGCGTGCCCAGCGAGGTCTTCCACAGCACCGCGCCGGTCGTCGCGTTCAGCCCGTACACCCAGTCGTTCTCGGTGGCCACGACCAGGGTGTTGCCGACGATCAGCGGCTGCCCGTACACCTGGCCGTTCACCGAGGTCTTGAAGATCTGCCCGAAATGCCCGCCCTGCACCGCGGCCGGGGTCAGCGCCGGCTCGTTGGGATCCCAGCCGTTGCGCAGGTCGTTCTGGGACACGGTGGTCTCGTCACCAGCCGGTCCGGGGCTGGCCGCCGCGTGATGGGCAGGGGCGGCGCCGGCCGGCCCCGCCCCGGCGACCGCGGCGATCCCGGCGGCGGAGACGGCCATCACCACCAGGACAGAGAATGACTTGCGCGCGCCCACAGGCGTGCGGGCGCGCGCGGAAATGATCCATTTCCCCAGCGTTTTCATTGGAATCCCCTCTAGGCACGCGGCACGTGCGCCTCGCCTAGCGGGAAGGCAGCGCTACCTTGTCATGATTACATCAGACAAAGATTGCCAAACCCCCCGTTATCAGCCTGTGACCGTATGTCGGATATAAGGCAACCCTAAGACAACAATCTGCCGAATGTAAGGTGGCTTGGTCAGATTGGTTGCCCGGCCCAGGTCAGGGATCGCGGGGGCTAGCCGCCGGGGGCGGGATCGCGCGGCAGGCCGAGCAGCCGCTCGCCGATGATGTTGAGCTGCACGTCGGTGGTTCCGCCGCCGATCGTGAGGGCCCGGGTGAACAGGACGGCGCGGGTCCAGCGGCTGCCGTAGACGGCGCCCTCCGCGCCGGACAGGGCCCAGCACTCCTCCGCGATCCGCTGCGCGTAGCGCATGCCGAGCACCTTACGGACGCTGCCGGTGGCACCGGGCTCGGTGCCGGACAGCCGCTTGAGCGTCGCCCGGACGCCGAGCAGGTCGATCGCGTGCCCCTCGCTGACCAGGTGCCCGGTGCGCTCGAGCAGCGCCGCGTCCGGACCCTCGCCCAGCCCGGCCACCACCTCGAGCAGGTCGGCGGCGCCGCAGCCGAACGTCCACGACTGGGATAGCGACACCCGCTCGTTGGCCAGCGTGGTGCGGGCCACCTTCCAGCCGCCGTTCACCTCGCCCACGACCAGGTCGTCCGGCACGAACACGTCGTCGATGAAGACCTCGTTGAACAGCGAGTCCCCGGTCATCTCCTTCAGCGGCCGGACGGTGATCCCGGGCGAGGCCATGTCCACCAGGAAGTAGCTGATGCCGTCGTGCCGGGGCGCGCCCGGGTCGGTGCGGGCGATGCAGATCGCCCAGGCGGCGTGCTTGGCCAGTGACGTCCAGACCTTCTGCCCGGACAGCCGCCATCCCCCGTCGGCGCGCTCCGCCCGGGTGGTCAAGCTGGCCAGGTCGGAGCCCGCGCCGGGCTCGCTGAACAGCTGGCACCAGACCGTCGTGCCGGACAGGGTGTCCGGCAGGAACCGCTGCTGCTGCTCGGTGGTCCCGTACTGGACCAGGGCCGGCACGACCCAGGCGCCGATGCCGAGCCCCGGCGGGCGCAGCCCGGCGGCGCGCAGTTCCTCCGCGATGACCAGTTGCTCGAGCGGGCTCGCCGCCCGCCCCCAGGGGGCGGGCAGGTGCGAGGTGACCCAGCCGCCGGCCGCCAGCAGCCGTGCCTGCTCGGCCTTGGGCGCCGCGGCGATGGCCGCCAACTCCCCGGCCACCTGGCCGCGCACGGCCACGGCCTCCTCCGGGAGCTCCACGGTGAGCGGGCGGGTGGCGCCGCCGAGGGCGAGCCGGGCTACCTGGCTGGCCCAGGCGGCCGAGCTGCCCGCCAGCGCGCGCAGCGACAGCGCCCGGCGGTAGTACAGGTGGGCGTCGTGCTCCCAGGTGTAACCGATCCCGCCGAGCACCTGGATGCACTCGTGCGCGCAGTTCACCGCGGCGTCGATGGCGACGGTCGCGGCGGCCCCGGCCGCGAAGTCGCGGCCCGCCTCCCCGGCGGCGCCGCCCGCCTCCGCCCAGGCCCGGGCCGCGTCCCAGGTCACCGCCGCGGCCTGCTCGGACGCGGTGAGCATCCACGCGCAGCGGTGCTTGACCGCCTGGAACTGCCCGATCGGGCGGCCGAACTGATGGCGGATCTTCGCGTACGAGGCGGCGGTGTCCACCGCCCAGGCGGCGATCCCGCACGCCTCCGCGGCGAACAGCGTCGCGGCCAGGCCAGGTACCAGGCCCTGCGGGAGCCCGGAGAGCACCCGGCCGGCCGGCACCGCTACCTTGTCCGCGCTCACCCGCGCCACCGGCCTGGTCAGGTCCATGCCGTCCAGCGGCGCCAGCCCCACGTCGCGGGCGTCCACCGCCACCCAGGCCTGCGCCTCGCCCTGCCCGGCCGGCAGGATCAGCAGGTCGGCCAGGCACGCGCCGGCCACCGGCCCGCAGCTCCCGTCGATCACCAGGCCGCCGGCGTCGCCTGGCACCCAGCTCAGCCCCGGCCCCAGGCCCACCGCGGCGGTGAGCGTGCCCGCCGCCAGCTCCTTGACCAGGCCTTCCAGTGCGGCGGTGTCGGCGCCGTCGGGCGCGCCGTCGATCGCGCTCGCCAGGATCGCCCCGGCCAGCACCGAGGGCAGGAACCCGCCGGGTACCAGCGCACGGGCCAGTTCCTCGGCGGCCACCGCCAGCTCGGGCAGGCCCGCGCCCTGGCCGCCGAGTGCCTCCGGCAGGTGCAGGCCGAGCAGGCCCTGGGCCGCCAGGCCCGGCCGCAGCGAGTCCCGGTACCGCGCGGCGCCCTTGTCCTCGGCGTCCACGACCGACCTGATCACGGTGGCCGGGGCGGCGTGCCCGGCCCAGCCGCGCACCGACTCGGCCAGCGCCAGGTGCTCTTCCGTCAGGGCCAGCGTCATTGCCCACCTCACTCGCCGAGAACCCACGTCCCGGCCTCACTGTAAAACGGCGTCCCGCTCAGCGGAACCACCCTGTACGAATCTCGTTACCGGCTGGTAGGATGAGATAAGTTACTGATCAGTAGGACTGCCGGAACCGGAACGGGGCCCGGGCGGTCCCGCGCGAGAGGCGGGGCTCGATTGAGTCACTACAAGAGCAACCTGCGCGACATCGAGTTCAACCTGTTCGAGATGCTGCGCCGGCAGGACGTCCTCGGCAAGGCCCCCTACCCGGAACTGGACACCGAGACGGTCCGCGAGGTGCTGGCCGAGGTGAACCGGCTGGCCGTCGGCCCGCTCGCGGACTCCTTCGCCGAGGCCGACCGCAACCCCCCGGTCTTCGACCCGGCCACCGGCTCGGTCACGATCCCCGACGGGTTCAAGCGCTCCTACCGCGCGTTCATGGACGCCCAGTGGTGGCGGCTGGACGTGCCGCCCGGCCTCGGCGGCACCGGCGCGCCCCGGTCGCTGCACTGGGCCGTGGCGGAACTGGTGCTCGGGGCCAACCCGGCCGTCTGGATGTACGCGAGCGGCCCGTCCATGGCCCAGGTGCTCTGGCTGGTCGGCACGCCCGAGCAGCAGCGCTTCGCCGAGTTCGCGATCGACCGGGGCTGGACCTCCACCATGGTGCTCACCGAGCCGGACGCGGGCTCCGACGTGGGCGCCGGGCGGACCAAGGCCATCGCGCAGCCGGACGGCACCTGGCACATCGAGGGCGTGAAGCGGTTCATCACCTGCGCCGAGCACGACATGGCGGAGAACATCTTCCACCTGGTCCTGGCCCGTCCGGAGGGTCACGGCCCGGGCACCAAGGGGCTGTCCATGTTCCTCGTGCCCAAGTTCCTGACCGGCCCCGATGGCACGCCCGGCGAGCGGAACGGGGTCGAGGTGACCGGCGTAGAGCACAAAATGGGCCTGCACGCCTCGACCACCTGTGAGCTGACCTTCGGCGCCCGCCGGCCCGCCGTCGGCACGCTGGTCGGCGACGTGCATGACGGCATCCGGCAGATGTTCATGATCATCGAGCACGCGCGGATGATGGTGGGCACCAAGGCGATCGCGACCCTGTCCACCGGGTACCTGAACGCGCTGGAGTACGCCAAGACCCGGGTGCAGGGCGCCGACCTCGCGCGGATGGCGGACAAGACCGCGCCGCGGGTGACCATCACCCATCACCCCGACGTGCGCCGGGTGCTGATGATGCAGAAGGCGTACGCGGAGGGCATGCGGGCTTTGGTGCTTTACGCTGCGGCGCTGCAGGACACGCTCCAAATCCAGACGGCCGGTGGCGGCGCCGACCTCCAGACGGTGGCGCTCAACGACCTGCTGCTGCCGGTCGTCAAGGGGGCCGGCTCGGAGCGCGCCTACGAGATGCTCACCCTGTCGCTGCAGACGTTCGGCGGCTCCGGCTTCCTCAAGGACTACCCGATCGAGCAGTACATCAGGGACGCCAAGATCGACAGCCTCTACGAGGGCACCACCGCGATCCAGGGCCTTGACCTGTTCTTCCGCAAGATCCTCCGCAACGAGGGCAAGGCGCTGCGCACGCTGCTCACGGAGATCACCGCGTTCGCGGCCGGTGAGGAGGGCAACGGCAGGCTCAAGCCGGAGCGGACCGCGCTGGCCCGCGCGGCCGGTGACGTGGAGGGCCTGGTCAGCGCGCTGGCCGGGTACGCGGCGGCGTCGCTGGAGCGCCCGGAGGAGATCTACCGGGCCGGGCTGAACACGACCAGGCTGCTGATGGCGCTCGGCGACCTGGTGATCGGCTGGCTGCTCGCCCGCCAGGCGGAGGTGGCGCTCGCGGCACTGGACGCCGGGGACGCCGGCCGCATGAGTGCCGCGGACCGGGCGTTCTACCAGGGCAAGCTGGCCACCGCGCGGTTCTTCGCGCAGACCGTGCTGCCGCGCCTGGCCGTGGAGCGCGAGATCGCCGAGGCCACCACCCTGGACCTGATGGAGCTGCCCGAAGACGCCTTCTAGCGGGGGCGCGCCCGGCGCCGGTGCTCTCAAATGAGCCAGTGCCGCACGGTGTTATTTACCGGTGCCGTCCCCGGCGCCTCAGATCTCGAACTGGATGGCCGCCCGGCTGGCCACGATCGGGCTCACGTACCGCTCGACCAGGGCAGCACGACATGCCGCAGCATTCGCTCTCTTTCGGAGCAGGACCTTGGCCGTGGGGGCTTCCGCCACTATGGCGCAAGCCCCCCACGGCCGTGCACGGTCCGGCGGTCAGCCCCAGGCGATCATGCGCACCGGGTCGGTGAGCATCGCCCCGATGTCGCGCAGCACCGCCGAGCCCAGGTCGCCGTCCACGGTCCGGTGGTCGAAGGACAGCGCGAGCGTGGTCACCTGGCGCACGGCCAGCGCGCCCTCGTGGACCCAGGGCGCCTCCTTGACCTGGCCGAGCGCGAGGATCGCCGACTCGCCGGGGGTCAGGATGGGCGTGCCGGTGTCCACGCCGAACACGCCCACGTTGGTGATCGTGATCGTGCCGCGGGCCAGGTCGGCGGGCGGGGTCTTCCCGCTGCGTGCCGTGCCGGCCAGTTCCGACAGCGCGCGCGCCAGGCCGGGCAGCGACAGCGCGTGCGCGTTCTTGATGTTGGGCACCAGCAGGCCCCGGTCGGTGGCGGCGGCGATGCCCAGGTTCACGTAGTGCTTGACCACGATCTCCTGGGCCGCCTCGTCCCACGACGAGTTGATCATCGGGTGCCGCGCCACCGCCAGCATCAGCGCCTTGGCCACCAGCAGCAGCGGCGAGGGCCGCCACCCCTCGAACTCCGGCAGCTCCCGCAGCCGCTGCACCGCCGACATCGTCTCGGTCATGTCGACCTGCAGGAACTCCGTCACGTGCGGCGCGGTGAACGCGCTCGACGACACCGCCAGCGCCGTGTGCTTCCGCACCCCCCGGATCGGAACCCGCTCTTCCCCGCCGGCCAGCGCCGCCGGCCCCGCCAGGGCGCCCGTCACCTCGGCCACGGCGGGCCCGGAAGCTGCGGCTTGCACATCCTCCCGGGTAATGACCCCCTCGGGCCCGCTCCCGGTCAGCGCCGCCAGATCCACCCCCAGATCCCTGGCCAGCTTCCGCACCGGCGGCTTGGCCAACGGCCGTCCCGCCACCCCGGTTGCCCCGGATCCGTTTCCGCCAGGCGCCGGCGGGCCCACCGGTTCCGCCGGAGCCCGTCCAGCCCCGGATCCACCTCCCGCCTTCCCCCCCTTGCGTGGCCGTCGTGTCGTCGCCCCCAGCTTCACCCCGTACCCGACCAGCACCGCCTGCCGCTCGATCTTCGGCGCCGGGCTCCCATGAATCCCAGGCTCCCGGGCCGCAGGTTCCCCCTCAGCCGTTTCCGCCGGGGCGCCCGGTGATGTCCCGGATGGCGTTTTGCCAGCCGGGACATTGCCGGGCGGCCCAGATCCCTCCGCCACAGTGCCCGCCGCGCCAGCATCTGCGGACACGTCTACCGCGATGATCGGCGTCCCCACGTCCACCGACTGCCCTTCGGACACGAGCAGGTCGGTAACCACCCCTTCGAACGGGCTGGGCAGCTCCACCAGCGACTTAGCCGTCTCGATCTCCACGATCACCTGATTGACGGTCACCCGGTCCCCGGGCTTCACCTTCCAGGAGACGATGTCCGCCTCGGTCAGCCCTTCACCGACATCCGGCAACTTGAATTGCTTCACGTCAGCCATGAATTCCCCCGTCTCAGTACGCGAACGTGCGGTCGACGGTGTCGAGCACGCGGTCCAGATCGGGCAGGTAATGGTCCTCGAGCCGGGACGGCGGGTACGGGGTGGAGAATCCGCCGGCCCGCAGCACCGGGGCCTCCAGGTGGTAGAAGCACTCCTCGGTCACCCGGGCGGCGATCTCGGCGCCGAGCCCGGCGGTGACCGGCGCCTCGTGCACGACCACGCACCGGCCGGTCTTGCGCACCGACGCGATCACGGTGCCGATGTCCAGCGGGGACAGCGAGCGCAGGTCGATCACCTCGAGCGCGCGGCCGTCCTCACGGGCCGCGACGGCCGCTTCCACGCAGGTCCGCACGAGCGGCCCGTAGGTCACCACGGTCGCGTCGCCGCCCTCGGCCACGATCCGCGCGGAGGTCAGCGGCACCGCGCCGGCCAGGTCCGCGGTGGTGTCCACCTCGGCCTTGTCCCAGTAGCGGCGCTTCGGCTCGAAGAAGATCACCGGGTCGTCGGAGGCGATCGACTGCTGGATCATGGTGAACGCGTCCGCCGGGCCCGAGCACGCGACCACCCGCAGGCCGGCCGTGTGCACGAAGTACGCCTCGGGCGACTCGCTGTGGTGCTCCACCGCGCCGATGCCACCGCCGCACGGGATCCTGATCACCACGGGCATGCGTACCCGGCCGAGCGAGCGCAGCCGCTGCTTGGCGAGCTGGCTGACGATCTGGTCGAACGCGGGGAAGACGAAGCCGTCGAACTGGATCTCGCACACCGGCCGGTAGCCGCGCAGCGCGAGCCCGATCGCGGTGCCGACGATGCCGGACTCGGCGAGCGGCGTGTCCACCACGCGGGATTCCCCGAAGTCCTTCTGCAGCCCGTCGGTGACCCGGAACACCCCGCCCAGCTTGCCCACGTCCTCGCCCATGATGAGCACCTTGGGGTCGGCCTCCAGGGACTTGCGGAGGCCCTCGTTGATCGCCTTGGACAGCGTGAGCGTGGTCATCGTGCCACCTCCTCGGCCTCGAAGGAGTCCAGGTAGGCGGCGAACTGCTCACGCTCGGAGTCCAGCAGCGCATTCGGCTCGCTGTAGATGTTGTCGAAGATCGACAACGGCTCCGGGTCCGGCATGGCCAGGCAGCCCTGCCGGACGTTGCGGCCCACCTCCGCCGCTTCGGCCTCGATCGCCTCGAAGAACGTGGCGCCGACGGCGCCGGTGCGGACCAGGTAGGCCTTGACCCGCTCGATGGGGTCCTTGAGCTTCCACGCCTCCAGCTCGCTGGCGAGCCGGTACCTGGTCGGGTCGTCGGTGGTGGTGTGCGCGCCCATCCGGTAGGTGAACGCCTCGATGAGCATGGGGCCCTGGCCCTCCCGGGCGGCCTGCATCGCCTTGCGGGTGACGGCCAGGCAGGCGAACACGTCGTTGCCGTCCACCCGGATGCCGGGGAAGCCGAAGCCACTGGCCCGCTGGTACAGCGGGACGCGGCTCTGCCGTTCCAGCGGCTCGGAGATGGCCCACTGGTTGTTCTGGCAGAAGAACACCACGGGGGCGTTGAACACCGAGGCGAAGACGAACGCCTCGTTCACGTCGCCCTGACTGGTGGCGCCGTCACCGAAGTAGACGATGACCGCCTCGCCGTTCTCGCCGACCAGCCCGTCGCGCTGGATCCCCATCGCGTAGCCGGTGGCGTGCAGGGTCTGCGCGCCGATCACGATCGTGTACAGGTGGAAGTTGTGCTCGGCCGGGTCCCAGCCGCCGTGGCTGACGCCCCGGTATAGCTCCAGGAGCTTTATCGGGTCGACCCCACGGCACCAGGCCACCCCGTGCTCACGGTAGGTGGGAAAGGCCATGTCACGGGGTCCGAGCGCCCGCCCGGAGCCGACCTGGGCCGCCTCCTGGCCGAGCAGCGACGCCCAGATGCCGAGCTCGCCCTGGCGCTGCAGCGCGATCGCCTCTGTGTCGATGCGGCGGACCAGGACGAGGTCGCGGTACAGGCCCTTCACCTCGTCGGTGGACAGCTCCAGGGGATAGTCGGGATGCTCCAGCCGTTCCCCCTCGGGGGTAAGCAGCTGAATGGTTTCCACGCGCGATCCGGCCTGCCGGTCCAGGCTGGCGGATCCCGGTGCGGTGGTGACCGCACCGTCAGCATCGACGGCCACGCGCCACTCCTTGTGATCGGGGCCGGCTGCGGGATCACCGTGACCGGCCAGCGGGGGTCCGTGACGGCTCTGGTGGGCCGTGGACCGTTATTGCCATCGTGACAGACGGCGCGGCGTGCGGCTAACCCCAGATGAACAGTGACCGGCCGGCCGCGAGTCGCGTACGCTGCGTGGCCGGCGGGCAAGGTCCGAGGAAAGGCGAGGAAAAGTGACCAAAATCATTGTCGACGTGATGCTGAAGCGGGAGATTCACGACCCGCAGGGAGAAGCCATCTCACGCGCCTGCCAGCGGCTTGGATACGGCGACGTGGTGGGCGTGCGGCAAGGCAAGCGGTTCGAGGTGGAACTGCGGGGTGAGGCCGATGACAGCGCTCTGACCAGGGTTGGAGAGCTCGCCGTGGAATTGCTCGCGAACCCGGTGATTGAGGAATTCGTGTTGCGCGCGGAGTGAGCGGATGACCCGCCGCGGTAGCGCGCGCCGACATAACCGGCGGGTAGCGGCGTGCGTTAACCATGGTGTCACTCAAGTTGACGGTTACCCCGGCCCAGGCGGGGGAAAGCACTCAAAGTGGCCAACGTGGACCGTGCGAACGGTAACCGGGGGGCGGGTGCATACACCGGTGAGCAGCGCCGAGGAGCCTAGCGTGGACGTGAAGCTCTGCCTGGTGTTTCCGCGCAAGGCACTGAGCGTGCCGGTGATGCGCCACATGCTCGGCGATGCCCTCAGGGGCCTGGGCGCCGACGACGACGGACTCGCGGAACTGCTACTGGCGGTAACCGAGGCCTGCACCAACGTGGTGCGTCACGGGGGACCGGGGCGCAGGTACGAGGTGGTGGCCAGCCTGGGCCGCCGTGGCTGCCGTATCGAGGTGCAGAACACCTGGCAGGGGTTCGCCGGCGGCCGGATTCCGGGGCTGCGGCGCCGACCCTGGACGGGGGCGGTCGCGCCGGCGCGGTCCCGGCGCCGCGGCGTGCGCCCGGCCACCTTCGGCCGCTCGCTGCTCGGCGCGGCCCGGCCCGGCTCCGGCCCGGCGGCACATACCGGGGAGGCGGCGGTCGGGGACGAGGACATCGCCGCCTTGCCGGAGTCGGGACGGGGCATCGACATCATGCGGGCCTGCGTGGACAACGTCAGCATGACCAGCGGCCCCGAGCACCGGACCGTGGTGTCCCTGCAGAAGCGCCTGGCCTGGCGCCCGGGGGCCCCGTTCGCCGAGGAACCGGACGACGAGTTCGAAGACGGCGAACTCGCCGACGCCGGCTGACCCGCTCCTGTCGTGGTGAGCCGGTAGCCTGCGTCCGTGGAAGGACGCCCGTGACGGCCCGGGTAGGGGTCGTCACCTTTCCCGGGTCACTCGACGACCGCGATGCCGCCCGCGCGGTGCGCAGCGCCGGGGCCGAAGCGGTCCCGCTCTGGCACGGGGACCGCGGCCTGCGCGGGGCCGACGCGGTGATCCTCCCCGGTGGTTTCTCCTACGGCGACTACCTGCGCTGCGGCGCCATCGCGCGGTTCGCGCCGGTGATGGCCGACCTGGTGCCCGCCGCCCGGTCGGGGCTGCCGGTGCTGGGCATCTGCAACGGGTTCCAGATCCTCTGCGAGGCGCACCTGCTGCCGGGCGCGCTGACCCACAACGCCGGGCTCCGGTTCATCGACCGGGAGGTCCGGGTGCGCATCGAGCACAACGGCACCCCGTGGACCAGCGGCTACGAACGGGATCAGGAGATCACCGTGGTACTCAAGAGCGGTCAGGGCGCCTACCTCGCCGATGCCGCCACGCTGGCCAGGCTCGAGGCGGACGGCCAGGTGGTCGCCAGGTACGCCGGCGGCAGCCCGAACGGCTCCGCGCGGGGCATCGCCGCCGTGACGAACCCGGAGGGGAACGTGGTCGGCATCATGCCGCACCCCGAGCACGCCATCGACCCGCTGACCGGGCCGGGCAGCGACGGGCTCGGCTTCTTCACCTCGGTCGTCCGCGCGCTGGTGGCCCGGTGAGCACAAAGGCCGCCGCCGGGCCGGAATCCCCGGCCGGGCCGGGAACCGGGGCCGGGGCGGACACCGTGGCCACGGCCGCCGCCACCCCGGACCGCCCTCAGCCGTATGCCGGGCTGGGCCTGACCGAGGAGGAGTACCAGCGGATCCGGGGGCTGCTCGGGCGGCGGCCGACCGATCCGGAACTGGCGCTGTACTCGGTGATGTGGAGCGAGCACTGCTCCTACAAGTCCTCCCGGATCTACCTGCGCCAGTTCGCCGACAATGCGCCGCCGGCGAAGGGGGCCAGTGAAGGGGGAACGGGGAGGCGGGCGGGGGGCGGGGCCCTGCTGGCCGGAATCGGGCACAACGCCGGCGTGGTGGACATCGGCCAGGGGTACGCGATCACCTTCAAGATCGAGTCACACAACCACCCGTCCTACGTGGAGCCGTTCCAGGGCGCCGCCACCGGGGTCGGCGGCATCGTCCGCGACATCCTGGCCATGGGCGCCCGCCCGGTGGCGGTGCTCGACTCGCTGCGGTTCGGCCCGGCGGGCGGGCCGGACACCGCCCGGGTGCTGCCCGGCGTGGTCGGCGGGATCTCGTTCTACGGCAACTGCCTGGGCCTGCCCAACATCGGCGGCGAGCTGGCCTTCGACCCGTGCTACACGGGCAACCCGCTGGTGAACGCGCTGTGCGTGGGCGTGATGCGGCACGAAGACCTGCGGTTCGCCGTGGCGCGCGGGGCGGGCAACAAGGTGATCCTGTTCGGCGCCCGCACCGGCCCGGACGGCATCGGCGGGGCATCGGTGCTGGCCAGCGCGTCGTTCGGTGGCGGCGAGGCGGCCAAGCGGCCGAGCGTGCAGGTCGGCGACCCGTTCATGGAGAAGCTGCTGGTGGAGTGCTGCCTGGAGCTGGGCGCGGCCGGGCTGCTGGCCGGCATCCAGGACCTGGGCGCCGCCGGGGTGTCCTGCGCGACCGCGGAACTCGCCGCGGGCGGCGGCTCCGGCATGGCGGTGGACCTGGACCTGGTGCCGCTGCGGGACTCCTCGCTCGGCCCCGCGGAGATCCTCATGAGCGAGTCCCAGGAACGCATGATGGCGATCGTGGAGCCGGGCCACGTGGCCCGGTTCACCGAGATCTGCGCGCGCTGGGACGTGCCGGCCACGGTGATCGGCGAGGTGACCGGCACCGGGCGGCTGCGGATGACCTGGCGCGGCGAGCTGGTGGTGGACATCGCGCCGGAGACCGCGGCCAGCCAGGGCCCGGTCTACGACCGGCCGGCGGTGCGCCCGGTCGGCCAGGACGCCCTGGTGGCCGACGACCCGGCCCGGCTGCCCCGCCCAGGGCCCGGCGAGCTGGGCGGCACCCTGCTCGCCCTGCTGTCCTGGCCGGACCTGGCGGACAAGACCTGGGTGACCGAGCAGTACGACCGGCACGTGCTCGGCGACACGGTGCTCGCCGCCCCGGAGAACGCCGGGGTGATCAGGGTCGATGAGCGGACCGGCCTCGGCGTGGCGCTCGCCACCGACGGGAACGGGCGGTACGCCCGGCTGGACCCGTACGCGGGCGCCCAGCTCGCCCTCGCCGAGGCGTACCGGAATGTGGCGGCGACCGGCGCGCGCCCGGCCGCGGTGACCAACTGCCTCAACTTCGGCTCGCCCGAGGACCCGGGTGTCATGTGGCAGTTCGCCGAGGCCGTGCGGGGCCTCGCGGACGGCTGCGCGTTCCTCGGCACCCCGGTGACCGGTGGCAACGTCAGCTTCTACAACCAGACCGGGGAGGTGCCCATCCACCCCACGCCGGTGGTCGGTGTGCTGGGGGTGCTCCCCGACGTGCGGCGGCGGCTGTCGCTCGGGTTCCGCCGGCCCGGGGCCAGCCTGGTGCTGCTCGGCCGGACCGGCGAGGACTTCGGCGGCTCGGCGTGGGCCTGGGCGGTCCACGGCCACCTCGGCGGCCGCCCGCCCGCCGTGGACCTGGCCATGGAACGGGCGCTCGCCGCGGTGCTCGCGGCAGCGGCGCAGGACGGCCTGCTCGCCGCGGCGCACGACCTGTCCGACGGCGGGCTGGCCGTCGCCCTGGCCGAGAGCTGCTTGCGTGGCCGGGCAGGCCCGGACGGCCAGGCCGGCCCGGTCGGCGCACGGGTGGGCCTGCCCGGGGATCCGTTCACCATGCTGTTCAGCGAATCGCCCGCCCGCGTGGTGGCCGAGGTCGCCCCCGGCGCGGCGGCGCCGCTCGCCGCCCTGTGTGACCGGCACGGGGTCCCGCTGACGGGCCTGGGCACGGTCGGCGGGGACCGGCTGGAGGTGGCGGGCTGTTTCGGCCTGGCGCTGGACGAGCTCGCGGCGGCCCGCGCCAGCGTGCTGCCGGCCCTGTTCGGCTGAGGTCCCGGTGACCGCCGCGAGCGACCGCGCCGCCCGGCGGCTCCGGGCCGCGCTGGACGAGCAGCGGGCCGCGCTGGGCGAGCCCGCCTGGTCCGGGCCCGGCGATCCGGAGACGTTGGGCCTGGCCTGCGCGGCGGCGGTGGCGGCGGCGCTGGGCAACGGCCGCGCACCGCTGCCCGAGGCGCTGCGGGCCGCGACCAGGAGCCTGCTCGGCAGGCTCGCCGCCCGGGCACCCGGCCGGGCGGTGGAGGTGCGGGTGCCGCCGTACGCGGCGGTCCAGTGCGTCGAGGGCCCCCGGCACACCCGGGGCACGCCGCCCAACCTGGTGGAGATGGACCCGGTGACCTGGGTCCGGCTGGCGGCCGGGCAGACGGAGTGGGCCGACGCGGTGGCGTCCGGCGCGGTGCGGGCCAGCGGGGTCCGCGCCGACCTGACCGCGTACCTACCGCTGCTTTCGTCGGGAGAACGCGGCGCCGGTCATTAGACTGACCGGGTGGTCAAGCCCGACGGCCGACTCTCCGGCGACTTGGATCCGGGGGATCAGCCTCCTCGGGACGCATGCGGCGTATTCGGCGTCTGGTCGGAAGGTGAGGACGTCGCCAAGCTCGCCTACTACGGCCTCTACGCGTTGCAGCACCGCGGCCAGGAGTCGGCCGGCATCGCCGTCAGCGACGGCGTGCGGATCGTCGTCTACAAGGACATGGGCCTGGTGGCCCAGGTGTTCGACGAGCGCGTGCTGAGCTCCTTGCACGGCCACATCGCGGTCGGGCACTGCCGCTACTCCACGAGCGGGGCGTCGGTGTGGAAGAACGCCCAGCCGACGTTCCGGCCCACGCCGGCCGGCGGCGTTGCCCTCGGCCACAACGGGAATTTGATAAATACGCTGGAGCTTGCCGCCCTGGCTGCCCCCGCCGACGGGCTTCCGGGGCTGACCGGCACGTCCGACACCGACGTGCTGACCGCGTTGTTCGCCGATCCGGCCCACGCCACCCTGGCCGAGGCCGCGCTGGCCACGCTGCCGCTGGTGCGCGGGGCGTACTCGCTGGTCTTCGCCGACGAGCGCACCCTGTACGCGGCACGGGATCCGCAGGGCTTCCGGCCGCTGGTGCTCGGCCGGCTCGCCCGTGGCTGGGTGGTGGCCAGCGAAACGGCGGCCCTGGACATCGTCGGCGCCCAGTTCGTCCGCGAGGTGGAGCCGGGCGAACTGGTCTCGATCGATGACAGTGGGGTCACCTCGGCCACCTTCGCCCCGGCGCAGCCACGAGGCTGCCTGTTCGAGTACGTGTACCTGGCCCGCCCGGACACCACCATCGCCGGCCGGGGCGTGCACGCGGTGCGGGTGGAGGTGGGCCGCCGTCTCGCCACCGAGCACCCGGCCGAGGCCGACCTGGTCATCCCGGTGCCGGAGTCGGGGACCCCGGCCGCGATCGGTTACGCCCAGGCCAGCGGCATCCCCTACGGGCAGGGGCTGGTGAAGAACTCCTACGTGGGCCGCACGTTCATCCAGCCGAGCCAGACGATCCGCGAGCGGGGCATCCGGCTGAAGCTGAACCCGCTGCGGGACGTGATCGCCGGCCGGCGGATCGTCGTGGTGGACGACTCGATCGTGCGCGGCAGCACCCAGCGCGCCATCGTCGTGATGCTGCGCGAGGCCGGCGCCGCCCAGGTGCACGTGCGGATCTCCAGCCCCCCGGTGCAGTGGCCCTGCTTCTACGGGATCGACTTCGCCACCCGGGCCGAACTGATCGCCGGCGGCCTCGCGGTGGACCAGATCCGCGAGTCGATCGGGGCCGACTCGCTCGGGTTCATCTCCCTGGCGGCCCTGGTCGAGGCGAGCACCGTGCCCGCGGACCGCCTGTGCCGGGCCTGCTTCGACGGCGACTACCCGGTTCCGGTCGCCGAGGCCGAGCGCGGCAAGCACGTGCTGGAAGAGGCGGCCGCTGCCGGGGTGCGATCGTGACAGGCCCGCTGGACTACCAGGCCGCCGGGGTGAGCATCGAGGCGGGGGACCGCGCGGTGGCCCTGATGCGCGACGCGATCGCGCGGACCTCGGGCCCCGAGGTGGTCGGCGGGATCGGCGGGTTCGCCGGCCTGTTTGACGCCTCCCGGCTGACCGGCTACCGGCGCCCGCTGCTGGCCACGGCCACCGACGGGGTGGGCACCAAGGTGGTTATCGCCCAGCGGCTTGGCCGGTACGGCACGATCGGGCTGGACCTGGTCGCGATGGTGGTGGACGACCTGGTCACCTGCGGCGCCGAGCCGCTGTTCCTGACCGACTACGTGGTGTTCGGCACCCTGGTGGCCGAACGGGCCGCCGAGGTCGTTCGGGGCGTGGCCCGGGGCTGTGAGCTGGCCGGCTGCGCCCTGCTCGGCGGGGAGACCGCCGAGCACCCGGGGCATCTGGGCCCCGGCGACTTCGACCTGGCGGGCGCGGCGACCGGCGTCGTGGAGGCGGACGCCCTGCTGGGCCCGGACCGGGTCCGGGCCGGCGACGCGATCCTCGCCCTGGCCTCGTCCGGGCTGCACGCCAACGGATACTCGCTGGTCCGGCGGGTGATCGGGGCGGCGGGCCTGGCCCTGGACGCCGAGCCGCCCGAGCTCGGCAAGCCGCTGGGCGAGGAGCTGCTGACGCCGACCACGATCTACGCCAGGGACTGCCTGGCCCTGGCCGCGGACCGCGACGTGCACGCGTTCGCGCACGTGACCGGCGGCGGCCTGGCCGCCAACCTGGCCAGGGTGCTGCCACCGGGCACGGGTGCCGTCGTGGAGCGCGGCACCTGGTCCCCGTCCGCCGTGTTCCCGTTCATCGCGGGCCACGGCGGCATCGGCCAGGAGGAGATGGAGCGGGTGTTCAACATGGGCGCCGGCATGCTCGCCGTGGTAGCGGCGGACGACGCCGACCGTGCCCTGCGCCTGCTAACGGATCGCGGGGTACCCGCCTGGCACGCAGGCCAGGTCATCTCGGATGCTGAAGACGTCCGTCTCGTCGGCGCCTATCGGAGCGCAGGAATCTAGTCCGCTACGTCTTCGTCTTCGTCGTCGTCGAAGTCGCTGTAGCGATCGGCTAGCTCGGAAGATGCGTGGTCGTTGTTGTCCCGCACGCTTTCTTCGCCGACGCCCAGCTCGGTCCGCAGCCGGTCAAGGTCAGTGCCGCCGCTGTTGTACTTGAGCTGGCGTGCCACCTTTACCTGCTTGGCCTTGGCTCGGCCGCGCCCCATTGGCTCGACCCCCTCGAACATGCCGGGGCCTGCCTAGGCCCCTGTTCCCTGCACTGAGCAATAGGGCGTCGTGCACATGGTGCGGCGCGTCGCTTCTCCAGCGCCTGGAGCGCGACGCGCGCGTTCGAGCCCGCATGCATCTATTACGGTACCTGCTTTGCGCCGCGAGCGCTTCCCAGGGCGCACTGCTGGGTTTCTGCGCCGGCTCAGGAAGGCAGCCAGATGCCCCGGAGCCGGCCGATCTCGGCCATCCGGCGCTCGGCCAGCCGGTCGGCGGCCACGGCGGGCGGCACGCCCTCCTCGTCCGCCAGCGCGAAGATCTTCTTGGCCGTGACGTAGATCTTCTCGGCCCGGGCGCTGGCGCGTTCGAAGTTGAAACCGGCCAGCTCGTCCGCGACCTGGATGACCCCGCCGGCGTTGACCAGGTAGTCCGGGGCGTAGAGGATGTCGCGGTCGGCGAGCACCTTTTCCAGTCCGGCATGCGCGAGCTGGTTGTTGGCGGCGCCGCAGACGATGCGGGCGGGCAGCACCGCCACGGACTCGTCGGTGAGCGCGCCGCCCATCGCGCACGGCGCGTAGACGTCGAGCGGGCGGGCGAGCAGTTCGGCCTGCCCGCCGACGGCCTGCACGCCCGGATGAACCGCCAGCACCCGCTGGACCGCGGCGGCGTTGACGTCGCAGACCACAACCCTGGCACCCGCCTCGATCAGGTGACCGACCAGGCGGTGGCCCACCTTGCCCACCCCTTCGACGCCGACCAGGCGGTCCTCCAGGCTGTCCGAGCCCCAGGTGTGCTCCGCGGCGGCCCGCATCCCGTGGAACACCCCGATCGCGGTCAGGATCGACGAGTCCCCGCCACCGCCGTTCAGCACCGTCCGCCCGGTGACGTAATGGCACTCGCGGGCCACCAGATCCATGTCCTCGCTGTAGGTGCCGATGTCGCACGCGGTCACGTACCGCCCGCCGAGCGACTCCACGAACCGGCCGTAGGCCCGCAGCAGGGCCTCGGTCTTCAGCCGGGCCGGGTCCCCGATGATCACCGCCTTGCCGCCACCGAGGTCGAGGTTGGCCAGGGCGTTCTTGTATGCCATCGCGCGGGACAGGTTCAGCACGTCGGCCAGGGCGGCGTCCTCCGACGGGTAGGGGAAGAAACGCGTGCCGCCGAGGGACGGGCCGAGCACGGTGGAGTAGATGGCGATGATCGCCCGCAGCCCGGTCTGCGGGTCCTGGCAGAACACGACCTGCTCGTGCCCGCCGCGCGCGGTGGAGGTGGGTGCGGGCGCGTCCTGGGGGTAGGCGGGCGCGCTGCCACGGGGGTTGCTCGCGAAGACGTTCGTCACTGTGGTGACTCTCCCGGCGACGTGCCGCGTCCTCGCTGACGCGGACTCGCGATAAGCGTATGCCCACTGCCTGTGGCGGCCCGCGCCCGATGACGGGCAAAATGAGGTGCAGGGGGTGCAACCATATGAATAGGTCCCGGGCCAGGCTGGCGGGCACGATCGCCGCAGCGGCCGCGTTGCTGACCGCGCTGGGTGCCGCTGTTCCGGCCACCGCTACCGCCGCCTCGGGCGGGGTCGTCCTGGCCGCGCCGGTGGCCCCGGCCGCGCGCACCGGGCCGGCCGCGCGCACCGGGCCGGCCGCGCGCAGCATGGCGGTCCGGCACGCTCCGAGGGCCCGTGCGGCCCCGGCCCCGTTCGTGATCATCATGATGGAGAACCACGGCCTGCATCCGGTGCTGAACGACCAGACGGACATGCCGTACCTGAACAGCCTGTGGCGCGGCGGCACCAGCCTGGACTTCCCGCACTACGCCGCGCTGGGCCACCCGAGCCTGCCCAACTACCTCGGCATGGCCTCAGGGTTCACCCAGGCCACCTCGGATGCGGTGCACCCGGGTGAGTTCGCGGGCCCGTCGGTCTGGGACCAGCTCACCCAGGCGGGGGTGTCCTGGGGGATCCTCGAGGAGGGCATGCCGTCGGCATGCTCCCCGCGCGTCACCTACAACGACCCGGCGACCGGCGGGCAGTACCTGCTCCGGCACGACCCCGGCATAACGTTCGGCACGGTCTACGGCAGTGCCGAATGCCAGCTGGTGCAGCCGCTTTCCGCGCTCAACTACGCCAGCCTGCCCGCGGTCAGCTTCATCACCCCGAACACCTGCGATGACATGCATGGCCTGACCGCTACCCAGCTTGCCAGCACCGGGTTCGTCAACTGCCTCAAGGGCTCCGACGCGCTGGAACGGCGCTCGGACCAGTGGCTGTCCCAGATCGTGCCGAACCTCACCGCCGCCGGGGCAACGGTGTTCATCACGTTCGACGAATGCTGCGCGGCCACCCTCGGCCCGATGTACGCGCTCGAGACCGGCCCCGCCGTCACGCCCGGGTCCGACGGCACCGGTTACTCCCACTACTCGGTGCTCGCCGGGATCGAGGATGCCTACGGCCTGTCACTGCTCGGCGGGGCGGCTACCGCGAACCCCATCCCCGTGCCGTAGCGGGAGCCGGGGGAGCGCCCCTGGGGCGTACCCAGGCAACATCCAGGGCCCGGTGATGATCTCGTTACGTGTCGTGTCGGTATCCCGCGATGACTGCGTGCCAGGATTCCTGGGTGCTTCCCTACGCCGCATACCTGCGTGTATACGAACCCCTCTCGGCATTCTCCGGCGCCGAAGGCCCGCGCTGGGCCGAGTACGCGGCATCGGCGGGCCGGCCGCGCCGCGCCGGAGCGCTCGCCGCGGAGCAGGCGGAGTCGCTGGCCAGGGCGATCGCGTTCCCGCCGCGGCCCGCTCCCGAGCGGGAAAGCGACCATGCCTACGTACGGTGGTCGGAGGGCACCACCTACATCTGCCCGTGGCAGACCAGGCTGCGGTCCTGGCTGGTGCTGTCCCGGCTCCGCACCGCCGCGCCGTCGCTGACCAGGGCCGCGTTCTCCGCCCACCACGCCGACGCGGCCGTGCGTGAGTTCGCGCGCTGGCGCAGCCAGGAGTACTCGCCGCGGGTGTACATCCAGGCGAGTACCTGGTCGGTGCCGTTCGCCTGGTTCGTCCCGTTCGCCGCGGACGAGCGCTGGCTGGTGCTCGGCGCGTCCAGCGAGCCGGGCGAGGGGGGCAGGGCCACCGCCGCGGGGACGCGCACGCTCGTCTACGCGACCGCGATGAGCCAGGCGCGCACCCGGGTGGCCAAGGCACTGGGGGTGATCCGCCCGGCCAGGAGCCCCCGTTCCGCGGCACCGTGGGGCGGTGACCCGGCGGCGTTGCTGGCCGAGCTCAGGGAGGTCGGTGCCTGGCTCGAGGAGTTCCATCCGCACTCGCTGGTGGAGCTCGACTACGGCGGGCTGGTGCACCTGCTCGACGACGGCGCGCTCTGTTCCGATCAGTCCGTGGCCGAGGTGTCCGCCTCGATCAGTGCCGTGGCGGCGGGAGAGGTCGAATTCGCGTCCGCCATGTATCAGCGATTCGTGCGCCGCTGGCGGGCTCTGGAGGCGCTCGAACAGGCGTCCTGAGCGGCACGAGATGACTTTTCCGAATCTCCACCGTCGCAACTATACGTATCGCTAGAATCACGCAGCGTGACTCAGATCAGTGGATCAACGGGGACACCTGTCGCAGAATCTTTGCTCCCGGTGGTCGACTTGTCACCGCTGGTGATGGCAATATGGTCTCAGTGGGCCATATAGGACATCCACGGCAGGCTCCACCCGGAGCCAGGAAGCTACAAACGCAGGATCGCAGTACTGGTCCAGGAGGAGAGGCCGTACACATGTCTGCACGCACACCCGAAGCTGAACCGCTTCTGACGCCGGCCGAGGTTGCCACGATGTTCCGCGTGGATCCTAAGACCGTCACGCGGTGGGCGAAGGCCGGCAAGCTCACGTCCATTCGTACCCTGGGCGGCCACCGCCGCTACCGGGAGACGGAGGTCCGCGCGCTGCTGGCGGGCATCCCGCAGCCGCGCTCGGAGTAGTCCCGTTCGTGCGCGGTACGCCGCGGCGGCCGGACCCGCGACTGTCCCCGGCCATCCATGTGAGGCGTACCGCACCCGGACTGCCATGCAGTCGGCAAGCAGTAGCACTGAGGGGGGTCGGCCCCGGCGGTCATCAGCCGCGTTGGGGGCGCCATTTCGCGGGTTCCATCGCACCAGCGGTGGGCCGGTCAGACGTCGCCGGGGTCGCTCCGGTCGCCCCGTGACATCAGGCGGAGGACGGCCCCGGCCCCCGGGCCGTGAGCGGCGCACCAGCTGCCGGGCAGCGGGACCGGGCCGCCGTGATGAGGAGACATGCCGGGCGGGGAAGAATCCGGACCTGCGGGGAAGAAGCCTGAACTGCCAGGTAGGCGCCTTGCGCCAGGGAATGCCCGAAACGCCTGATTGCTTCGGGTAATCGGAAGACAACTTTTGGTAATCACGGGTGCATCGCACGAGGGTCGGCAATACTAGGCCGCGAGCACCCACAGTCAGGTTTCACACACTCCGTGTGACGACTCTGCCCGGGGCCACAGATGACGGCAGGCGCTGCGGCGCGTGCCCGGAGTTGGCGGCGCCGCACGGGTTCCGCAGGTCGCGGAACGCGGCACCGCCGTTCAGGGGAGGATCCCAGATGCGTGATCCGGATTTGGTCACCCGCGCACAGCGGGCTGCGGTCGCGCTGGAGCGCGCTTGGGAACGCTGGCGCGCGATGCATGGCCTGTCGGCGGACCCCATGCCACCGGTGTCCAGCTACGTCGGTTACTCCATAGAGGAGCCATGGGGCCGCCCGCGCGTGGTGTTCGGGGTCGACGTCAGGGAAGCGGAACTGCTTGCCGCGCTCCTCGATCACCACGAGTGCGTCGGGCCGTTCTACCAGGCCGATCCGGCCGAGGCCAGCCTCGGGCCCGGGCCATCAGGCAACTCGGGCACTCCCCTTGATGAGGCGCGGTCGCGCATCCCGGCACAGGCACAGGCGGCCGAGCAGCGGCACGACGATGAGCGGCCGCAACACGAGGAACGCACGCAACACGAGGAACGCACGCAGCGCGGGGAGGGCACACAGCGCGAGCGGTCGGCGGGTGAGCGGGCGCCGGACGAGCGGGCGCCGGGCGAGCGGGCGGAGCGCGCGCGGCGGGAAGAGCGGCCCCGGCAGCGGCCGAGCCAGGACACCCCGCCGGGCCCGGGCGGCACGGCGGGCAGAGCTGGCCCGGGCGGAAGGGCCAGCGCGGCTGGCCGAGGTAGCGCGGCTGGTCCGGGAGATGTGGCTGGCCCGGGTGGCATCGCCGATGATCTCGACAGCGATCAGCTCCACTACCGGGACGGCATGTCACCGGCCGAGGAAGCGGGCCGGGAGAACGGTGCCGGCGGCCTGCGCCGCCAGGACGAGACGCGGGGCAGCGCCGGCCGGGCTGGCGACCAGCGCCGGGGGCGCCGCGCCGAGCTGGGCAGGCCCAGCCGGCGGGAGCGGCGCGTGGCCAGCCGCCAGCGGCCGGGACCGGCCGGGGCGCGGGAGCCACAGGCCGAGGCACGGCGCACCGACCAAGCAGGGCGCACCGACCAGGCCGAGGCGGCCCGCACGGACGCCGCCGGCTACCCGGACGCCACCGGTCATCAAGACGTCGCAGGCCACCCGAACGGTGCCGCCCAGCCGAACATCACCGGCCAGCCGGACGCCGTCCGCCGTTCAGGCAACGCTGGCCACCCGGACGCCACCGGTCATCAAGACGTCGCAGGCCATCCGAACGGTGCCGCCCAGCCGGACATCACCGGCCAGCCGGACGCCGCCCGCCGTTCAGGCAACGCTGGCCACCCGAACGGCCCTAGTCATCCGAACGCGGCCGGTCAGGCCGGCGCGGCCGGCGACCAGGACGCCACTGGATACCAAGACGTCGCTGGCCATGCGAGCGACGCGGCCCACCCGGACGCCACCGGCCAGGCATACGCGGCCGGGCACCAGGGCAACGCCGGGCACCCGGGCAACGCCGGCCGCCCGGGCAACGCCGGGCACCCGGGCGACGCCGACCGCCCGGACAGCGCCAGCTACCTGGACAACGCCGGCCGCTCGGACGCCGTTGGTCACGCTGACAACGCCGGCCACGCGAACGGCGCAGGCCATCCGGACACGGCTGGCCACCCGGACGCCACCGGTCGGGCGAACCCCGCCGCTCACATGGATGCCATCGGCAATGCGGACAACGCCAGCCAGGACGCCGCCGAGCATGCGAGCGCCACCGGCGAACTGAGCGCCACCGAGCACGGGAACGCCGGGCCCCCCGGGGGCAGATTCCCCGCCGGGGCGGCATGGCCGTCCGACGCGGCATGGCCGGCCCACACGGCGGGCGCATCGTGGGCGGACCGTGAAGCGGGCGCCGCGGACGTCCCGACAATGGACGACTCCGCTCCGGGCAGCCCCGCTCCGGGCAACCGCGCTCCAGGAGACCGTGCGCCAGGAAACCGTGCTCCGGGTAACCCGGAGAGTGGCAGCGGCACCGCGGACGTCACCACCGTGGACGCCATCCCCGCCGACATCACCATGGTGGACGCCATCCCCGTGCAGGACGCCCCCGTGGACGGCTTCCAGGTAGACGACACCGCGGCAGCCGGTACCGCTGACAGCGAGGCCGCCTCTGCGGGCCGTGACGCCGCCTCTGCGGGCCGCACCGCCCAGCCCAAGAGCCTGTATGACGTCACCAAGGCCAGCCGGGAGCGCGCTCGCGATGCCGCCCGTGGCCGGGGCACCGGCCGGGCCCGCGGTGCGGCGGCGAACCGCGGCCACGACGAGTCACGAGACCTGGGCCGGGACCCGGTCCGCGGTGCCGAGCCCAGCGCCGAGCCGGTTGGCCGGAACGGGCACGCGGACGCCGGCCACCCCGATACGGGCCATGCCGACACGGGCCACGCCGACATGACCCACACGGTTACGGGCCATGCCGACACGGGCCATGCCGACACGGGCCATGCCGACACGGGCCATGCCGACGCCAGGGCCGCCGATGCCGGCCTGGCCGGTCTCGGCCTGGCCGGTCCAGGTCTCGCCGGGGAAACCGCCGCGGACCGCGCCCCGCAGCCCGGGCGGGAGGACCAGGCGGGCGTCGATTCTGGCTACCTGGCGGCCGCCCCAGCGTTCGCAGCTGACGCTACCGGGCTGGGCACCGGGGATGTCGGCTGGGCGGACACCGACCCCGGCTTCGACTACACCGACGACGCGGATCTGGACTACGCCGGGGACGACGCCGACCGGGACTACCCGGACGGCGAGGGCTGGAGCGATGTGGCGTCCGAGGACGAGTCCTGGGACACCGGCCCCGTGCGCACCGAGGCCGGCGGCACCACCGGTTACGGCCGGGATCCCGGCGCGGCGCCCGGCCGCAGCGATCGGGCCGGCCTGGACCAACTGTGGGACATCGGGCGCGGCGGGTCCGGCGGCGGCCAGGGCCACATGGATGCCGGCCGTCAAGCGGGGGACGCGGCCCGGGGCGACGCGGCCCGGGGCGACGCGGCAGGCCCGCTCGGTGGCACCGCACGGAGCGGCAGCGCATGGGAAGGCGCCGCACAAGACGGTGCCACACGGGACGGGATCACGCGGGACGAGACCACGCGGCAAACCGGCCCGGCCCGGGACGCTGGCTCGCCACGGGACGCTGGCGGCGCGGCGGACTCCGTCCAGGCGCGGGATGCCCGCCCGGGCCTGGACGGTGACTTCGGCCCGGATCCCCTTGGTGCGCCGGGCGGCCGGGGAGCCACCGCCGACTTCCTCGCCGCGCAGCCAGCGGGCAGCATCCTCACCACCACGCCGCGCCAGAACACCAGGACCGCCAGGTCGGCCGTGGCCACGGAGACCATCGCCGCCGAACTGGCAGGCTGGGCCGCCGGGGAACTGCCCGGGCAGGCCTCAGCGCGGCTGGCCGCCTGGGCAGCCATCGGTGGGGTCCCCGCGCCTGGGAACCTCGCCGACAGCACCGATGTGGGTGCGGCGGGCGTCGGCACCGAGCGGGTTCGCTAGCCGGCCAGCCACCTCACCCGGCGGGCCGCCGCAACGGCCAACCGGCCGCAACGCGCAGCCGCCGACCCCGGCAAGCCGCCGACCCCGGCAAGCCGCCGACCCCGGCAAGCCGC
>WNGH01009654.1_pt1 | contig 25214 bp, 16 predicted proteins | sample 5400631 | NCBI WGS metagenome assembly WNGH01 (sample SAMN13153373, study PRJNA577476) | soil metagenome | isolation source: 115 cm soil or saprolite under Garry oak tree replicate 1 | place: USA:California | collected 2016-06-15
CGTCGCGACGCTGGCCACGCTGCCGCCGCGTCCGGGGCAGCCGGTCACCACGACGATCGAGCCGTCCGTGCAGCGGGCGGCCGAGGCGGCGCTGGCCGGGGAGAAGAAGAGCGCCGCGCTGGTCGCGGTCAGCGCCTCCACCGGAGCGGTGCTCGCCGCGGTGTCGGTCAACTCCGGCGGTTTCGACCAGGCCATCGACGGCGGGTTCCCGCCGGGCTCGACGTTCAAGGTGATCACGTCCACGGCGCTGATCGGCCACGGGCTCACCCCGCGGTCGTCGGCCAGCTGCCCGGGCACGGCCACGGTCGACGGCGACGTGTTCCACAACGCCGAGAGCGAGGCACCGGTGAGCAACCTGCTACAGGCGTTCACCGAGTCGTGCAACACGGCGTTCATCAGGCTGGCCACGGGGCACCTGTCGCCGTCGGACTTCCCGTCCACGGCGGCGATGTTCGGGCTCGGCGACCGGCTGCATATCGGCCTGGTCGCCTTCGGCGGTTCGGTCCCGAAGCCCAAGGACGAGGCTGACCTGGCCGCCACGTCCATCGGGCAGGGGCGGGTGCTGATATCGCCGCTGGCCATGGCGATGATCGCGGCGGCCGCCGACACCGGCACCGTGCGCGCGCCGCAGCTGGTGACCGGTTCGCCCGGCGGTAGTTCGGCGGGCGGGGCGGCCGCGGGGCAGCTGCCCGCCTCGGTGATCAGCGACCTGCACGAGATGATGGCCTCGGTGGTGGCGCGGGGCACCGCGGCCGGCCAGGGCCTGCCGGCGGGCACCTACGCCAAGACCGGGACCGCGCAGTACGGCACGACCAAGCCGCTGAAGACCGACGCCTGGCTGATGGGCTTCAAGGGCGACATCGCGTTCGCGGCGCTGGTGGTCGACTCGGCCGGGAACGGCGGCCCGACCTGCGGCCCGATCGTGGCGAAGTTCCTCAAGGGGCTCTAGTGCCAGTCGCCATGGCAAAATCAGCTAGGTGCAGATCGGGATGCTTGGGTCATTCGAGCTTCGCACGGACGACGGCGTCCTCGCCGAGGTGCCGGGCGCCCGGTTGCGCGGGCTGTTGATCGCCCTCGCGCTCGAGCCAGGTCACGCAGTCCCGAAGGCAACGCTCGTCGACTGGATTTGGGGTGAGCGCCCGCCCTCCGAAGCGGCGAATGCCTTGCAACGCTTGGTTTCCCGGCTGCGGAAGGCGCTGCCGGAAGGCCTGATCGAGGGGCAGGCGGACGGCTACCGGTTGACGGTGGCACCCGCCGCTGTCGACGCGGTGCGGTTCGAACGCCTCGTCGGCCAGGCCCGTAATGACGAGGATCCGCGGCGGGTACGGCTGCTGCGCGAGGCCCTCGCGTTGTGGCGCGGTGCGGCCATGCAGGACGTCGGTTTGCAGGATAGCGCCGCGTTTGACGCGGCGGTCACCCGGCTCGAAGGGCTACGCCTGACCGCCATGGAGGATCGGTTCGATGCGGAGATCAGCCTCGGCCACGGTGCGGAGCTGGTCACGGAACTGACCGACTTGGTGGCCGCGCATCCGGTACGAGAACGGCTTGTCGCTGCGCTGATGCGTGCCCTCGTCGCGACCGGTCGCGACACCGAGGCGCTGTTCGTGTACCAGCGCACGAGAGAAGCCCTGGCCGGCGCGCTGGGCGTCGACCCCTCACCGGAGCTGTCCGCATTGCACGTCGCGCTGCTGCGGGGCGAGTTGGGACGGCGGGAGCAGCGCTGGCAGGAGGAGGGCCGGAAGACCAACTTGCGCGCCGAGCTGACCAGCTTCGTCGGCAGGGATGCCGATGTCGCCGCGGTCCGCGAACTCATCGCCGGACATCGGCTCACCACCGTGATCGGGCCGGGCGGCTCGGGGAAGACCAGGCTGGCCACGGAAACCGCGCGCACGCTGCTCGGCGATCTGCCGGACGGGGCCTGGCTGGTGGAACTGGCGTCGATCGGCGCGAGTGGTGACGTGGCGCAATCGACGCTCGGCGCGCTCGGGCTCCGGGATGCGCTGCTCGGCGGCGCACCGAACGCGGAACCGATGGACCGGCTCATCGCCGCGATCCGCGAGCGCGAAACGCTCTTGATTCTGGACAACTGTGAGCACGTCATCGAGTCTGCGGCGGCGTTCGCCCACCGGGTGCTCGGGGAGTGCTGGCGGCTGCGGATCCTGGCGACGAGCAGGGAACCGCTCGGCATCACCGGTGAGGCGCTGTGGCAGGCCGAGCCGCTGGCGCTGCCGGCCGGGGACGCGGACCCCGGCGAGATCGAGTCCGCTCCAGCCGTCCGGCTGCTGCGGGACCGGGCCGGCGCGGTGCGCAGGGATCTTGCGACCGACGCCCGCACGCTGTCGAACATGGCGCGCGTCTGCCGGGCGCTCGACGGGATGCCGCTGGCGATCGAACTCGCCGCGGCCAGATTGCGCACCATGTCCCTCGATCAGCTCGCCAACCGTCTCGACGACCGGTTCCGCCTGCTGACCGGCGGCAGCCGTACCGCGCTGCCACGGCACCGGACGTTGCGCGCGGTGGTCGACTGGAGCTGGGAGCTGCTCACCGACGCCGAACGGATGGTCCTGCGCAGGCTCGCGGCGTTCTCCGGCGGGGCGAGCCTGGACGCGGCCGAGCAGGTCTGCGGCGGTGATTCGGTCGAGCGGGGGGAAGTGCTCAAGTTGCTGACCGCGCTGACCGAGAAATCGCTGCTGCTCACCGAGGGGGACAGCGCACCGCGCTATCGGATGCTCGACACGATCAAGGAATACGCCCGGGACCGGCTCGCGGAGGCGGGGGAATCGGATCTGGCGCGCCGGGCGCATCTCGCGTACTTCACCGGACTCGCGGAAACCGCGGAGCCGCATCTGCGCCGTGCCGAGCAACTGGAATGGCTCGCCACGCTCGAGGCCGAGCATGACAACATCGCCGTTGCCCTGCGTGGCGCGCTCGCGGCCGGCGAGGCGCACGGGGCGATGCGGCTCGCGGCGGCCGCCGGCTGGTACTGGTGGCTCGGCGGGCACAAGGCCGAGGGCATCGAGCTGCTCACCGCGGCCGCCAACACGCCCGGCGAGGTGAGCGATGAGATCCGGGCCACGGTGTACGCGCTTGTCGTGATGTTCATGACCGACGGCCCGGCTGACCAGTACCAGGCGGAGGAGTGGATCCACAGGGCATACCGGTTCACCCAGCGCAGTCCGCGCCGCACCCCGCACCTGGCCTTCGTCGCCCCGCTGGAACGCTTGTTGCAGGGGCCGGACGCATTCTTGCCCGCGTTCGAACCATTGCTGGACGACGAGGACCCGTGGGTACGCGCACTGGCCCGGCTGCAGCTCGGCAAGATGCGGATCATGCTCGGCCAGGACGGGCGGGATGCGGATGCCTATCTCGAGATGGCGCTCGCCGAGTTTCTGGCGCTCGGCGAGCGGTGGGGGATTTCGTTCGCTCTGCGGGAGCTGGCGGACCGAATCGCCACGCGCGGCGAGTTCGCCGGTGCGTGCGAGCACTACGACCAGGCGATTGCGGTGGTCACCGAGGTCGGCGCCATCGAAGATGTGGTTCAGATGCGGTCGCGGCAGGCTCAGCTGTACTGGCTGCTGGGTGATGAGGAGTCGAGCACGGCCGCCATGGCCGAGGCACAGCGGTACGCGGAACGGGTCGCGTGGCCGTCTGCGCTGGCCGAGCTGGCCCTGGCGAAGGCGGAGCTGGCCCGCTGGAGCGGCGACACCGAGCAGGCATACCGGCAACTCGGCGTCGCGACAACCATGCTGGACCCGGGGCGGGCAAACATCCGGGCGGTGACACACGACCTGCTCGGTTACCTCGCCGACAGCCTCGACGAGGCCCGCGAGCACCGCGTCGCGGCATTGCAAGCCGCGTCGGAGGCGGGGCACGCGCCCCTGATCGCGCACGTACTCGTCGGGATCGCGGACCTGGCGCTGCGCGGCGAACGGTACGAGCAGGCCGCGCGGCTGCTCGCGGCAAGTGCGAGCGTGCGCGGATTGCCGGATCGGTCGCAACCGGATGTGGCCCGGATCGAGCGGGCCGCGCGGCGCCGCCTCGGCGAACCGCGGTTCGCCGAGGCGACGCAGGAGGGAGCGCAGGCGAGCTGGTGCGAGCTGGCCGAAGCTACGCTCGCTTGCTGAACGTGGCACGCGACCACAGGTATCCGGCGAGGGTGATCCCGGCGCACCAGGCGAGGGCGGCGGCCGCGTAGCCGCCCGAGGGGGTGCCGGCGAGCAGTCCGCGCAGCGATTCGATGATCGGCGTGAAGGGCTGATATTCCGCGAATTGCCGGAAGCCTTGTCCCATCTTGGCGGCCGGGACGATCGCGCTGCTCACGAATGGCAGCAGGAGCAGCGGCACGACGGTGAGGCTTGCGGATTCCGGGGTTTTCGCGGCCATGCCCAGCGCGACCGTGAGCCAGGTGGCCGCGAAGGCTGCCGCCGCGATGATACCGATCGCGGCGAGCCAGTCGAGGGGGGTCGCAGGCGACCGGAACCCCAGCGCGAAGGCCATTCCGATGATGGCCGCAATGGCTACCGAACTGCTCAGCATGGTGGCCACGACGTGACCGGTCAGGACGGCACCGCGGGAGACATTCATCACCTTGAACCGGTTGATGATGCCCTTGGTCATGTCGGAGTTCACCGATACCGCGGTGGCCGCCAGCCCGTAGGTGATGGCCAGCAGGATCAGGCCTGGTGTTGCGTATTCGATGTAGTGTTCGCCGACGTTGAACGCGCCGCCGAGCACGTACACGAATAGCAACATGACCACGACCGGCATCAAGGCCCCGTTGAATATCGTGACCGGGTTCCGAAGGATGTGCTTGAGGTTGCGGCGCACCATGATCCGCGAATCGGTCAACGGTGCTGAAGTGGTGCTCATTGTGCGATGGCCTCCGTGCTCGCGTGACCCGTCAGGGCAAGGAAAACGTCATCGAGGTCCGGCGTGTGCACGGAGAACTCGGCAACGTCGATCGAATGCTCATCGAGCCGATCCAGCAGCGCCCGCAACGATTTCACCCCGCCATCGCTCGGAACCCGCAGGGTCAGCGCCGCGTCATCCACGGTGGAGCCGTTCAGGACTCGCGCCGCCGCGTCCAGCACCACGACGTCGGAAAACCGGAGCCGGACGTCGCCGCCGGGAACCTGGCGCTTGAGCTCGCCGGGAGTGCCCTCGGCAACCAGGTGGCCCCGGTCGAGCACCGCGATCCGGTCGGCGAGCTGATCGGCTTCTTCGAGATACTGGGTCGTGAGGAAAACGGTCACGCCGTCGGCCACCAACTCGCGGACGATGTTCCACATCGTGCGACGGCTGCGCGGATCCAGCCCCGCCGTCGGCTCGTCCAGGAAAATGATCTGTGGCCTGGTGACCAGCGTCATCGCCAAGTCCAGCTTCCGGCGCATACCGCCGGAATAGGCCGCCGCCATCTTCTGCGCCGACTCCACCAGATCGAACCGTTCCAGCAGCGAGGTGACCGCCCGCTTGCCCTCGCCGGCCCGCAGATGGTGCAGATCCGCCATCATCTGGAGGTTCTCCTGCCCGGTCAGCAGATCGTCCACCGCCGCGAACTGACCGGTGACCCCGATCACCGCGCGCACCGCCCTGGCCTCGGTCGCAACATCATGCCCGGCAACCCGTGCCGTCCCACCGTCGGCCTTCACCAACGTGGTCAGCACGTTCACCGTCGTCGTCTTACCCGCCCCATTGGGGCCGAGCAGGGAAAAGACCGTGCCCGCACGAGCATCCAGATCGATGCCATCGAGCACGATCTTGTCCCCGTATGCCTTCCGCAGCCCCGAGACTGCAATCGCTGAACTTCTCATGCGACCACTATCGGCACCGGCCCTGACACGGCCCTGACACGCCCCTGACACGACCACTGACACGGCGTTCCACCGCGTTGCGCCAGGTCAGGGCACTGCGCAGCCTACCGATGGCTGCCTGAAGGGTGGCGGCATGAACGCTGGAGCGTTCAGCCGTGACGGAAGTCTTCCTCCCAGAACTCGGTCACGCCACGCGGGCCCGGCGCGGCGTCACCACTGTGCCGGGCGGTCTCCTGGGCCCGCAGCTCCACCCGGCGGATCTTGCCGGAGATCGTCTTCGGCAGGTCGGCGAATTCCAGCCGCCGCACCCGCTTGTACGGGGCCAGCCGCTCCCGGGTGTAGGCGAAGATCGCCAGGGCCGTCTCGCCGGACGGCTCGGCACCGGCCACGAGCGTCACGTACGCCTTGGGCACCGCCAGCCGCAGCGGGTCCGGCGACGGCACCACGGCGGCCTCCGCCACGGCCTCGTGCTCGATCAGCACGCTTTCCAGCTCGAACGGGGAGATGCGGTAGTCCGCCGCCTTGAACACGTCGTCGGTGCGCCCGACATAGGTGAGGTACCCGTCGCCGTCGCGGGACGCCACGTCCCCGGTGTGGTAGAAGCCGCCGCGCATCGCCGCCTCGGCCCGCTCCGGGTCGCCCCGGTAGCCGGTCATCAGGCCGAGCGGGCGCCGGGACAGGTCCAGGCAGAGTTCGCCCTCCTCGGCACGCTCGCCGGTGACCGGATCCAGCAGCGCCACCGTGTACCCGGGCAGCGCCCGGCCCATCGAGCCCAGCTTCAGCGGCTGGCCGGGGGCGTTGCCGAGCTGGGCGGTGGTCTCGGTCTGGCCGTACCCGTCCCGGACGGTGATCCGCCACGCCTCCCGGACCCGCTCGATGACCTCCGGGTTGAGCGGCTCGCCGGCGGCGACGCATTCGCGCAGCGCGCTCACGTCCGCGGCGCCGAGGTCGGCCTGGATGAGCATCCGCCACACCGTGGGCGGCGCGCAGAACGTGCTCACCCGCTGCTCGCCGAGCGCCCGGAGCAGCAGGTCCGCGTTGAACCGCTCGTAGCCGAGGATCAGCGTGGTCGCCTCCGCGTTCCACGGCGCGAACACGTTGCTCCAGGCGTGCTTGGCCCAGCCGGGGGAGGAGATGTTCAGGTGCACGTCCCCGGGGCGCAGCCCGATCCAGTACACCGTGGACAGGTGGCCCACCGGGTAGGACACGTGGGTGTGCTCCACCAGCTTGGGCTGCGCGGTCGTGCCGGAAGTGAAGTACAGCAGCAGCGGGTCGCCGGCCCTGGTCGGCCCGTCCGCGGCGAACTCGGCGCTGGCCTGGTACGAGTCGTCATAGCCATGCCAGCCGGCCTGCCCGGCCGGGGCACCGACGACGACGGGGGTCCAGTCCCCGCCGAGCCCGGCGAACCTTGCCACGAGGCCGTCCTCGGTCACCACGTGCCGGACCTCGCCCCGCTCGATCCGGTCGGCCAGGTCGTCCGGGCTGAGCAGCGTGCTGGCCGGGATGATCACCACGCCTAGCTTGATCGAGGCGAGGATGACCTCCCACAGCGGGGCGATGTTGCCGAGCATGAGCAGCAGCCGGTCGCCGCGCCTGGCGCCCAGCGCGCGCAGCCAGTTGGCCACCTGGCTCGACCTGGCGGCCAGTTCGCCGTAGGTCAGCGTGGTGGTGCTGTCCTCGGTGACCACCCGCAGCGCCTCCTGGCCGGGATGCTCGGCCGCGATCACGTCGAACCAGTCCAGCGCCCAGTTGAACTCCTCGAGCTCCGGCCAGGAGAACTCCCGGACGGCCGCGCCGTGGTCCTCGCGGTAGCGGAGCAGCAGGTCGCGGGCGGCCCGGAAGGTGGCCGTCGCCGGGTTCGGTTGCGTCATGTGGTTCATCGTGGCAGGTAAGGCGGGCAGCGTGAAGGGCCGGGCGGTCTACTGACGGCGGGGCATCGGGCCGAGGTTGTGGATGATGTTCAGGATGCCCGCCTGTGTGCCCGGGTCCATCCTCGGCATCGCCTTGCGGACAGCAGGCAGAACCTCAACCGTGTAGGTCACCGCCTACTTCTCCCGGCCGAACCCGAACTCAGCCTCCAGTTCGGCAAGCGGGATCGGCTCGCCTCCTTCTTCCCAAGCCGCATCGGCGTCGGCAATGTCTTCGGCATCCTCCATCTCGCTCAGGCTATGGGCGAGGGCCGCAGCGAAGACCTCGAACCGGAGCAACCGGTGGTCGTCGGGCTGGCTCATGGTCCCCAAAGTACGCGCGGGCCTGCGAGTGTGCTACGGCACCAGGGAACCTGCGGCGGTGTCTGCGCTGATACCAGCCTGACATGATGTCCCGTGCCCAATCCCGGCGCAGGGCCATGTGAACGCCAGCAACGACTTCGGCGCGGCACCCTCAGTCTTGGTCTGTGCCCCAGCTCTCCTCGGCCCATACGGGGCTGGCCGAACGGCTCCCGGGCGGCGGCTCAGGTATCTGTCAGGTGGTCGGCGGCTTGATCAGCGAGCTGGGCGTCGGCGGTCAAATCTTCCTCGCGGATTCGCATGCGAAGCTCGGCGGCGTTCCAGGAGGTGATCAGCAAGGTTCCATGGCTGGCGAACAGGCGCCTTGCGTCCGGCCCAGCGCCAGCGCTCGCCCAGACCGAGCCGAACAGCAAGGTTCCATGGCTGGCGAACAGGCGCCTTGCGTCCGGCCCAGCGCCAGCGCTCGCCCAGACCGAGCCGAACGTGAACCCCGACCCCTCGAATTCCTTGCGGAGGTCGGCCAGGTCGCTGCTGATCGCGTCGTCGGTCATCGCCTTAACCCGCGCTGCTCTTCGGCGCGCTCGATCTCATGGCGCAGGCCGGCAGTGGTAGTCGAGCGGACCACCATCGGAGGAGAGGAGTTGGGACGTCTGGCGTACAGGAGGCCAGCGATGACACCCTCCCAGGCGTGCCAGGGCGGGTAGGCGCGGTTGATGGCAGCGAGAGCGGTGCGGCGCTCGTCATCAGGAGGTTCATCTTGGTGCGATGACGTCGGCACGGTGAGTCCCTCCTAACACGGTGATCCCGTAGGGCGTGGCCTCGTGGTGGTTCACGCCGTCACGGCCACTGCTGCTCCCGCAGATATATTACATGCAGTTAACTGCGGTATATAGCAGTTGAATGTGATGAAGGGCTGCAAGTCACGGTCATCTACCGTTGACTTCATGATCGACAGGGAGTCCGTGGTGCCGCCGTGGCGCCAGCTTGCCGACCTGCTCAGGGAGCGGATCGCGGGCGGCGAGTACCGGCCGGGTGCCCGGATTCCGTCGACTACCTCTCTTGCCCAGGAGTTTGACCTTGCACCCGTGACGGTGCGGAAGGCCATCGTGCAACTTCAGGAAGAGGGGCTTCTTGTGTCTCAGGTGGGGTGGGGCACATACGTGGCCGCGAAGCCTTCAGGTTCTTGACGCGGGCAGGCTGCGCGTCGGCCGGGGGTCGCGTGTTGCCCTGCGGCGGCGTCGGTGGCGCGCGGTAGCGTTCCGGTGTGCGGACCGGTGAGAAGCAGCGCCCGGCCGAGGCGGCGAGCCCGGCCCGGAGCACCACCGGGCCCGAGGTGACCGGGCTGCTCGCGGAGGCGGTCGCGGGCATCGGCGGGACGGAGCGCTCCGGCCAGGTCGCGATGGCCGAGGCGGTACGCCGGTCCATCGACACCGGCGAGCACCTGGCGGTCCAGGCGGGCACCGGGACCGGTAAGTCGCTGGCCTACCTGGTGCCCGCGGTGGCCCATGCGGTGGCCACCGGCTCCAGCGTGGTGGTGGCGACCGCGACGATCGCGCTGCAGCGCCAGTTGATCGACCGTGACCTGCCCCGCCTCGCCGCGGCGCTGGAATCGCTGCTCGGCCGTGCGCCGACGTTCGCGATCCTCAAGGGCCGCGGCAACTACCTGTGCCAGTACCGGCTGCACGGCGGGGCCCAGGAGGAGCCGGGGGAGACGCTGTTCGACCCCGCCGCCGTGTCCGCGGTGGGCCGGCAGGTGCAGCGGCTGCACGAGTGGGCGGCGACCACGGAGACCGGCGACCGGGACGAACTGGTGCCCGGGGTGGAGGACCGGGCGTGGCGGCAGGTCGCGATCAGCGCCAGGGAGTGCATCGGCGCGGCCCGCTGCCCGAACGGCTCGGAATGCTTCGCCGAGCGGGCCCGCGAGCAGGCCGGGCTGGTGGACATCGTGGTCACCAACCACGCCCTGCTCGCGATCGACGCGCTGGAGGACTTCATCGTGCTGCCCGAGCACGACGTGGTCGTCATCGACGAGGCGCATGACTTGGTCAGCCGGGTCACCACGGCCGCATCCCACGAGCTGACCGTTCCCGGCGCCGAGGCCGCGGCCCGCCGGGCCGCCAAGCTGGCCGACGGCGACACCCTGGACAGGCTGCGGGAAGCGGCCGACGGGCTCGGCCGGGTGCTGCCGGAGGTGAGCCCCGGGCGCCTGGACGTGCTGGCCGAGCCGCTGGCGGCGGCGCTGACCGCGCTGCGCGCCGCCGCTGCCTCGGGTGCGGCGAAGGTGCGCGCCCTCGGCAAGGAAATCTCCGATGATGCCGAACGATTGGCCGCTGCCCGGGCGGCACTCGCCGCGCTGACTGATATCGCGGAGACCTCCGAGCGGATCCTGGGTGCGTTCGGTGACGATATTGCCGCGCGGCCGGATGTGGTGTGGATGGACCGGCCGGCCGTCGACGAGCGCCAGCGGCCGCCCGCCCTGCACGTCGCCCCGCTGGAGGTGGGCGGGCTGCTGGCGCAGCGGGTCTTCGGCCGCAGGACCGTGGTGCTGACCTCGGCCACGCTCGCGGTCGGCGGATCGTTCGAGCCGCTGGCGCGGCAGTGGGGGCTGCCGCTGGGGGACCAGGACGGCGGCACGCCCGCCCCGGACGGCGCCGGTACCCCGGGCCCGGCCCCCGGCGGTGCGACCGGCGGCAACTCCGGCGGCGCGGCGGACGGCGTGGCCGGGGAGGACACGGCCGGTGACGCGACGGCCGGGGAGCACGCGGCCGGAACTGGCCGCGGTGGCGCTGGTGTTGCCGGGACTGGCGCTGCCGGGACTGGTGTTGCCGGGACTGGTGTTGCCGGGACTGGCGCTGCCGGGACTGGCGCTGCCGGGACTGGCCTCGGCGGGGCTGGCCTTGCCCGGGCCGGCGGCGTCCCGCCCAAGCACGGGCTGGCCTGGTCCGGGCAGGACGTCGGGTCGCCGTTCGACCATCCGCGCAGCGGCATCCTCTACGTCGCGCGTCACCTGCCCCCGCCGGGCCGGGACGGGCTCCCCGCCGCCTACCTCACCGAGATCCGCGAGCTGATCGACGCCGCGGGCGGCCGCACGCTCGGGCTGTTCTCGTCGATGCGGGCGGCGAAGCAGGCGGCCGAGGAGCTGCGCGGCGTGCTCGGCCACCCGCTGCTGTGCCAGGGTGACGACGCCACCGCCCAGCTCGTCAGGCAGTTCGCCGAGGACGAGGCCACCTGCCTGTTCGGCACGCTGTCCCTGTGGCAGGGCGTGGACGTGCCCGGTCCCGCGCTGCAGCTCGTGGTGATCGACAGGATCCCGTTCCCGCGCCCCGATGATCCGCTCGCCTCCGCCCGGCAGCGGGCGGTGGCGGCGCGGGGCGGCAACGGGTTCATGGCCGTCGCGGCGGCGCACGCCGGCCTGTTGCTCGCCCAGGGCGCAGGAAGGCTCCTGCGCACCATGGAGGACAAGGGCATGGTCGCGGTACTAGACCCGCGCCTGGCCACCGCGCGCTACGGCAGCTTCCTGCGTGCATCCCTCCCCCCCTTCTGGGCCACCACCGACCCCGCCGTAGCCCGCGCCGCCCTCCGCCGCCTCGGCGCCGCCAGCACCTCGGCCTAGCCAGGAACCCAGGCCGACCTCCCGCACCCCGTAACCAGGCCCGCCTCCCGCACCCCGTAACCAGGCCCACCTCCCGCCCGCCCGTAACCAGGCCCACCCCCCGCATCACGGCTCCCCGGATCCACCCCTCGCGTTTCCCACCTCGCCGCCGAAGCGCGCCGGGCGGGCTGCGGTGGGCTGGCTGACGGCGTTTTGCCGGCTGCCAGTCTGCCGCTGCCCGCCACCCAGCCCCTGCCCCGTCCCCTCAGCCCTGCCCGCCCGCTCTCCCGGTTTACCTCCATGCTGTTTCGGCAAGTTTCGCGCCACCTCGCCCCTTTCGGGCAGACTTGGTCCGTGGATCAGTTACGGGCGGAACTGGTCCTCGGCTGCCGGTTCCGGCTCGTCGGGCCGGTCGGGGGCGGAGGGCCTGGCAGCGTGTGGCGCGCGGTGGACGAAACGGCCGGCCGCGAGGTGGCCGTGAAGATCCTGCGCGCGCGTTCGGCCGGGGGTGACCGGCCGGGCTCCGGCCTTGCCTTCGCGACCATGGCCGCGCTGTCCAGCCCCGGCATCGCGCGGGTGCACCACTACGGCGAGGAACCAGCCACCGACGGCCGCCCGGCGATCCGCTACCTGGTCAGGGACCTGGTCCCGGGCCCCACCCTGGAGGAGCGGCTGGCCGGTGGGTCGCTGCCCGCGGCCGAGGCGCTGCGGTTCGTGGCGTCGGTGGCCGACGCGCTCGCCGCCGCGCACGGCGCGGGCGTGGTGCACGGCAACCTGGTGCCGGCGAACGTCATCGACTCACCGGCCGGGGTGAAGGTCACCGACTTCGGCCTCGCCGCGCTGCGGGACCGCCCGCCGGATGAGCGGTTCCAGAGCGTCCTTTCCTACGCGGCGCCGGAACGGCTCAGCGGCGGGCCCGCCACCACGGCGTCGGACATGTACTCGCTCGGCGTGCTGTTCGTGGCGTGCCTGTCCGGCATCGCCGCGGCCGGGACATCCGGCGCACCGCCCGCCGCCGACCCGGCCGCCGGCCCGGTGACACCGGACCTGGCCGCGCTCTGGGCGGCCTGCCTGGGCGCCAGCCCGCGGGAACGGCCCAGCGCGGCGCACGTCGCGTTCATGTCCCGCCAGGCGCTCGCCGCCCAGCCCGCCGCCCCGCCCGGTGCCGATGGGCAACAGCCCGCCGCCCCGCCCGGTGCCGATGGGCAACAGCCCGCCGCCCCGCCCGGTGCCGATGGGCAACAGCCCGCCGACGGGCAGCCCGCCGCGACGGCGGCGCCGGGGGCGGGCACCCCCGGCGAGGGCGCCGTGGCCGGCGGGGACGCGGCCGGCGAGCGCGGCGCCCCGGTGCCGGTGGGACGGTGGGTGCCGGACGGCGCCCCGGCCCGCCCCGGCGCCGACGGCAGCCCCGGCCACCAAGGCCGTTCCGGCCGGGCAGACCGTTCCGGCCGGGCAGACCGTTCCGGCCGGGCAGACCGTTCCGGCCGGGCAGAGCGTCCGGGCCGGGCAGAGCATTCCGGTCCCGGGCGCGGCCGCCGGGACCGGCGGACGGGCCCCGGATCCCGCCGCACCCCCCGGGACCGCCTCGGCCTGGCCGGGCGTAGCCCCGGCGGGCTGCTCGCCCTCGGCACGGCGGCGACCGGGGTCGCCGTGGCCGCCGTGGTGCTGACCCAGTTCCTCACCTCGCCCGCGGCCCAGACCACCCGTGCGGGCGCCACGCCAGCGGCGCACGTGACCGCCTCCCGGTCACCGGGGACGCCGCGGCCGACCGTGCACCCGCTGCCGTCGGCGGACGCCACCGCGTCGGTGCTCGCCTCCGCGCCCCCGCCGCCGCTCCGTGTCTTCGACCAGATCCAGGCCACCATCCGGCACGGAGTGGCGTCCGGGCAGATCAGGCAGGACGTCGCCGCCGACCTGGACAACCTGCTGCACCCGGTCCAGGCGGACCTGGCCGCGGGAAACACCGCCGGCATGTCCCGGCTCGTGGCCGGGTTGAAGGCGAAGCTCGCGACCCGGCTCGGTGAGGGCGCCATCACCAAGGCCGCCGACGCCGAGCTGGGCCGCGAGCTTGACACCCTCCTGGCGGGCGTGACCGGCCGCTGACCGGCGTCAGTCGTTCGCGCACACGGTGCCATTAACGTAAAGCGCCGTCGGCGCCGGATACTGGCTGGTGTCGGTGCCGTTGAACCCGATGCTGACCGAGCCGCCGTTCGCGGGGATCGTGGCGTTCCAGCTCGCGGCGCTGACGGTGACCTGCTGGCCGCTCTGCGACCAGGTGCCGTCCCAGCCGCCCTGGACCGCCTCACCGGCCGCCGGGAAGGTGAACGTGAGCTGCCACGGGTTGATGGCGGTGCCGCCGTTGTTGGTCATCGTGATGGTGCTGTTGAAGCCGCCCGGCCAGCTGCTGTTCACCGCGTAGTGCACGGCGCAGGAGCTGTTCTTCGGCGGCGGCACGGTGAACGTCACCGGCGGCGAGGGCAGCGAGGGGTTGCCGTGGCTGTCCACGGCCACCACGTTGTAGGTGTAGCTGGCCCCGATGGTCAGCCCGGTCAGGCCGAACGAGGTGGCCGATGTGGTGCCGGCCAGCGTGCTGGAGCCGCCGGTGCCCTGCTGGTACACCGGGTAGCCGGTGACCGGGTAGGTGCCCGGGCTGGACGCGGGCCACGACAGGGTCGCGGTGCCGGTGTTGTTGCCCGAGGTGCTCGACGACAGCCCAGACACGGCCGGCTGGCCCGGCGCGCCCGGCGCGGTGACCCCGGTACCGCCGCTGCCGGGGATGTGCACCACGGTGAGCGAGTACGGTGCCACGGTCACCGAGGACGCGGAACTCTGCGTCGCGGAGGTGATCGAGGTGGCGTTGTCGGCGAAGGTGTAGACGGTCGGCGAGCCGTTCGGCGTGAACCCGTTGTAGGCCAGGCTGGCGGCGTAGGAGTTGGCCGGGTCCTCGTTGCCGATCAGGACGTTGAGGCTTCCGTCGGCGGCCCGGACCGCGTGCACCCGGACGAGCGCGTTGCCGGAGGTCGAGGTCACCAGCTCGCCGCCCGGAGACCCCAGCTTGGTCAGCATCTCGATCCCGTAGTACGGCGCGAACGGGGTCTCCGGCGCGGGCTCGGTGGTGCCGCTGCTGCTCGACCCGTTGGACAGGATGCCCTGGTCGCCGTAGTCGGTGACGCCGCCGGCCGTGCTGATCGTGCCGGCCCCGTTGTGCTCGTTCCACCAGTCCACGCTGGTGGCGCCGTTCTCCAGCCAGGTCAGGTACATGTCGGCGGAGAACAGGGCGGCGGGCTGGGTGTCCATGTCGACGGTCGAGTTGGTCTCGGTCACCAGGATCGGCACGCTGGCGGCGTTGCCGATCCCGGCGTACTGGGTGATCTCGCTGTGCAGCGTGCTGACGATCCCGGCGATGTCGGCGGGGTCGGTGAGCATGCCCGCGGCCGACGAGCCGCCGGGGTAGTAGTGCACGATCACACACTGCAGGCTCGAACCCAGTGTGGTGAGTACCGTCTGGTTCCACGGCTGCGGGCTGGTCTGCGCGTTGGTCACCCCGTCCGGCCAGAACCCGGGGGTGGTGAGCACCGCGCACACCTTGGCGTTCGGGTCCGCGGCGTGCATCGCGGTCAGGTACTGGGCCACGCCGGCCGCGTACGTGCCCGGCCCGCAGTTGTAGGTCTGCGAGGGCTCGCTGCCGATCGTCACCGGGCCGCCGGACGGCGAGGTGTCGCAGTGCGCGTCGGCCTCCCAGTTGGCGCCGTAGGTGCCGTTCCCGTAGACCTCGTTGCCGACCTCCCAGTACTTCACGCCGTCGCTGCCGGACAGCGCGCTGGACGCCCACGCGGCGGCCAGCGACGGGGTGCCGGTGCCGTAGTTCACCGTGATGATGGGCTGCGCCCCGACCGCCTTCGCCGTGGTCATGAAGCTGGAGAAGCCGGTGTTCGGGGCGACGTAGCCGCCCTGGGCGGTGCCGGCCTGCCAGTTGTAGATGTCGGAGTACGAGCCGCCCGGGTAGCGCATCGCGTCGATCCCGGCGGCCTTGAGCAGCCCCGGGATCGGGGTGTCGTTCATGTACCCGTCGTAGACGGCGGTGTTCAGGCCGATCGCGTCCGCCGGGATGGTGCCGAGCCCGGCGGCCGCGTTCACCGTGACCGAGTCGGTCAGCGTCTGGGCCGCCGCCCGCGGGGCCGCGGGCCCCGCCACCACCAGCCCCGCCCCCGTCAGTCCCAGCAGCACCACAAGCACCTGCCTTGTCAGGCGCGCGTGTCTCATCCCGGCCTCCTCGCAAGCGGCTCGCCCGCGGGCGGGGCGCCGCGGGCGCGGGCGCCGCCCGGCGGCCGGGTGCGAACCCGGCAAAGGGGGCGGGGCCCTCAGGCACTAGCTACGGCCGGGGCCGCCCGCCCGTCCAGTGGCGCCGGCCGCGGCCGGCGGGCACCGGCCGGGCGGCGGCATCGAGGCGCAGGTCAGGGAGGCATTCGGGCCCGGGCCGGCGCCGCTCCACGGGCCGCGTGAAATGTAACCAAGGGGCGGGGCCAGGGCAGGCTGCGGCGCCGGGCATGAATCCGCCCGGAGGGGGCGGGCTTGTTACGGCTCCCTCCGGGCGGATCTATGAGGTTGTGGTACCGCTAGCCGGTGATCAGGTGCAGTTCGCCGCGAACGTCCGGAAGGTGCCCTTGTTGGAGAACCAGCCGTTCACGCCGAGGCTGGGCGACTGGTGGTAGAACCACGAGAAGAAGGCCAGCTCCTGCGGGTGGTAGGTGAACCCGTTCAGGGTGTCCGCGAACGTCGTGCCGGACAGCGGGTCGCCCACCTCGAGGTTGGACTGGCAGCCGGTCACCTGGCCGATGTGGCCCCACGCCGGGGTCGGGTTGACGGTGTTGGGGTCGTTCTGCCACTCGCCCACCTCGTGGGAGAGGGCGGAGATGTCCGACGAGCCGGTGAACGCGTGGGAGTTGTCGTACATCGCCAGGCTGTAGGTCTGCGCGCCGGCCGAGGTGTTGAAGATGTTGTGGTAGCCGAGCACGCAGCACTGGCTCACGTTGCCGATGTACTCGACGAAGTTGTGCAGCACGAAGATCGGGAGCGTCGTGGAGGTGACGCCCTGGCTCGCCAGTGACGGGATGACGGTGCTCTGCAGGAACGGGTCCAGCCAGTTGATGTTGGCCGCGCCGAGCAGGCCGTTGCCGCAGCCGATCGCCGCGGTCGCCGCCTGCGCGAGCGGCACGTTGATGGTGACCGCCTTGAGGGTCTTCACCGACAGGCTGTCGCCGAACGTCGGGTTGATCCCGCCGGGCTTGGCGAACTTCCAGAACTCGGCGCGCTGGAAGGCGTCGATGTACTGCCCGGTGCCGATTGACGTGCCGCCGAACTTCCACGCCTGGCTGGCGATGACCGGGGACTTCTGCGTCCGGCTCAGCGCGCTCGCACCGGGGTCACAGCTGTCGACCTTGGTCGGATCCCAGGTGTGGCCGCCGAACTTCATGATCAGCGGCACGATCTCGGCCTTGACGGTCGTGGCCGGGTTGCTCACCTTGATCGCCGGGTTCTTGCCCACGATCCGGTAGGTGAAGGTCTTGGTGCCCACCGTTACCTTGGCCGTGTACTCGGGCACGGTCGTCCCGGCGAGCGCTGAGGCACGGGCCTGCGCCGCCGTGATGCCCGCGTGGACACCCACGTCGTAGAGCGCATGGCCGGGCCGGATGGTCTTGACGTGTGGTCCGGCCGATGCCGCCGCCGGCAGGGCAGCGGGCAGGGCCATGAGCACACCGATCCCGAGTGCCGAGGCGCCACCGATCATGGCTCGCGTCAAGCGTGTTTGTTTCACATTTTCCCCTTTGCTTCGGCTAGCCCACCGGAATGAAGAGAGCCGCTGGCCGCGTCTCGTGGCATGACAAAGCGGCTGAATCCACCCCTTCCGGTGTGTTACCCCGCAATCACGGTTGGATCACCGCATTGAGCTGGGCCGGGTCACAAGAATGAACGGGCCGGTTACGCCGATTCGCGGATCACCAGTTCGGTGTCCAGCACCACGTGCACCGGGTCCTGGCCGGCCCGGCCGGGGCGAGTGTGCCATGAGCAGGACGAGCTGAATTCCCCGTGCCGAGAGTTCCCTGCTGATACTCCTGAGCATGAGCGGGAAGAATGGTTCGGAAAAGACGCGGGAATTGTCCTCGCACACCACGAACGCGATCGACCCGGTGCGCCGCGGCGCCGACAAGCAATGTAAACAAGGCTGCCCGGGCGGCCGGCCGCCGTGCCAGCCCGGGACCCAGGCGGCCGGGCCCGCCGGGGAAGGCAGCCCGACGTGAGGGTGTGACCGGCACCCTGGCCTTCACCGGCCACAAGCAGTGGATCAGCCTGGAGTTCGGTACTGCGCGCGTTGTGGAACCAGTGACAACGGTCCGCCGTCCAAGAAACATGCGAGTGCACGAGGTTGCCCTGAGCATGGTCGTAGGCCTGGTCGCTGTGGGGGTTACCGCTTGCGGAACCGGCCCGGATCCCGCTCGCCCGGCCGGGCAGGCGGGTGCGTCGGCGGGAAGCGCGGCTGCCTCTCCTCCAGTGATCGCTACCATGCCGGGTGTCCCGGCAGGGAGCGCGGCGCCGACGGGCCAGATCTTCTCGAACCGCCAGGCGCTTACCGTGGCCAGCGACGGCGCGAGGGTCCGGCTGCGAGTCGCCCAGTGGGTCACCGTCGTCTTGGTATCCCGCGGCCTGGCGTGGGATGTTCCGAAGTCGTCAGGCAGCGCGGTCCGCCGCACCAGCGTGAGCGGCGGTTACCCGACCGGCCTGGCCGCCCGTGCGGTCTTCCGCGCCGTGCGGCGCGGAGCGTCCTCGCTTACTTCGGTCACCGACGCGAAGTGCCTGCATGCGCAGCCGAGGTGTGAACTCATGCAGCGGCTGTGGCGGGTTACTATCATCGTCACGAACAGGTAGTTGCAGCGCGGCAGCGGCGGGTTGAGGTGCCGTCGGCGGCTGGGCAGGTTAGCCGCTCCGGCAGTCGCTGCAACCATCACGGGACGCTCGCTGCAGAGCCAGCCGGACCTTACCAGCCGACAGGTGAACATCTTACTAATCGATGGGGAACACCTCACGCGAGCAACCGCATAGCGCCCCGAAATCCGCAGCGTGTCGGCAGGATAAGGGCACGTCCCTTAGCTGCCTCATGTAGGCGATATGGCCATGTGCCTCCAACTTGTGCCAGTTTGAGGCGTTTACACGCCACCAGGATTCCGGTAACGTCCGGGGCGTTTCCGGGTCGGCCCCCGAGGGGCCGGATGTCACCAGCTCCCAGGGGGAAGCATGGTTATGAAACACCGCAATCGGCTGTTTGCCGCGCTGGCGCTGGCCGGCTCGGCCGTGCTCGTATCAGCGGGTGCGGCAGGGGCCAGTACCAGCTCACCGGTGAGGCACGGAACCGTACCGGTGCTGCAGTCCAGCCGCCCAGCCCCGGCCGGAGTGACACCTCGGCCGGTTGGGCCGGTGCCGCTGCGGGTGCCCAGCCCGAGTGTCTATGCGGCCCAGAAGGCCGCCGCCAACTCGGCTGCCGCGCGGCTGGCGGGCCGCCATTCGCTGTCGGCCCCGGGCACGGTCCTTGCACCGTCTGCCGTGCGGAACTGGGCAGGACAGCGGGACACGGCCGTGGCACCCTCGGACTCGACCGGCGCCATCGGCACCGCCCGCTACATCGAGCTGGTCAACGCCAAAGCCGCGGTCTACAACCGCACCAGCAACACCCCGACCGCCTCGGGGCCGTTGCTCAACCTGACGGGGTGCGCGGTGTCGGCCTGCACGGACAGCGTGTTCGACCCGCAGGTCATCTGGGATCCGGGCACGAAGCGTTTCTTCTACGTCACCGACGACGTGGTGTCTAGCACTCAGAACTTCCTCGACATAGGTTTCAGCACCACCGCGACCCCGACGCTGTCGGCGTCGAGCTGGTGCCGGTACAGCCTGAGCTTCGGGTCCACCTTCCCTGACTACCCCAAGCTTGGCGACACCAAGGACTTCATGCTCATCGGGAGCAATAACTTCAGCGGGACCAGTTTCGCCGGGTCCACCATCACCTGGGTAACCAAGCCCCCGGCGGGGACCACGTGCCCGGCTGCGACCACGTTCAAGGTCGGGGCCTCGGGCACGCTGAAAAACGCCAACGGCGCCGGCGCGTTCACCCCGGTGCCGGGCAACCAGATCGACACCAGCTCGACGGGCTGGGCGGTCGCCAGGCCGGCCAGCATCCCATCCGGCGGGGCGACCTTCCTGACCGTGTTCAAGGTGACCAAGACCGCCACAGGCACGGCGAACATTCAAGCAACCGGAACGTCGGTCCCAGTCGGCGCGTACAAGGTTCCCGCCTCGGCACCCCAGAGCGGGACCTCGGACCTGCTCGACACTCTGGACACACGCAACACCCAGGCCGTGCTGGCCGTCGACCCCGCTCACGGCGGGGTGACCGCGCTGTGGACCCAGCACGCGGTCTTCGGCGGTGCTGGTTCTGAGGTCCGCTGGTATGAGATCAACCCGGCGACACACGCCCTGATCCAGAGCGGAACCCTGACCAGCCCGTCACTCTTCACTTTCGACGGGGCCGTGTCATCGGACCGCCTGGTCAACGGCAGCACGAAGCTGTTCGGCGGGGACATGGTGATCCACGTCGTCCAGTCGTCCTCGACAGCCCTGCCGGTCATCAAGGTGGCGTCCAAGATCGGGTCGGGCGCGATTTCCGCTCTCGGCACGATCGCCACTTCCGCGGCAGCTGACACCGGCTTTGACTGCATCCAGAACGGGGGTCTGTGCCGGTGGGGTGACTATGCGGCAGCGACCCCCGACCCGGCGGCCCCGACCACAGGGTCTGCCGGGCAGGTCTGGGGCAGCTCGATGCTCGGGGCAGCGGGCGGCAGTGCTTCCAGCTCGGGTTGGACGACCCGCAACTTCGCCATCAAACCGTAGGCCGCTCCCAGCCGTCTTGGCAGGCTGCCCCACGCGGGTGGCCTGCTAAGGTCTGGGCGGGCTGCGGAATTGCGCCCGGAGAATCTGGATGGCCGGTTCGGCTACGGGGGCGCGGCTCCTTCCGCTACTCAGCCGAGGACGCGGCGCACCTGGTCGATCACGGATTGCTCGCTGGCAATCGGCCCTACGGCGGCATAGGGGGCCGGGTCACCAAATAAGGCGTGCCGGTTACGCGGATTCGCGGATCACCAGTTCGGTGTCCAGCACCACGTGCGCGGGGTCCTGGCCGGCCCGGCCGATCAGCGCGAGCAGCTCGCTGGCCAGCCGCTCGCCCATGGCCTCTACCGGCTGGCGCACGGTGGTCAGCTTCGGGTCGGTGTGCCGGGCCAGCGGCGAGTCCTCGAAGCCGATGACGGCCACGTCGTCGGGCACCCGCCGGCCGCTGCGGCGCAGCGCCCGCAGCGCGCCGGCCGCCATCAGGTCCGAGGCGACGAAGACCGCGTCCAGGCCCGGCCTGCGGTCGAGCAGCCGGTACACGGCGTGCTCGGCGGAGACCCGGCCGAAGTCGCCGAACACGATCAACCCGGAGTCGCTCAGCCCGGCGTCGGCCATGGTCATCCGGTAGCCGCGCAGCCGGTCCACGCCCGGCGACATGTCCGGCGGGCCGGCCACCGTGGCCACCGTGCCGCGGCCGTGCTTGAGCAGATACTGCACGGCCATCCGGGCCCCGCCAACGTTGTCGGCGTCCACGTAGGACAGGTCGTCGTCGTTGCCGAACGGCCGCCCGGCCAGCACCACGGGCACGCCGAGGCTGTGCAGATCAAGCGGCCTTTTGCCATGCATGCTGACAAGTACCGCGCCGTCCACGTGGCCGCTGCGCAGATAACGGGACGCTATCTGGTAATCACGGGGCGAGTGTGCCATGAGCAGGACGAGCTGAATTCCCCGTGCCGAGAGTTCCCTGCTGATACTCCTGAGCATGAGCGGGAAGAATGGCTCGGAAAAGACGCGGGAATTGTCCTCGCACACCACGAACGCGATCGACCCGGTGCGCCGCGGCGCCGACGAGCGCGGCGCCCGGTTGCGCACGTAACCGAGGCGCGCGATCGCCTCCTCGACCTCACGGCGGGTCTCCGGCCGCACCCGCGCGGAACCGGTGAGCACCCGCGACGCGGTCGCCGGTGAGACTCCGGCCTGCTGGGCGACGTCGGCCAGCCTGGGCCGTAACTTCATGTCCGTGCCCGACACCCCAGCCTCCTCGCCAGCCAAGTTCGGTGCCGGCCGATTCTGGCCCGCAGGCCTTTCCCCAAGTGGCGCACGGTTCCCAGCGTCGCGCACCAAGCGCGATGTTTCGGGTGCGTTACGGTCCTGCAACTCTCTGTTGAATATTCCGGTCATCCGGACCACCCTGTCAAGGGCTTCCGCGAACCTGCCGCTGGCCTGCGATGTCGCGGCGCGGCCCGGCTGTGCGCGGTGGCCGCGCCTGTGAAAGTTTCAGGTCAGGCAATGGCTCCTTGGGCTGTGCGAAACCATCTCATGAAACTTTCATGGTGCATTACGACGGTGCGCGGTCGGCCTGGTGCCCCCGGCGGCCCGGTTCCCGCCAGCCCGGGCACCGGCTGGCCCCGGGTGCCCGCCGTCCGGGGTCAGCCGTGGGTGGCGGCGAGGATGTCCACGACGAAGACGAGGGTGTCCGTGCCGGTGATCTCCGGCGGGTTTCCCGCCTTCCCGAAGTAGTCACCGGGGCGCACCACCGGCCCCGGGCCCTGGCCGAGCCGGCGGACCACGAGGGCCCCGGGCGGCTTTCCGGCGGGCAGGCTGATCAGTGGGTCCGTGCCGAAGGCACCGGTCACCACGGGGAGCGTATTTCTGGCGGGAGCGCAACCGGTGACCGCGGCGGCGAGGCACAAAACGGCCGCGGCGGCCCAGCGGGTCCGGGACATGCCTGGCCTGCCTCCTTCCGGTGCGGGCTGCCGGACGGCGGCCGGCCGGTCCCCGGGGTTGCCCGGGGACCGGCCGGAAACCTGCCTCCGTGGCCGGTCAGGAGCCGGCCGGCGGCTGCACGGCCGGGAACAGGCTCGCGAACGTCTCGAACGCGGTCGCGATGTCCGCCTCCGCCCAGAAGCGGTGGTAGCTGAAGCTGGGCGCGGACCCTCCGTTCAGGTAGGCCTGGACCTTGGACCACTGCGGGTCGCCGATGTACCAGGGCCGGATCGACAGGAACGTGTTGGTGGCCGAGCTCAGCGGGACGCCACCGGGGTACTTGCCGGTCCAGCCGGACGGGATGAACACCCCTTCGAAGTTGGCGGAGTTGTAGGGGGAGGTGAAGTTCTTGTAGTCGGTCCTGGCCTCGGGGGCGGAGTAGCCCAGGGGGTCGGCGAGATTCTTGTGGATCACGTCGAGGATGTTCTGGGCGTCGGTTTCCGCGGTGGTGTCGCCGGACTTGGCGGCGTAGTACTCGTAGACCTTGGCCAGTGAGGTGGCCACGCCGAGGTCCTCGGCGCAGCCGGTGGCGCTCACGTGCAGCCCGGTGTTGGCCGGGGGCGCGGAGGAGCCGGAGGTGCCGGTGGTCCAGCTCTCGTCGGGCTGGCCGGCCCAGGTGAGCGTGCCGGGCAGGCAGAAGGTGCCGGCGCTGGTGTTGACGGTGGTCACGGATTCGGCCCAGGAGACCCACTTGGCCAGGATCGACTGGGCCTCGGTGTTGCCGGTGGCGAAGTAGTACTCGGCGAGGCGCTCCATGGGCCAGGCCTGGTAGCCGAACCACTGGTTGGACGGCGGGTTGTGGTACTCCGGCTGGGAGTCGTAGTACATGCCGTCGAACGTCGGGTCGCCGGCGGGGGGCTTGCCGGCGTCGCCGTAGTTGCCGCCCCAGTTGTTCTCGATCCCGCCGGCGATGCCGCCCTCGGCGGACTGGAGCCACTTGAACATGTTGAGCTGGGTGATGAGGCTGGTCGCCCAGTCGCCCTTCGCGCTGGGGGAGGCCGGGATGAGGCCGGAGTCGGTGGACAGGGCGAACGCGGCCAGCGGGTTCTGGTAGCCCTCGTGGATGGTGGTGCCGCTGATCCGCCACGACCAGGCGCCGTTGGTCGCGCCGCCCCAGGCGTCGTACCAGGACAGCAGGTAGGTGTCCTCGTTGGCCTTGCCGGTGCCCGCGGGGCAGGCGACCGAGCCCTGCTGGGAGCAGTTCGCGCTGATCTGCTTGAAGTACTTGTCGAACATCGAGTAGCGCAGGAAGTCACCGAGCTTGGCGGCGTCGGCGAGGGTGGTGGCGATCGCCGATTCCTTGCCCTGGGCCTTGGCGTAGGTGTCGGCCCAGTACGCGGCCTGCACCATGCGCGCGTCGGCGTCGGGGGCGTCGGTGTACTTGTACTGCTGGGCGAAGCTGCCGCCGCCGTTGTTGAACAGGTCGAGGAACCCGTTCGGGCCGCCGTACTTGAACGTGTCCCAGTCCGGCTGCGGGATGGTGTCCCACACCGACTCCTCCGGGCCGCGCTGGTAGGAGTTGACCCAGCTCGGCGTGGAGCTGCCGTCCTCCTGCTGGCCGAAGCCGTACCGGTTGTCGGTGTCCATGATCCACATCGGCTGGTACATGTCGCAGTTGCCGTAGGTGGCCTTCAGCTCGGCGAACAGCGGATCCGAGCCGACGGGAACCGAGGAGTTGAGCGCGACGGGGTAGTCGCTGGGGACCGCTTCCTCCGGGCCGTACTGGGCGGGGGAGGAGGCGTTGTAGGTGCACTGGCCGGGCTGGTTGGCGTCGTTCGGGATCATGTACTGGGCCATGTTCGCCCAGGCGTTGTTGAACGGCGTCCAGTTACCGGTCACCCGGCCGTAGTCGGCGGTCAGCCACAGGTAGTAGCTGTAGGTCTCCGAGGTCGTCTGGTGCCCGTAGTCCGGCGCCTCGACGATCAGCGTCTCGACCGAGTGGTACGGGACGCCCTTGGGGCTGAAGTACCCGTTCACCGGGTTCGTGATCGTGTCGTAGAGGTTGAGGAACCACTGGTCGTAGGTGGACTGGGAGCCGGCCGCCAGCGCCTCGGTGACCGTCACCGTACCGGTGTTGTAGCCCGTCGCGCTGGCGCTGAAGGTGCCCTGGCTGCCGCCGTCCGCCCCGGTGGTGCCGGAGGCGATCGTGACCGGCTGGGGCACGCTCCAGTTGGACGTGGTGAACGTGAGCGTGCCGCCGGAACTCACCGACAGGTCGGGGTCGCCGCCGGAGTTCTGCGCCACGGTCACCGTGACGGCCGAGGACGGCTGCGCGGACAGGGCGACCCCGAACATGGTGCTCTTGCCCTGCTGCACGGCGACGCTCGTGGGATTGACCACCACGGTGGGCGACTCCACGGTGATCGCGACCGGGTAGGAGGTAAGGCTCTCGGTGCCGTTGCTCGCCACGGCGGTCAGCGAGTAGTTGCCCGCCGGGACGCTGGCCCACTGCACCGACCACGGGCTCGACGTGGCCGTGCCGATGACGTTGTTGTTCGACGCGGCGGTGCTGTCGTAGAAGGTGACCGAGGTGATCGTCCCGGCACCGGTCACCGGGCTGGCCTGGAGCGTGACCGTGGCACCCGGCCTGAAGATCTGCCCGGCCGCCGGGCTGGTTGGCGTCGTTCGGGATCATGTACTGGGCCATGTTCGCCCAGGCGTTGT
>WNGH01001529.1_pt1 | contig 25212 bp, 22 predicted proteins | sample 5400631 | NCBI WGS metagenome assembly WNGH01 (sample SAMN13153373, study PRJNA577476) | soil metagenome | isolation source: 115 cm soil or saprolite under Garry oak tree replicate 1 | place: USA:California | collected 2016-06-15
GTGACCACGGCGACGCTGGACTTCTCCCAGCCGATCGCGCTGATGCTGGTCGCGGTGCTGCATTTCGTGCCCGATGAGGCGCAGCCGCGGCGGATCGTGGGCACCCTGCTGGACGCCCTGCCCCCCGGCAGCTACCTGGCCGCCACCCACGTGACCGCCGAGCACGACCCGGACACGCTGGCCGGGGCCGGGCGTGCCTACCAGGAGCGCGGGCTGACCGGCCAGATCCGGACCTCGGACGAGTTCGCCGAGTTGGCGTTCCGCGGCCTGGACCTGGTGGACCCCGGGCTGACCCTGGTGTCCGAGTGGCGGCCGGGCGGCGCCGGGCCCCGGCCGATGCCCTGGGAGGTCAACGCCTACGGCGGGGTCGCCCGCAAGCCGTGACCATCGGCGCCCGCCGAGCGCCTGGCATGTCATGACATACCGTGGCTGCCCGCTCCGGCCGGGTTTCCGTGTCCCGCCGGGCTGGCCCGCCGCTGTGGGCTGGCCCGCCCTCCGGGCGCCGCGTCCCGTTGCGGCAGCGTCACAGCAGACCCTGGCGTCACTCCTGGTCGCCGGCCTGGCCGTGTTCGGCAGGCCGGCCCGAGCAAGCTGGCAAGCGGGCTTGAAGTCCGCGCCCGGTGAGTGGTTGTGTAGACACTGAGTACCGAGACGGTTACCGCTCATCGCGCAACCAGCTCACCCCGCGAGGAAGGAGCGCTGCCGTGTCCCGCGTACGTCGGGTCATCGTCGGCGCGAGCGGCTCGCCGGGCAGCCTCCGTGCGCTGCGCCACGCGGAGGACCTGGCCCGCAACAGCGATGCCACCCTGACGCCCGTTCTGGCCTGGGTGCCGCCCGGCGGTGAACTCGCCGCCCGGCAGCCCTGCCCCGCTCTGGTCCGCATCTGGCACGATGCCGCGTGGCAGCAGCTCTGGACCGCGCTCGACGCGGCCTGGGGCCAGATGCCGGCCGACCTTTCCGTCCAGCCCGTCGTGCAGCGCGGCCAGCCCGGGCCGGTCCTTGTCGCCCTGGCCAGCCGGCTCGATGACCTGCTCATCGTGGGCGCCGGCCGGCGCGGCATGCTGGCCTGGCCGAGCCGTGGCCGGGTGAGCCGGTACTGCGTGTCGCACGCGCTGTGCCCGGTCCTCGCCGTGCCGCCCGCCATCCTCGCCCAGGAAGGCCGTGGCCTGCACGGCTGGGCGCTGCGGCGGCGGGGGATCAGCGTCGAGGCGATCACGCGCGGCGGCGGCAGCGTCACCGCGTAGCCGTGCCGCGCCTGGTCGAGGGCGGGGCCCGCCGGGCCCCGATACCCTGTGCCTGAGGGACGCCACCGGGCTATCCCTGGCCGCTGGACTCCAGCCGCGATCACGCAGGGAGGCGATCCATGCCACCGCCTCAGGGCAAGGAACTCGAGGAAGTCAGGGCGCGCAGGCAGAAGCTGCGCGAGAAGTACCTGCGGCGCCGCGGCGAGCGGCCGGCCAGCACGGTGCAAGGCGTGCACCATCTCGCCCTGATCTGCAAGAACGTCGAGGAGACGATCCAGTTCTACCAGGAGTTCCTCGGCTTCCCGCTCGTCGAACTTGTGGAGAACCGGGACTACGCCGGCTCCAGCCACTTCTTCTTCGACATCGGCAACCACAACCTGCTCGGGTTCTTCGACTTCCCCGGCCACGAGCACCCGCCGTTCAGCGAGACCATCGGCGGGGTCCAGCACCTGGCCATCTCCATCTCCCCTGAGCAGTTCGACGCCGCGAAGAAGAAGCTCGACGAGGCCGGCGTGGACTACCTCGGCCCGGACCGCGGCGTGGAGGAGAGCATGTACTTCCACGACCCGAACGGGGTGAACGTGGAGCTGTACCGCGAAGAGCTTGGCATCTTCGACGGCAGGCGGCTGCTCGACTGACTCCGGGCCGGGAGCCGGCGCGTCAGGAGCCGGCGGTCCGCAGTTCCCGCCTGATCACCAGGCGCAGGCCCGACCAGGTCTGGTCGATGGCGCAGACCTTGTTGTCCACCAGGCCGGTGGGCAGGGCCACCTCCCGCACCACGTGCTCGGTCATGTCGGTGGGGACCCGGGCCGCCCGCTTCGGCCAGGCGATCCACAGCCCGCAGGCCGGGGCCATGCGCTCGCGCAGCCCGGGAAGCTGTGACTCGAACTCCTCGCGCCAGCGCACGAAGGTCACGATCACGTCCAGCGGCCCGGCGGGGGGCAGGGCCTCCGCCACGTCCGCGCCGGACTGCGCCTCGAGGCTCCCGGCCAGCCCCGGCGGCCCGCCCAGGATGGCGACCGCGTGGCCGGGCCTGATGCCGAGCTTGCGCGGCAGCGGCGTGCCGGAATAGCCCGCCGCTGGACCAGTATCGGCCGGGCCGGCCACGCTAGCCGCGCGTTCCGGGGGGTGGCTCGGCGAATACCCGAGGCAACGGGGGAATCGCCACCTGAGGCGACCCGTTGATCACGGCTTTCGCGCCACCCCCGCGTGGCCGGACACGGCGTCGGCGGGCACGGCGTCGTCGGGTCCCGCGCGCCACTGATGCCATTGGGTGAGACCCGGTTCGAGCAGTTCAAGGCCATCGAAGAAACGCGCGACTTCGTCGCGGCTGCGCAGCCGCTGCTGTGTCGAGACGTACTGGTTGTAGCGCTTGGTGGCCTCAGGCTGCGTCTCAGGCAGCAGGTCGTTCGCTGGGTGCGTTAGCACCAGGTAGCTCCCTGAGGGCACCGCGTCCATCAGCCTCGCCACGATCCGGTACGGGTCCTCGTCGTCGCTGATCAGGTGCAAGACGCCGAGCAGCATAACCGCGACGGGTTTCCCGAAGTCCAGGGTGCGTGCCGCCTCGCGCAGAATCATGTCGGGATCGCGCAGATCGCCCTGGATGTAGTCGGTGGCGCCCTCGGCCGTGCGTGTCTTCAGCTTGTGCGCGTAGGCCAGCACGATGGGGTCGTTGTCCACGTACACCACCCGCGACCCCGGCGCTGCCGCCTGGGCGACCTCGTGCACCATCTCAAGACCGGGGATGCCGGTATTGGGGATCCCGGTCCCGATGTCGAGGAACTGACGTATCGCCAGCTCGCCAGAGAGCAACCTGACGACGCGCGCGAGAAAGGCCCGGTTGGCACGGACACTGAACCGTAGCCCCGGTCGCGCCGCGAGTACCTGCTCCGCGGCCTCGCGGTCCGCGGCGAAGTTTGCCTTGCCGCCGAGCCAGTAGTCATAGACGCGCGCCGGGTGCGCGACGCTGGTGTCGATCTCCGGCCACTCCCTGTCCGTGGCGGCGGTCGGTCCGTTCCTCGTCACTGTGTGCCTTCCTGGACAGCGGTGATCATCTCAGGCCAATGTACGGTGCACGTTTCTTGATTGTGCCGATTATCCGGCGATTCAGCAGGCATCGCAACGGGCAACCGTATCCGGCTCGCCCGAGGCGGGACGGCTGCCCAGGCATATCCGGAGTGGGCGCCCGCCGTGCCATCACGGCGGCCGCCGCCGATCGTCCGTACGGGCCGGGCGGGGCGAGCGGAAGCGGCGTGCGTGCACAGACTACGAGTGTCACGAGATCTGCTGCGATACGGCGGACATGAACATACAATGTTCCGTACAGTACGCCTGTAGCGTCTGTCGGGAGTAGTGGATGATTGGTCCTTATGTGCGGCGGCTGCGGCTGGCGACGGAGCTTCGCAGACTGCGCGGGGAGCCGGGGCTGACCCACGACCTGCTCAGCAAGGCGGCCACCGAACTACCCGGTCAACAAAGGGGGCCCGGCAATGGCTAACGACACCTATACGGGCTGGCATAAGTCCAGCTACAGCAACAGCACCGGCGGCTGCGTCGAGGTCGCCGAGGCACGGCAAACGGTCGGGGTCCGCGACTCCAAGCAACACGGCACCGGCCCGGTCCTGGCGTTCGGCGCCGCCGCGTGGCAGGCGTTCCTCGCCCAGGTCAAGGCGGGGCGGTTCGACCGCTAAACGGTGGTATCCAGGCGCGGCCGGGCGCTGGCTTCCGCCCGGCCGCCCGGTCCTGCCCGAAGCGGATGCTCCTTGCGCTCAAATACGTACGAATCCATACTTAGCATGTTTAAAAACTCCGTACTGTACAGCGCGTTGCCGGCCCGGGAGCGGCATGGCGTGGGGCCGTGGAGGTCGTGGGATGGATGATTAGCCCTTATGTGCGGCGGCTGCGGCTGGGGACGGAGCTCCGAGGGCTGCGCGCGGGGGCGGGGCTGACTCACGAGCAGCTCGCTAAGAAGATCGGCGAGTCGCGGGCACAGATCTCCCGGCTGGAGAACGGCCACGTCGTGGACCAGGCCGACGTGATGAAGATCCTGGACGCGCTCGGTGTGGACGGCGAGCAGTGGACCCAGGTCATGACGATCGCCCGCGAAGCCGGGGAACGCGGCTGGTGGGAGTCCACCCGCGGGATGGGCGAGCGGCAGGCCCGCTACGCCGACCTGGAGGCCGGAGCCGCCACCATCCGGGAGTACCAGCAGACATTCCTGCCGGGGCTGCTGCAGATTCCGGAGTACGCGGCGGCCAGGACCGAGGCCCTGGCCGTGCTTGAGTCACTGGGCGGCACCGCCGATGGCGTTATGGCCGGGCGGCTCGGCCGTCAGCGGATGCTGCGACGGCCCGGCGCGCCCACCTACGAGGTGATCATCGATGAGCTGACGGTCCGCCGCTTCACCGCCTCACCCGAGGTGATCAAAAAGCAGCTCTACCATCTCGCCACCACTGTCAACGGCGACCCCAAGATCAGCCTGCGGGTGCTGCCCATCACCGCCCGCATCCATGGCTACGCCGTGCCGCGCTGCACGTTCTCCCTCTACACCTATCCCGACCCTGGTGACCCCGCCGTGGTCGCCATCGACACCGTCACCGACGACCTCATCCTCACCGAACCTGCGGACGTCGCCACCTACGAGCAGCTCTACACCCGAATCCGCGAAGCTGCCCTCTCCGATCTCGACAGCCTCGACCTGCTCACCAAGGCAGCCATCGAGCTACCCGACAGGTAAGCCTGAGTTCCCTTCCGTGCGCCGAGGAAGATGTTGACCCGGGTAACCGATCGCCGCTCCGACCACCCAGGCCGGTAACTCCGATGGCGCCAGCACGGCACCGGCGGGCAAGGTGGCGATCTGCCCGAATCGCTGCGTCCTCCGGCATGGCCGGCCGGTCGTCCCTGGGCCGTCGCACATTACGCGAACCGGGCCGGATCGCTTGCGGCACCCTCGTTACCGATCCATACTTGGGACGTTCGGTGAACTTGGACTGTGCAGACAAGTGATCGACTCATGGTAAAGGCCCGTACAGAATAAAGGCGACAAAAGGTGACATATGGTTGCCGTTGAGGGATCGGCGGGGGGAGCGGTAAGGGGGCGGCAGCCGGCCGCCGCGCCCGCGGCCGAACTCAAGTGGCGCGAGCTGTTTCCCGGCGAGGAGCAGCAAATCAGCGCCCTGCGCCGCTGGCTGACCGGGTTGCTGCCGGAATGCCCCTCCCGCGACGACGTTGTGACGGTCGCCGTGGAACTGGCCACCAACGCAGTCAAGTTCACCGCCAGCGGGCAGGGCGGCTCGTTCGCCGTGGAGATCACCTGGGGCGGCACCGTCGTCCGGGTCGGCGTCGCGGACGACGGCGCACCAGACGGCCCGCATCTCATCGACGATCCGCTGAGTGAGCATGGCCGCGGTCTGATGATCGTACGCGCCCTCTCATCGCGGGCTGGTGTCTGCGGCGACCACCGTGGCAGGCTCGCATGGGCCGACGTCGCATGGACCGCCGATAGAGCGGCTCCGCCGCTGCCGGTTGCCGACACCTATGAAGCCGCGATCAGGGACGGCCAAGCCGCGCTCACCGAGCGGTTCTCCAGCGTGCTCACCTGGTTCGGGCGCTCGACGCTGCAGTGGTGGGCCCTCCCCGCGCGCGACCCGGACATTCCATCTGCTCCGTATCCCACCGGGCACGAGCTGCTCAGCGCGCCGTCAGCGAAGGAACTGGCCGAACTGCTCGACCGCACGCTGGACGCGACGCCCGTCCATCGGCACATGCCGGACGTAACCGCCGGAGCGGCCCGGGCAAGCGACCGAGCGGGCGCGTTCGCGGGAAGCAGGACATACCCCGCGGCGTCTCGAGGTGCTCCCCTGCCGCCCCGCTCGCATCGCGTCATGGCACGAGGTCCTCGGCTTGGCGTGCAGGCAAGCTGAGCGGCGCCAGCAGGGCCGCCGGCGGGAGCGGTCCCGTTACGAGCGTGACTTGAGCGTGCCCAGGCCGTCACCGGACAGGTCGGCGAGGGCGGCGGAACGCCCGGTCATGGCGAGGATCAGCGACAGGTGCGGCCCGGTCACCTCGGGCCCGCTGCCGGTGGACCAGCCGGTGTCCGTGGCGCGCAGGGTGAGCCCGTCGATCCGTTGCTTGGCGCCGACGATCAGGTTCGACGCCTTGTAGAAGTCCGCGACCCGGGTCAGCGCCTCCTCCGGGTACTGGTGCGCGATGCCGAGCGGCGTGCGGATGTCCGCCGGGTGGATCACCGCCTCACCGAGCATCGCCTCGACCGGGCCGGGCGGGTGCGTGGTGTCCTTGAGGTGGCTGCGGAAGACCGCCAGGCCGTCGGCGGGCTTCGCGGTCGCTTCCGCGGCCACGCCCTTCGCGTTCATGTTGTTGAAGCGGAAACCCGCGCCCGCCATCGAGATGAAGAACTTGGGCGGCGTCATCTTCGCCGTCGTGATCATGTGCCCGAGCACGTCGCGCACGGTCCAGCTGGCGCACAGCGACCGCGCCGCCCACTGCCCGTCGGTGAGCGTGGCGAGGTCTGCTATGAGTGCTTCGCGCTCGGCGTGAATGAGTGGCCAAGGGCTTGTCGTGGCCATGCTCTGCTCCCCTGCAGGTCAAAGTGCCGGCCGCCGCCGTGGATCCGGCTGCACCAGGCTAGCGCCGCGGGGTGCCCGCGGCCCGGTTTTGCCCAGTGCCGCCCGGGAGCCGGGCTCAGACCTGGACGAACTCGATACCGGCGAGGAGGGCGAAGTCGCGCCAGGCGGCGGCGTGGTGGCCCAGGTTCATCACCTCGTGGTGCGGGCCGCCCGCCGCCAGCCACCCGTTCAGGCAGGCCCGGACCCCGGTCCCGGGGCGGAACTGCCCGTAGGGCATCTCCAGGGCGGGAAGCTCCTGGGTGTCCAGGTTCTCCCCCTCGGCGACGACCAGGCGGAACCGCTCGCCTTCCAGCGAGACCAGGGTGGCCAGCGTCGCCGGGCCCGGCTGGTACTGGAACAGGAACGTCGGCGGGTCGTCCAGGCGCCCGATGCCCAGCGGCCGCTTGATCAGCCGGACCGGGCGGTCGGTGCGGGCGATCTTCCAGTTGCCCTCGCCCATGTGGCTCATCAGCACCGAGTCCGACGGGAAGTCCATCGCGTACATCTCGGTGAAGTGCGCGTCGCCGATCAGCGTGTGCCCGGCCGCGACCAGGCAGGACGTGAGCACGTCGCCCTCGGCCGCGTAGCCGTACCCCTTGGCCATCAGCGTGGACGCCGCGGCCAGCGGCAGCCGGCGGAACCGCCCGTCCTCGCCGATCGCGTCGAAGTGCGCGGTGTACGCGCCGAACCCGCCCTCGACCAGGATGTTCTCGATCGCGACCTGCATCCGCGCGTGATCCTCGCGCTCCTCGGCGGACAGCCGGGGGTCGATCTCGAAGTTCGCGTCCTCGAACGCGATCACCTCGCGCACCGCGGCCGCGCCGGCCGCCGCCATGCCCCGGTACAGGTCACCGGGCGCGACCGCGAGTATCTCCGGGCCCAGCGACCGGACCAGGGCGGACTCGTCCACCCTGATGTCGCCCATGTCGTTCATGGCGTAGCCGAACAGGGCCACCTTGAGCCGCCGCCACGCGGTCACCGCGGCCGCCGCCCTGGCCCACCGGTGCACGTCGGCGCGGAAGCTGCCGGCCCGCCAGTCGTCGGTGAGCACGCAGAACCGCCGCCCGGCCCGCACCATGGAGTTGGCGGTGTCCTGGGCGCCGTGCACGCCCTGGTTGTAGGTCATGTCGGCCATGTCCCAGGCGGGCGTGACGTTGGGCTCGGGCTGGATGTTGGCCAGGCAGATGGGCAGCCGGGACTCGGCAAGCAGCCGGGCCACCCGCATCGCGGGCCCGTAGGTGAGCATCACCACCAGCACGCCGTCGAGGCCGGAGCTCTCGAACTCGTGCATCACCCGCTCGGCGTCCTCGCGGTACTTGATCGCCTTGGCCGGGACGAACTCAAGCTCTCCGGGCACGCCCAGGTGCGCGGCCAGCTCGGCGGCGTATCCCTCTTGCCGCTGCGCGATCCCCGGGATCATGTCGTCATACAGGTCCTGCATGATGCCGAGGATCCCGATGCGCGCAACGGTGCCGGACTTGCTAGTGGCCATGACCTTCCTCCTGAACGGATGGCTCGTGGTGGGCGTCCAGCCGTCAGCGCTGGCCGTATTCCGTGGTGTACCGGCGGTGCAAGGCGTCGACCTGGTCGGCCGGTAGCGGCTGCGGCTCACCGAGCACCCGGGCCAGGTGGACCGTTCGGGCGGCATCCTCGCACATCACCGCGGCCTTGACCGCGCTGGCGGCGGTCGCGCCGATGGTGAAGACGCCGTGGTTGCGCATGAGCACCGCGGGCGAGCGGTGCCCGGTCAGGGTGGCGACGATGCCCTTGCCGATCTCGTCCCCGCCGATGAGCGCGAACGGCCCGACCGGGATCTCCCCGCCGAACTCGTCGGCCATGGCGGTGATCACGCAGGGGATCGCCTCGCCCCGCGCCGCCCAGGCGGTGGCGTAGCTGGAATGGGTGTGCACCACGCCGCCGACCTCGGGCATATGCCGGTACACGTAACAGTGCGCGGAGGTGTCGCTGGAGGGCAGGTAGGCCCCGTCCACCCGGGCGCCGCCGGTGTCGCAGACCACCATGGACCCGGGCGTGAGATCGGCGTAGCCGATGCCGCTCGGCTTGATCACCACCAGGTCCGGATCCCCGCCGGTGCCGCGGACCCGGGCCGAGATGTTCCCCGACGTCCACGCCACCAGGCCGTTGTCCACCAGCGCCGCGTGCAGGCGGCACACCTCGTCCCGGGCCGCCTCGACCCTGTCGCGCATCGCGGCCGGCACGCCGCTCATGGCCGGGCCCCGCCCGCCCGGGGGGGCGACCCCCCGGACCCCCCGATGGCCTGCGGCCCCTGCGACTCCGTCGCGGGGGCCTTGTCCGTGCTCGCCCGGGGGAGCACAGTGCCGCCCGGGGACGCCCCGGACCCCGGTGGCCCGGACCCCCCGATGGCCTGCGGCCCCCGCGCCTGGTTCGCGGGGGCCCCGGCCGTTTCCCCGGCGGTGGCGCGGCCGGCCAGCACCCGGTCGCGCAGCGCCCGCAGCCGGTGCAGCACCTCGTTGGCGCCCCGGCCGAAGTAGTCGTGCAGGGTCACGTACTCCGCGTAGAGCTGGTCGTAGGTGTCGGCGCTGGCCGGGTCCGGCGCGTAGACGCCGCGCGTGCACGAGCCCATGGCCGCGGCGGCGGCCGGCACGTCGGGGTAGGCGCCCGCGGCGACCGCCGCGTGGATCGCGGACCCCTGGGCGGGCCCCTGGGCGGAGCCGATCAGGCTCAGCGGGCGGCGGGTCACGTCGGCGTAGATCTGCATGATCAGCTCGTTCCTGGTCAGCCCGCCGGCGATCACCAGCTCCCCGACGCTCACGCCGGCGCCCTCGAACGCGTCGATGATGACGCGGGTGCCGAACGCGGTGGACTCGATCAGCGCCCGGTAGATGTCCGGCGCGCGGGTAGCCAGCGTCAGGCCGGCCACGACACCAGACAGGTGATGGTCGACGAGTACCGAGCGGTTTCCGTTCAGCCAGTCAAGGGCGATCAGCCCGTGCGCGCCGGGTGGCTGCGCGGCGGCCTCAGCCGACAGCAGGTCGTGCAGCGATACCCCGCGCCGGGCCGCTTCCTCGACGTACGCCGGCGGTGCCGCGTGGTCGGCGAGCCAGGCGAACAGGTCGCCGACGCCGGTCTGGCCCGCCTCGTAGCCGTACCGGCCCGCGACGATGCCGCCGTCCACCACCCCGCACATGCCGGGCACCTCGGCCAGCTTCTCGGCGTTCATCACGTGGCAGGTGGAGGTGCCCATGATGAGCACCATCCGGCCGGGCTCGATGGCGTTCCCGGCCGGCGGGGTCACGTGCGCGTCCACGTTGCCCACCGCGACCGCGATGCCCCCGGGCAGCCCCGTCCAGGCCGCGGCGCGCGCGGTGAGCGAGCCGGCCCGCGCGCCCAGCGGGGAGATGGGGTGCTCCAGCTTGTCCTCGGCGAAGCCGGCGAACGCCGGGTTCAGCGCGGCGAGGTAGTCCCGGGAGGGGTAGCGGCCGTCCTGGCGGATGCCCTTGTAGCCGGCCGTGCAGGCGTTGCGGGTCTCGGTGCCGCACAACTGCCAGATGATCCAGTCGGCCGCCTCGATCCAGCGCTCGGCCCGCTGGTAGATCTCCGGGTCCTCGTCGAGCACCTGGAGCGCCTTGGCGTACTGCCATTCGGCGGAGATCTTCCCGCCGTACCGGGCCAGCCACGGCTCGCCGCGCTCGCGGGCCACCGCGTTGATCCGGTCGGCCTGGCCCTGGGCGGCGTGGTGCTTCCACAGCTTCACGTAGGCGTGCGGCCGCTTGTCCAGGCCGGGGAACTGGCAGAGCGGGGTTCCGTCCCGGGTCACCGGCAGCGGCGTGGACGCGGTGAAGTCGGTGCCGATGCCGATGACGCGCCCGTGATCGATCCCGGCCTGTGCCACCGCCGCGGGAACCGCCTCGCGCAGCACGTCGATGTAGTCCTCCGGGTCCTGCAGCGCCCAGTCCGGCGGCAGCGCCTCCCCGGTGGCGGCCAGTTCGGCGTCCATGACACCGTGCCGGTAGTCGCAGACGGCCGCGCCGAGTTCGGCCCCGTCGCTCACCCGCACCACCACGGCGCGCCCGGAGAGGGTGCCGAAGTCCACCCCGACGACGCACGCGTCGCCGGATGCCGGGCTGGCCGTCATGGCTGCTCCCTCTTGTCCTGTTCCTGCGCCCGGCGGGAGCCGGGCGCGGCCGCGCTGGCGCGGGCCACCAGGTGTGGCGAGATCCGCAGGTGCGGCACCGGCGGTGGCCTGCCGTCGATCATGTCGACCAGGGTGGCCAGCGCCCGCCTGCCCAGCTCGCCGAAGTCCTGGCGCACCGTGGTCAGCGGCGGCAGGAAGTACGCCGATTCCGGTATGTCGTCGAAACCGACCACGCTGATGTCACCGGGTACCCGCCGGCCGTGCTCCGCGAGCGCCCGGAGCAGTCCCAGCGCCATGTGGTCGTTCCCGCAGAACACCGCGGTGACCTCGGGGCTGGTGGCGATGCGCTGGCCGATCCGGTAGCCCGACGGGCAGCCCCAGTCACCGGACAGCAGTTCCGGCTCGGGGGCGCCGGCCTGCGCGAGGGCCGCCCGCCAGCCGGAGATCCGCTCCTGGGCGTCCACCCAGGAGGCGGGCCCGGCGATGTGGTGCACCGTGCGGTGGCCGAGGCCAAGCAGGTAGCGGGTGGCCAGCGCGGCGCCGGCGGCGTTGTCCACGGCGGCGGAGGTGAGCGGCGCCTGGGTGCCGCAGCCCACCGCCACCAGGGGCACGTGCGCGCGGACCCGGCTGCACGCGGCCACCGCCGAGGTCTTCGGGGCGATCACGATGATTCCCTCGACGCCCTGGTCGAGGAACCGGTCCACCGCGCCGAGGACGCTGCGCCGGTCCAGGGCGGGCAGGCTGGCGATCGACACGAAGTAGGAGTGCGCCGCCGCCCGCTCGATGCCGAGGAGCATCGAGGCCGGCCCGTACAGGCTGGTGTCGAAGCTGACCACGCCGAGCGTGCGGGTGCGCCGGGTGACCAGGGTGCGGGCGGCCGCGTTCGGCCGGTAGCCGAGTTCCGCGATCGCGGCGAGCACGCTGTCGCGAGTCTGCGGCTTGACGTTGGGATGGGAGTTGAGTACCCGGGATACCGTCTGATGCGACACCCCGGCCAGGCGTGCCACGTCGGCCATGACTGGCGGCCTGGACCTGCCCACTCGTGCTGGCGCCATCTCGCGCCTCCCTGGTCTGCCTGTGCCGATGGGAGTGCCCAGGTAGCGCTGGTTGCGCGAGTCCCGATCGGGCTGCCCCCCGCCGCCCGCTGCCCTCCGGCTAGCCAGAATTGTTACCGTTCACATCCCGTCGGGTCAACGGGGGCCCCGGGGGAGGAAAAGCCTTGCCCCGAAAACCGGCGGCGCCGCCGGGGGAAACGCCGGCCGGCCAGGCTCAGAATTCGAAGCCGCCGGGGCGGCCGTTCCGGTCCGCGATCAGCCCGGCCATGGTCGCCAGCGCGATCTCGGCCGGGGTCCTGGAGCCGATGTTCAGCCCGATCGGGCGGTGCACCCGGGCGATCTCGCCGTCGGGCACGCCCAGGGCCGCCAGCGCCGGGATGTGCGGCGCCGGGTGCCGGGGATTGCCCAGGATCCCGACCCACCGCGCCGGGCTGGCCAGCGCGTCGCGCAGCACCGCCCCCAGCTCGGGCCGGTGGTGGTCGGTCACCACGACGTCGGTGACCTCGTCGGCCAGCCCGGCCAGCGTGGCGGCCGTGGTGAGCCCGTCCAGGCCCGCCAGCCCGGCCAGCACCTCCGGGCCTGGCCCGTGGTGATCGGCCCCGTGGTGATCGGCCCCGTGGTGATCCGCGCCGTCGTGGCCGGCCAGCAGCCCGGCGCCGGGATCGACGAGGACCGGCCGGTAACCGGCGTCCCTGGCGTAGCACAGCAGGAACCGGGCCACCGGCGAGATGAACACCGCTACCAGCGTCCGCGTGCTGGCAGGAAGCGGGGCCTTGCCATGCGCCACGTCACAGGCCGGGTCGGCGGAATCGGCGGCCGGGACGGAGATGGCGGTACCGGAATCGCTCATGCATCCGAGCTTGCCACGTAGGAGCAGGTGCGGCCACCAGCGGCCGCGCACCCTTCCGCGCACCCGCCCCGCCTGGCCCTCCACCGCAACCGCCCGCCCCGCTCGCCCGCCCGCAATCGCCCGGCCACCCCCGGGGTCCACCGTTAGGGCATGAATGTGACAACGCCCTTCTAAGGGCACCAGGTTCACATTCATGGCCACCGGCGCGCCGCGCCGACGGCGCGCCGGGCGAGTTTCTTACTGTGAGTAACATATTCACTACTAAGTGTCGCTGCGAGTGACAGGGGGGCAGGTGCCGGTAACGGAGGGCGCGGCCGGCCGGCCACGGACGGCCCGCTGGCCGCGGCGGTCCATAGTGGTCCGGCTGTGGGGCGGGCTGGCCGTGTTCGCCCTGCTGCTCCTCGCCGCCGCGGGTTTCATCCACAACGGCGTCGCGCAGCAGGACAAGTCGGTGGACGGGCTGGCCCAGCGCCTGCACCCGTTGCAGGTCGCCAACCTCGAGATCCGCGCCGACTTCGCCCAGGCCCAGTCGGCGCTGCGCGCCTACCTGCTCACCGGGGAAGCCCGGTTCCTGAGCCGCTACCTCCTCGACGAGGGAAGCCTGAACCGCGCCCTCTGGCAGGCCAGGGAACTCGCGGCCGACGGCGAGCTGACCGGCATCGTGGCCGAGAGCCGCGCGGCGGGGGTCTGGCTCGGCTACGCCGCCCGGATGGAATCCCAGCGCCCGGGGAGCCCGGCGCTGACCCGGCTGACCGACCAGGGTTCGGCCAGCGCGCGAAGCTTCTACCAGGCCAGCGACCGCCTGCAGGCGCGGCTGCAGGCCGAGGGCCAGGCCGCCGTCTACACCGGTGCCCAGGCCGTGGACCACGCTGTCACCGTGGCCAGCGTGTTCGCCACGGTCGCCGCCCTGCTCGGGCTGGCCGCCGCGCTGGCCGTCATCCACGGGATCACCGGGCCGCTGCGCGGGCTGGTCGCGGTCCTGCGGCGGCTGACCGCCGGGGACCTTACCACCCGGGTCCCGGTGACCGGGCCGGCCGAGATGCGGGAGGTCGCCCAGTCGCTGAATGCCCTCGCCGACGAGAGCGACCGGCTGCGCGCCCAGGAGGCCGAGAACACCAGGCTGCGCGCGATGGCGCGGGACACCGGGCTGCGGATCCGGGAGCACCTGCGGGTGGAGGACCTGCTGCGCGAGGCCAAGGACGCGATCGAGTCCAGTTTCGGCGCCGATGTCGCCTACCTGCACATCAAGCGGGACGGGGTGCTCGGCCTGCCCGTCGGTCACGAGCACGACTGGCTGTTTCCCGCCAGCTTCCTCGCCGTCCTGCAGGGCGAGGGCGACGCCCTGTTCCGCGACCTGTTCCAGCGCAACGCGAGCCTCGTTTATCAGGACATTCCCGGCGCCGACGGTGACCGGCTGCCGCCGCAGGTCAGGGATCCACTGCGCGCGGCGGGGATCGTCGCGGAGGTGATCGTCCCGTTCGGGGCCGGCTCGGAGATGCTGGGCATCATCGTGGCCGCCCGGATGAGCCGGGGGCGCCCGTGGACGGAGGCAGAGGTCGGCGCGGTGGAGTCGGTGGCCGCCGACGTCGGCCGGGGCCTGCACCACGCCAGGCTGTACGAGGCCGAGAATCACCTGGTCGACGAGCTGCGGGCGGTGGACCAGGTCAAGTCGGACTTCCTGGCCACCGTGTCGCACGAGCTGCGGACCCCGCTGACGAGCATCGCGGGTTACATCGAGATCCTCAGGGACAGCGCCGCCGGGCCGCTGACCCCCGCCCAGGACCGGATGCTGGACTCGGTGGACCGCAACACCGCGCGGCTGCGGCACCTGATCGAGGACGTGCTGACCTTGTCGAAGATCGAATCGGGTGCCTTCACGTCCACGATGCGGCCGGTGAGCCTGGCCGAGATCGTGGCCGCGGACGTCACCGCGCTGCAGCCGGTCGCCGCGGCCAAGGGGGTCACGCTCACCAGGCAGGACTCCGATCACAGCCTGATGATCAGCGGTGACTCCGGCCAGCTCGACCGGCTGGTGATGAACGTGCTGTCCAACGCGGTGAAGTTCACCCCCGAGGGGGGCACCGTCCGGGTCGGCACCGGGTGCGACGGCGACCTGGCGGTGCTGCGGGTCAGTGACACCGGGATCGGCATTCCGGAACGGGACAGGAAGGAGCTGTTCACCAGGTTCTTCCGCGCGTCCAACGCGGTGGAGGAGTCCATCCCGGGCACCGGGCTGGGGCTGGCCATCGTGCGCACGATCGTGGCCAATCACCACGGCGACCTGGACGTGGCGTCGCTGGAGGGCAAGGGCACCACGGTGACCGTCAGGATTCCGCTGCTGGCTGACCAGAGCGCCCCGCCGCCGCTGCCCGGCGTGCCGGTCTCCGGTGAGGGCAGGCCCGGATGAGGCCGCGCGGCTCGATCATCGGGCAGCTTCTTGTCGCGTTCTGCGTGTGCGCGGTGCTGATCGGCATCGGGGCGGTGGCCGGGTTCGTCACCGTGACCGACCAGAACGCGGCGACCGCGCAGGTCACCGACAGGTACACCGCGCTGCAGCGGGTCAACAGCCAGCTCGAGACCGCGTTCGGCACCGCGACCTTCGCGGTCTTGTTCTACGCCGACACGGGGCAGCACGGGTTCCTGGCGCCGCTGGCCGCGGCGCGCACCCAGTTCGCCAGGGACCTGGCCACGCTCCGCCGTGAGGCCACGCCCAATGTGCAAGGCCTGATCGGCGTGCAGGCACGGCTCGGCGCACAGTGGTTCGCCCTTGCGCCCCGCGCGGCGGCGGTCCGCCCGGGCACCGGGGCCGCGACGGCGCTGCTGGGCAGGTCGGCCCGGCTGGGCACCGAGTTCGCCCGGGCGACCGCCGCCACGCAGGAGCGGCTGAACGCCAACATCTCCGGCCTGGGCGCGGTAAGCAGGGACCGCCTGGAGCGCAGGCTGGCGTGGAGCGGCGCCGCGCTGGCGGTCGCCGTGCTGCTGGTGCTCGCGGCCTCGCTGAGCACGGTGTACACGATCACCCGCCCGATGCGCCGGGTCACCGCGACGGTGCGCAGGCTGACCGCGGGCGACTACTCCGCCCGGGCCCCGGTGGCCGGTTCTGCGGAGGTCCGCCAGGTCGCGGAGTCCATCAACACCCAGGCCGACGAGGCCGGCGGGCTGCGGGCGGCCGAAGCGGAGAGCAACCGGCTGCGCGCCATGGCCAGGGAGGCCGGGCTGCGGATCCGGGAGCACCTGGTCGCCAGGGACGTGCTGCACGCCGCGAGGCTCGCGGTGGAGCAGATCGTCGCCGCGGACGTGGCGTACCTGCGGCTGGTAGAGGACGACCAGGTCGGCTCGGTGGTCGGGCATGCGCCGCGCTGGCTCATCCCGGCCGACGTCATCAGGGCCCAGCTCCCGCCCGGCGCGATGGACAACCTGCGGGCCCTGCTCCGTGTCCAGACCAGCATGGTGATCAACGACCTGTCCAATGGCGAGGAAGCCGGAGACATGCCGCCGCGGCTCCGCCAGATGCTGCGCGAGGCCGGTGTCATTGCGCAGCTCACGACGCCGTTCGGGGTGGGCGGTGAGCTGCTCGGCCTCATCGTGCTGCAGCGCATGCAGCCCGGCCGCCCGTGGACCCCGGCCGAGGTGGACGCCATGGAGTCGGTTGCCGCGGACCTCGGCCGCGGGCTCAACCACGCCCGGCTGTACGAGGCGGAGAACCGGCTTGTCGAAGACCTCAAGGCGCTCGACCTGGCCAAGTCCAGTTTCTTCGCCACGGTGTCCCACGAGCTGCGCGCCCCACTCACCACGATCGAGGGCTACGTGGAGATGTTCGGCGACGGGGAGGCGGGCGAGGTCACCTCGCAGCAGCGGCAGATGCTGGAGGCCATCGACCGCAGCACCGTCCGGCTGCGCAACCTGGTGGACGACGTGTTCACCCTGGCCAAGCTGGAGTCCGGCGCGTTCACCACGGTGATGCGCCCGGTGGACCTGGCCGATGTCATCAGGGCCGCCGCCGACGCGGTCCGGCCGTCGGTGATCGCCGGGGAGCTGGCCCTCACGATCGGCACCACCGAGGGCGAGCTGATGGTGGACGGGGACGGCAGCCAGCTCGACCGCGTGGTGATCAACCTGCTGTCCAACGCGGTCAAGTTCACCCCGAAGGGCGGGCGCATCGAGGTGTCCGGGTTCGCCGAGGGTAAGTCGGCGGTGCTCCGGGTCCGCGACACCGGCATCGGCATCCCGGCCAGCGACCAGAAGGAGCTGTTCAACCGGTTCTTCCGGGCGTCCAACGCGACCGGACGGTCCATCCCGGGTACCGGCCTGGGGCTGGCCATTGTCCGGATGATCGTGGTCAACCACGGCGGGGACATCGACCTGAGGTCCACCGAGGGCGCGGGCACCACGGTGACCGTCTGGCTCCCGCTGCTGCCCCAGGCGGCGCCCTAGCCGCTCGCGCGGCGGGCAGCGGCCCCGCGCGGCCGCGCGGCCCGGGGCGGCGCCTTAGTCCCCGGCCACCAGGGCGGCGACGGCGGCGCGCAGCGGCCCGAGGCGGCCGGCCGCGGCGGCGCGGGCCGCCCCGAGCGGGCGGCCGCCGGCCGGCTCGGCCACCTCCAGGTAGCATTTGAGCTTGGGCTCGGTGCCGCTCGGCCGGATCACCACCCGGGCGCCCGCCAGGTGGTAGGTCAGCACGTCGGACGGGGGCAGGCCGCCGGACCCGGCCGCGAGGTCGGTGACCGCGGTCACCGGCGCGCCGGCCAGGCTGCCCGGCGGATCGGCCCGCAGCCCGGCCATGACCTCCGCCGGGGCCCGGGTGGGCAGCGTGACCTGGGCGGTCAGGTGGACCCCGTGGGCGGCCTCGAGCGCGTCCCACCGGTCCAGCAGGGTCTGCCCGGCGGCGCGGGCCGTGGCCGCCAGCGAGAGCAGGGCCAGCGCCGCGCTGATGCCGTCCTTGTCCCGCACCGCGGGGGTGACGGCGTAGCCGAGCGCCTCCTCGTAGCCGAACACGAAGCGCGCGCCGGGCACGCCGTCCGCGGCCCGGACGATCCACTTGAACCCGGTGAGCGTCTCCGCGTACCTGGCGCCCGCCGCCGCGGCGATCTTGGACAGCAGCGTGGCCGAGACCACCGTCGTCGCGGCCAGCCGCGCGGCGGGATCCGGCCCCGGGTCCCGGTCCAGCAGGTAGGCACCGAGCAGCGCGCCCACCTGGTCGCCGGACAGGGCCCGCCAGCCGCCGGGGGCGGCCGGGTCCGGGACCGCGACGGCGAGCCGGTCGCCGTCCGGGTCGTTCGCGACGATGAGGTCCGCGCCGGTCTCGCGGGCCAGGTCCAGGGCCAGGTCGAGAGCGCCGGGTTCCTCGGGGTTGGGGAACGCGACGGTCGGGAAGGCGGGATCCGGCTCGGCCTGAGCGGTGACCACCCGCGGCGCCGGGTAACCGGCCCGGTCGAACGCCCGCAGCGCCAGCCCGGCCGCCACCCCGTGCAGCGGCGTGTAGACCACCCGCAGCCCGGCCCGGCCGGCCGCGCCGCCGCCACCCGCCGCGTCCCCGGCATCCACCGCGTCCCCGGCATCCACCGCGTCCCGGGGCCCGCCGGCCACTGCCGGACCGGGCACGGCGGCCACGATGGCGTCCAGGTAGGCGCGGGCCACCTCGTCGCCGTGCCTGCCGATCAGCGGGCTGTCCGCGGCCGCGACCGGGACCCGCGACAGGTCGCCCAGGCCGGCGATGGCGGCGCCGATCTGCTTGTCCACCGGCGGGATGATCTGCGCGCCGTCGCCCAGGTAGAGCTTGTAGCCGTTGTCCGCGGGCGGGTTGTGGCTGGCCGTGATCATGATCCCGGCGGCGGCGCCCAGGTACCGGATGGCGAAGGCGAGCAGCGGGGTCGGCTGCCGCGGCGGCAGCAGGTGCGCCCTGATCCGGGCCCCGGCGAGCACCCGGGCGGCCTCGGCGGCGAACTCGTCGGACCGGTGCCGGGCGTCGCAGCCGATGACCACGCCGGCCTGTGCCGTGCCCGGCCCGCCGTGCTCGGCCAGCCACCGCGCCAGCGCGGCCGTGGCCGCACGGACCACCGCCCGGTTCATCCGGTTCGGCCCGGCCCCGATCGCGCCGCGCAGGCCCGCGGTGCCGAATTCCAGCCGGGCGGCGAACCGGTCGGCAAGCTCGGCGGCGGCCGCCTCGCCGTCGTCGTCGAGCAGCGCGCGCAGTTCGGCGCGGTCCCGCTCGTCGGGGTCGCCGGCGATCCAGCGCTCGGCCTGAGCACGCAGCTCGCCGCCGATCATGGTTACCCTCCCGGCACGACGACGGGCAGCAGCCCGGCCAGCAGCGACCCCACCCGCCCGGCGGCTGCCTTCCCGGCGGCGACCACCTCCGCGTGGTCGAGCCCGTGTGGGGCCAGCCCGGCCGCCAGGTTGCTGACCAGCGAGATGGCGAGCACCTCCGCGCCGAGATGGCGGGCGGCGATGGCCTCGAGCACGGTGGACATGCCGACCAGGTCGGCACCGAGGGTGCGGAGCATCCGGATCTCCGCGGGGGTCTCGTAATGCGGGCCGGGCAGCGCGGCGTAGACGCCCTCGGCCAGCCCCTCGCCGGCGCCGCGGGCCAGCGCCCGCAGCCGCGCCGAGTACAGGTCGGTGAGGTCGGTGAACCGCGACGGGTAGCCGTCGGGGGGCGGCGGCCCGCCCAGCGGCGAGCGCCCGGTCAGGTTGAGGTGGTCGGCGATCAGCACCGGCTGCCCGACCTGGTAGCCGTCCCGGATCCCGCCCGCCGCGTTGGTGAGCACCACGACCCGGCAGCCGGCCGCCACGGCGGTGCGCACGCCGTGCACCACGGTCGCCACGTCGTGGCCCTCGTACAGGTGGACCCGGCCGAGGAACACCAGGGCGCGCACGTCACCGGCGCGCAGTGAGCGGACCGCGGGGGAGTGGCCGCCCACCGTCGGCGGCGGGAACCCGCCGAGGCGGGCGAGCGGGACCTCCGCGCCGGGCGAGCCGAGGGCATCGGCCGCCGGTGCCCACCCGGAGCCGAGCACCACGGCGACGTCGTGCCGGGGCACGCCGGTCAGCTCCGCCAGCCGGGCGGCACTGGCCTGCGCCGCCTGGTACGGACCGGGGATCGCCGTCATGCCTTGATGTACGGCTTGCCGTCGGCGGCGGGCGGCCGCACCCGTCCCACCAGCCCGGCCACCGCGATGATCGTCGCCACGTACGGCGCCATCAGCAGGATGAACGAGGAGACCGGCACCCGCAGGACGGACAGCTCGGTCTGCAGCTGGAAGCTGAACCCGAACAGCAGCGCCGCCGCCACCGAGCCAAGCGGCGTCCAGCGGCCGAAGATCATGGCGGCGAGCGCGATGTAGCCGAAGCCCGAGCTGATGTTCGAGGTGAAGAAGCCGACCGAGCCGGCCGTCAGGTATGCCCCGCCGATCCCAGCGATCAGGCCGCCGAGGATGACGTTGCGGTACCTCGTCCATTGCACCCTGATGCCGACCGTGTCGGCCGCGACCGGGTGCTCGCCCACCGCGCGCACCCGCAGCCCCCACCGGGTACGGAACAGGCCGATCTGGATTATCAGGATCAGCGCGTAGGTGATGTAGAGGAAGACATTCGAGTCGAAGAAGACCGGGCCAATGATCGGGATGTTGCCGAGCACCGGGATCTTGACGGTGCCGAACGTGTTGCCGGCGTTGAAGGTGTCCGCGTACGGGATCATGACCCGGTCGTACAGGTAGTTGGTCAGCCCGAGCGCGATCACGTCGAGCACCACGCCGACGATGATCTGGTCCACCAGGAACGTGATCGCGAAGATCGCGAGTATCACCCCGACCAGGCCACCGGACAGCGACCCGCCGATCAGCCCCAGCCAGACCCCGCCGGTGGCGCTGGCCACGGCCGCCGCGGTGAACGCGCCGGTGAGCAATTGGCCCTCGATCGCGATGTTGATGACGCCGGATCGCTCGCACATTAGGCCGGCCATGGCGCCGAGCATCAGCGGGATGGACGCGGTCAAGGTCCCCTGCAGCAGGTCGATGACCTGGAGCGGGCCGACCGAGCTGCCGGCGTCGGCCCAGGCCAGCAGCGACAGCAGGAAGCACAGCAGCGCGATCGCGATGGACAGGCGCTTGCCCCTGGGGGAGAGGTCGGCGACGGCCCGCAGGATGCCCAGGCCGATCGAGACCGCGCCGAGCAGGTAGGCCGTCAGCGCCCCGGGAACGTGGATCGACGGCAGCTTCGGCGTGGCGCCGGGCAGCGACAGCGCGAAGACCGCGTCGCCGTGGTGCGCGAACAGGCCGAACACGAAGATGTCGATCAGGCCGAGCAGGATGAACGTGCCCGCGGCGAGGTACCTGCGGTTAATCGAGACCGGGGCGCGAACGGGGGTAACCAGAGTGGTGGTCATCCCTACCATCCCTTCGACGCGACGGCCTGCGCACCGGCGCCGCTGGTGCTCCGCAGCCGGAACAGCAGCCGGATCAGCGGCGGTGCGGCGACGAGGAGCACGATCAAGCCCTTGATGACGTCGACGACATCGGTGGGGACGCCGGTGGCGGCCTCCATGACGGTGCCGCCGGCGTTCAGCGCGCCGAACAGCAGCCCGGCGAGGATCACGCCCAGCGGCCTGGCCCGGCCGAGCAGCGCGACCGTGATGCCGTCGAAGCCGTACGTGCCGTAGCTGTTGAACGTCAGCGGCTGTGTCTGGCCCTGCACGATCGTGCTCGCCGACAGGCCGGCGAGGCCACCGCCGATCAGGAACGCGAGCACCCAGACCGGAACTGGAAGCCCAGCGTGCTGCGCGACAGCAGCCAGGCGGTCGCGGCCGCGGCAGCCAGGGCGATCAAGAACCCGACGCCGACCTGCGGTGGTGGCCCCCCGACATGCGGCAGCGTCGCGCTTCCGGCGATGTTCGGCGCGACCTCGTTGGTCTGACCCGGTGCCTGCATCAGCGACTGGCTGCCCAGCAGGAAGGACAGGAGGTTGTACATGACGTAGTTGAGCATGTTCGTGAGGATGACCTCGTGCGCGCCGGTCCGCGCCTTGATCTCGCCCACGATCCAGCCGATCGCCGCACCGCCGGCGAAGGCACCGATGATGCAGACCACCGCGTGCAGCACGATCGGCAGGTGCACCGCGTAACCCAGCCAGGTCGCGACGAGCGCGCCGCCGATCCACTGCCCCGCCGCGCCGATGTTGAACATCCCGGCCCGGAAACATACCGCCACCGACAGCCCGGTCAGGATCAGCGGGGTCGCCTCGAACGCGGTGAGCGAGAGCGGGTAGAAGATCGCCGCGATCGAGCCGCCGTGGAAGGCAGCCGAAATCGTCCCGGGGCTGAAGATCGCGCCCTCGAACAGCGCCGAGTAGGCGGCGGACACCGACGTCCAGGTTGCCGAGAACGCGGCGCCTGGTGCGTAGCCGAACGAGTCCCAGGCGCGCAGCACCGCCGGGTCACTGGCCACGATGAGCACGGCGCCGGCCAGCAGGGCCACGAACACCGCCAGGATGGTGATGACGACCGAGTGTCCCTCGGTCACCGCCTGGATGATCGCATGGCCGGTGAGCGGCTGCCGGCCACGCGGCCGGTCCGGCGCGGGTTCCTGGGCGGTGGCGGTCGCCGCGGGCGCTGCGGAACGCTCGGCGGCAGGCTCGGCAGGCTCTGCCTCGTGTTGATCACTCATGGCTGCTCTGCTCCTGCACTGGCGTCTCGGGTCCGCCTCCCGGGTCGGAGATCGCGGATCCGGCTGGCTCCTGGCCGTCCGGGCGGGAGCTGGTGGCCCCGCCTATCTGACTGCCGGCCATCAGCAAGCCGAGGTCCTGCTCGGGGATGGTGGGCGGGCAGAACGCGACGATCCGGCCCTCGTACATGACGGCGATGCGGTCGGCCAGCGCGTAGATCTCGTCGAGCTCGGACGAGACGATCAGCACCGCCGCGCCCTCGTCCCGCTGGGCGACCAGGCGCTTGTGCACGAACTCGATCGAGCCGACATCCAGGCCGCGGGTCGGCTGGCTGACGACCATCAGCTTGACATCCCGGCCCATCTCCCGGGCGACCACGACCTTCTGCTGGTTGCCGCCGGACAGCGTCCCGGCCGGCGTCTCCACGGACGTGGTGCGCACGTCATACTCCTCGACGCGCCTGGCCGCCGATTCCCTGATGGCGTCCAGGTTCAGCGCGATACCGGAGGCGTACGGCGGCTGGTCGTAGACGTCCAGGATGAGGTTGTCGGCGACCGAGAAGTCAGCCACCAGGCCGTCCTCCGACCGGTCCTCCGGGACATAGCCGATGCCCGCGTGCAGCCGGGCACGGGTCGGAGCATGGCTCAGGTCGGTGCCGTCGAGCCGCACCGAGCCGGTCGAGGGCCGCAGGCCCATCAGCGCCTCGCATAGCTCGGTCTGGCCGTTCCCCTGGACACCGGCCACGCCCAGGATCTCACCGGCCCGCACCTGGAAGGACACGCCGCGCACCGACTGCTCCCCGCGCTCCCCCTCCACGTTCAGGTCTTGGACGTCAAGCACCACACCGCCCGGCTTGGCCGGCTCCTTGCTCACCCGCAACTGGACCGACCGGCCGACCATCAGCGACGCGAGCTCTGCGGTGGTGGTCGTCGGCGGCCGCTCCCCGACGACCTTTCCGCGCCTGATGACCGTGATGTTGTCGGCGATCGCCTGGACCTCTTTGAGCTTGTGCGAGATGAAGATGATCGTCCGCCCGCCCTCGCGCAGTTCGCGCATGATCCGGAACAGATCGTCGATCTCGCCGGGGGTCAGCACGGCGGTGGGCTCGTCCAGGACGAGCACCTGCGCGTCGCGGAGCAGCGCCTTGATGATCTCGACCCGCTGCTGCACGCCGACCGGCAGCTCCTCCACGAGGGCGTCGGGGTCGACCCGCAGGCCGTACCGCTCGGAGAGCGCGAGCACGTCACGGCGCGCCTTGCGCCGGTCGAGCAGGCCAAGAGAGGGCAGGCCGAGCGGCCCCCGGTACACCGGCTCGCTGCCGAGCGTGACGTTCTCGGCCACGGTGAAGACCGGCACCAGCATGAAGTGCTGGTGCACCATGCCGATCTTGGCCCCGATCGCGTCCCTGGGCGAGTGGATGGCGACCGGCTGGCCGTCGAGCAGGATCTCGCCCTCGTCGGGCTGCATGAGCCCGTAGAGCACGTTCATCAGCGTGGTCTTGCCGGCGCCGTTTTCCCCCAGCAGGGCGCGGATCTCGCCGGGCTGGACGACCAGGTCGATCTGGTCGTTGGCGACCAGGCTCCCGAAGCGCTTGGTGATACCGCGCAACTCAAGTTTCACCGGCAGCCACCCTCCAGCCGATTACTGGTCAGTGCCCCCGGGCTGTTGCCGGGGACACTGACCAGCCTGACGGTAACTTCTTGCCCGGTGCCCTGGCTACACGGGGCTCTTGGTGGCGGGAACGATCTGGTGGCTGATGATCGCCGCCTTGATCGCCGCGACCTCGGCCTGGAGCTTCGCGGGGACCTTGCTCGCCCAGGTGTGGTACGGCGCCAGCACGGCCCCGCCGTTGGCGAGCGTGCCGATGTAGCTGCCGCCACTGTGGCCCCTGGCGGCGAGGAGGACGGCGGCCTTCACCGAGGCGCTGATGCCCTTCTCCACGCTGGTGATGAAGTACTTGCAGTAGGTCGCGGCGCTGACGCAGCCGTCGGTGTCCACCCAGTACATGGCGATGTGCTTGCCGGAGGTGTCGGCGGTCTGCACGGCCTTCGCCGAGCCGAGCCCGACGGCGCCCGCCACCGGGAAGATGATGTCGGCGCCGTGGGTGATGAAGGTGTTGGTAATGGTCTGGCCCGCGGTGATGTTGGTGAAGCTGCCCGCGAACGTGCCGTTCCCGCTCGGCTCGCTCCACCCGAGCACCTGGACGTGGGTGCCGTGCTGCTTGTTGTAGTACTGCACGCCGTCCCAGAAGCCGTCCATGTAGATCGTGACCGTGCCGAACTTCTCACCGCCGAACGTGGCCACCTTGCCGGTCTTGGTCATCCCGGCCGCCAGGTAGCCGCTGAGGAAGGCGTCCTGGACGGTGTTGTACACCAGTTGGGTGATGTTGTGGGCGATCGGCGGATGGGGCTTGGTGGACAGGCAGAAGGAGGCGTACGAGCAGTCGACGATCGCGAACTTCTGCTTCGGGTTGGCCAGGGCGGCGGACTGGGTCGAGGGGCCCATCAGGAAGCCGACGGTGACGATGACCCCGCACTTCTGGCTGATGAACGTGCTGATGTTCTTGGCGTAGTCGGACGTCGTGGTGGACGGCAGGTACTTGACCGTGATGTTCGGGTTGGCGGCCGCGGCCGCCTGCATGCCCTGCCACGAGGACTGGTTGAACGAC
>WNGH01001769.1_pt1 | contig 25203 bp, 26 predicted proteins | sample 5400631 | NCBI WGS metagenome assembly WNGH01 (sample SAMN13153373, study PRJNA577476) | soil metagenome | isolation source: 115 cm soil or saprolite under Garry oak tree replicate 1 | place: USA:California | collected 2016-06-15
TCGCGGCGCCGCACCATCTCCCGCTCGACGGCCGGGAGATCCTTGAAGCGCACATCGAATCCTTTGAGGGCGCCGGGGCGGCCGTACAGCGCGCGCTTGTAGACGAACAGCCGTCCCTGGTCGCGGCCCGTCATGGTGCAGTACATGCCAAGCTGGTCGATGTAGCCGGGCCGTGCGGCGGCGGCGCCCTGGGGAAGCGACGCGGTGGTCTTGAGCTCGACCGGGACGTCGTCGTAAATGTCGATCTTGCCCACGATCCCGTTGAACTCGACGAACTGCTCCACGAACTCTTCGGTGGAGACGGCGCGGCCGAACACCTCGTGGAACCCGGTCCCCGCGAGCATCGCCTGCTTGCGCTCGGGATCGGGCTGAATGTCGGGTCGGGCGCGCTGGAAGAAGGCCTGGCGGGGGTTGATGAGGTCCGTGACCGAAATGCGGCGGCGCCGGCCCTGGCGCTTGAGCGCCGCGGTCAGCTCGTCTTTGACGGTGCGGTTGGCATCGATGCCCAGAATGACGCTTTGGGCGAGGGCCATGGGGACATGCGCTTAGAGACGGGACAACAGTACGACCGCCACGAGCGACCCGATCACGAGCCACCACAGGAGCCGCGGCACCCACGCGCGTGAGTGCGTCTCCGTGACCACGTTCACGACCCGCACCTCTCGAGGCCCCTGGTCGCGCAGCTCCAGCTGCTCGGCTCCATGCAGGGCCTGCTCGACGCGCGCACGCACTTCGGGCGGCAGCTGGGAGGGGTCGTCGTACGTCTTGCCGTCCACGCTGTACTTTACCTGCTTCGTGTGCACCCTGACGGACACGCCGTCGCGCGTGGTTGCGACCGTTCGCTCCGTCGTCCCCTGTGGCGCCGCACCCTTAGCGACATCCTGAACGAGCTGCAGGGCGCGCTCGTACTGACGTCGCACGTCAGGGGGCATGGCGTCCGGCGAATCATACTCGGTGCCGTTGACCACGATCTTCTGGGTCATATCGCAATATAATTTCCCGACCGGCGGCCTAGGTGAGCGGCAACAGCGCTCCCTCGTGCTCGAGGAGCCAGCGTTTGCGATCCAGGCCGCCGCCGAAACCTGTGAGCTCGCCGCGCGCGCCGATCACGCGGTGGCAGGGGACGATGATGGGGATCGGATTCCTGCCGTTGGCCGCACCGACTGCGCGGGTGGCGCGGACGTCGCCCAAGCGACGCGCCAGCTCGCTGTAACTCACGGTCGTGCCGTACGGGATGGCGCGCAGGGCGCTCCACACGCGCCGCTGAAACGCCGTGCCGGGCGGGTCCAAGGGAAGGTCGAACGCCATACGGGCCCCGGCGAAGTACTGCGCCAACTGATCGCGGGCACGGGACAGGAGGCCACTCGCAGGCCCACGCCCGTCGTCCGGCTGGACGCCCGGGAGGCCCCCTCCGGGGAACCACACGCCGGTAAGCCCCGCGTCGCCGGCGGTGATCACGAGCTCGCCGATCGGGCTCTCAAAGCGGGTCGCTAACGTCAGTCCCCCTTCCAGGCGCCGAGCAGGCGTCGCAGCAGCACGAGCTGTCCCAGGTGATAGGAGTTGTGGTCGGCGAGGACGAGGGCCTCGCGCAGCGCGGTCTGTCCGGTGCCGTGCGGGATGCGGGCGAAGAGATCGGTGGCTGGGTCGCGCACGAGGCGCTGCATCGCGCGGAGGTCCTGCTCCACCTGAGCGACGCTCTTGTCCCACGCCGCGGCGTCAGGTGGCGCGTCGCTCTGGGGCCAGTAACCCGCCGGCCACTCCGGTGAGACGTGCTTTGCGCTCTTCGTAAACTGCACGATATCCCACTGCGAGATGCGGATGTGCTCGAGCAGCCGCCAGGGAGTGAATGGCTGCCCCGCGGGCTTCGCGCCCCGCAGCGCAGGCGGCCAAGCGGCGATCGCGTCCTGGAACGTGACGTGGGCGTGTCCCTTGCCGAGCAGCTCGAGGACGTGGTCCCGGAGCGCGCGGTCGGAATCGGTGCGAGGAGCTTGGCGCTTTGCGGCCATGCGGCACTCCTAGGGTGGAGTTAGGGCTTCAGACGCACGCCGTCGCGCGGTTCGACCAGAGCAGCTGCACCTCGTAGGCACCCAGCTTCTTGTTCTGCCACGCGCAGATGTCGCCGATCTCGCCATTGGTATCGTTGTACCAGCCCTGGCCGGGCACCGGATCGGTGATCGCCTCGGCGAGCTCGTGGGAGCAGACGGACGTCAGCGCGTCGAGCGCCGCCAGGTTGCCGAGGCACCCCGAGCAATTCGGGTATGGGACGACGGCGTAATACAGCCCGCCGGCTGAACGGTCGTGATAGCCGCAAAACGCCTGGCAGGAGCGCTCGCTCCCGGCCACCACCGTGACCCCCGGCGGCAGGAAGGCGAAGTACACCGTGTTCGCCGTCGGCGCGGGGAGGGATTTGCGCGCCACCGCCGCCTCGAGCATCTGCTGGATCGCGCCGTCGGTCGCGCTTGCGCTGGGCGCCGTGTCGGTGACGCGAGCCGTTCCGGCATAGCGTCCCCGGCCGATCTTCAGCTGCGGCGTGCCGTACTCCGCGAGTTGATCCAAGTAGGGACTAGCAACCACGAATTGAAAGAAGCTATTCAAGGCCTGCACCGTCGCTTCGTTCCAGGCCACTCCCCAGAAGGCCGTGACCACCTCGACCGCAGTCAGCAGCGGCCCACCCCGATAGGTGAGCTGCGCCGCCGAGGGTGCTCGAACCGGGGGCGCCGGGGCGACGAGCCCGCCGGCACCGCGCATCGGGACGACACGGATGGGGCGGCCTTGGGCGGGCGGCAGCTTGGTGGTCATGGCGTCGCCATTGCTACCCCAGGAGGGCCCGTCCGGACCGCGGGTTCCCGGAGGGCGCCGCGGGGTGTACAACGAGCGTACCATGACGCGCCTCGTCGTCGGTCTCGGCGTGAGCTGGCTGCTGTTGCTGCCTCGAGCGACGCACCGGCAGCGGTGCGCCGAACCCCACTATCGCTGGAGCGAGAAGGTCGACACGGCGCTCGCGAGTCGACTGGCGACTCCTACGCTCATCTCCGAGATCTTGGCGGCGTGGGCGCCCTCGAGCCTCACGAGCAAAGACGCATGTGCACCGCGCGCGGGGCGCGAGGACAGCGTATTCGTGGTGACGGGCTGGGTCCGACGCATGCGGCTGCACGAGAGCGACGGTGACTGGCACATCGAGCTGACCGCGGCCGCAACCACGCCGGTAAGGTCGTGCATCATCGCCGAGATCCCGGCGGAGGCCTACGGGGTGATCTACCGCCAGGCTCGGGGCGCGCTCGCCGCCCTCGTGGACACGACCCGGCTCAGTCCCAGCGGCGACGTCGATCCACCGGTTCGGGTCCAGCTCACCGGCGCCGCCTTCTACGACGGGTACCATCAGAAGCAATCGGCCGGCGGTGGTGCCTCGCACGCCGTCCGGCACGGCCGCTGCAACTCCTCGCTCCGCGCGCTGTGGGAGATCCATCCGGTGTACCAGGCGGCGGCCCCCCGGGGCCCCTAGGCGGAACCGTGTCGTTCGAAAGGCCGTTGGCAGAGACGCATCCCTCCACTGGAGCTTCGCAATGCAAGTATTCGTCACAGGTGCCACCGGGTACGTCGGGTCGAGCGTCGCCACGGCGTTCCGGCGGGCAGGTCACCGCGTCTGGGGCCTCACCCGCACCGAAGCCAAGGCGCGGCGGCTCGCGCAACAGGAGATCGAGCCCGTCGTGGGCGAGCTAGGGGATCCCAAGACGTACGCCGAGGTCGCTGCCGAGTGCGCCGTGCTCGTCCACGCGGCCTTCGAGTACTCGGCGAACGGCGTCGCCAAGGACAAGCAGGCGATCGACACGCTGATCGAGGCGGGGCGCCGCGGCGCGAAACCCAAGACCCTCATCCTCACGAGCGGAGTCTGGGTGCATGGCGACACGGGCGACCGCATGGTGGACGAGACGACGCCCCTCAACCCCATCACGCTGGTCGCGTGGCGGCCGGCGCACGAGCAGCTGGTGCTCGAGGCGTCCGGGGTGCGCGGCCTCGTGATCCGGCCCGGCTGCGTGTACGGCGGATCGGGCGGCCTCACCGCCCCCTGGTTCGCCGATGCGAGCGCGGGGAAGGCGCCCACCGTCGTGGGTGACGGCCGCAGCCGCTGGACGATGGTGCACGGGGACGACCTCGCCGACGCCTACGTGCGGGCGGGCGAGAGCGGGCTCGGCGGCGAGGTGTTCGACATCAGCGACCGGTCGCGCGCCACGGTGCTCGAGATGGCCACCGCGGCCGCGCGCGCGGCGGGGTATCGGGGCGAGATCCGTCCCGTCCCGCTCGCCGAGGCCGCGAAGACGATGGGGGACTTCGCCGCGGCGTTGGCGCTGAGCCAGCACGTGGACGCGCGCAAGGCGGTCCGGCTGCTCGGCTGGCAGCCGCGGCACGGCGGATTCGTGGACGAGGCGGACCTGTGCTACCGGGCGTGGCGGGCCCACCAGGCTTGATGCCTCGCTCGGGCTACTTCCGTCGCTTCGACCCGAGCAACGAATGCTTCACGACGCTGTCCGGCGCGCTGTCCCCGTGTCGCAACGTGAATACCGCTTTCCGCGTCAGCCCGAGATCGAGCTCCACGACCAGGTGACTGCGGTCGCGCGCCAGCCGCCACGCTCGGGACGATTTCGGCGCGCCGCGCGTCACGGCTCGCGCGGCTGCGACGACTGCGTCCGGGGGATCGCTCACGGCGGCAAGCTGCGCGCAGGTGGAGCAGCGGCGCGCTTGGCGAGCCAGCTCGAGCCGCCCCGGACCCGCCGGCTCCGCCAGATCCGCGGTGCAGACGTGCCGCCCGCAGTATCCGCACGCCGCCCGATGCCGAGCGCACGCGCCTTTCCCGCAGATCGGACACTCGCTCACACCGGTGAGCGAGAACGCCTGGCCGTCCACGTGGCACTGCTTGCGGTGCTCCGCACAGCCGTAGGAGCCGCTCGCGTCGTGCAGCGGCTCCAGATGGGTGACGCAGTGCCGCAGCTTGTCCTCGACGCACTCGGCCGAGTGGCCGGCGCAGACGAGTTTCCCGCAGGAAGCGCACGCCCCGACCTCATCCGACGCGAAGATCGCCGCCGGCTCCTCGGCGCACGCGGCCCGGTGCTTCCCGCAGACCAGGCGGCGCGACGTGTCGGTGTGGCGCAGATGTTGTGAGCAGTGCACCTGCCCATCGACGACGCACACGGCCTGATGCGCCGTGCAGACCGACTGGCCGCAGCTCGCGCATTGCGTCACCTCGTCCATGCCCACCGGCTCGTTGGTCCCACCCTCACAGTACCGCAGGCACGCCGAGCACAAGCGGCGGCTGCCCCGCGGCGCGTCCGCGCGGCTCTGCTCGGCGTGGCGGTTGCAGACGATCCGCCCGCAGCTGCCGCACGCCGCGAGACACGCCGAGCAAGCCATGTGGTCGCCCTCCGCGCAGACTGCTTCGTGCACCGAGCAGTGCGCCATGCGGCACGACTGGCATACGCGCGCGTGCTCCTCGCAGGCGGGCTGCTCATCCACACGGCAGCGCGCGATGCCGTGGTCCGCGCAGAAGTCCTCGGCGCAGACCGAGCAGCGGGACGTGCAGGCCTCGCAGCCGCAGTGGTCTTGCCGGCAGATCACCAGGGTCGCGGGCGGGCGGCCGCAATGCGGACACGCGAGCAACCAAGCCGACCCGCCACTGAGAGACCGCTGCGCGCTGAAGGTCGCGCGACGCCCGTGTGCCGACTCGAGCTGCCACTCGGCGCGCTGCATCAGGACGCTCGCCTCGACGAGCTGCAACGGATGCACGATGGCCTTCACCTGGCTGCGCCGCATCTCTTCGGTGCGGCGCCGCTCGGCGAGCGCCGTGACGGTTGCGACGGCCTCCGGGTCGGACTGCTCTGTCAGGATCGACTCGAAATACCGGTCCAGCCGCGCGAGCTCGGTGGCGAGCGCCTGTTCCGCGGCGGCCCGCCGCGCGGCCACCCGCTCCGCCGACTTCTCCTGGAGATGGCTCAACAGAAGGCGGAGCAAGTCGGCGGGCTCCCGCGCCGGGACGAATGCCACTTTAGCCACGTCTGACGGATCCGCGGGCTCAACCCGGCCCGCCTCCAAGTCCTGGAACGCGCCGGCCAGATCGTCACCGACTTTGGCGCCGGCCGACAGGTCGTACACGTCGCTTTCGACGACCGCTTCCTCGACCCCGGCGCCGGCGCGCAGCACGACGCGCGCGACGAGCCGCCCCACCGGATGCACGGCCAGCTTCGTCTTGCTCGACTTGACCGTGCCGTCCCGCACGGGAATCGGCAGGTCGACTCCACTATGGTCCCCCCTCTCCCGAACGTCCTCACCCCCTGTCCCCCTCTCCCTTCGGGAGAGGGGGGACGATGCTGAGGACGCCGGCGCGATCAGACCGAGCGACAGGCGCGCCGCGCGCGCGCGGATCGCCTCGATCAGCTGCGAGAGGAACGGACTCCCGAGCACCGCGATCTCGGCGTTCGGGTCGCGCTCGAGCGCGTCGAGCGAGAACGCCACGCGCAGCGATGCGCGGTCCCTGAAGAACGGGCGTTCGGCCTGGGGGAAGCGCAGCTCGGAGTGATCGGGGCCGAGGGCCGCGTGTTTCACGCGGGCGAGGTCGCAGTAGCGCTCGAGCAGCGGCCGGATGCGCGCGTCGGCGAGCGGATCGGTGTCGCCGCCTGGGGCGGGGGCCGACGGGGGAGGCTGGGGCCGCGGGGGCCGCGGGGGCCGCGGGGGCCGCGCTTTGGGCCGGGGCTTGCGGGGGGGGCGGCGTTTCACGCGGCGTCCACCTCAATGTCCACGAGCGCGAGCGGAAGGCGGTCCACCTGCGCCACGAGCGTGATAGCGCGTCCGCTGCTGGTCAAGCCAGTGAGCCGCACCAGATCTCCGTACTCGGGATGAGTCCCGGCCGGTTGCTGCGTCGTGACGCCCCCGATCGGCTCGATCGACTCGAGCGCTTCGAGCAGCTCCGTCACGTGCACGCGCAGCCGGTGGCGCTTCGCCTCCCAGCCGGCGGCCTTGACGAGCTGGCTCGTGCCCAGCCCGAGTCTTAGGCGGCCCGGGACCGACAGCGTCTCGAACCGGCGCTCGAGGCGTATGGCGTTGTCGTCCGGGGCGATGAGGGAGTTCAGCTGCTCCTGCTCCTTGCCAACCGCGCTGCTCTTCTCGATGTCGGCGCCGATCGTCTCCACGCGGCGCGCGAAGTCTTCCTCGCTCTCGGCGGCGAGCCACTCTTCGGCGAGGCGGCCCTCGAACTGCTGCGCGCCGCCGAATTCGCCGAGGATCAGGTCCAGCTCGCCCACGACCAGCTCGAACAGCTTGATCTTCCGGTCGAGCAGCTGGAGGATGTAGGACTCGATGGTCCCCGCCGCCGCGAGGTTCACGATGTGGACCTCGCGCGTCTGTCCGATGCGGTGCAGGCGCCCGATGCGCTGCTCGACCACCATCGGGTTCCAGGGGAGGTCGTAATTCACGAGCACGTTGCAGAACTGGAGGTTGCGTCCTTCGCTGCCGGCGCGGGTGGCGATCAGGACGCTCGTCTCGTCCTCGTGGAAGGCGCGGATGCGCTTGTCCCGCTCGGCGGTCGAGTGAGCGCCCCAGTAGACGATCGGCTGCCGGCCGAGCTTCTTCACGCGCTCTTCGATCAGCTGAATGGTCGGGCGGTGATCGCTGAAGACCACGAGGCGGTCGGGCGTCTCCCGCAGCAACCCGGTCAGCACGTCGAGCTTGGCGTGCGTCTTGATGCCCTCCGCCCGCTTGGCGAGCTGCTGCGCGATGGCGCGGTACTCGGGGCTCACGCGCTCGCCCTCCGCGAGGTGCGCGAGGGATTCGGCGAGCGCCCGCGACGACGAGCACAGCCGCTGCCGCAGGTGGATCACGGCGAGCTGCACGAGGCCCTTCTTGGTCGGCCGCCGGCGCGGCGCCCCGTCCTCCGTCTCTTCCACCGCGGCCGGCTGGAGGAAGCCTTCCCGGTAGAGCCGGCGCAGGAACTCGGTGGTGCGCCGGTACAGGTCCGCCTCGGCGCGCGTCAGCTTGACCTCGGGGTGTCGCGGCCGGCGCGGCGGCAGGGCCAGGTCGTCCACGACGCTCGAGCGCCGGGTGCGGATCATCACCTCGTGCGTCAGCGCGCGCAGGGCCTCGGGGTCACGCGGCTGGCGGTGGTCGCCCGAGACCAGGTGCTCGCTCTTGAACTCCTGCCAGGTGCCGAGCTGGCCCGGCCGGAGCAGGGTGATGAGGTTGTACAGCTCGCGCAGGTCGTTCTGGAGCGGCGTCGCCGTGAGCAGCAGGATGAAGTCGCGCTCGATCTTCTCGATGAACTGGTAGGTGGCGCCGCGCTGGCTCTTCACCTTGTGCGCCTCGTCCACGATCACGAGGTCCCAGCGGTGCCGCAGGATCTCCTCGGCGTGGCGGCGCGAGCGCGCGCGGTCGTGCGACACGATCGCCTTGGTGACGCGGGGCCAGTCGTCGGGGTCGGTCGGGGTGTCGAAGCGCTCGAAGAACTTCTCCTCGAGCTCCCCCTGCCACTGGCCCACGAGGGAAGCGGGCGTCAGGATCAGCGCGCGGCGGGCGAGCCCGCGGATCGCGAGCTCCTTGTAGATGATGCTCGCCTCGATCGTCTTGCCCAGGCCCACCTCGTCGGCGAGGATGGCGCGGCCGCCCATGTCGCGCAGCACCCGCTGGGCCACGTCGATCTGGTGGGGCAGCTCCTTGATGGCGTTGGCATCGAGGGTGATCAGCCGGTCGAAGCCGGGGACCAGGGCGATGCGCTCCGCCTCGCGCCGCAGCTCGTACCAGGCGCGGTCGGCCGGGGCTTCCTTGAGCTTGTCGGCGAACGCCTTGAGGGCGTGCTCGTCGACGACCCAGGAATCGGCGGGCAGTGGCTGGGGGTCGGGCAGCGTCACGCGATGCCTTGAGAGGGGGGTCGCAATATAGGGGAATTGGTGGCGCAGGAGGCGCCCCCCGGAGGGTGATCCCCGGGCTTGCGCCCGGGGTCAGACGGAGCTTGACCGGCTATTTCGTCGCAGCGCCGTCGTACACGCGCCGAAACTCGATCGAGCGACCGCGCCCTCCCTCAGACTTGACGATCACGAAGAGGTGCTTGCCGTCCTCAGAGCGGAGATAGTCCTCGGTCACCTTGCCGCCACTCGATACTTTGCGCTCCACCACGAAATCGTTTCCCTGCCAGTGGCCCCTTATCTCGACATCTCCGGCCCCCTCGACCTTCTGGGTGACCTTGCGGCCGTCGCCGTAGAGCTCCAGCGCCCCGCCGCTGTCGGACGCAAACGTGACGCTCGAATCGCTCTGCGCGATCGTGAATGCGAGGGGCGCCTGGAACACGAGCTGCATCGTCTGGCGCATCCGCTGCCGCTGCTCGTCGCTCATCCCTCCCCCTCCCCCTCCCCCTCCCCGCGCTTCGCCACCACGCCCGCGACGTCCACCAAACCCGCCACGACCTCCACCCATTCCAGGGTAGCCGCCGCCGGACCGGCCCCCGCGCGACCCGCTGACGGCGCTGTCCTGCGGCTGGAGCATGTCCCTGGGGTTGTCGCTTTGCGCGGCGTTGAACGTCCACTGGCCGGAGAGATCCGGGTGCTGGGCCCACAACGGGGTGGTGGCGGCGCTGCCGAGGGCGACAACGCCGATCAGCACGACTGTCGTCAATCTCATGGAGAAAACTCCTTTCGGCACCGGTGCGCTCATGAGTGATATACGGGCGAGATTCGGCGGAGGTTGAGCGGCGGCATGCGCGGTCCCGCCGATGCTCACGACGCCGTATGCCGCGGTGGTCACGCATCCCGCTGAGTAGCCCGCAGGTTCCCTAAACCCCGGGCTTGCGCCCGGGGTCAGTGACACATGATTGCGCTCCTCCCGAGCGCCACACCGCCGGGCTAGCCGTTTTTTGTGGAAGCGGTTACTCTCTCCGCGGCGAGATGTCACCCGCAACGCGCTACATCATCCAGGTGGACCGGCCCGGCGAGCGGGTCGACATGGCGACGATCCGCTCCTTGCTCGACGGCGTTGGGGTCACCGTGGACCCGGATTACGGCCCAGTCCCGATCAACCCCCAGCTCGGTCGCTACGTGGTCCGGGGCGTCGCCTCGCCCGACGCGCGCGAGCGGGCGGAGCGGATTCCCGGCGTGCGCTTCTTCGCCGACGCAATCCAAGAGCCTACCTCTTGACGGCGCGCTAGGCCCTCGCTTTCAGGCGTTTCTTCGCGCGCGGCTTGACACCCAGCGCCTTGACCGCCGCCGCGGCATCGATCACCCCGTAGCCCAGGTCGTAGTCCCAGCCGTCGCCCCGCAGATCGCGAGCGGTCCGCTGCAGCAGGCCCTTGAGCTGCGCCGGCGCCAGCCGGTCCGTGGCGAATCGCTGGCGCAGCGCGGCCGCGACTCCGGCGGCAACCGGACTCGCGGCCGAGGTGCCCCCGTCGGCGGGGTAAATGCCCGACCCCGCGAAGTGACTGAAGCCTGCCAGATCGGGTTTACGCGAGTGCAGCGCGCCGGGCCCCTGTGACGAATAGCCCAGGCGCCGGTCCGTGACCGTGACGGCGGCCACGGTGAAGACGTCGGGATGGGAGTTGGCGCCGTGGATGGAGGCCCCGGGGCCCGTATCGCCCTTGCCGCACCGCGGGTCGGGGCAGTCGGCCCCGCAGTTCCCCGCCGCGAAGAACACGTCGGCGCCCGCCGCGACGAGGGCGCCGGTGATCTGGTTGAACGGATGGTCGGGGTTGGCGCTGTAGTTCTCCGGTGAGCCGACCGGTGCGTCGCTCGCACGGTCGAACAGCCCCCAGCTGTTGTTGACCACCCACCGCCCGGGCGCGGCGTTCACGCGCTCCACGAGGTCCGCGAACGCGGCGATGCCGTCCGAGAGAAACGCGGCCCAGGTCCCCGCCTGGGACTTGAGGAGCGCGTAGTCGAGGATGCGCGCGTCGGGGGCCGCGATCCGGACGTCGTACGCCACCATGGTGCCGTGGTCGGGCGCGCTCGAGCCCGGCACGTAGCCGGGGGTCGGCGCCCAGCCGCCGGCGACCGGAATGCGCGACCCGTCGATCCCGGTGTCGACGATCGCGACCGAGACGCCAGCGCCCGTCAGCCCGGCGCGCCGGAGCGCCGGGACGCCGAGCCGCCGCGCCACGTCCCGCGTGGCACCGATCGGGGCCGCGCCGCAGTAGGCGGAGGGGAAGGGGGACACGGCGGGGTCGGCGAATACCCCGACGATTTCGGCCCCGCGGTCGCGCCGCAACCGTGCGATGGCGTCTTGGTCGGCGAAATCCGCCCGCAGGGCATAGTTGTCACCCGGCCCGACGCCGCCGTAGCGGAAGCTCGCGACGGGAGGGTCGTTCCCGGCACCGATGCGACGCAACACGCGGACCGGGTGATACGTCTCGTCGAACCGCACGCCCCCGACCTTGACCCTCTCCTCGACGAGCCGCCCGGCCGGGCCGAACGAGCGCTTGCGCCACCCCTCTTGCAGGGGCTCGTGGCTACGGATCAACACGAGGCAACGCGTCATGGGCGCCTCTCATCCTTCTTTCGGATTGATCAGTGCTACGACGAGCGTGCCCACGGCAGCGTGCGCCCTGGGGGGGAGTGCGAGAACTCGACGGCTCATGGGGTCTCCTGAGTCGAAGTCCGGGCGCACCTGTATATACCCCGGGGGCCGGCGCCGAGCCCTTTGAGCACGTGTTGTAGAGGGTAGAGGACGTCCCGCTGGCTAGGCTCGAGGCAGCTCGAGCAGCCGCCGCACCTGCGCGAGCAGCTCGCTCGCGGTCCAAGGCTTGGTCACGAACGCCACGCCGGGATCTTCGCCGACGGTCTTCCGGAAGTTCGGCGCGGGAAATCCGCTCATGAACAGCACCCGCACGCCGCGCGACTCGGCGCGGATGACCTCGTACATGTCGAACCCGCTGAGCTTCGGCATCACGACGTCGGTGATCACGAGCTCGAGGTCAGCGCGGTGGGCGCGGAAGGCGTCGAGTCCCTGCTGCCCGTCGACGGCGGTGACGACCCGGTAGCCGACCTTGGACAGGAGCTGCTGCGCGGCCACGCGTATCGTTTGATCGTCCTCGACCAGCAGAATCGTTTCCGTCCCGCCGGGCAGGTCTTCGTCGGTTGCGGCCTCGGCCTCCGACATCCCCCGATCGCGGACCGCGGGGAAGTACACCTTGGCCGTCGTCCCCTGCCCGACCTCGCTGTAGAGGTGGAGGTATCCGCGGTGCTGCTTCACGAGGCCGTAGGCCATCGCCATGCCGAGGCCGGTGCCGACTCCCACGGGCTTGGTGGTGAAGAACGGCTCGAACACCCGAGCCAGGGTCTGCGCATCCATGCCCACGCCGGTGTCGCTCAGCGCGACGCTGACGTAGGACCCCGGCTCGACCCAGGCGTGGAGCGGGCGATCCGCCGCGCCGAGCCGCGCCCGCCGGACTTCGCCGTGCAGCGTCCCGCCCTTCAGCATGGCGTCGCGGGCGTTGGTCACGAGGTGCAGCAGGATCTGCTTCACGGCGGCGGGATCGGCTTCCACGACGCCCGCATCTTCGTCCGCCTCGAACTGCACCTCGATGTTGGCCGGAAGCTGGCGGCGCAGGGCGTCAAGCGCGGCGCGCACGAACTCGGCGAGGATCAGCGGTTGCAGGTCGAGCACCCGGTGGCGGCTGAAGCCCAACAGCCGCTGGGCCAGCTCGGCGCCGCGCTGGGCCGTGGCGTTCAGCTCGTCGAGGTCGCGGTTCGGCGGCAGCGATTTGGCCAGCGTGGCGCTGCGCGCAAGGATGACGCTGAGGAGCTCATGGAACTGCTGCGCGATGGCGCCCGTCAGCCGGCCGATCGTCTCCATCTTCTCGGCCTGCTTCAATGCGCGCTCGCGCGCGAGCTGCGCGGCGAAATCGTCGACGGCCATCGGCCCCTTAATAGGCCGCCCTGGCAGCGGCGTCAAGCGCCGTCGCGGCAATCCAGCTCCGGGGTCGGCGACGTCTACTGTACGACTCCACCGTCCCGAGCCATACTTCAAGGACCATGCGCGCCCTTCTGTTACTCGTCCTCCCGCTCGTAGCCGCTCCAGCGCCCGCCCAGCTTTCGCGGGCGCCGGCGACCGAGGTCGCCGTGTTCGCCGGAGGCTGCTTCTGGGGCGTGGACGCCGTGTTCAAGCACGTGCGCGGCGTGGTGCGGGTGGTGTCCGGATACTCCGGGGGCAGCGCCGCGACCGCGCACTACGGTCTCGTCAGCACCCACACAACGGGACATGCCGAGTCGGTGGAGGTGACGTTCGATCCCGCGCAGGTGTCCTACGGGGACCTGCTGCGGGTGTTCTTCACCGTGGCGCACGACCCGACCGAGCTCAACCGCCAGGGGCCGGACGAGGGCCCGCAGTATCGCTCCGCCATCTTCTACGCCACCGACGCCCAGCGGCTGGCGGCGCAAGGCTACGTGGCGCGCCTCGAGCGCGATCACGTCTTCAGCCGGCCGATCGTGACGCAGGTCGTGCCCTTGGCGAAGTTCTATCCGGCCGAGGAGTATCATCAGAACTATCTCGCGCGCCATCCCGATCAGCTGTACATCGTCTACAACGACCTGCCCAAGCTCGCGCAATTGAAGGAGCGGCTCCCCGAGCTGTATCGGCCGTAGCTTCACCGCGTGACCTTCGCGACAGTCTCCCACGTGCGGGTCGTCACGTCCTTGCCGAATGTCTTCTCGATCAGCGTCATGAAGACCGGCCCCTTGGGGTTTGGGACGTAGGCACTGAACACTTCCCTGCGCTTCACGGCGAGAATGCGCGCACCGTCGAACTCGATCGGCAGGGCCAGCTTCGAGGTGGGCTTATCGCGCAGGAACGTGACGATGCGCTTCGCCGCGGGATTGAGGCGGAAGCCTCGGTACGGGTCGGACGCGAACATCTCGCGCAGCGCGTCCAGCGGGCGCACGAACGTGAGAAATGCATGACCCAGCCGTTGCATCGTCGCGGCTTCGGCCTTTCGCTCAAGCGACGTTTCCGATGCGCGGCGCGCGCTGAACACGACATTCCCGCTCGAGAGGATGGTCTTCACGTCCGTGAAGCCGGCCGACTCGAAGGCCTGCTTCAGCTCGGGCATCTTCGCGTTCATCGGGGTAACGCCCCGAAGAAAGGCGGCATAACGTGGCACGGGCCGAAAGCTAGCGCAGACGAGTCATACGGGTTCCATTGAGAGCAAGGAGGTGCGCGCGCATGAAACCGTCGCCCGAGCAGTTGACGCGTCTCAAAGCCTACTACGAAGCCAAACTCTTCGGCCAAGTCGAAATCAACGCCGTCAAGCACAAGGTGCAGGACGGACGAGGAGTGTTCGTGCTGCTCGACGCCCGGGACCGCGACTCCTTTCTCGCCGGTCACATTCGCGGCGCCCTGAGCGTCCCCCTCGAACAGGCTGCCGACGCGGTGAAGATCCTCGCCGCCGACCGGCAGTACGTGACCTACTGCTGGAGCCATACCTGACACCTCTCGGCCCGGCTGGCTCTACAGTTGGTAGAGCACGGATTGTTCGCGCGAGAGATGAATGCCGGCTGGGGGGAGTGGGTCGCGGACAAGATGCCCACTCACTCAACTGCGACCGTCACAAGCTATCGCTGCAGCTGCTCGGACCTGGGGGCGGGCGCATGAACCTCTCATCCTCAGACGAGCGAGAGGAAGCGGAACGGGGTCCTTAGCTGGGACCCCGCCGTGTTCACGTCCCCGGGCCACTCAGCGGACCACTACGGTGCCCTGCATCGAGGGGTGGATGTGGCAGGTGTACTCGTACGTGCCGGCCGTCGCGAATGTTCGCTCGATCGATACGTTCGCGTTATTTCCCGCGATGTCGGCCGGCGAGCCGGCCTGCTGCGTGAAGAAGACGTTGTGCGGCACCGACCCAAACGCGAAGGTCACGTCATCGCCAACGTTCACGTCGAGCGTGCTCGGTGTGAACGTCAGGGACGCCGTGGCCGCTACCGTGTTGCCGGCGGGGGGAGGAGGGGGTGGTGCGGTGGTGCTGTAGCCGTTGCCGCCGCCGCATGCCATCGCGATCAGTCCTCCGGTCAGGGTGGCCAGGACGAGTCGAGTCTTGCGCGTCAACATGTGTGTCTCCATGTGGCTGTGAGGCGATCAACCTAGGGACGCGCCGCCACATGGTCTTGATCGAAACGAGCGCGCAGTCTTGAACGTCCCTGCCCTTCGCTAGATTTTCTCGGGCTATGGACCCGCTTTCCGACCTGCTGCGTGTTGTCCGCCTGGATGGCGCCTACTTTTACACGGTCGAGGCGGCGGAGCCCTGGAGCGCCGAGACCGTGGCGGCCAGGGAGCTCTCGCCTCGGATCATGCCGACCGCAGAGCACCTGATCTCCTACCACATCCTGACCGAAGGTCGTTGTTACGGAGGCATCGTGGGCGAGCAGCAAGTCGAGCTCGTCGCGGGGGACGTGATCGTCTTCCCGCACGGAGACGCGCACGTGATGTCGAGTGGGCGGGACGTTCGGGTCGGTCAGAACGCTCAGAATATCGTCCCCGCCCGTTATCCCTTCACCGTCTTCTTCGGCGACCCGGGCCCACGGGTCACGTCGATCGTCTGCGGGTTTCTCGGCTGCGACCGCCGCCCGTTCAACCCCCTGCTTGCGGCGCTCCCACGCCAGATACACATACGCAGCATGTCGAGCGCGTGGCTTGGCACCTTCATCCCCCAGGTGTCCGAAGAATCCCGACTCGGCCGGGCCGGCGCTGCCAGTGTCCTCACCAGACTCGCCGAAGTGATGTTCATCGAGGTGCTGCGTCGCTACCTCGACGACCTGCCTCCAGAACAGACCGGCTGGCTCGCCGGACTGCGTGATGAAGTGGTCGGTCGCGCGTTGAAGCTGCTCCACGACCGACCGAGTCATCCGTGGACGCTCGCCGAGCTGGCTCGGGAAGCGGCCTCTTCCCGGTCCAACCTGGCCAAGCGGTTCGCGCTGCTCGTCGGTCAGCCACCGATGCAGTATCTGACCCAATGGCGGATGCAGGTCGCCGCCAACCTCCTGGCCCAGAGTGGCACCAAGGTCGCCGCGATCGGTGCGGAGGTGGGTTACGACTCCGAGGCCGCGTTCAGCCGGGCGTTCAAGAAAGCGACCGGGCTCGCCCCCGGCGCGTGGCGCGAGGTCCGTCGCACCGCCCAGTCGTAGTCCCGTCCACAATCAGCCCGATCGAGATACGCCGGAGCAGGAAGTCGGGACGATCAGTCATTGGCGGAAGCACTCCCCCCAGGCAGAATGAGTGCGCGCGACGAGGGCACGGCACCATCATCGTCAACCAGAGGGAGACAGGAAATGAGAACGATCACAGCTGGAATGCTGGCATTGGCGGCCGTCGCTGGGGCCGCCTGCAATGACCACCCCACGGCGCCTGCAGGCCCGTCGTACTCCGCCTCCGGCTTGGCGGCGGCATCCACCGCTGGAGCCCGTCAGGGCTTCGGGTTCAACGGTACGGTCAGCGGCTTCCCCACCGGAGCGGTGTTCCTCACCGGCGGCGGGTCGTTCGACGCGACCACTGCCTCGAACGTCGTGCCCACCGACACCGACGTGAAGTCGGGCGGCGGATTCCGCTGCGTCGCCGCGGTCGCCCAGGGGCCGCTCGCGGGGTGCGAGGCGGGCCAAGGGGTGCGTTGGGACACCGCGCAGCTCCTAGCCTCCACGACCTTCAAGTGCACCGGCGCTGATGCGGGGAAGCCCGCCGTCACGGGTGCAGGGATCGTGGTGTTGCGCGCGGACTTTTACCGTGCGGGCGACGGCATCGACGAGTCGTTCACCGCGCAGATGATCGTTTCCGACACCGACATCGCGCCCGACATCCCGGGGGAGCAGACCCTCTGGGTGCAGGGGGTGGGTTGTGGCACCGCGCGGGCGAACTTCAGCAGGTAGACGGCGATGCTCCTCACGGCTCTCCGGGCGAGGCTCACCTTCCTGCTGGCGGTTATGGCCGCCTGCGGCTCCGACTCCACGCTGTCGAGCCCGCCGCCGGACCCGGAGCCCGGCCCTCCGGTCCCTGAAGGCCTCTGGACCGCCAGCGCGAGTCCGTCCGCCATTCTCCGCCTGGACCCGACCCAGCTCAGCGGCACTGGGGAGCGCGACCCGGCCACGACGCTCACCACGCCGAGCGCCAGACTCCAGACACTGTTTGGCGTCGCGTTCGACCCAAGCGGCGAGATGTGGATCACCAGTGCGGACGACAACCGTCTGCTGGCGTTTGAACCCGCCGCGCTGACGAGCTCCGGCTTCAAGGCTGCCACGGCGGTGATCGCGCCCAACGCTGGCTCGCTGAGTGCGCCCACCGGCCTCGCGTTCGATCCGGCTCATCGGCTGTGGGTCGCCAATCACGACAATGGCACCCTGGTCCGATTCGATGGCGCTCAGTTGGCGGCGGGTGGCGCCCCGGTGCCGGCGGTGGTGCTGTCCGGACTGGGCCACCCGACGGCCCTCGCCTTCGATGGCGACGGGTCGCTCTGGGTGTCGGACAACGTGGCCCAGACGATTGCCAAGTACCGTGCCGCGGATCTCGCGGCGTCGGGCTCGCCTGCCCCGGCCGTCGTGCTGACCGAGACTGAGAACGCCTTTCCGCTTCCCCTCGGCCTGGCCTTCGACGCTGACGGGAATCTCTGGGTGGCCAACCTCCAGGCTCGGAACGTGGTCGCATTCAGCCCGGCGCAGCTGGCGGTCACGGGTGCCCCCACACCTCAGGTCGTGCTCTCCTCGACGGACGGGTCCCTGGCCCTTCCGGTGGGCCTCGCGTTCGATGCCGAGGGGAGCTTGTGGGTCGTGGGGGGCGCCGGGACCTTGACGAAGTTCGCAAGGACGAGCCTCGGTGCGAGCGGAGCGCCCGAGCCGAGTGCCCGGCTCACGATCACCGGCCACCAGGTACTCTGGAGCGCGGCCTTGTGGCCCAAGCCGGCCGGGCTGCCGCTCAACTGAACATGCTTACACCGTTGAAGGAGCCGGCCACGCAAAGCGTCTTGTTACAGTCCATCATCTCCGGTGGGCGCCTGACGCGGCGCGACAGCATGCCCGCCGTGCTCACGAGCCAGGCGCTCGATTGGCCCGGCGTCCTCCTGGAAGCCGGGAAGAACGATGTCTTGGCCGTCGACGACGTCGTGGGGGATCAGCACTACCTGTCACTCAACCTCGACACGAAGCCGCTGACGCTCGAAGTGAAGGGAGCGACCGGCTTCAAGCAATTCACGATCCCCCCGTTGAGTGTCTGGGTGAGTCCGGGCCTCGACCCGCTCACGCTGCGTCTGAACAGCGCCCTCTCGTATCTCCGTGTGTCGATCGACGCGCTGCACCTCGGTCGACTGATGGGGCGGTCGCCCGGTGAAGACCAGCCGGTGCGCCTGCGACGCACGTACGGCGTCGCAGCACCGCAGATCGCCAGGCTCATGATGACGCTCAAAGACGAGGCGGACAACCGGAATCCCCGCGGCCTGGCCGTCGTCGAGGCTGTGACGACCGCGCTTGGTCACCTCCTGGTCAGGCACGCGGGCGTCGAGCGGGAACGGCCGCTCCGCGTGCGGGGAGGACTCTCGGGGGTGGCCAGGCGCCGGGTGCTGGAGATGATCGACGCCCGATTGGATGCGCGGTTGACGGTCGAGATGCTGGCCCGCGAGGTCGGACTGTCGCCGGCGCACTTTGCGCGCGCGTTCAAGGAGACGATGGGCCAGGCGCCACATCAATATCTGTTGTGGCTTCGTCTCGAGCGCGCACGGCGGCTGCTCGAGCTGTGCGGAGCCGACCTCTCAGGAATAGCACAGCGCACGGGCTTCGCCGACCAGGCTCACTTCACCCGCCTCTTCAAGCGAGCCTACCGCATCACACCGGGCGCCCTGATGCGTCAGTGGCAGTGCTGAGTCGCATGAAGCTGCAGGGGGCCCACGCTTTTCGATCGCTCATCAGCATCACTCTGAGTGGTGCGCTCACGACACCAACCGTGGGCCCGTCACTGATTACGCCGCGGCTGCCGGCCGTGCGGGCGTTGGTGCTGTCCGACCAGGCCGTGCGGTTGCTCACACTCCAATATCGGTCGTTTCACACGGAGTTCCTGGGCTGCATGATCGGGGAGATCCGCGACGGCGCGGTTCGCGTGGACCGCATCGCTCCAGCGGATGTGCGCCCGTTGCGGTCTACAGCGACGGAGGTCGTGCCGGAAACCACGTGCGAGGAAGCCGGGTGGACGGGGACGGTCGGCATGATCCACAGTCACCCCACGGGTGAGCGCTGCTGGTATTACTTCCCGGGCACTCAGGTCCCGACTTCGGACGCACAGTCGTTCGGACGCACGCCATACGCCGTGGACGCCATCATGTGCGGTGCCAAGGTGGTGTGGATCGGCCGGGACACGGTCCAAAGGGAATTCGGGTTGGTGGAATCAGATGGAGGGGACCGTGGTCTTCACCCTTGAGGGCATGATGCGCGACGTCGTGCTGGAGTCGGGACAGCGCATGGACGAGAACGGCGGACGCCCGCGCTTGGCCGGCGACCGGGTCGGGGAGTTGCTCGCCGGGCGGTACCGGGTGCTGCGCCGTCTCGGAGCCGGTGGCATGGGGACCGTCTACCTCGCGGAGCACGTCCACCTCGGCCGCCTCACCGCCGTGAAGGTGCTCTGTCCTCCACTGTGTGAGGACGATCCCCGCGCCGAGCAGCGCTTCAGACAGGAGGCGCTGCTCGTCGCCAGGGTGCGCCATCCGGGAGTCGCTCAGGTCTACGATTTCGACCGCCTGCCCGACGGCCAGTTCCTCCTCGCGATGGAGTACGTGGCGGGTGAGACGGTGGCACAGCGACTGGAGCGCGGCGGACCCTTCCCGCTCCCGGAGGCCTTACGTGTGCTGCGCGTCGTGGCTGACGCGTTGAACCATGTGCACTGGATCGGCATTCTCCACCGCGACCTCAAGCCGCAGAACATCATGCTGGGTCCAGGAGGCGACGTGAAGGTGCTCGACTTCGGCGTCGCCCACGAGATGGCCCAGCTCTTGGCAGCCGACGGGTTCCAGCCGGGCACCCTCGCCTACATGAGCCCAGACCAGCTGCTGGGCGATGCGCTGGGTCCCGCGAGCGACATCTATGCACTGGGCGTCGTGTTTTACGAGATGCTCACGGGTCGCCTCCCCCACGCGGGGGCAACCGTCCCGGAGCTTCGGATCCAGCGTCTGCTGCGCCCGCCCATCCCGGTGCACTGGCTCCGCCCGGTCTGTTCCCGCGAATTGGCCGAGGTGGTTGCGCGGGCCCTCCATCCCGAGCCCGCGGAGCGCTGGCCGTCGGCGGTGGCCTTCGCGCAGGCGGCGGCAGGGGCGGTCACGAGCAGCCCGTGAACGCGGTCAGCACGACCCCAGTTGCCCACCCTCGTCTGGCCGCGCGATCCTACTGCTGCTCGCGCTCGCGAGTGCCATTCCCAGCGCAGCGGCCGCGCAGCGCGCCGGACCCGCCCATCCCGTGCCCCGGTACACGATCGAGCAGTTCATGAACACAACCTCGATGGTCGGCGCGTCGTTCTCGCCGGACGAGCGCGCGATCCTCGTGACGAGCAACCAGTCGGGCGTGTTCAACGCGTACGAGATCCCCGCAGGAGGCGGCAAGCCGCAGGCGCGCACCCACTCGACGACGGACGGCATCTTCACCGTGGGCTTTCTGCCGCACGACCGCCGCGTGCTCTACCTGCAGGGCGCCGGCGGCAACGAAAACGACCACCTCTATCTCCTCGACACCACCGGTACGGCGCGTGATCTCACGCCGGGCGACAGCCTCAAGGCCGTATTCGTCGACTGGACCGGGGACGACAGCTCGTTCTATTACGCCACGAACGGCCGCGATCGGCGCTTCTTCGACGTGTACGAGATGCCGGTCGCGACCCTCACGCCCCGGCTCGTGTTTCGGGACACGGTCGGCTACCAGGTCGCGGCGATCTCGTCTGACCGGCACTGGATGGCGCTGCAGCGCCCGCTCACCACCCAGAACAGCGAGATGTATCTCCGGGACATGCAAACGGGCGAGGTGCGGCACGTGAGCCCGCACGCAGGCGACGTGCAATACAACCCCCAGGCGTTCAGCCCGGACGGGAAATACCTGTACTACACGACCGACGAGGGTAGCGAGTTCGCCTGGCTCGCGCGCTACGACCTGGCGACCGGGCGGCGCGACACGGTGGAACGGCCGAGCTGGGACGTCGATTTCGCGTACTTCTCCAAGCACGGTAAGTACCTGGTCGCCGGCGTCAACGCCGACGCCCGCACCGAGATCCGGGTGTACGAGGCGGCGACGTACCGCCGGGTCGCGCTGCCGCGCGTTCCCATGGGCGAGATCCGGGGCGTGCAGATCTCGCCGAGCGAGCGGTCGATGGCGCTGTATGTGAACGGCAGTCGCGCGCCGAGCAACCTCTATGTGCTCGACCTCGGGACGGGCGCGCTGCGCCGGCTGACGCAGAACCTGAGCCCCGACGTCGATCCCGCGAACCTGGTGGAGGCGCAGGTGGTGCGGTTCCCGTCGTACGACGGGCTCGCGATCCCGTCCCTGCTCTATCGGCCGCTCCAAGCGTCCTCGGCCGACCGGGCGCCCGCGGCGCTGTGGATCCACGGCGGCCCGGGCGGCCAGTCGCGCGTCGGGTACAGTCCGTTCCTGCAGTACCTCGCGAATCACGGCTATGTGGTGCTGGCGGTGAACAACCGCGGCAGCGGTGGCTACGGCAAGACGTTCGACAAGCTGGACGACCAGCGGCACGGGGAGGCCGACCTGGACGATCTCGTGTGGGCGAAGCGTTACCTCGCGACCCTGGGCTACGTGGACACGAGCCGCGTGGCGGTGGCCGGCGGCAGCTACGGCGGCTATCTCACGCTCGCGGCGGTGACGTTCCGCCCCGACGCGTTCGCCGCGGGCGTCGACTTCTTCGGGATCTCGAATTGGGTGCGCACGATCCGCAGCATCCCGGCGTGGTGGGAGTCGTTCCGCAAGGCGCTCTATGCCGAGCTGGGCGACCCCAACGGGGCGGACTCGGTGCGGCTGTACCGCATCTCGCCCCTGTTCCACGCGGACGAGATCCGGAAGCCGTTGCTCGTGCTCCAGGGAGCCAACGATCCCCGGGTGTTGAAGGTCGAGTCCGACCAGATCGTGGAGGCGGTGCGCCACCGCGGCGGCGTGGCGGAGTACGTGGTGTTTCCCGACGAGGGCCACGGGTTCATCAAAAAGGAGAACAACATCAAGGCGTACCGCACGGCGCTCGAGTTTCTCGACAAGTACGTGAAGGAGGCGCCGCGGGTCTCCGGGAACTAGGGCGGGAGCAGTCCTCGTTCGTGGACGACCCCGGGTCCTTCACCGCCGCCACGTTCCGCTTTTTCCGCGGGCTGGCCCGTCACAACGCGAAGCCCTGGTTCGAGGCCCATCGCCCCGAGTACGAGCGCGACGTGCGCGCGCCGATGCAGGCGCTCATCGAGGAGATGGACGTGCGCCTGGCCCGGCTCGCGCCGGAGATCACGGGCGACCCCAAACGCTCCATGTTTCGCATCTACCGGGATATCCGGTTCTCCAAGGACAAGTCACCCTACAAGACACACGCCGCGTGCTGGTTTCATCACCGGGATGCGGACGCCCGAGTCGGGGGCGACGCGGAGGGGGGCGGCGCGGGCTTCTATGTGCATATCGCGCCGGGCAGTTCGTTTGTCGGCGCCGGAATGTGGATGCCCCCGCGCCCGATTCTGAACCGCCTGCGCGACGCGATCGCGGACGACCGCAAGGGTTTCGAACGCATCGTCCGGGACGCCGGCTTCAGGCGGCGCTACGGCGGCCTCGACGACGAGGCGACCCTGAAGCGCATGCCTCGGGGATTCCTGGAGACCCACCCGGCGGCGCGCTGGCTCAAGTATCAGTCATACACGGCGGGCCGGCGGCTCAGCGACGCCCAGGCGACCAGTGCTCGGTTGCCCGCCCTGCTCGAGGCGGATTTCGCGCGGCTGCTGCCGCTGGTACGGTGGCTGAACGCCGCGCTGGGACTAAGCGCAGCCGAGCGACGGTGACGCGTGGAGACGGAGCTCGACCCGCTAGCGCTCGAGCAGCGCCCGCTCCCATCCGCCCAAATCCGCCGCCGCCCGGTAGGTGCTCTGCGCAAACTCGAGGAGAGCGGCACCCGGATCCGGGGCGCGCCACACCGCCTCGTAGGGCAGGATCCACTCGTGCATCCGCAGATCGTAGCTCGCGCCGACCGGGGCGATGACGGCATCGGGGCAGCCGGGCGGCTCGGGATACGCATAGGCATAAAACGCGGGCTCCAGAATCGGCGTGCTTCCTCCGCCGAGCCACCACCCGACGCTGATGCACTCGTGCGAGTAGGCCTCGCGTGTCACGGTGTCGGCAAGGTTGGGGAGACCACCCGCGTGGCGAGGGGCGCGACGGCCCGAGAACCGCGTGTGGGCGAGATCGAAGCTCCCCCACCAGAAGTGGACCGGGCTCGTCTTGCCGACGAAGCGGCTGCGGAACACCTCCAGGACCCGCTTGATCTGGACCAGCAGCTGCCAGAAGGCCCGCGCTGCGGCGGCATCGTATGCCTGATGGACGGTGTCCGCCTCGAAGCGAATGGGGTTCGGGACTTCGACGGGCATGGTCCAGATGCGGGCGCGGACATCCACACGCGCCAGCGCCTCCATGACCAGCCGATAGAACTCGGCCACCGGCCGCGGCGCGAGGGGAACCGCGGCGTGCCGCCCGTCCGAGCAGTCGACGGCGAGCTGCTGCGAGACGAAGTCGAACGCGACCGTGACGGCGCGCCGGTCGACCGTCAGCGGCAGGGTGGCGAGCCCGCGTGGCGTTATCTGGAGGGCGGTGTTCCAGTAGTGGTTCGTGAGGGGCGACAAGCCGAGCGCCAGCTTGCCGGCGACCTGTGTCCACATGTGCAGCGTGTCGTACGTGGCCCGCCAGCGGTCGAGCGGGAGTGACGGCCAGGCGTCGGCCGCAAGGCTTTCAGTAGTCGGCGCAGGCATGGTCGAAGCTTACCATGAGAGGGTAGACGGTGGAGCAGCTCGGGCCACATAGATCAGCGTCGCGAGCAGCGTGATTGCGCCGCTCACGGCAAGCGGCCAGGCGACGCCGACCGATAAGACCAACAGGCCGCCCGCCACGGCGCCGGCCAGCATGGCGGCGACCGAGCCGACGCGGCGTGCAAACCTGGGGTTGGAGCCGCCCGCGAGGGACGAGTCCGCGCCGAGCCCGGCCAGCGTCAGAGTGAGCACGGTCGTGGTCAGGTCGGGTACTGCCAGCCGGCGCACGGTCGCGTTGCGCAGGCCCATGGCCACGGCCGTGAGCCCGATCAGCGAGTACAGGCGGGCGACGGGGGCGAGGTGCTCGCCGTCATATCCAATGGCCGTGAGCGCGGCGGCGAAGAGGAGGCTCGACTCGACGGCAGCGACGGTCGCGAGCCAGCGACCGCGCGAACCCTCGAGCCGTATGGCGAGCCGCCCCCCGATCACGGCCCCGGCGAGGAAGGCAGCGAGCGCGGCCAGAGACCTCACCAGCGAGAAGCCCGGCACGCGCGCGAGCGCGAATCCCAGAAAAACCACGTTGCCGGTCATGTTCGCGGTAAACACTCGTCCGAGCCCGAGCACGCTCACCGCGTCGATCAATCCCGTGGTGACCGTCAACAGCAGCAGGAGCAGCGGGAGCGACGCCGGCTGCTCTTGTCCCACCTTCCCCAGGTCGGATCCCGTCATCTCCTCACGCAGGCTCGCGTCGTCATGTTAGGGAAGTTCGCCTCACCGCGGGCCGCAAGCTAGGAAGCGAGACCGACTCTCCCACCTCCACCGTCCGGAACCGCTCTGCCGGCACACCGCGCTCGCGCAGCGCCGTTGCCAGCTCGCGCACCGGCTCGTCGATTCCCTCCGGGGTCAACTGGAACGTGCCGCAATGCATGGCGATGCTCTGCCGCGCCGCCAGATCGAGGTGCGCCTGCACGGCTTCGGCCGGATTCATGTGAATGTCCTGCATGAACCAGCGTGGCTCGTAGGCCCCGATGGGGAGTAGCGCGAGATCGATCGGGCGCAGCCGCGCGGCGATGTCCCGAAAATGGGGGCCGTAGCCCGAGTCTCCGGCGAAGAGGATCCGGCGCCCCAGGGCCTCGATCAGGAACCCCCCCCACAGCGCGCGGTTGCGATCGAACATGTTGCGCGACGAGAAGTGCTGAGCGGGCGTCAGGGTGATCGGGAGCGGTGCCTCGCCCGCCTGCTGCCAC
>WNGH01001588.1_pt1 | contig 25199 bp, 23 predicted proteins | sample 5400631 | NCBI WGS metagenome assembly WNGH01 (sample SAMN13153373, study PRJNA577476) | soil metagenome | isolation source: 115 cm soil or saprolite under Garry oak tree replicate 1 | place: USA:California | collected 2016-06-15
GGCGTTCGGGATCATGCCGGCGCATCGCGCCGCGCGCCAAGATCCGGTCGTCTGCCTTCGCTACGAGTGACTTCCATGCGCCCTTCGAACCCCGCTCGGGCCGCGGCGGCTGTGGCCGCGCGCCTGATACTCGGCGGCCTCCGTCCGCTCGCCGCGCAGCAACCGATCACGCTCCCGCAGGCAGTCGCCCTGGCGCAGGAACGAGGGCCGCAAGCCCAGGCCGCACGCGCCACGCGCGACGCCGCCCGCTATCGCACCGGGGCGTTCACCGCGCGGCTCCTGCCGCAACTCTCGCTCGGCGGGACCGTGCCGACCTACAACCGGTCGATCATCCCGGTGCTGCAGCCCGACGGCAGCACCCTGTTTCGCCCGCAGGACCAGACAAACGCAGCCCTGAGCCTCAGCCTGTCCCAGACGCTTCCCGTGACCGGCGGAGCGCTGTTCGTCACTTCGTCGCTGGCCCGGCTGACGGTGAGCGGCCCGCAGGCGGTCGAGACGTGGTCCTCCACACCGGTCACCATCGGACTGCGCCAAGGCATCCTGCGCCCCAACGCGGCGGCGTGGGACCGCCGCGAGAACGCGGTGAGCGCCGAGCTCTCGGAGCGGCAATACCGCGAGGCGTTGGAGGACATCGCCCTCGCGACCACCGACCTCTTCTTCGACGTGTACGCAGCGCACGTCGCGCTCGACAACGCCGTCACGAACGCCGCTGTGAACGACACGCTCTACCGGTTGAACCAGGGCCGATTCGACGTCGGGAAGATCGGCGAGAACGACCTGCTGCAGAGCGAGCTGGCGCTGCTGCGAGCCCGGGCGGCGCTGGAGCGCGCGCGGCTGGACGATGAGCGCGCCACCGCCGCGCTGCGTCTCGCACTCAACCTCCCGCCGGGCACGCCCCTCGAGATCGCGGTGACACGGAACGTGCCGGAGTTCGAGGTCGACACCGCGCGCGCCGTGACCGAGGCCCTGCGCAACCGAGCCCTGGTGAGCGATGTGGAGCTGCAGGACGTGCAGGCGCGCCGCCGGGTGACCGAGGCCAAGCTCACGGGCGGCTTTGGTGCCACGGTCCAGGCCGCCTATGGATTCAACGCCACGGCGCCGAGCGCGAGCCTCGTGTATCAGAATCTGCTCGAGGCACGCCAATTCACGCTATCGGTGCAGGTGCCGCTCGTAACGTGGGGCGCACACAAGGACGACATCCATGCCGCGGAGGCCGATCAGCGGCGCGTGGCGAGCCAGGCGCGGTCTGCCATTGACCAGGCGGCGCACGAGGCACACTTCGCGGCACTCCAGTTGTCGCAGGCGCGCCGCAACGTAGCCCTGCTGGCCAAAGCCGACACCGTGGGCCAGAAGCGATTCGAGGTGGCCTACAACCGGTACGTCATCGGGCGGATCGCGATCGACAATCTGTACATCGCACAGACCGAGAAGGACCAGGCCCTCACGAGTTTCGTGCAGGGGTTGCGCGGCTATTGGCAAGCCCATTACTGGCTGCGCCGGGTCACGCTGTTCGACTTCGCGACCGGTCAGGTGATCCGGTGAAGTTGCCCCCTTGCTCAAACCGCGGCGCTCTTCGTAGTTTGGTTCAGCAACATCACCAGAACCGAATCCAAAGGACTCTTCTGTGATGATCCGCATCCGCGACGCCTCACTCACGCTCCGCTGCCGAGCCGCTCGGGAATTCGTGTATCGGGCCGGCCCGCTGATGGGCGCTGACGGGCGTATTGCGTCTTACGACGCCGCGGTGCGGCGCCGACGAGCCCCCTAGAAGGATAGGATCCATTGCCGTGATCCGGCTTCTCGGGGTGCTCCAGTGAACCCCGGGAGGCCGTTCTTGTTGTCTGGACACTCGACGCACGGATCACGCACATGGCTACTGACCTTCACAACGTCCAGCACCTCCACAACCTCGACACCGAGATTGTGGCGCGCTATACCGACCAGCCGCCCCGGCTGCCGGCCGAGCTGCGCCGGCAGATCGAGGCATCCTGGCAGGGCGCCCCGGTGCAGCTCTACGCGCTCGCCGACCTGGACCACGCTCTCCGGCTGACCCAGGTGTGGGTCGCGCTCGGCCCCGGGCAGCTGAGCGTGGCCCGGCCGGTGGAGCGCGGAGACCACTGGGAGATCGAGAGCGTCGAGCGCGCCCGCATCCAGGCGGTGCGCGAGGCACCCGGTCTGTCGGCCAGCACGCTCACGATCCTGGGACGCCCCGGCGATCCGCCGCTCGCGGTGCTGCGCTACAGCCATCGCCAGCGGCGCGCCTTCGAGAACCTGAAGTTCGTGCTGGAGGAGGCGCTCGAGGGGCGCGCGGTCACGGCCCCAGACGCGGACCAGGAATACGCGGCGAGCGTCGCGGGCCCGATTCGCGACGCCCAGGCCCTCGTAGCCGGGCGGCAAGAAGGCCGGCTCGACAGCGGTCGCGCCGCGGCGATCGCCTGGCTCGCCGTGGCCGCGATGGCGCTCGTGTACCTGGTGCGCCAGGCGGCGGCCCTGGTGCGGCTGCGGCTGATGGCGGTGCTGGGCGAGTGGGTCGCGCGCGACCTGCGCGCCGAGCTGTACGAGCACCTGCAGCGGCTCAGCCTGGCGTTCTTCTCGCGCAAGCGCACGGGCAGCCTGATCACGCGCGTATCGGCCGACACCGACCGGTTGTGGGAGTTCCTGGCGTTCGGGGTGGTGGACGTGTCGCTGTCGCTCGTGATGCTGGCGGGACTCGGCGCGGTGCTGGTGTCGCTCGACTGGCGGCTCGGCCTGGTGATGACCCTTCCCGTGCCGCTGTTCTGCTGGGCGATCTACCGGCACGGGGAAGCGCTCAACCGGGTGTTCCTGCGCGTGTGGCGCAAGTGGTCGCGCCTCACGGACGTGCTGTCGGACACCATGCCCGGGATCCGAGTCGTCAAAGCGTTCAACCAGGAGGCGCGCGAAGTCGCGCGGTTCGACGGCCACAACGACGACGTGACGGACGAGATCAACCGGCTGCACGGCCTGTGGACCACGTTCTGGCCGCTGCTCATGCTCGCGGTGCACGCCACCACGCTCGGCGTGTGGGTGTTGGCCGTGCCACGCCTGCTGGGCGTCGGGCCGGCGCTGTCGGGGGGAACGTTCGTCTCGTTCCTCTTGTACACGACGATGTTCGTCGGGCCCATCGAAGTCATCGGCCAGATGGCGCGCACCATGCAGCGCGCCACGACGTCGGCGCACCGCGTGTTCGAGGTGCTCGACACGGAGCCCGAGGTCACGGACGTGTCGCGGCCGGTGCGGCTCGAGCCGGTCCGGGGCCAGGTCGAGTTCGAGAACGTGACCTTCGCCTACGACGGCGTCCGCCAAGTGCTCCGGGGCGTGAGCTTCGACGTGGCGCCAGGTGAGTTGATCGGTCTCGTCGGACCCTCGGGTGGGGGCAAGACGACGATCGTGAACCTGATCGCGCGCTTCTACGACGTCACGGGCGGCGCGATCCGGATCGACGGCGTGGATCTGCGGCGGCTCGAGACCGGCCACTACCGCCGCCAGATCGGCATGGTGCTGCAGGACCCGTACCTGTTTCACGGGACCGTGCTCGAGAACATCCGCTACGGGCTGCCGGGCGCGTCGCTCGGGCAGGCCGTCGCGGCGGCGCGCGCCGCCAACGCGCACGACTTCATCTGCAAGCTGCAGCACGGCTACGACACCGTGGTGGGCGAGCGGGGGCACACCCTGTCGGGCGGCGAGCGGCAGCGCGTTTCGATCGCGCGGGCGATCCTGCACGATCCGCGCATCCTGATCCTGGACGAGGCGACGTCGAGCGTCGACACCGAGACGGAGCGAGAGATCCAGGAGGCGTTGGAGCGGTTGATCGCCGGGCGCACCGTGTTCGCCATCGCCCACCGGCTCTCGACGCTGCGCAAGGCGTCCCGGCTGTTCGTGATCGCGGATGGGCGGCTGGTGGAAAGCGGCAGGCATGCCGAGCTGATGGCGAAGACGAACGGGAAGTATCGGAGGCTGTACGAGATGCAGGTGGAGCTGGCGTGAAACTGGGAGGCAACATGGACACAACTGCGGTCAGGAGACGTGAGCCGGAGGAAGGCACGACGCCCGCCGGCGAGCTCCACCTCGAGCGCCGTGCCGACGGCCGGCTCTGGGCGGTCCGGCGTGACTCGGAGCGCGCCGTGTGGGTCCGCCGCTGCTTCCCCTGGTCCGAGCCGGCGCGGTTCGTGTCGTTGCGCGACGACGAGGAGCGCGAGGTTGCGCTGGTGCGCGATCCCGCCGAGCTCGACCCCGCCTCGCGGCGCGTGCTCGAGGAGGCGATGGTGGCCGCGGGCTTCGTGTTCGAGATCATCCGGGTGACGGCCATCGAGGAGGAAGTGGAGATCCGGCACTGGCGGGTCGAGACCCGGCAGGGGGCGCGCTCGCTTCAGACACGCCTCGACGCCTGGCCGCGGCTGCTGCCGCACGGCGGCCTTTTGATCCGCGACGTGGCGGGGGACCTGTACCATGTGGCCGATCCGGCGGCGCTCGACAAGCAGAGCCGGGCGCTGTTGTGGGCGTTCGTGGACTGACGTTCGACGCGCCCACGCTTCAGCGTGGGGACCCGAGGATCCATTGCGCCCGCAGTCCGCGTTGCCGCTCGGTCGCGCCCGGGATCTCCTCGAGTCGCACGACCGGCCGCTCGAACCCGGCGACCACTACCGCCGTCCGCCACACACCACGCGGCCGTCGGACCTCGACGGCGGTGGTGTCGCCAATCCGCAGGCGGGTCACGATCGAGCGGAAGTCGGCCACGGTCGCGACGGCCGTCCCGTTCAACGCTGCCAGGCGATCGCCGGTGTGCAGGCCCGCCCTGCCCCAGGTGCTCCCCGGGTTGGTGATCACGAGGCTGAGCGTGCTCTCTGCCGGCGGCTGCCACGCGTACAGCCGTAGATCTGCCGTGGGCTGTCCGTCGCGGCCCAGCGCGGGCATCCATGAGACCTGGATGCGCATTCCAATGAGTCGCAGGTACTGGTCGAAATCGATCGGCTTCGGTCCCCGCACGTGCGTCTCGAAGAAGGCGTGAACCTTGCAGCCGCATACGTCTCCGGTCGTCCGCTCGATGTCCTGGCCGCCGAACCCCCGCGCCCCCGAGAAGCGCTCGAGCATCGTGCGCATGACGTCGTCGATCGAGCGGGCGCCATTGGTCGCGTCGCGCACGATCAAGTCGAGCATCGTGCCGAGCAGCTCGCCTTGCAGGTGGGTGCTGGCGCTGTAGTCGCCGAGCGAGCCGGGGGCCGCGCCGTACGCGACGACGCTCACGCTCTCGGGAGCAAAGCGCGAGTTCCCCGGGCTCGCGAGGTAGCGGCCGATGAGCCCCTCCAGGTGCGCCACGCGGCTCGAGTCGAACACGGGGAGTCCGGCACGCCGCAGCAGCAGATCGGCGTACAGCATCGTCAGCCCCTCGCTCCACCACAACCCGCGCGCCCGCGGCGGCGTCCGGTAGCTCACGTCGCCGTATTCCGCCGGATGGATGCGCATCAGGTTCCACGTGTGGAAGTACTCGTGCGCGATCTCTGCGAGCAGCGCCCTGGGATCGCGAGCGAGCTCCGCGCTGGGAGCGCCGAGTGTGACCGAGCTGCGGTGCTCGAGCGCGCCGTAGGCCCCGTCCTCAAGGAGAAACGAATAGTCGCGATAGGGTGCGCGCCCGAACAGTGCGACCGCCTGACGGGTGAGCCGCTCGATGCTGCCAACGAGCGCCGCCGTATCGAACGGCGCCGCGTCGGGGAGCGGCCAATACACCACGCGGTGCGGCACCCCGTCTACGGCGAACCGCCAGCTCCGCAGCCGCCCCACGAGCAATGGCGAGTCCACCAGGACACCGACAGTCGGCGCGAAAAACGTGTGCGGATCGACGGTCGGCTCGAGCCCGGTCGCGATCTGCCACTCAGGAGGCAGCTCGAGCGTCAGGTGCGACGGCGCGAGCGTCCCCCCGACCACGTACAGGAACGAGTGTGGCCCGCCGACCAGCCCGCCCGTGGCCGCGAGAAACGGACGCCACGCGGCCCGGGGGGACTCAGGCGGCGGCAGGCGCATCCGGTAGCGCACCAGCGCCTCGCCACCGGGGGCCACGACGCGCCACAGGGCGCTGTCTTCGCGCGCCACCGTGCCCGCGCCGTGCAGCGTCTCTACCCGCAGCGCCTCGATGAAGCGCCAGTTGCGGTCGTCGTATTCCGGGTGCGCGACCAGCGCGAGGCGGAACGTGTCCGGGACGTTGCGCAGCCGCAGCTCGACGTCGAACCCTGAAAGGTCGCCCGCGTCGACCCGCAGCGTGTAGCCGACGACGGGCTGGGTACGCGCGAACCGGATCTCCACTCCCTCCGTGTGATCCCGTAACGGATTCTGGGCCGACGCGGCCGTGCCGCACGCGGCGAGCGTCACAAGGGTGAGGAAGCAGCCCGCCATCGTTGATGTGAGGGACATGAGAGGGACTCGTGGGTTCGAGACAGTCGCTCTAGAACGTGCCTAGGATGCCGCCCGGGGGCGCAGGGTTTGGCTCAGCCGCCCTCGCGCAGTCTCCGCAGAAACGTCGCGGGATCGTTCAGGAACGCCCGCGTCAGAGACACGTGATCCAGGTCCGCGTACGCGACCGGCCCGATCGGGAGACGATCGAAGCTGTAGATGGTCGCGCCGGGGAACGCGAGCAGGATGGGCGAGTGCGTCGCGATGATGAACTGCGCGTCGCGCTCGATCAGATCGAGCAGGATGGCGAGCAAGCCGAGCTGGTTCTGCGGGGACAGCGGAGCCTCGGGCTCGTCCAGCAGGTACAAGCCGCCGGGTACGAACCGGCTCTGAAACAAATTGAGGAACGCCTGCCCGTGCGAGCGCGCGTCCGGATCCCGTCCGTAGCGGCGCTCCATGTCGCCGAGTGACGCGCGCGCCGGACCCGCGGCGAGACCCTTGGCGTAACTCGAGCGGTCGCGATACTCGTCATCGAGGTCGAGCAGCCGTTGCTCGAGCTCCTGGCGCTCCACGGCGAGCCGCCGCTGGAAGCCGAAGAAATCTTCGGCCCGCAGGAAGAACCCCCGGTGGGTGCGCTTCGACCAGGTGAGCCGCAGCGCTTTGGCGAGCCGGCGCTGTGCCTCGAGCGTACCGTCCCGCGCGACCTCTGTCGCTCCCACGGTCGGCAGGGCGGCGGCCGCGGCGATGCCCTCAAGCAGCGTCGACTTCCCCGAGCCGTTCTCCCCCACGAAACAGGTCACGCGCGCCGAGAGGTCGAGCGACGGCATGCTAGCAATGGCCGAGACGGAAAACGGGAACACCGGCTCGCCCGGGGGCGGGCCCTGCTTCAAGCCGACCGTGAGAAGATGGGGCACGGCGCTTATTGATGCCGCGGGCCGCGCGAGGAGTCAACGGCGCGGCGGAGTCGGCCACGGCGGGGTACCATTCGAGGTGCGCACCACCCCGAGCCGCCGGGCCGTCCTGACGGTGCTGGCAACGCTGGCGGCCCCCGCCCCCGCCCCTGCCCAGCTCGGCGCTCGTGACTCCGTGGTGTATCGCGTCTCGCCCACCAGCCGCTTCGAAGTCAAGACCGGCAAGGCCGGCCTGTTCGGCTTCGCGGGCCATGAGCACCTGATCCGTGCCCGCGGGTTCACCGGGCGCGTCGTCTATTATCCCGGCGCACCCACCGCGTCACGGGTGGAGCTCACGGTGGAGAGCGACAGCCTGGAAGTCCTCACACCCCCGGACACCGCGGAGATCCGCAAGGTGACCGAGGCGATGCGCACCGATATCCTCAGGGTGGAGCAGTACCCCACCATCTCGTTCACATCGAAGACCGTGGCGCCGGGGGACAGCGGGTTTCGCATCGTGGCCGAGCTGACGCTGACAGGGCAAACGCGCGAAGTGCCGGTGGACGTGCGGGTGGCGATCGGGTCGGATACGCTGCGGGCTTGGGCCGCGTTCGCGGTGAAGCAGACCGCCTTCGGGATCAAGCCGTTCCGTGGAGGCCCGGCGGGAACGGTGCGCGTCGCCGACCGGGTGACGTTCGAGATCGAGGCGGTGGCGGTGCGGGAACCCTAGTCCCCCCGCAGGTAGCGCCGGGCCACCGCCAGCACCTCCTGCTGCGCCTCGGCGATCGAGCCCTCGAGCGACGCTCCGGCTGCCCGCGCATGCCCGCCCCCGCCGAACCGCTGCGCCAGTTCAGCCACGTCCACGTCGCCCATCGAGCGAAAGCTCACCTTGACCCGCCCGTTCGCGATCTGGCGGAACAGCAGCGCGAGCCGCACGCCGGCGATCGAGCGGGGATACTCCACGATCCCATCCAGGTCGTCCGCGGTGGCGCCGTGACGCTGCAGCGCGTCCGGGGGCACGGTCACCCACGCCAGGCCGACGTCCGGCTCGACCACGAGCGTCTGCAGCACCTCCGTCATCAGGCGCACGCGGCCCTCGGGCGCGCTCGCATACACCGACTCGTAGATCGACTCGGGGTTGACGCCGCGCTCGAGCAGGGCACCGGCGACCCGCAGCGCCCGCGGGCTCGTATTCGCGAACCGGAACGCGCCCGTGTCCGTGAGGAGGCCGACGTACAGCGAGCGCGCCGCTTCGGGGGAAATGGACCAGTCGAGAGCGCTCGCGAAGTCGAACACCAGCTCGGCGGTCGCCGCCGCTTCCGGCGCGACCAGCCGCGGTCCGCCGGGGAGCGACCCCTGGCTGACGTGATGGTCGATACACGCGACCGTGTGGGACTGCTTGATGGCGCGCTGCAGGTCGCCGAGCCGGCTCAATTCCGAGATGTCGAGCACTACGACTACGTCCGCCGCCTCGATCTCCTTCGCCGCCCGATCGGAGTGGTCGGCCCCGGCGGGGAGCAGAAAGGCGAACCGCTCGGGGACGGGCGTCGGGTTCGCGATCGCCGGCTTGAGCCCGCGTGCCGTGAGGAGGTGCCACAAGGCGACCTCGCTCCCCACGCCGTCGCCGTCGGCGTTGACGTGCGTCGTCAGGGCGACGCGGCGCCCCGGGGTCAGCACGGCGGCGACCGTCTTGGCAGCGACTGCACGCTCCGGAGGAACGGGAATACCATCCAGCATGACTACAAGATACGTGGAGGAGAGACGTTGCAAGAAGACGTCACGAAAGAACGGGAGGGGCGTTACAAGAAGACGTCACGAAAAGACGTCACGGGAACCCGTTTGACGGCTCTCCGTGACGTCTCAAACGTGACGACGTCTCGTGACGCCTTTCGTTAGACGAGTTTCGAGTGTCGGCGGCCGTACGCGAAATAGATCGCCAGCCCGATCAGAAGCCATACGCCCAGCCGGATCCACGTGTCAGCCGGCAGCGTCAGCATCAAGCCGACGCAGCACACGATCCCCAGGATGGGGACGACGGGAACCCAGGGCGTGCGGAAGGGGCGGTGCAGATCGGGACGCTGGTGCCTGAGGATCCACACCCCGGCGCACACCAGCACGAACGCGAGCAGCGTACCGATGTTGACCCACGTCCCGAGCAGCTGCAGCGGTAACAGCCCGGTGGCGAGGCAAACGGCGATGCCGGTGTAGATCGTGGAGCGGTAGGGCGTGCGGAACCGGGGATGGACCTGGCCGGCCCACCGGCCCAGCAAGCCGTCGCGCGACATCGAGTAGAAGACGCGCGATTGTCCCAAGAGCATCACGAGGATCACGGACCCGATGCCCAGCACCGCGCCGACGTCGATCGCGACGCGAATCCACCACGGCGCGCCGATCCGCTCCATCGCGTATGCCATCGGCGCTGCAATGTTGAGCTCGCGGTACGGCACCATGCCCACCAGGACGGCCGACACCACCACGTACAGCAGCGTGCAGACCGCGAGCGATCCGAGGATGCCGATGGGCATGTCGCGTTGGGGGTTCTTCGATTCCTGGGCGGCGGTCGAGACCGTGTCGAACCCGATGTAGGCGAAGAACACGAGCCCGGCGCCTCGCAAGACGCCCGACCAGCCGTACGAGCCCCACTCTCCCGTATTCGGGGGGATGAACGGCGTCCAATTGGCCCGGCTCAAGTGCGACAGGCTGACGAGCACCACGAGCAGGACGATCGCGACCTTGAGGATCACGATGACGCTGTTGACCCGCGCCGACTCCCTGATCCCAATCACCAGCACCGCGGACATCACGGCGACGATGAGGACTGCCGGAAGGTTGATGATCGCGCCGGTCGGGTTCAGCCCAACGTGGGAGCATCCCATCGCGTGGGCGGCCACCTGCGCGGCCGTGCACAACTGCGTGGGCGGGGCCGTGAGGCTCGCGGGAATCTGTACGCCGAACAGCCCCAGCAGGGACACGAAGTGGGCCGACCAGCCGACCCCCACGGTCGCGGCGCCGGCGGCGTACTCGAGCACCAGGTCCCACCCGATGATCCAGGCCGCGAACTCGCCCATGGTGGCATAGGCGTAGGTATAGGCGCTGCCCGCGACGGGCACGGCGCTCGCCATCTCGGCGTAGCACAGCCCTGCGAACGCGCAGGCGATGCCGACGAGGACCATCGAGAGGGGCACCGCTGGACCGGCGTACAGCGCGGCCACCTGCCCCGTGATCACAAATATCCCCGCGCCGATGACGGCCCCGATGCCGAGCGTGACGAGATTGAGTGGCCCGAGCGCCCGCACCAGGGCGTGCTCACCGGTCGCGTCCGCTTCGGCGCGGAGGGTCGCGATGGGCTTGGTGGCGAAGAGCGGCACGCCGCAATCTCGGCGGTCGCCGGCGCGCCGTGAACCGCCCGGGGACGAGCGGGATCGGCAGCGGGACGAGCGGCGCTAGGACGTGCTGGGCGCGAGCAGGTTGTCCCGGTAGCGCCGGCTCAACGTGACCCGCGTTCCCGTCTGGAGGATGATGATCGCATCGCCGTGAAACCACGGTTGCATCTCACGCACCCGGTCGAGATTCACCACGGCCGACCGGTTGATGCGACGGAACCGCTCCGGATCGAGCCGCTGCTCGAGCGCCGTGAGGGTCGAGCGCAGCAGGTGCGTGCGATCGCCGACGTGGAGCCGCACGTAGTTCTTGGCCGCCTCGATCCAGTCGACGTCCGCCGTACGCACGAAAAAACTGCGGCCGTCGTCCTCGACCAGCAGGCGATCGGCCGGCCGCGTCACGCGGCGCTGCTCCAACGCGTGATGGTAATCGTAGGCATGGACGACCGCCACGATCGCCCAGTAGATCAGGACATTCCAGTGAAAGAACAGCGTGAAGTCATCGACCAGCTTCTGGGCGAACGGATACGGCCGTCCCGCCGCCGCGTGCAGCAGGTCCTGGATGCCGACGGCGGCCACGAGTTGCAGCAGCGCGATGTCGAGGCTGCCACCCAGATGAATGAAAAAATGCCGGCCGAAGTTGGCGCGATCCACCTGGAACCGCCGGGCCAGCCAGACCACGACGAGTGAGAGCAGCCCCCAGAGGTACCACGCGGGAAGACTCGCCTCGAGCGCTTGCCCCCAGCCCCACGGGTCGGGTCCGAGTCGCTGATGGGCGAAATACAGCTGCACGCTCGCGATGCCGCCGAGCGCGCTCCAGAAGCCGAACCATTTCAGCGACCGCACAACATGAGTGTCTGCCACTCGACGATTCCCCGTGACGTCGTCTCGTGACGTCGTTTCGTGACGCTGTCCCGCGACGCCCCTAGTTTTTGGAAGCGAGCTTCGAGTGCCCCACGCCGTACGCGAAGTAGATCACGATCCCGACGACGAACCAGATGATCAGCCGCTCCCACGTGCGCCAGGGGAGGGCGACCATCAGCGAGAGCGCGGAGATCGCGCCGAGCGGGGCCACGAGCCACACCGCCGGCGTCTTGAAGGGACGGGGCAGGTTGGGCTCCCGCACGCGCAGGAACAGCACCCCGGCCGAGACGATCACGAAAGCGAGCAGCGTCCCGATCGATACCAGGCTTCCCGCTTCGCGGACGGTGAGCAGCGAGGCGACGAACGCCACGCCGATACCGGTGACGATCGAGGTGATGTACGGAGTCTGGAACCGGGGATGGACCTTGTTCACGAACTGCGGCAGCAAGCCGTCGCGCGACATCGAGTAGAACACGCGCGACTGGCCGAGCAGCATCACGAGGATGACGGACGAGAGACCGGCGATCGCGCCCAGCTTGATGAGGGAGGACATCCACCCCAACCCGGCGTGGTCGGCCGCGACCGCGATCGGGTCGGGGACGTTCAGCTCCTTGTACGAGATCACGCCGGTCGCGATCCCCGACACCAGGATGTACAGCGCCGTGCAGATCAGCAGGGAGCCGATGATGCCGACCGGCATGTCTTTCTGCGGGTTCTTCGCCTCCTGGGCCGCGGTGCTCACGGCGTCGAACCCGATGTAAGCGAAGAACACGATCCCCGCTCCCGTCATCACCCCCGACCAGCCGAACTCCCCGCGCACCCCCGTGCTGGGCGGGATGAACGGGTGCCAGTTGGCCGGGTTCACCGCATGCGCGGCGCCGATGATGAACAGCAGCACCACCGCGACCTTCACGAACACGATGATGTTGTTGACGTTGGCCGATTCCTTGATGCCGATGACGAGCAGCGTCGTAATGATGGCGATGATGATGATGGCTGGCAGGTTGAATACCGCCGTCACGTGCGGCAGGGTGTTCGGGTCGATCCCGCGGGCGGACACGGTTTGCAGCAGCGCGTCGGTCACGGCCTTCCAGCCCTGCTCGGGGATGTGGATCAGCTGCGTGCCCCGCGCGGCCGAGAGGGCCGCGGGCACGTCCAAGCCGACGTCATGCAGGAATGACACGACGTACCCGGACCAGCCGATGGCGACCGTGACCGCGCCGAGCGCGTACTCGAGCACCAGGTCCCAGCCGATGATCCAGGCGAACAGCTCGCCCAGCGTGGCGTAGCCGTAGGTGTAGGCGCTGCCCGCCATGGGCACGAGGGAGGCGAACTCGGAGTAGCACAGCGCGGCGAAGATCGAGGCGACGCCCGCGAGCACGAACGAGAGCACGACGGCGGGCCCGGCGTTGAGCGCTGCGACCGTGCCGGTCAGCACGAAGATGCCGGTGCCGATGATGGCGCCGATCCCGAGCATCGTGAGGTTGAGCGCGCTGAGGGCGCGCTTCAAGGAATGATCGGTTAGCGCCTCGGTCTGCAGGTCGGTGATGCTCTTCCGTCGGAGCAGATTCATGCGCGCCTCGTGCGAGGGAGAGAACCGGCCGTATCGGAGAGACGGGCGCTACAGTAGGCCGCGCCCGGAGGCCTGTCAAGTCAATACGCGAGATCGAGCCGCAGCGTCCACGCGCGCGGCACCGGCAGGGTGCCGTCGTCGGCGATGGTGCGCGGCTGACCGGGGACCACGATGCCGTAGCTCCCGGACTCGGGGTCCGCGCCCGAGTACCCGGTCCACGTCGCGAGATCGCGACCGGCGAGGGTGATCGTGGCCGAGTGGGCGCGCAGTGCCGCCGCCAGCTTGGGCGGCGTGACAAACGACAGCGAAATCTCTCGCAGCTTGAGGTAGTCGGCGTCCTCGACGTAGCCGGTGGTGGGCGCGAGGACGGCAGCGCGGGCCTGCTCGGCAAACGGTGTCAGGCGATCGACCGCCGCCTGGCACGTCCCCAAGCGGCACCGGTCGTAGGCGGCTTGGTTGAATAGCCGCTGACCGGCTCGGTAATCGAGAGTGAGCGCCGCTCGGAACGAGCCGCCCAAGGTCCACTCCGACGTGAGCATCGCCCCTTGCGTCGGATACGGCGTGCCCGCCCACACGCGGTCGGGCCCGGCCACCACCTCCGACGGCGCGATGATGCCATCCCCGTTCGCGTCGGCGAAGCTGCGTACGAGGTACGTCCAATACCCGTCCAGGGGATACCCGGGCACCGCGCCCTGCGCGATGCTCGCGCCGAAAAGGAGGGGGTATTCGAGACTCGTCACGCGGTTCTGGTTACCCCAGAGCGACAGAGTGACATCCCAACCCAGGCCGGGACCGGTCAACACCTTTCCCATGATCGTGGCTTCGATCCCCCGATTGCGGATGGTGCCGGGGTTATAGTCGATTCCGGGGACTCCAGGCATCGCGGTCACGCGAAAGACGTGAGAGCGCATCGTGTAGTACGTCACCTGGGCGCTCACCCGGCCCCGCAACAGCGTCGCGTCGGCACCGAGCTCCGTCGACGTCGTACGCTCGGGATCGATGTGCGGAACGGACGTGCCGATCGGCACGAACACGAGCGGTATGCCCTCGAACGGCCGCGGACCCGCCGACCCCCACGCAGCACGGAACGCGAGTCGACTCAGCGGAGCCGAGTCGGCCGTCGTGCGCGCGACCCACGCCACACGGACGCTGGGGTAGGTCGCGCTGCGGTCCAGCTCCTTGAACCGGTCGTGACGCAGCGCGGCGCCCAGGGTGAGCCTGCGACCGACGTCGAGCCGCTCGTCGACGTAGTAACCCAGTGAATTGCCCCACCGTAGCTCGCTGGCGGACAAATAGGAGCTGCCGAACCCGGTTCCCTGATCGCTCTGCACGGTCCAATCCTGCCTCACACTGTCGCGCAGCTGTTGCACGCCCACTGCGGTTGTCGATACCACGGCCCCGGAAAGTGCGCGGGTCGCAGAAGCCGCCAGCTCCAGGGTGCGGTGGCGTTGCTCGAGCTTCCCTTTCGCCAAGGACCCGTCTGGGCTGGGGTCGTTGGCGGCGTAGGGCCAGAGAGCGTCATCGTTCTGGCCGAGCGCATCGAACCCGGCGAGCCCGCGGAGCGCGATCCCCGACAGCGGGCTCCAGCGCGCCTCGACCAGCGTCGTCCACCGATCCACCGCCTGGGTGTTCTGCATTCGGAACATCCTGCTCCAATTGAATCCGGCGCTGTCGCTCGGTCCCCGCGTGCCGCGTTGCGCAGGGAGGTTCGGTGGCAGGCCAAGGTCGCTCGACATGCGGGCCAGGTTGAGAGCGAGTTCGACGGTGGACCACGGGCGCACGCGGCCGCTCAGTCTGCCGTTCAAGCGACGGTAGTAGTTGGGGTCGGGCGACGTCACACCCGACGAGTACGGGCCCGCATCCCCTGCGAACGTCCCGGCCAACCGATAGTCACCCCACGTGGAACCGCCCGACACGCTCAGCCCGTACTGCCGACGCAGGGCCGTCCGGAACGGGCTGCGTTGCTCGAACGGATTGAATTGTTGCACGTAGTCCTGCCGGCACAATCCCTGGGCCACCGCTGAGAGGATGCAGCCACCGTGTTGAAACACGGGGTTGGGATTGTCGCTGTCGACACCGCCGAAATTGGCCGGCCAGTGCGCCGCTTCTGAGCTCACGCCGCCCTGGACGGAACCCTCCCAGCGCGGCGGGCCAGGGTGACCCCACTTCGTGCGGATCAGGAGCACGCCCGCGTCGGCTCCGGGGCCGTAGATGGCCGCGGAGGTCGGGCCAGGGAGTACTTCTATCGATGCGATATCGTCTGGGTTGAGGTCGTCCAGCCGGAGCGGGCCGGGAGGGACAGGCCCCGGATACGGGTAGCCGAACACATAGGGGTTCGGCGGAGGACCAGGTGAGAACGCGTCTTCCGCCGCGTCGATGCGCATCCCGTCCACCAACACGACGGGTGCGCGGTCGGCCACCAGGCTCAGCACGCCGCGCAGGCGAATGCGCGACCCCATGCCGTTCACACCGGAGGCCGGGACCAGCAGCAGACCGGGGACCCGGCTGATGAGGACGTCGGTCACACTGCGAGCGCCATGCTCCGGCAGGACCGTCGCAGCGTCGCTAGGGGACGCCGTTGTGCTGCTGTCCGGCGTGCTTTGCCCAAGCAGCGACCGGCTCAGAAGACTGAGGATCAGCGCGACCGTCGCTCGGCGGGAGGAGGCGCTCATGGCGCTCAAGCAGGGCCGCAAGGCTCGCGCCGCGTGGTGGCGCGCTCGGGTCAGACACCGGGTGATGCGTCAACGCAACGGACCCGGACGTTGCTTACAAAGAGTAGTTCGGTGCTTCGCGCGTGATCACGACGTCGTGCGGATGCGACTCGCGCAGCCCTGCGGTGGTGATCTGGATGAATTCGGTCTCGGTCTGGAGAGCCGCGATATCGCATACGCCGCAGTATCCCATGCCGCTGCGCAGCCCGCCCGCCATCTGGAAGATCACGTCGGCCACCGGCCCCTTGTACGGCACGCGCGCTTCGATCCCCTCGGGTACGAGCTTGGACGGCGAGACCTCGCCCTCCTGGAAGTAGCGATCGGCCGAGCCTTCCTCCATGGCGCCGAGGCTTCCCATGCCGCGGATCACCTTGAAGCGGCGCCCTTCGAGCAGGAACGATTCGCCCGGGCTCTCCTCGGTGCCGGCCAGCATCGAGCCCATCATCACGCTGGAGGCGCCGGCGGCCAGCGCCTTGACGACGTCGCCGGAGTACTTGATGCCGCCGTCCGCGATGACCGGCACCTCCCCCGCGCCTCGGACGGCGTCGAGGATGGCGGTGATCTGCGGGACGCCCACGCCCGTCACGACGCGCGTGGTGCAGATCGAGCCCGGCCCGACCCCGACCTTCACGGCGTCGACGCCGCGCTCGACCAGCTGGCGCGCGCCCGCCTCGCTCGCCACGTTGCCACCCACGATCTGGGCGTCGGGAAACGCCTCGCGCAGACACGCCACGGTGTTGAGCACGCCCTCGGAGTGACCGTGCGCCGAGTCCACCACGAGCACGTCGCAGCCGGCGTCGACCAGCGCGCGCGCCCGCGACAGCGCGTCGGGCGTGCCCCCCACCGCTGCCGCCACCCGCAGGCGGCCGTGCTGGTCCTTGTTGGCATCGGGGTGCCGCCGGCGTTTGAAGATGTCCTTGATGGTGATGAGGCCCCTGAGGATGCCCTGCTCGTCAACGACCGGCAGCTTTTCGATGCGGTGCTTGGCGAGGAGCCGCTCCGCCTCCTCGAGCGTCGTGCCGACGGGCGCCGTGACCAGGCGCTCCTGCGTCATCGCGGCGCGAATCGGGCGGTCGAGCTCGCGCTCGAACTGGAGGTCGCGATTGGTGATGATGCCGACCAGGCGCCCCGCGTCGTCCACCACCGGGACGCCGGAGATGCGGAACCGCTCCATCAGCCGCACCGCCTCCCGCAGCGGGCGGTCGGGGCCGAGCGTGATGGGATGGAGGATCATCCCCGACTCGCTGCGCTTGACCCGGTCCACCTCGGCCGCCTGACGGTCGATCGGCATGTTCTTGTGCATCACGCCGATCCCGCCCTCGCGCGCGATTGCCATCGCCATCTCCGACTCGGTCACCGTGTCCATCGCGGCCGAGACGAGCGGCAGGTTGAGCGGGATGCCCCGGGTGAAGCGCGAGCGGACGTCGACGTTGCGCGGATGCACACTCGAGTGCCGCGGAACGAGCAGGACGTCGTCGAAGGTGAGGGCGGTGCCGGGGCGGAAGGTTCCCATGGCGAAAGTTACTGGGGCGGCGGCGGTTCCTCAACCTTCTCGGGTGGCTTCTTCGCGGCCTGCTCCACCGCCGCCTTCCCCGCCGCCGCGAACTTCTCGAGCATCTTCCCCGCCTTCCCCACCGCATCCATCGTCCCGCGGATGATGTTCACCGGGACGCGCCCCGCCCGCAGCGTGTCCTCGAGCGTCTCGGCCACCTTTTGGAACGGCGCGGCCCCGGCAGGGCGCTCGGCGTACTTGGACTCGAGAAATTCCACATAGTCGAGCACCTGGTAAGCCTTGTCTTCGGGCAGCGCCTCCAGCTTGCGCTGCAGCCGGTCGCGCAGGATCTCGTTCATGGCAGCGTCTCCAACGACATGAGGTCGAGCACCGGGTTGCCGAGGAACCGGGTGCGGCCGGCGCGCACGCGCGCCGTGACCTGGACGGTCGCAAGCGGGGTGAGCGCGTCGAGCTGCGCGCGCTTCGCGTCGGGAACGACGACGTACACGAAGCCGCGCTCCGGCAGCGGTCCTCGTGCGAGCAGGTACGTGGCGCCGTTCGGAATGTCGGGGCGGAGCTCGTCGGCCTTCTGCACGGCGATGAACTGGAGCGTCCAGCGCAGCACCTGCCCCACGTAGCGCTGCGGCTCGGCGCGCAGCTCCGCCGCGGAAACGCCCACCAGCACGCCGGCAGGCGCGGCCTGGAGGTCGCCGCTGCGCACCCACCCGTCGATCTCCACCCGCGTCCAGTCGCCCGAGCGGCTCAGCACGCGCAGCGGCGCGGCCGGCGCGAGCGTTCCCGTCGGCGCCCCTTCGGGCGCGCGATACAGCACGGTGCGCCGGGCGGACTCGACGCGGGTGGGGTCGGGCGCGCCGCTGCTCGTGTCTCCACGGCTGACCCCGGGCCGGCGGCCCGGGGTTCCCTCATCGCCGGCGCGGCCCGGGGGTTCCGGGGTCGCCGCAACCCCGGGGCTCCGCCCCGGCGGCGGCGCCGCCACCACCGTGTCCGAGTCGGCCGCGGTCCGGGAACTCACGACTGCCGCGATGGGCTCGACGTCCCCCTTCTGCACCCAGCCCGTGCGTGTCACGTGCACCCACCGATCCGTGGCGCCGTCGGCGACCCGCGTGAGCAGAAACCCCTGCGGCAGCTTCCCGACCAGCGCACCGGCGGGGGCCGAGCGCAGGTTCTCCTCGGGCGTGCGGGTAACCGCCAGATCGAAGCCGGCGCGCGGCGTCGGTCCGACCGATGTCGCGAAGATCCAGCCCTCGAGCGTGACGGCGAGCCAGTCGCCCCGCGCGTCGCCGCCCGCGACCTGCGCACCCCGCGCGAGGCGCGCGAGGCGCTTGCCGCCCGCCTCCTGGAAGAACCAGGCGCCGTCGGTGGTGATGCGGTAGCGCGCTTGGGCGGCCAGCGACGCATCCGGCGCGGAGGGCCCGAGCCAGAAGACAACTGGTAGGGCGCGGAGGGCCCGACTAAATTGCATCGCTCTCAAATATGCCTAAGAGGGATGGGCCGCGCACCCCGGTCGTCTTGATCGTGCTCGATGGCTGGGGCTTCCGTCCCGGCCGCGAGGGCAACGCCGTCGAGCTGGGCGACACGCCCACCTGGCACCGCCTCTGGGCCAGGGCGCCGCACACGCTGCTCGACGCCTCCGGGCTCCCCGTGGGACTCCCCGCCGGACAAATCGGGAACAGCGAGGTCGGACATTTGAATCTGGGCGCCGGACGCGTGGTGCCGCAGGACATCGTGCGCATCTCGCAGGCGATCGAGTCGGGAGAGTTCTTCCGCTTGCCCGCGCTCGTCGAGCTGTGTCGCGGCGTGAAGCGACGCAGCGGCACGCTCCACTTGATCGGCCTGCTCGGGAACGGCGGCGTGCACGCCCTGGATCGGCACCTCGTGGCCGCGATCGCCCTGGGCCACCAGCACGAGCTACCGGTTGCGATCCACGCCTGGCTCGACGGGCGCGATACGCCCCCGCAGTCGGCGCTGGGCTTCATGCAGGATCTCACGGACCAGCTGGCGCAGTACGCCGGTCGGGCGGTCGTCTCGACCGTGGTGGGCCGCTATTACGCCATGGACCGCGACAAGCGTTGGGAACGGACCAAGATCGCCTACGACGCCATGGTCCACGGGGTGGGCGAGCCCGCGCCTGACCCGGTCGCGGCGATCCGCGCGGCGTACCAAGCAGGCGAGACCGACGAATTCGTGAAGCCACGGGTCATCACAGGAACGCCCCGCATCCGGAGCGGTGACGGCGTTTTCTGCTTCAACTTCCGCGCCGACCGCATGCGGCAGATCGTGCGGGCCCTGGCGCTCGACGGTTTCGACGCCTTCGACACCGGCACGCGGCCGTCCGTGGAGCTCGTCACGATGACGCAGTACGACGAGACCTTCCCCTTCCCCATGGCGTTCGGGCCGATGGTGCTGTCGCAGATCGTCGCTCAGGTGCTGTCCGACCACGGCAAGACGATGTTCCGCACCGCCGAAACCGAGAAGTACGCGCACGTCACCTACTTCTTCAACGGCGGCCTCGAGACACCCTACCCCGGCGAGGAGCGGCTGCTCGTGCCGTCGCAGAAGGTGGCGACGTACGATCTCATGCCGGAGATGAGCGCGGCCGGCGTCACCGACGTGCTCTGCAAGGCGATCCGAGCCAGCCACCACGACTTCATCCTGTGCAACTACGCCAACGGGGACATGGTTGGTCACTCCGGGGTACTAGGCGCCGCGGTCAAGGCGGTCGAGACGGTGGACCAGTGCCTCGCCCGCGTCCTGGAGAGCGCCGAGCAGGCGGGCGCTACGCTGCTCATTACGGCTGACCACGGCAACTGCGAGCTGATGATCGACCCTACTACCGACGGCCCGCACACCGCCCACACCACGAACCCGGTCCCTTTCCTTATTGTCGGGGACGACGCCACCACCCTACTCCGCCACGGCGGCGCCCTCCGCGACGTCGGACCCACGGTGCTGCGGCTGCTGGGAATCCAACCGCCGCCCGAGATGACGGGGCGGGACCTGAGGGAGAGCGACTGATGGACGGACAGACGGATAGGCGGATAGGCAGATGGTTCCTGCGGTGCGCGGTCACGATCACGTCGCTGCTATCCGCCCATCCGCCTATCCGCCTATCCGCTCAGGTGGGCCACGAACCGAGTCAATCCCCCTACCACGACATCCGCCGCGGCGGAGTCGGCGTGATCACCTTCGGTTATCTGGGTGGCTCACGCGGCGGGCCGGGAGTCGGGATCTCGGATGGGAAGACCGGCGGGCTGCGCTACGAGGTGGCCTTCGGCAACGCGCTGGGCGCCTCGCTCGGCATCGCCTACGCGCAGACGACGCGCTTCGTCGTGGACCCAACCAAGGACTCGCTGTCGCGCCGAAGCGGCCCGGTCGATACCGACGTGGTGCTCGCCGACGTGGCGCTGCAGCTCGCCCTCACCGGCCGCAAGACGTGGCACGGCTTTGCGCCCTACGTGGGCGGCGCGATCGGTGTGGCGATGGGCGGCGGCTCACCGCCCGATCCGAGCGGCTACGACTTCGGCACGAAGCTCACCGTGGCGCCGGAAGCGGGGCTGCGCTGGTATCCCGCGCGGCGCCTGTCGGTCCGGACCGATTTCCGGCTGGTGCTGTGGCGGCTCAAGTACCCCCTCAGCTACAAGCAGCCGTCCACCATCGACGGCAGCCGGGTGCTGTCGCTCGTCGCCCCCCTCACCGAGTGGACGGCCCATCCCTGGATCACGATCGGCCTGGGGTGGACTTTCTAGGGGAGGGACTGCGGCGCGCCTTCGCCCTCCTGATCGGGGGAGACTCCGAGGTGAACGGCGTCGTCCTCCTCACCTTGAAGGTCGCCGTCACGGCCACCCTGATCGCGTGCGCCATCGGCCTGCCGCTCGGCTTCTTCCTGGCGACCCGTCCGTTCTGGGGACGCCGCGCGGCGTTCACGCTCGTCAACACGGCGCTCGCCTTCCCCACCGTCGTCACCGGCTTGCTGCTGTTCGGCCTCCTGTCCCGGCGCGGCCCGCTGGGGGGGTTGGGCTGGTTGTACACGTGGCAGGCGATTGCGCTGGGCGACGTGTGCATCGCGCTCCCAATCGCCGCGGCGCTGTCCGCAGCGGCGGTTCAAGGAGTGGACCCGCGGATCCGCCGCACCGCGCAGACGCTGGGCGCTTCGGCGTGGCGCACGGCGTGGGCGGTCGCGCGCGAGGCGCGCTTCGCTCTAGCGGCAGTGATCACCGCCGCCTTCGGTCACGTCATCGCGGAGATCGGCTCCGCCATGATCGTGGGCGGGAACATCCGCGGCTCGACCCGGACGTTGACCACGGCCATCGCGCTCTATACCGGCCAGGGCGACTTTGGGCTGGCACTGGCGCTCGGCGTCATCCTGCTGGTGCTCGCGCTGCTCGTCAACATCGCTCTCCAGGTGCTTCAGGGTAAAGGCCATGCTTGAGCTCGTAGGCGTACGCCACCGCTATGCGGCGCGCGTCGTCCTGGACCTGGAGCGGTTCGCGATCCCGCCGGGAGCGCTCATCGCGATGGTGGGACCCAACGGCTCGGGCAAGAGCACCTTGCTACGGCTCCTCGCCCTGCTCGAGCGGCCAACCGAGGGAGAGGTGCGGCTCGACGGCAAGGCCGTCTCCGGCCCGCACGTCCGGCCTGACTCGGCCGCGCGCCGGTGCGTCACGCTGGTCGAGCAGCGGCCGATTCTGTTGCAGGGAACGGTGCGTGATAATCTGGGATACGGGCTACGGGTAAGGGGTGTGAGACGCACAGAAGTGAACAGGGCGATTGAGAACGTCGCGGCGCGGCTCGGCGTGACGCCGCTGCTGCAGCGCCGCCGCCACGAGCTGTCGGAAGGCGAGGTACAACGAGTCGCGGTGGCCCGCGCGCTCGCCGTCGAGCCGCAGGTACTGCTGCTCGACGAGCCGGTCAGCTCGGCCGACCGCGCGGCCGCGCAAACGCTGTACGCCGCACTGCGCGAGGAGCGTCGTCGCCGGCCGCTCGCGATCTGCCTGGCATCCCACCAGCTCGAGGACGCCTACCGCTGGGCGGACGATGTGCGCGCCCTCGCCGAGGGGAAACTCTCGCCCGTGACCCCTGAGAATCTGTTCCGCGTCGAGCTACCGAATACCGGCTCGGGGGACCTGAAGCACGTCCGCGTCGGCACGATCGAGATCGCGGCGATGACCGACAAGACGGGGCCCGCAATCCTCGCGGTACCGCCGACCGACATCCTGGTGAGCCGGGAGCCGCTCGCGTCCTCGGCGCGGAACGTGTTCCGGGGGCACGTCACGCGGCTCGCCCGGCAGCGCCCGGGAGCCGTGCATGTGACCGCGGACGTGGGGGTGGAGCTCGTCGCGGTGGTGACAGAGGAGGCCGCCCACGACCTCCAGCTCACGCCCGGGGGCCCCGTGGTGCTCGCGTTCAAGGCCAATGCGGTGCGGGTGTTCTAGCCATGCCGATCAGCTATCTTACGCGTATCGTTGAGTTTACCGCTACGCACCGTATCCGGCGCGCCGACTGGACGGACCAGCAAAACCGAGCCGAGTTCGGCAAGGCGGCCGTGGATCACGGCCACCGCTACCAGTGCCGGGTCACCGTGCAGGGGCGGCTGGAGGCGGAGGCGGGCGGAGTGATGAGCCTGGCGGCGCTCGACGCCCTGCTCGTCGAGGAAGTGACCGGCCGCCTCGACGGGCGCAGCATCAACGACGCGTTGCCCGAGTTCGCGGACGGCCGCCGTCTCGCCACCGGTGAGGCCCTGGCCGTGTACGTCTGGGAACGACTCGCCCCGCGACTGCCCGCGGGCGTGAAATTGCACGCGGTGCGAATCCAGGAGGGCCCGCACATCTATTCGGAGTATTTCGGTGAACCGTGACCCACTAACCCCGGGCGCAAGCCCGGGGTCTTCGGTGAACCGTGACCCACTAACCCCGGGCGCAAGCCCGGGGTCTTCGGTGAACCGTGACCCATTAACCCCGGGCGCAAGCCCGGGGTCTTCGGTGAACCGTGACCCACCAACCCCGGGCTCGCACCCGGAGTCAGCGCCGCCCCACGCCACTGGCTCCCGCCGGGGCCGCATGCTCGCCGACTCGGCCGTGGTCGAGGAGTGGCCTGTGTGGCTCGAAGTGAACGGCGAGCCCGCGGTGACGTGGATGTGTACGCCCGACCAGCTGGCGAGGGTTACATCGAGACCCTCGACGACCTCGTCAAGCTCCGCCCCTGTGCCACCGACCTCGGCTTCTGGGCAGAGGTGAAACCGGAGCGGGTGAGGCTGGTGCAGGGCGATCAGCGCCGCCGCGTGCTGGCGTCGGGGTGCGGCGCGGTCTCCACCTTCCTGGCCGATCCGCCCGCGGTGCGGCACGCTCCCGCCCGGCGCGAGCCGCCCAACCCGGAGACGCTGCGGGCGCTCTTCAAGGAGTTGTTCGCCCGCGGCGCACGCTACAACGAGACCGGCGGGATCCACGCCGCCGCTCTCACCGACGACGCGACGTTGCAGTTTCACGCCGAAGACATCGGGCGGCACAATGCCGTGGACAAGGTGATCGGCGCCGCCGTGATCGCGCGGCAGCCGATCGCCGGCCGGGGGCTGCTCGTCACGGGGCGGATCTCGGCCGAGCTGGCACACAAGGCGGCCCGCGCCGGCCTCGCGTACGTCGCGACGCCGAGCGTGCCGTCCACTCTCGCGCTCACCGTCGCCCAGCGCGCCGGCATGGTGCTGGTCGGGCGGGCGGTGAGCGGCACGCCGCACATCCATCGGCCGGACGCATGACGCCGGAGGCGCTCCGCGCCCTCCTGCAGGAAGCAAAGACGATCGCGGTCGTGGGCCTGTCGCCCAAGCCCTGGCGGGCGAGCCATCAGGTGGCGCTGTACCTCCAGCAGGCCGGCTACCGCGTCGTCCCGGTGAACCCCGAGCACGACGTCGTGCTGGGCGAGCGGAGCTACCCGTCACTCACCGCGGCGGCGGCGGCGGGCCCGATCGACGTGGTGGACGTGTTTCGGCGCAGCGAGTTCGCGGGTCCGATCGTGGACGAGGCGATTGCGCTCAAGCCACGCCTGATCTGGCTGCAAGTCGGCGTGGTGGACGAGGCGGCGGCGGCGCGCGCCACCGCAGCGGGCATCCCGTTCATCATGGATCGCTGCCTGATGGTGGACCACCAACTGCTCGAGGCGTGATGCGTCCCTTTGTGTGCGTGATGATCGCCGCCGTTGCGCTGGCCCCGGCTCCCCTCCCTGCCCAAACGCCCAGCGCGCCGCACCTCTACCTGTCGATGTTCGGCGGGTATCGCACCGGCCGCCACCTGTGGACGCTCAACGACCAGCCGTTCCTGGTGCAGACGCCCATCGGCCCGAACCCGGGACAGTACGACACGCTCGACTTGCAGCACGAGGTCAACCCCGGGTTCGTGATCGGCGCTGCGGGCACGTATTTCCCGTGAGATCGCCTTCCTGGGAATGGGCGTCGAGAGTCGCTGTGCGATCCGCCAGGTCGATCCGCCTGCTATGGGCGACATCGACCCGGAGCTGTGCACTTCCCTGAACGGAGCGAGCAGCTCGCTCAGCGCGGTGAGCTTCTCCGCCGGACTGGTCGGACGGCTGCGGCCGGACAAAGCCACCTACCCCTACGTGCGCGCCGGCGTCGGCGTGGTGGCGCGCACGCGGAGCACCATCGAGCTGATCGGGAGCTTCGCCGACACGGCGCGTAACGCCCTCGAGGAAGTCATCGTCGTCGGCGACAGTTTTCCCAACAAGACGAGGGCGCACCTCAGCTTCGCGGCGGGGCTGGCCCTGTCACTCGGACCCGCCTCCCAGCTGCGACTCGAAGCGCGGGACATCGTCACCAGCCTCGACCGCGTGACCGGTCTCGCCGACGCGAGCCGCGGTACCTTG
>WNGH01001682.1_pt1 | contig 25183 bp, 21 predicted proteins | sample 5400631 | NCBI WGS metagenome assembly WNGH01 (sample SAMN13153373, study PRJNA577476) | soil metagenome | isolation source: 115 cm soil or saprolite under Garry oak tree replicate 1 | place: USA:California | collected 2016-06-15
CGGCCGGAAGATTAAACAGATCGCCGTTAAACGTGAGATAGCCCAAAGGCAACTCAAATTGGCCAGAGTCATGCAGGGTAACATAGACTCTGTTCCGCGCCGCCGGCGTCTGGCGGGTCAACGCTCCCGGACTTCCTGTATAATCTCCGATTCCCTGATTCAGGAAGGGGTTAAACGCCGTGGCCGGGTTCGTATCCATGAGAGCCTCTCGCAACCCGGACTGGCTAACAACGTTTCGCGATTGAATTTCTTCATCGTTCCGGGAATAACGGAAACCCGTTTCCCAGTTCCAGGTCTTGAAGTAATCGCCAAATTCGCTCATCTCACCGCGAAGCCCGACATCAAAGAGAATATCGTTAAAGGTGCTCGGCGAAAATCGGTTACCCTGTTCCAGAGCACGATAACGAACGCCGGTAAACACAGGGGTTCCGGGAAAGGTCTGGCTGTCCGCCGGAATAGTCGCGTTTGCTACCGTGAACGGATTAAACGCATTTTGGATTGGCACACTTATGCCGCTTGGAGCAAAGGCGGCGCCTGCTACCGAGCTGTGGAATGGATCGGGCACAAACGGCGTAGGCGCCAAAGCCGCACGGAAATAGGAACGGGCATACTTGAAGTCCGCAAACAGGGTGAGGTACTTGTCGCAAATGTCTCGCGTGAAGGAAGCATAGTAAGCCTGACGGTCAGCCCCCGGAATCGACGGCGTCAGGGACGCGAAATTGAAAGCCGCAAAGTTCCCATCCGGAAACGGAACGTTGCTGGTGTATCTCGGATTGTCCGCTGGGCCCGCAGAAGAGTGCGGTATCGGCTTATTGAATTGTGGCTTCAAGCGGAAGCTTCCTACCTTGCCAGGAAAACTCGGGCTGCGGGCATCAAATCCACCAAAAGGCACCGCGCGCCCGTTACTGGTAAGCTCGCGGTCGCGGCTGAAGATGTCAGCACGATCGTAGAAATCGGCAATGACCACGATATCGGTCTTGTCATCTCCCACGCCGGCTTTGAGCCAGCCCTCCAGCTCACGTGCGTCGTTGGACGAACCCATGTTCGTGTTTCCCACACTGCCTCCGAGCTCAAGACCACGGAATTTGTGGATTAAAAAGATGTTGAACACACCCGCTACCGCATCGGAACCGTAAACGGCCGAAGCGCCATCCTTCAGGATGTCGATGTGATCAATCATCGGGAAGGGAATGAGGTTGATGTCCACACCGAAACCCTCCCCCTCCAGGGCGACGCGTTTTCCATCGATGAGGACCAACGTCTCTTTGGGCAGCAACCCACGCAGGCTCGGGATGACCGCGCCGTCACCGCCATTGGCGATGTTCTGGTTAATGGTCGCACCCGCCTCCGCTGGCAGTTTATTGAGCAGATCGGTTGCGTTGCGCACACCCAAATTCTCGATGTCTTGTGGTCGATAGGTATCCACCGGGTTCGGCCCGGTCTCTTCCGCCGTCGGAATGTTCGAACCGGTCACGATCACTCGCTCAACCTCCGCCGCGCCTGGCGCTGCACCCGGGGCAGCCCCCGGAGGCGGTGGCGCCGGCGCCTGAGCAAATGCGCCCGACACGAAAATTAACGGAAATCCGACGCTCGCTACCAGAGCAACGCGAAGGAATCCAATCTTATTTAGCACGTGTTTTGTCATTAGTTTCTCCATAGGTTTGGTTAGGTTTCGCTAGGGATTATTGAATATTTAAAGGGCTGACAAGCTTTTTTTTCAGTTTTTTCAAAATATTTTTGAACGGCTGAGCCGGCCTGTTTGTCGCCGCAGATTCCCGTTTATTGAAGATTTGAAACGCTGACAAGCTTTTTTTTCCACTTTTTTCAAAATATTTTTGAACGATTCCAGAGCCTGTTTCTACTACATTTCTCATGGTGTTAGCGGATTCCGTCGCGCTTGCCCAGCAAGAAAATTAGGGAAATTCGGCTGGTCGGAGCAGCTTCGATTTAGCAGCGCGAAGAGGACCCGAGGGGACTGGGTCGTGATCTCCGAGCACAACGTGCTTGAGATTAATCCGCGACCGGCGCCAGACCTTACATCGCGCCCGGACAGCGCGATCCAAATGTGACAACTACGAGGATCGCACAGTTCCGGCAGCCTCATTTAGCGCGCGGAGGACGAAATCCGAAATCAGTCTCCAATTTCGCCCAAAGCCAATCAACGAACCAGTCTTTCTTGATTGAGCCGGCATTGGCCGCGACGAGCGTTTCTGCTTTCTCGACGCTGCCGTTCAAACAGTATAGGTAAGTGAGCAGGAACATCTCATTAAGACCAGTCAATCCTCGGTCTCTCTCACTCTCCAATAATCGAATCGCTCCGCTGATGTCTCGCCGGGCAAGGGCTCCTGCAACCAAATCCGGCAGGGTTTCCGCAGGCGGCGTCTCCGAGTTGTGAGCAACTCTCTCTGCGATCGCGAGCCGGATTTCATCGCTGCCGAGGACTTCCAAGACTGGCGTTCGCAGGCGCGAATGGCGCAAGTAAAGGTCGAGTTCGGCCAATCTGTTGCTTCCAAATATCTCAGAGAGATAGCGCGACTCGCGAACGATAAAGAACGATTCAAGTGATTTGTTCAACGTCTCGGGCCAAATTCTGTCGATTAGTGGAGACCAAAGGAAACGGTGAGCGGCGGCCGAGGGTTCCATATAAGTGGAGGCGAAGCGGTGGCTCGCTTGATCATCCCAACGCGCATCGGAGAGGCGCTTGGGGTAAAAATCTGTCAATGGCGCAATCTCGCGCGTGATGCGGTCGATTTCTTCGCCGTCCATCAGGAATAGGGCGCCCAATTGTTGGGGTACCTCCATACCGATGCGCCTCAAATCTGCGCCGGTGGCTGTGTCGCTCCACAAGCGCTCAATCTCCTCTTCATTCGCTCTGCGCCCCGGGCCCTTAATGCCCATCATAATCCATTCTTGATCAGCGCTGGCCCAGACCGACGCATTTGGGAATGCATTATGAAACGCGCGGAGAATTGCTTTCGCTTCGTCCACTTTCAGTTGGTTAATTGGGAGCCAAAAAGTGGCAATTCCGCCTTCCTTGAGGCGGCTATTCATGAGCGAGAAAAATTCCTGCGTATAGAGATTGACCGAACCCGCTACCTTCGGAGGTGGCGGTTCTCCCGAAATAATATCGTACTGGCGCGCACTGGCTTGAAGGAAAAAACGACCGTCCTGCACAAAGGTGGTCACGCGCGGATCGTGCAACGGATTGGAGTAATTAATACCGGAATAAAAGCCAGCGAGGTTGAATACTTCCTTCGAAATATCCACGATGTCGATGCGCTTGAGACCGGAGTCGTGGACGAAAGCGTCCGCCGTGACACCGCAGCCATAACAGATAAGGAGCACGTCCTCCGATTCGGGGCGGAAAGCCAACGGAAGATACGCAAACAATCTCATGTAGCGCTGGCTACGGGGGGTTGTGGCCGACATCGAAAATGCGTTCGTCAAGAGCCGATAGTAATACGGTTCGCCAAAAAGATCGCGCTGCAGTAATTGCAATGTGTCAGAGGTGCCCTCCACCTTTTTTACTGCATGTGCGAGCACCTGTCCGCGATCGTCCGCTTCGTAGGGACGGCTCGCGTGTGCGAAATGCATCTCAGCGCGATGATACGGGAAAATTGCGAGAAGGAGAACCACGGCCATGCAGAGCCCAACGTTCACCAACAGGATTGGCCTCCGAAACGACCAGCTTGAGCGTTCGCTCACAAGGATACCAAGCAGAGCGTAACCCGCAGCACATACTATCAGGCTCCATTGGTAGCCGATGCCCGGCAACAGCACGAAACTGGCAAGAAGCGGACCCGCCGCCGCCCCAGTCGTATTGAACAATGTCGTAATTCCGGTGCTATTCATCCGGTCTCCTACTTTGGCTTGAACACGGGCAACGATGGATGGAAACAGAATTCCAGACAGAAATGCGACCGGGAACATTAACGCGACGCAGAGCAGCCCAATCTCCCGCCACGAAGCGATGTCAAAGGCGCCTGCGGGCGTTCGAACCAGTTCACCCGGAAAGAACAAATATGAGAGAAGTGCGGCAATCGCGGCCAGCAGCAAAAGAATAGGAAGCAGTTGATTCATTCGCGCCGAGCGGCGGTGAATCGCGCCAGCCACAATGCTGCCAACTCCGATCCCCGCCAGCACCACCGCGAGCATGACGGCGAAAGTGGTTGAGGATGAAGCAAGATACAAGCGCAAAAACCGGAACCAAACCACCTCCAGGCATAGAAGGATGCTCCCCGTCCCGAAGCTGGTAAAAAGCAGACGCCACGGAGGCTGGTAGCGTACATCCAGGCGCAGCGGAAATGTTCGCTCCGGAATAAGCGCAGTCGTATCACCCTCACGTCTCGCCACGACCAAAGCGATGGCTGCCGCGATGCAACTCGCCAAGCCCGCAGCCAAACCGGTGCCGCGAAGACCGAAGGCCTCAATCAGGTAGGCTTCCCCGACCACAGCTCCGGCCACCGCACCCAATGTGTTTGCGCCATAAAGGAAACCGATTGCCCGCCCGAAACTTGCGCGCCGCAGAATGGGATCTTCCATTAGGACTGGCAGCGTCAAACCCATGGCCGTCGTCGGCACCAGCAAAATCACGAATGACAGCGTGAAACGCAGTCCGAGGCTGCCACCGCCAGTTCCAGTACAGCGTAAAGATGCAGCGGGCGCCACCGCCGCACTTTGGACGATGCAGCGATGGCATTGCCCAGCGCCAGACCCGCCATAAAGCTGGAAAGAATTAACGCCGCGGCCCAGACCGAGTTGCCAAATGCCAAGCCGCTCAGCCGAAGCCAGACGGTTTCGAAAATGAGCGCGCCGATTCCCGACAGGAAGAGAATGCCCGAGAGAATCGCGATGCGCGTCATGGCATACAGGTTTGGTCGCGGATGAAAAGGCACGCCCAATGCGTGGGCACCCTTATTGACGGCGCTATCTGGCATATTTGCGCAACAAAGCCAACTATAACCCTGAGTGCCCGGACGGCGCCGATTGGAAGCGCGCCTGTGCTTTGTGCGGCGTATCGGCATGCCAATTCAACACGCCGAGCATGACGAAGAAGCCAATGATGTACGCCACTGCGACACACCAGCCATGACGCACCCATCGTCCAACGGATTTTGCTTCGGGATACATATTGGAAAGCGCCACGCCCGCCGATGATCCAAACCAGATCATGGATCCGCCAAAACCGACCGCATAAGCCACAAACCCCCAGTCATAACCGCCTTGCTTAAGCGCCAATGCCGTCAGCGGAATGTTGTCGAACACGGCCGAGACAAATCCCAGGCCGAGCGCCGTTCGCCAACTTGCCAGCGGCAATTTTTCCACCGGCATCATCGAGGCGATTAACACAAGAGAGAGCAGAAAGATGGAGCCTCTGAAAGCTCGGGGCAGCACTTCCCAATCCGGCCGGCGCGCCAAGATCGACAACAGTATCGCCACCCACACAGCTACGCCGATAAACGGAAAATGAGCCGCCTGCTCGGTGAACTTCATATTCACGGTCAAGTTAGTCGCGAGCGCGAGCACGAGAATCAGCCCTACAATACCGACGCGCATCGAATCCACGCGCGCATGCGCACGAGCGTGCTGCAAAATGGGCGAATACCTTTGTTGTTTGATGGCGGCTGGGATGCCGAAGATAAATAACGCCACGATCGTAGCGATGATCGCCTCGAACACTTGGCCCGGGGCGACACCGGCGATCCACATCATCGTGGTCGTCGTATCGCCTAACACACTCCAGGCGCCGCCCGCGTTTGAGGCAGCGACGATCGCCGCCAGATAACCGATGTGCACCTTAGCTCGGTAGAGTTCATGCGCCATCGCACCACCGATCAATGCCGCGGCGATGTTGTCGAGAAAACTGGAAAGGATCCACACCATCACCAGCAAGCCGAAAGCCGCCCTCCAGTCATGGGGAAGGTACTTCGGTAATACCAGCGGCACTTGGCTCTTTTCGAAGTGACGCGACAACAACGCGAAACCCGTCAGCAAGCAAAGCAGGTTCGCGAGAATGACCCACTCATGACCAACGTGAGACACAAATCCAATCACGCCGGCACCCGTCTTAAAGCCGGTGAAAGCGATTTTATAGATCACGATCGTCACCAACCCGGCTAGCGCCACGCGCATGGTATGATGATGGAACACCGCTACGCCGAGCAAGGTCAGACCGAATAGGAGAAAATCGACCGGGATGCCGAACACGGCCGGAGCTTGCGGCACAAATGCGCTTATTTCAGACATCACGGTCACAACTTATGTTGTAGCCGGGATCGGTGATCCCGGCAACGCGCGAACCTGTAGCCGCTTCCCTGCGGGAAGCGTGGGACTAAGATGTTAAACGAGCGTGCCGCGCACCTCGCACAGTCCGACGGTTACAACATTTGAGTTGTCCGGCACGTTCGTTTATGTCCTGATTTCGTTTTGTTTTCTCGAAGATATGTTCACAGGTCTGATCGAAGAAGTCGGGAACGTGCTCGAGATTCGGGCGAGCGAGCACGGGACGCAATTGCAAGTCGCTGCGTCGCATATCACGAAAAAGATTCGAACCGGTGACAGCGTGGCGGTGAACGGCTGTTGCCTGACTTTGAGTGCGCACCGTGGCGAGCGGCTCACTTTCGATCTGCTCGAGGAAACACTTGATCGCACGAATTTAAAGATGTTGCGGCGCGACAGTCCGGTAAATCTTGAGCGCTCTCTTCCCGCAAACGGGCGCTTCGGTGGACATCTTGTGCAAGGTCACGTTGATTGCGCCGCGAGAATTCTGGCCTTCGAGCAAAGCGGAGGTGACCATCGTTTGGAAGTCGAATTGCCTGCCGAGTTTGCGCATTACGTTGCCAGCAAAGGTTCAATCGCCGTCAACGGGATCAGTCTCACGGTCGCTGACGTCTTGCCCGAAAGGTTCGTCGTTTGGATCATTCCCCATACCAAACGCCACACCAACCTTCACTGTGCCGAAGCCGGCGACGTGGTGAACCTCGAGTTCGACATCCTCGCCAAGTACGTCGAGAGAATGCTTTCGCGTCACGTGCCGCAAAGATAAAACAGAACGGCAGCCGCTTTGCGCGGCTCCTAGATATTATAGTGCCCGCGTTAGGCGACGCCGTTTTATCAATAATCAAGCATACATGAGCCGCAATCAGACCCGCGATCCCGAAAGCACTAAAGTATGACAGCGCGCAAATCGCTCAAAAAACGCCGGCCACTTCCTCGCCTAGTTGGCGTAATCGGATCGCGCGGCGACCTGGACTTTGCCATTCGAATGCGGAATCCGCCGGGTTTGTTTGAGCTGCGGTTGGATCATCTCGTGCGCATCATTGACGAGCTGGAAAACAAATTGCCGAGGCTACGCGCACCACTCATCGTCACCGCGCGACATCCGCGGGAAGGCGGCGCCAATCGATTATCGATCCAGCAGCGGCGCGATCTGCTCCTGAGGTACTTACCCCGCGCGCAATATATGGACGTTGAGCTACGCTCGGTGGCGGCTTTCCGCTCGCTGCTTGAAATGGCCGACAGGAAAAATGTGCGGCGCATCGTCTCGTTTCATAGCCTTAAGTCCACACCAGATTCGCGCAGCTTGCGGGTCAGGGCGCGCAGAGCAAAGTCGCTTGGCGCAGATGTTTTCAAGGTCGCAACGCGGACCGACACGCCGATCCAACTCGCGCAATTGCTCGATTTCATCACGAACAAAGATGTCGATCTTGCTGTAAGCGTGACGGGTATCGGCAAACTTGGCGCAATTTCGCGGGTTTTGCTGGCGTATTGCGGCTCGGCCCTTGTCTATGGGTCGCTTGGCGAGGCCGATATCGAAGGTCAATTGTCACTCGAACAACTTCGCGCATTCGGAATTGGATCTGGTGCGAGAGCATCTTGACTCTGCTGCTTGCTTGCACTTTCGTCAGCACAGAAAGCTTACGAAAAGGGAAAGGGTCCGCGGCATGGCTACATCTGTGATTTTGCCCCAGCAAGTGCCGGTCATGCCGTTGCCTGGCGCTTTGCTTTTTCCGCATGCGCTGCTTCCACTTTATATTTTCGAGCCGCGCTACCGGCAGATGCTGAAACACGCCCTCTCTCATCACCGCATGTTTTGCGTTGCGCTGATCAAACCGCACTGCACAGCCTGGCAATCGGCTGCCGATTTTTTTCATACCGCCGGCGTTGGTCTTATTCGCGCCTGCGTCGACCGCGGTGACGGTACTTCAAACCTGATTCTGCAGGGATTGGAGCGCGTGCGTTTCACGGATTTCGAGCAAGAAGCGCCGTTCCCGATCGCAAGAATTGATTCACTTGAATCTGACTCCCTCTCCTCGGTCGAAACCGAAGCGCTCGCCACGAAGGTTCTGGAGCTTTATTCGCAACTCAAAGGTGATGCACGGCGGCAGCTTCCGCCGAAGGTCGATCGGTATCTCTCCGATTTGAGCGACCCGAAAATGCTCGCTGATCTTGTTGCCTCAACTTTCGTCAGCGACCCCCTACGCCGTCAGCGCGTTCTCGAAGAACTTTCCGTAAATCGGCGGCTGCGGCTCCTGATCCAATATTTGCGGGAGGAAAGCGGGAGCGCGGCCGCATAGCACTGTAGCCGCTGCCCTGTGGGCAGCGCAACGCGCCAAAACATGCTTGAATGATACTTCCGCGCAGCGAAGCAGCTACAGGGCTGCAATCCGCGCGTATTCTTCCATCAAATAGCGATCAGTCATTCCCGCGATGTAATCGCACACTGTGCGATGCAGTCCCTCCGCTTCGACTCGTTTTGTCGCCACCTCCCCAAGTCGATCAGGATTAATCAGGTACGCTTCAAAAATCTTTCTCAGCATCTCGCACGCCCGCCGGTTTACGTCCGCCACGCGGGGATGATAATAAACATTCTGATATAAAAATTTCCGCAGGGCGCGATTCGCTTGGAATAAATCATCGCTGTAACGAATGAGCGGCACCGGCTGCCGACGCACTTCCTCCGCGCTCTGCACATTTGCATCGGCAATCGATTGCGCGCTTGTCGCGACGACATCCTGAACTTCCACGTCGATAATATCGCGAATGATCAACTTGTGTAGCTCGGGCTCGCGGGCGTCAGGATAACGCGCGAGCACCGCGCGGTGGCTTCGTCGCCACACTTCATTTTCTTCCAATTGCATTGCGCTCAAGATTTCAAAGTCCACCGCGTCATCGAGGTCATGGCTGTAATAAGTGATCTCATCCGCCAAGTTAGCGATCTGCGCTTCCAGCGACGGACAATAATACTTCTCTTCACCCGGAGTGGGCGGATCATAGAAAGCCTGGTGCTTCCGCAAACCTTCCCGCACCTCGAATGTCAGATTCAGACCGGGAAAATTTGGATAAGCGTTTTCGAGCAGCTCCACCACGCGCAAGCTTTGCCGATTGTGATCAAATCCACCATGGTCGCGCATACACTCGGCTAGCATCTCCTCGCCCGAATGCCCGAAGGGCGAATGCCCGAGATCGTGCGCCAGCGCGATCGCTTCCGCGAGGTCCTCGTTCAACGACAACGCGCGCGCGATCGTGCGGCTGATCGAGGCCACTTCAATCGAATGCGTCAAGCGCGTCCGCAAATGATCGCCAGTCCCATTCAGGAAAACCTGCGTCTTATACTCGAGCCGGCGAAAGGCACGCGAGTGAATGATGCGGGCGCGATCACGCTGAAATTCGGTGCGATAGGAATGACTGGATTCCGGATATTTTCGGCCGCGCGAATCGCGCGATTTTTGTGCAAATGCCGCAAGCACGCGCCACTCATTGGCCTCCATTTGCTCGCGTGACCTGTAACCAGTTTGCTCTGCGAGGCGAGACGCAGATGCTGGCTGCTCCATTGTCCCATTGCTCACGTGCGATTATTCGCCGGTTCTCGACGTTGGTGAGACCGCATTTTCGGCCTGCGAAACTTTCTCCCGCAACATTCTCCCAGTTTTTCGGGCTTCTAACTTCACCACTAATAAATCGAAAATGGCCAGTAACATGGCGGTCAATGTCAGCCACGCGCAGGCAACCCAAAACAAAATGAACCAGACTGGGCGCTCACGGGGATTGAGCGCTGATTCGAAAAAGGTCGATCCGGAAAACAACAGTGCCAGCGCAACAAGAAGCAGAATGAACATCGTCGTACGCCGCCTATTTTGATCACGAATCACGCCGCGAACCGCCTGAATCACAAACGAGGCCATGCGCAGGGTTGGCGAATTGTTCGACACGATTGATTGAATTTGCCAGCGCATGTTACTGATCGATCTTACAATCCCGGAATTTCAAATCAAACATGCGGATGAAAGCCCTCAAGAAAGATCAAGTCACCCCCGAACGGCTCATGCAATTTGGGTTCGCTTACGCGCCCCCCCTGATCATTGGAGCAGCGGCTAGCAATAAAGTTTTCGATTTGCTGGAGAGCGAACCAAAAACCGTGGAGCAAATCAGCAAAGAGACAGGCGCATCGGAGCGCGGTTTGCGCGCGATCATGAACGCGCTCGTCGGCCTCGAACTTTTGAAGAAAAATCGACAAGGGAAATATTCGCTCACGCCGGAAAGCGCCGCGTTTCTCGTGAGCAACAAACCCGGCACGCTCGCGAAATTTTTTCCGATGAATATGAAACGCCTGGTGCCGCTCTGGCTGGAATTGGACGAAATCGTCCGCACTGGAAGGCCACCGGAAGCGAGAAATCAAGAGGCGCCGGGCACCAAATTCTTCAGCGAACTGGTCGAAAATATCATCCCCATGAGCTACGGCAGCGCCCAGGCCCTCGGCGATCATTTGAAACTTGCAAAAGCGAAAAATGAAGTCCGCGTGCTTGATCTCGCCTCTGGCTCGGGAATTTGGGGAATTGTCCTCGCGCAAAAATCACCACACGTGCAAGTGACCGCAGTCGATTGGAGCGGCATGATTCCAACGACGAAACGCATCACTCAAAAATTCGGCGTCAACGACCGATTTACATTTGTTGAAGGTGATTTGTTGAAGGCCGATTTCGGCAAGGACTTCGACATTGCCACGCTCGGTCACATCTTGCACAGCGAAGGCGAAGAGCGCAGCCGTCATTTGCTCGAGAAGACTTTCGATGCGCTCAAGCCCGGCGGAACGATCGCCATCGCCGAATGGCTCGTGAACGACGAACGGACCAAGCCGCTGCCATCTTTGATTTTCGCCGTGAACATGCTTGTCAACACCGAGCACGGCGACACCTTCAGTTTTAATGAAATCAAAAGCTGGCTCGAAGAAGCCGGGTTCAAGAAAGCGCGCAAACTCGAAGCGCCAGGGCCATCACCGTTAATCCTCGCCACGAAACTTGGGTAGCGCACGCGTCTCGCGTGTCTGGTTTCGGCGCGCGCCGAAGCGAACTTTCCTTAATCGCGATTTCAGAGTTGGCATAGCGCAAAAAAGTTCACAATCGCGAGGACGCGCTTGTCAGACACGCGAGACGCGTGCGCTACCCACGAATCGGCTTCTCATCGGCGAAGTGGTATGCTTTCATAACGCCGGATGAAAAAGACGAAAACGAAATCGCGACGGAAGATAAGAACGGGCTCGCCTTCAAAGAAGGTCGAGAAGCCTGTCCCTTATCAGAAAGCTGCCATTCGAAGTGAGGCGTTCGCCAAAGCGATCCTCGATGCAAAATCGTACGCGGCTGATCCCGATCTTTTACGTGCGCTCTTCGATGCAGCGGCCAGCAAAGCGGCGTCGATTTCCAAGGAGCCATTCAAAGATAACTGGGCTTACGTCCAAGCCATGTTGCGTTTGATTCGTGCCTATTATCTCGGCGAATATCGCATGGTTGAGCGGAGCGCCTTATTGTCGATCATCGCCGCCATCAGCTATTTTGTGGATCCATTTGATTTGATGCCGGACGAGATTCCATTTCTCGGTTTTTTAGATGATGCAACTGTCGTTGCGTTTGCGGTAGAACGAACCAGGCAAACCCTCGATGATTTCATGACGTGGGAAACAGCAAAGCCGTAGTTCCTCCAGTCCTAGCGACAACCTCTAACATAGGCAGCCGTATGGCCGACGCGTCCTTCAAACCAATAGCAGCGCCGGGTTTTCGAGAAGGTGGCGCAGTTCTTTGAGGTACTCCGCGCCGAGTGCGCCGTCGATGACGCGGTGGTCGCAACTCATGCCGATGCTCATGCGATGGCCGACAATGATTTGGTCGGAGTTATCCACAACAGCTCGCTTTCTGATTGCGCCGATCGACAAAATGAATCCCTGCGGTGGATTGATAATCGCCAAAAAATTATCAATGCCGTACCCGCCAAGATTTGAGACGGTGAACGTGCCGCCCTGAAATTCCTCCGGCTTCATCCGTTTGTTACGTGCGCGATGCGCCAGATCTTTCACCGCTTCGCTAATCTCGCGAAGCGATTTGTTTTGCGCCGCGCGGACGACAGGCGTCAACAATCCGTCTTCAAGGGCAACTGCGATGCCAAGATCGACATCGGCATACTGCACAATCGCGTCGCCATCGAACGATGCATTTGCTCTAGGAACCTTCGCTGCCGCTTCGACCGCCGCTTTTAAGACGAAATCGTTGACGGTGATCTTCGACTCCTCGGCGCCTTCGCCGGCAGATTTCAATTCCGCGCGCGCGGCCATGAGCGGCCCGGCGTCGATGTCGATGTTAAGATAAAAATGTGGAACCGGACCAAGGCTTTCCACCAAGCGTTGCGCAATAATCTTGCGCATCCCGGAAAGATTGATGCGCGCGCCCTCGCCAGCTTTGATCGTCGGAGCAGGCGTCGGCTTCCCCTCCCGTACTCCGCGGTCCGCGACCGCGGCTGCAGTTTTCGCGGCCGCGCGCACGTCAGTTTCGGTCACACGCCCATCTGGTCCGCTGCCTTTCAATGTCGAAAGATCGACCCCTAACTCAGCAGCAATTCGTCGCGCGACCGGTGAGGCTTTTACGCGCGCTCCTTCGCCCTTATCAATCTTCACTGGCGGCTTTTCCGCTTCAGCCTGTGGTTTCTTTTCCGCCGTGGGGGCCGCCGCCTTTTTCTCTTCCTTCTTTTCGGCTTTACGCTCTTTCGGTTTCTCTTCCTTTTTCTCCGGTTCCTTTTTTTCTTCTTCTTTCGGCTCTTTCTCTTTGGCCTTGGTTCCTTCAGGCTTCTTTTCTTCTTTCTTCTCGGACGGTTCCTTTGTTCCTTCTTTTTCTTCCTCAACCGGCGCTTCTTCCCCTTCCCCGCCAATGAACGCAATTTTGTCACCGACGTTTACCTTGCCCCCCTCCTCGACATAAATTTCGGTGAGCGTTCCATCTTCCGGCGCTTCCCATTCCATTGTCGCCTTGTCTGTCTCAATTTCGGCGAGCACTTCACCGGATGAAACTTTATCGCCTTTCTTTTTCTTCCACGACACAAGCGTGCCCTCGGTCATCGTGTCACTCAGCTTCGGCATTTGGATTTCGGGCATGTGATTCGTTGAAACGTTAAATCGTTGAACTGTTGAAGCGAGGATCGACAATCACGCGTAACAGACTTTTTTCACGGCCTCGATTAATTTATCCGAGTTTGGCAGGACTGCTTTCTCGAGGCGTTCGTTGTAGGGCATTGGTACGTCCTCTTGTGATACGCGTAGGACCGGTGCATCGAGCTCGTCGAAAATGTTTTTTTGAATTCGGTAACAAACTTCAGCGCCGACTCCGCAGAACGGGCGGTCCTGTTCGACAATCACGACACGGTGTGTCTTCGCAACCGAATCGAAAATCGCCTTTTCGTCCAGCGGCTTGATCGAGCGAAGATCGATGACTTCCGAGGAAATGTCCTCTTCTTCCAGCTTTTGCGCTGTCGCGAGCGCGAGCCGAACCGTCTGGGCGTAACAGATGATCGAAACGTCGCTGCCTTCGCGCTTCATTTCCGCTTTGCCGAGCGGAATGAGCAGCTCTTCGTCCGGGGGCTCGACCATTCCTTTCGAGCTGTAGAGCAGTTCTGCTTCCAGGACGAGCACCGGATTGTTGTCCCGCACGGCTGTTTTCAATAAACCCTTCGCGTCACGCGGCGTAGCCGGTGTGCAAATTTTCAGTCCGGGCGCATTGGCATAAAGAGATTCCGTTGCGTGCGAATGCGTCGCGCCGAGTTGATGCGCAGGTCCATTCGGTCCGCGGAACGTAATCGGGATGTTAAATTGTCCACCCGACATCGTGTACATATTTGGGGCGTTGTTCACGACCTGGTCGAACGCGACCAGCGAAAAGCTGAATGTCATAAACTCGATAATCGGCCGCAACCCGACCATCGCCGCCCCCACGCCAAGGCCCGCGAATCCATTCTCGCTGATCGGAGTATCGATAATACGTCTCGGTCCGAAGCGCTCGAGCAAGCCCTGGCTCACTTTGTAAGCGCCATTGTATTCGGCGACCTCTTCGCCCATGAGGAAAACGTTCGGATCACGCTCCAGTTCTTCCGCGAGCGCTTCGTTGAGCGCCTGGCGATAAGTAATTTCCCTCACGCCTTTGCTCCGTTTGCGTAAGTGTAATCGTAAAGTTTTTCGAGAGGCAGCTCCGGGCTTTTCTCCGCGAACTTCACGCTCGCAAGCACTGTTTCTTTGGCGCGCTTATCGATCTGGTCGAATTGTTCGTTTGTTATCTTTCCCTCACGCGTGAGTTGCGCCCGCAAACGCGTGATAGGATCATCGAGCCGATATCTCTCCAGTTCCTGTTTGGTCCGGTAACTCGCCGGATCGGACATGGAGTGACCGCGATAACGATAAGTGCGAATCTCGAGGAAGGCCGGATGCGGCTCTTTGCGAATGGAATTCACAATCTCCGCGACCTTGTCGCGCACTTCGCGAAAGTTCATTCCGTCGATAATTTCTCCGGGAATGTCGTAACCCTCGGCCCGATCAACAATCTGTTTGAGCGATGTCGATCTTTTCACTGAGGTGCCCATGGCGAAGAGGTTATTTTCGCAGATGAAAACGATCGGCAACTTAAAAAGCGCAGCCAGATTCAAAGCTTCGTGGAAAGAGCCTTGATTGATAGCGCCGTCACCGAAGAAGCAGAGTGTCACGCGATCTTCGCCCAGGTACTTGGTGGCAAATGCCATTCCAACGGCCAGCGGCACGTGGGCGCCGACAATGGCGTGGCCGCCGTACATATGATTTTGCCGATTGAAGAAATGCATCGAACCGCCCAAGCCTCGCGAACAGCCGGTTTCCTTCCCAAAAAGCTCGGCCATACACGCGTCCGCGCTCGTGCCGCGAGCAAGGGCGTGGGCGTGGTCACGATAAGCAGTGATGATGTAATCATCATCGCGCACGGCCGCGATTGCCCCGGCCACGACTGCTTCCTGGCCTATGTAAAGGTGACAGAAACCGCCGATCTTCTGCGCCTGATACTGTTGGCTGGCGCGCTCTTCAAAACGCCGGATCAACAGCATCAGCGAGAGCATCTCGACTTCGTCGCGCTGCTCTCCCGGCTGCATGGCGGTCACGCCGTGTGCGGAACCGGGCCATGGGCGCGCGACCTCTCAGCGCTTCGGCCGAAGTTCATGGAAAAAACAAAGAATAGAGTGAAAAGAAGATCGCTGATGAGTGAGTTACGGAAAAACATCCAGCTCGGCGTCGCGCTGTACTGAGGCAGTCCAACTGTCAGCGCCTGAATGAGCCCTCCGAAATTTTTCGCGTAGCCTGGATCGCTCAGCCAAGAAAACGCGTTCGTGATCGTGTAAAAAATTGTCGATCCAACAATGGAAGCTGGCAAAAGCGTCTTCAGCGATGCGCGATTCTGCACGAGAACTCCGATGCATCCGACCAAAGCAAGCGCGAAATAACGCAAGAGAATTTGCGGGTCGAGCAGCGGCGCACCGTAACGAAAATTTATCACCGCATCTGAAATAAACAGGGTAACGAGCGGCACCGAGAACTTATATGTTTTTGGAAAGTACGCTGCGCTACAGAGGGCAACTGCCGCAAGCGGCGCAAAGTTGGAAAGCCAGCTTGCTCCGGAATGAATCAAGAGGCCCGTCGTGACTCGATAAACGATAGCTGACAAGACGAGGAGAAGAGCGGGAATCATTGGCAAGAATCTATCCGTCCGACGAGATATGCAAAGGCCATTTGGTCCAACGCTGGTTGGCCGGGCTCCGGATCACAATCTCGAGCCCGAGACTATTTCGTGGCTGCGGCTGTGAGCGCTTTGTTGAGTCGCGCTTTCCGGCGATGAGCAGCGTTTCGATGAATGATCCCGCGCTTGGCGGCCTTGTCGATTGCCGAGATGACCGCACGTATTTGCTCCGTTTTCGGTGCTTCTGAGGAACGTGCCTGCTTCTGCATCGTGCGCAGACGTGTTACAACACTTCGGTTGCGAAGCGATCGCTTTAGTGTCTGGCGCGCGCGCTTGGCAGCTGATTTCGTATTGGCCATTGGGTAATCGAAAGATTTGTGGATGTGGACGCTCGCGGTCGCAACCGCGATTGTCAAGATTGACTCGCACCGCCACGCCAATGGCACGGACCGGCTACCCTTTTATGCGCGTGGACTATTTTGGGCGGTTACAGCGCCCTTGTTCATCACTCGCGTGGCTTTGCGAGCCTGGCTTTTTTGTCGCTCTGCAGCGAGCGCTCCGGCCATTCGCATCTGCTCGATCGTGGGCGAACCGGAAGCCGATGTGGAAGCAAGCTGCTCCTGGCCCTGCGTTTTTTCAGCTTGCGCCACCAGGGTATCAGCCGATGGCACCGGCGGCGCCTTAGGCACTTTCGGCAAACGATCGGTAATAATTTGCACAATCGCCCCCAGCGGAACTTGATTGTAAAGTGCGGCGACGTCGCTCGATTTCATCCTGATGCAGCCGTAGCTGGCCGGCCGGCCGATTGTCTTTTCTTGCGGTGTGCCGTGAATGTAAATGCACCGACTAAAGGCACGCGAGTTTTGGGCTTCGAGCCCGCGCAGCCAAATAATACGCGTGATCACAGGATCGCGGCCGGGCGCATTCGGCGGGAGAATTTCGCCTGTGAAGCGGCGATTGTGGAACACGGCGCCGGTCGGTGCATGGTCACCGATTTTTTGTGCGACAAAAAGGTAACCAAGCGGCGTTGTCATCCGTCCCCAAAAATCGCCGAGCCCGAATTTCGAAGTGGAAACAGGATAAGTCGCGACCTTGCCGCCGTCCCGCAGAAGCATCAGCTTCTGATCCCGCACACTGATTATAAGGCGATTTGACGTGTCGAGTTGTGTGGCAAAGAGCGCGGGGGCGACTGAAATCAGACCGAAAATTACGGCCAGGGGTCGAAACATGCGCACTTTCTTACTCGAGAATCCGCGTCTTGTCACGCGGAAATCGCGGTAGCGGGGCGCGAGCCTCCGAAGCTGATTTTGGGCCAGCGATTCACCAATGAAGAAAGACAGACATAAAGAAAACCGCCTTGGAAACTGAGCAGGAATGGTATCGAGATGAACTGTCCATGCACGATCGCGAACCAAACGAAATAGCTGAAATAAATCGTGAAAGCCAGCTCGGCGAGTGGAAGGCCTGACTTCAGCGGTCGATACTTGCAGGCTCGCCAGGATTGTGACTTGCGTTCGATGCCATACTTGGGGGTACGTGTAAAATCGGATTTGTGATTGAAGAGAGCCTCGAGCACGGCGCGCGCATTGTTAAGCGAGAGACCAACGCCGAGGGCGAGCAGACATGGGAGAAAAAGAATTTCCTTCATCCATGTTCGTGGATACAGCTCGCGCTGGGCGCAAATATAAAAAATCGCAACTGAGCCGGACGCCGCAACGAAGATGGGAACATCGATCAGCAGCGTCCGCAGCCAGCCGCCTTGAGGCGCCCCGGCGGAGGGATGCAAGAGCAGGCACAAAAAAGCGAGCAGCAAATAGGCGAAGTTCGACATCAAGTGAGCCGTAGCCTCAAGCTTGATCGGAAATGGTAATTTGCTGCGCCAAATCGTGGGCAAGAGTTTCTTGCATGTCTGGATGGAGCCTTTTGTCCAGCGGTGTTGTTGAGACTTGAAGCCATTCATATCCACCGGCAGCTCCGCCGGAGTTACAACATCGGAAAGAAAGATAAACTTCCAGCCTGCCAGCTGGGCGCGATAACTAAGATCGAGATCTTCAGTGAGGGTATCATACTGCCAGCCACCACTTCCTTCGATACACGAGCGTCGCCAGAGGCCCGCGGTTCCATTGAAGTTAAAGAAGCGGCCGCTACGGCTGCGCGCGGTTTGCTCAAGCAAGAGATGCCCATCCAGAAAAATCGCCTGCATGCGTGTAAGCAGCGAATAACCGCGATTTAAGTGACCCCATCGGGTTTGGATCATTCCTATTTTCGGATCGGTGAAGAAATGGATCGTGCGTTTTAGTAAATCCCGTTGTGGAACAAAATCGGCGTCAAGGATACAGACAAACTCGCCTTCCGCAGCCTCGAGCCCTGCGGTCAGCGCGCCGGCCTTGAAACCAGTACGATCGACTCGGTGAATGCGTTGAACGTTAAAGCCTCGCTCGCGCAGCTTTTCCGCGCATGAGGCGGTAATCTCGCGGGTCTCATCGGTCGAATCGTCCAACACCTGGATTTGGAGAAGCTCCCGCGGATAGTCCAGTTCGCTCACGGAACGGAGCAAACGCTCAGCCACGTAAACCTCGTTAAAGATTGGCAACTGCATTGTCACTTTTGGCAGTCGTTCAAAATAACGAGCTGGGACCGGTGCGCGCTTCCGGTTTTTGAGATACAGATAGATGATGAAGTAGCGATGGACACCGTACGCCGAGAGGCCGATGAGCACACTCAGATAACAGACGGTCCAGATAATGTGTCCGAGGCTTCCTTGCATGGGAGTTTTCGCGGCTGCCGATGGTTAATACAGCAAGGGCGACATGATGCCGTTTCCAGCATGTGCGTCAAATCAAAAAAAATCATACGTTTGCCTCTGAAAATGGCGACCGTAGCGCGAAAAAAGCATCCGGGCATAGTGCAGAGAGCGAGAATGTTGTGTTCATTGTCGATCTTCGTAATTGCGGGTGCGACTGGCCCTGTAACACCCGTGATGGCACAAGAGGAACCAATCACTGAACAGGGATACGAGCGCGAGGAGCTGGGGGTGAATGCTTACACTGCGCCGTCGATCGCGCGCATATTTCAGCAACTCGACGAGCTCAGGCCATTGCCTTTCGAGCAATTGCAGCGCGAGTTCCCGAAAGCAAGCCCTGCCAGTCGCGAGCAAAAAGGTCTCATCTTTGGAGGCCTGGTGGCCGATGGATTTCTGATTGTCGAAGCGGAGAGGAAAAGTGCAGTCGATAATCTGGGGCGCGTTCTAATAAGAGAAGCTCGCGGCCTCGGGGTGGCCGATCGGGTGACGCGCCACAGCGCAAGTCTCACTGAGTTGGCCCGCCGCAGCGATTGGCCAGCAGTACGCAAAGAACTGATTGCGACCCAGGCCGATGTCGAGCAGGCGATGGTCGAGTTGCGGGATCAAAAAATGGCGCACTTAATCAGTCTGGGCGGTTGGCTGCGAGGGCTGGAGATTAGCGCGGGAGCAGTCGAATCGGATTTTTCGCCGCAACGGGCAAAGATTCTGGCTCAACAGGATTTGGTCGATTACTTCGCTACCGAATTGAAAACATTGCCGCCGAGAGCAGCGACCACGCCGCTCTTTGAAAAGATTCGCGCGGGTGTAAGTGCCATTCAGGTTTCCTTGAGCAGAGCAACGGTAAACGGCTTGACGCTGGCTGATGTAAAAGCGATGCATGCGCAAGCGCGCGAATTAGATCTCGCGATTCGTCAAATCGATTGAGCGAAAAAATCCACTCCGGACATTCGCCTTGCCTGGGGCCGCGAGCAGGTTGATTGGTGATAAGCCAATTTCCGCAGTCAACGGGATGAAATTGCGAGAGAGACTTAAGAAAAAGCGACGGAGTCGCTTCAAACGCTTCACGATCGTCTTTCCGATCCTTTTGGCGGGATGGATCCCATCGATATTAACTCTTGTCGTTTCCTACACGATTCTTACCCGAACGCTCGAAACAAAAATCCTGCGCGACCGGCAGACCTTCGTGCAGCTCATCGCTCACCTCGTTGGGGACGACCTCGGCGGCAAAAGCACCATCATTGAGTACTATCAAACGCTACCGGGCGTTGCAAAAACTTTGACTGATCCGAACGCGGCGGCGGCGGGACAAGAATGGCTAAGTCAAACGTACTTCTCCCATCCACGCATCGACGGAATGTTCCTTGCCGATGCGGAGGGACGCCTCATCGCGTCGATTCCGTCGAGTCCCGATTTGGTCGGGCAGGATTTCGGATCCACGTTTTGGCGGGAGGGCGCGATGGCGACATGGGGCGCATTTGTGTCTCGCGTCCATCCCCGCTTGCCAGACAAGCGACTAGCCACCGATATCGTCGGAGCGGTGCGCGGACCGGACCGCGCAGTCATCGGATATATTGGAATATCCGTTTTAGTGGAAAGAATCGGGCGACGTTTGTCGGCGATCGAGTTCGCCGATCAGTCCATCTGCGAGGTGTTCGATCAAAGTGGCAGCGCCATTTTTGCAAAGGACTTTCAGCCGAACCCCGGGGTTGTTTCTCCCGAGAGTCAATTTTTGATGAAAGAGATCGGCAAAAGCAAGAGCGGCCATTTCGAGATGCGAGGCAATGTTTATTCCTTCAGCCCAGTCGAATCGACCGGCTGGGTGGCTGTAGTCGAACAGCCAACGGCGATCGCCTACAAACCCGTGCATGATCTGTTGAACAAGATGAACATTCTTGTCGGCTGGCTGCTCGTCGGCACCGCCCTGGCCGCATTGGGCGCAAGCAAACTCTACCGCCGCCAGACAGAGGCCACGCAGCGCATCGCGCGGGAAGTCATTTTTAACGAAAAGATCCTGGCGAACATGCCGAGCGGCATTGCTTTTGTCGATCCGACTTCCCGGCGTTTCCTGCAGGCGAACGAGGCTTTCAGCCATATGGCGGCCCGTTTTGGAGATCTGCCGCCCAGTCGCGAGATCACCGAAGCTACCTACGATGATGTGAAGATAGCTCCGAGCGGAGCGATCGAGAAAGTACTTGCGTTTGGAACACCTTTTCAACTGATCGAGCAGCCGTTGAAAGACAAAATGGGCATGACGCATTTTTTAGACATCAACCTTCTCCGGTTGCAAGGCCCGCACCAAACCATTCAAGGTGTACTTTATCTCGTCGAGGACAAGACGCGCGACGTCACGTTGCGGCAGGAACTGATTGGCGCAAACGCGGCGAAGGATCAATTCCTGGCGCTGCTCTCGCATGAATTGCGCAATCCCCTCTCGCCTGTGATTGCGATGGTCGGTGAATTGGAAGCGGCAGTGCCGGATTCCCCTGCGCTTCGGCAAGCGGTCGAAGTGATCCGCCGCAACGTTGAGCTGGAAGCGCGGTTGATCGATGACTTGCTCGATGTGACGCGGATCGCAAAAGGCAAACTTCAGTTAAGTTTTGAAATTATTTGCGTGCATCAAATCCTGCAACGCGCTTACGAAATTTGCCGCGAGGAGATTGCTGCCAAGCATCTGGAAGTGGAATTTCGCCTCCGTGCCGTTCACACGCATGTCGAAGGCGATCCAGCGCGTCTGCAGCAGGTCTTTTGGAATTTGATCAAGAACAGCGTCAAGTTCACACCGAAGAAAGGCCGCATCATTATCGAGACGCTCAACTCGACGCCCGAGAAGATTGAAATCCGAATCACCGATACCGGCATCGGGATCGAACCGGAGAAGATCGATAAAATCTTCAACGCCTTCGAACAGGGTCAAACCTCGATCACCCGCCGTTTTGGCGGCCTTGGTCTCGGGCTTGCAATCTCGAAAGCGATGGTCGATGCGCATGGTGGAAAAATCCGCGTAGAGAGTCCCGGGAAGGATCGAGGGTCCACTTTTGCGCTAGAGTTGAAGACGGTACCCACTCCCTCCGCGGCGGGCGATGGGGCGGAGGAGGGTCCATCTGCCGTTTCGGGCAAAGAACTAGCTGTGCCCAGGCATCGGCGCGTCCTCGTGGTCGACGATCATTACGATACTTGCACCGGGATGAAGATGATGCTCGAGCGCCGCGGCTACGAGATTACGCTCGCACATTCCGCTGAGCAGGCGGTGGAAAAAGTACGTACCGAAGATTTCGATCTGCTCATTAGCGACATCGGACTGCCGGACCGCAGTGGTTATGAGTTAATGCGTGAAGTGCGAAGCAGCAAAGCTCTGCCCGGAATTGCACTCAGCGGCTTTGGAACGGAGCAGGACGTGAGCGAAGCCCGAGCGGCAGGCTTTTCCGAGCACCTCACCAAGCCAATCAATTTTGAACGGCTGGAGGAGGCAATCCAGAATCTGCTCGATCTCGAGCCGATTACAAAAGCCTAACTTTGGCCGCGATCGTGGCCTTATTCGCCGTTGTGGCCAGACGCCGCCGCGTCTCTCTGCCGCTCGGAGGCCTCCTTTAACTCGCGCGAGAGCTTCTCGACCCGCTGCCGCATGATCTTGCCAGCTTTGAATTTCACAGTCGCCCGGGGTGGAATCACGAAACTGCTGCCGGGCAGATTCGGGTTTCGCCCGACGCGCGGTTTTGTCAGCCGGGGTTGGAAAACACCGAAGTTGCGCAGTTCAACCGCAATGTTGTTGGCCAAACTGTCCGTGATTTTATCGAGTGTGCGCTGGACCACGTCGAAGACTTCATGTTGAACCATGCCGGTTTGATTGCTGATGGCGACAACGATGTCGCGTTTGGTTAGCTTTGCCATATCTATTTAGTAATCGCTCCACGTTGCCATGGTGGTGGTCAATTTTGAAAACAAAAAAGAGATTTTTAACCGGCTAACCTCCTCGACAAGAACGTCAAACGCAATGGCAGCTTTTTCGCACTGACAGACCATCAGTCAGATCCGTCCTTGATAACGTTCACCCGTTTGCACGACCAATCAGGAGCTTTGCGAGCTTGCCGAATGGCGCGGGCAATCGTCATTTTCGCCAATTTCCTCGTGGCGCCGGCGCCGCATAATCGTCCGGCGCGATCTCGTGCGCGGTTCGGAAATGCACTTTCGCGACTTCGCGCAGGGTGTCCGGGCCGCTCTTTTCTACGAGTTTTTTTGCTGTCTCTTTTACGCTTGCGGATACCCCCCGCTCCAGGCGCCGGCCGAGCTCTTTCCCGCGGCGCTCTAACCAGTTGATAAATGCTTCGCGCGCCAGGATCGACGCCGCCGCCACTGCGATATCTGATTCCGCTTTCGTCCGCTGTTGAATATCGATCCTGCGCCCGTGCCGCAGCAGCGACTGGTCGACCACGCGTGCATCTGCAAACTGATCTGATAAGGCCCGCGGACAGTCGGGCTTTTTTGCCAGCAAATTCTCGATCACACGCGCATGTCCCCATCCGAGCAGCTTGTTCAGGTTGCCAAATTTTTCGTAAAGCTCGTTGTACTTTTGCGGACCGATCAGCACTGTCTCGATCAAGCCGCCGGCAGTTTTCCGAATCGTTTGGGCAAGCGCACGAATGCGCGCATCCGAGGCGATACGCTTGCTGTCCTGCACGCCTGCATCGAGAAGTTTGCGCGCAATTCCACGATCGACGTAGACGCCCGAAATTACGAGCGGTCCAAAAAAATCACCTTTGCCGCTTTCATCCACACCGAAGTGCGGTTCGAACATCTCCGGCGAATGCACTTCTTCGTAACCGAGCTTCGCCTCGCCGAGAATTTTTGGCTCGAGTTCAAATTGCACGAATTCCTCCACGCCCTTGCCTTGAACGAGCACCTTTGGTCCTTTCTCGTACACCGCCACGCTGAGTTTGTTCTTTTGCGCAAAAAAAAGCGTGTATTCCTTGGGGCTGAATTGGAATCCCGAATCGGCGAGCAGAGTACGAAGCTTCGCTGCCTGGTCCTGCGTGAGAGGATGCGTGTACGAATTCACTGGGCCACAGATTAACACAAATGAATGAGAGATGGCATTCGGTTCGCGACGGCGAGACATCCTCAATTATCTGTGTTAATCCCTTTTCATCTGTGGCTTTCCGGAAAACTCCGTTCCGACGCGCGCTAATACGCTGGTATCGCAAAAGCGGCCGCAGCCTGCCTTGGCGCGATACCCGCGATCCATACGCCATCCTCGTCTCCGAGGTCATGCTACAGCAAACCCAGGTCGCCACCGTGCTCTCTTATTATTATGAGTGGTTGCATCGATTTCCAGACTTCGCGGCCCTGGCGCGCGCGCCGGAATCCAGCGTTCTTCATGCCTGGCAAGGACTGGGTTATTACGCACGAGCGCGAAACCTTCGGGCCGCAGCGAAACTGGTGATAGAGCAATACCGCGGCCGTTTTCCGCGCGACCTCGGGCAGATAAGGGAATTCCCCGGCATCGGAAAATATACCGCGCACGCGATCGCCACGTTCGCCTTCGATCAATCCGTGCCGATTGTTGAGGCTAACACTGCTCGCGTCTTGGCGCGCCTTTTTAATTTGCAGACGCCAACCGATCGAACTGCTGGCCGAGACGTGCTCTGGGAACGCGCGGCCGCGCTTGTTTCGAAGCGTCTCCCCCGCATTTACAATTCCGCGCTGACGGACCTCGGCGCGCTCATCTGTCTGCCGCGCCGACCAAAATGTGGGATTTGTCCGGTTAAAAAATTCTGCCGCGCAAAAAACCCGGAGAGTCTCCCAATCAAGCAGGCTCGTCTCCCAACAAGGCAACTCATCGAGACCCACGCATTTATCGTTAAACAAAAGAGGATTCTGCTTCAGCAAGCGCATCATCGTTGGCGCGGGATGTGGATTTTGCCGTCTTTACAAAGAAGACCGGCGAACCAACGCCCGGTGTATAAGTCGATCTTTCCTTTCACAAACCATCGCATCGCGTTGAACATTTACGCTCGGCGCTCGTGTAAGATCGACAAGCACTTCAACCGTTGGATCAAAATCGAATCACTTGACTCAATTCCGATTCCGTCACCGCACCGGCGTGCGGTGCGGCAGCTTCTCACCGAAATGCGAGCAGCACCGCCACGCCCGCGCTTGTTGTGAGAACCGTGATTGGGATGCCGAAGCGCGCATAATCCCAGAAACCGACTTCTAAGTGTTCGCGCACAGACTGGACCACGATCATGTTCGCCACCGATCCAACGATTGTGAGGTTGCCAGCAAAAGTTGTCGCTAGCGCGAGTACTTTCCACATTAACTCCGGTTCGGCAAAACGCTCGACCCAGTGACCCGCGACAAGTACAAACGGCACGTTCGAGAA
>WNGH01001455.1_pt1 | contig 25168 bp, 24 predicted proteins | sample 5400631 | NCBI WGS metagenome assembly WNGH01 (sample SAMN13153373, study PRJNA577476) | soil metagenome | isolation source: 115 cm soil or saprolite under Garry oak tree replicate 1 | place: USA:California | collected 2016-06-15
GAAAGGACGAGTCAACGCTTCGAACGCATTGTGTGCCTCCTGTGAGAATGGGGAATACCCCATAAGCGTGAACTTAAGTTGCCAACCAGTGTCACCCTGAGCGCAGCGAAGGGTCTGGCTCGCTGGGTAACGAGATGCTGAGCGCAGCGAAGCATGACAGGCATTATCTCCAAATATCTGATGGGGAATATCTTGTATTGCCACATAGTTAGTCTTAGGTGTAAGATTATTGTACAAGGTTTACTTGGCACTCACAAGGAGTGCTGGGTGAGGGATGAAGGCAGGACAGATATGCAAATTATTGTAGGTATTCTTGGGCTGGTACTCATTTACATTATTTTACAAGATGCTTTTGAGACCATTGTATTACCCCGGCGTGTCTCACGTCGCATTCGCTTGGCACGCATGTTTTATCGTTCCACGTGGAAAGTGTCGTCATTGATCGCTCGTAAGATTCATTCAGAGGAGCGTAAGGAGTACTTCCTGAGCTTCTATGGTCCACTATCATTGATCCTGCTGCTTGTCGTCTGGGCGATTAGCCTGATCTTCGGTTTTGCTATGCTGCAATGGGCACTTGGTTCAGCCTTTTATGCACCGGAGAAGGTGCCGGATTTTGGCACCGATCTATATATGAGCGGGACAACACTCTTCACGGTTGGCTTTGGAGATGTGACTCCGCGTACCTCTTTAGGGCGCATAGTAGCCGTTACTGAAGCCGGTATGGGTTTTGGTTTTTTTGCCCTTGTCATCGGTTATTTACCAGTGACTTATCAGTCATTTTCACGCCGTGAGGTTGGTATCTCTCTACTCGATGCTCATGCTGGCTCTCCTCCAACTGCACTGGAAATGCTGCGTCGGCATAGCCGCGGGCAGGTGATGGACGAACTGGTCGAACACCTGCATGAATGGGAGAACTGGGCCGCTGACTTGCTTGAAAGCCATCTTTCGTATCCGGTGCTGATGTACTACCGTTCTCAGCATGACCGTCAATCCTGGCTCGCAGCCTTGACGGTTGTTCTCGATGTCAGCGCACTCCTGTACGTTGGCATAGACGATGTGCCAAGGAAACCTGCGTGGTTTACTTTTGCTATTGCCTCGCATGCAGCGGTAGACCTCGCGCAGCTGTTCCCCACGCCTTCCGATGCTTCGCAAATCAGCCGTCTCTCGTCGCCAGAGTTTGCACGATTGAAAGCTATGTTAGCTGAGATAGGTATCAGACTGTATGATGAAGAGACCGCTGAGCAGCGATTAGCTGAACTTCGCCAGAAGTATGAGCCATATGTCATTGCTCTGGCAAGATATCTACAAATGCCGCTACCAGGATGGGTGATAGAGCCAGAAGAGGCTACTGCTGACGACTGGCAAACCAGCGCCTGGGATCATCAGAGAAAACCGTTGGTTCGTCATTCCTAGCCGGATGTACGTCATTTTTGGGCATGGCTGGGGCAAGCCCAGCCACTACTATTTACGTGGTATAGTAGTGGCTGGGCTTGCCCCAGCCATGTTCGCCACTCGCGCTCCATGCAAAAAATGAACCGCACCCTCTTAGCCTATCTCCCGCTTATGCCAGTCCGTCAACTGCTGATAGGCATGTACAATACGGAGTACGGTTGCTTCCTCGAAGGCTTTGCCGACCACTTGCAGGCCGATAGGCAGGCCGGAAGCGGTGAAGCCGCCAGGAAATGAGCAGGCTGGTAGTCCGGTAAGATTAAAGGGCATGGTCAGGCGAAGGAAGGCCACGGTCGCGTTCTCGGTGATGCCTTCGATACTGATATCCTGATCTATCTGTTCGTAAGTGATGGCGGGCAGTGGCAGCGTGGGAAGCAAGAAGGCATCCACATGCTGGAGCACGCTACGCACAGTATTGGAGAAGATGCGGCGCTCGTATTGCGCTTGTAGATAGTCCACAGCCGTGATCCGTTGCCCATGGAGCAGACGTCCACGTGTGCGCTCAGTATAGGCATCGAGACTTTCGGTGAGCCAGCCTTTTTGCATATGTGCCAGTGATGCTTCCGGCATCTGGATGGTACGGTACATATCCATAGTTGGGCGTGGTAGTTCGATATTGCTTATCTTGGCTCCTTCTTCTTGCAGAACGAGAGAAACGGCTTTCCATGCTTGCCGCACTTCAGGGTCAAGCGGGCCAACGAAGGCATCGTCGGGGAGACCAATTTTCAATCCCTGTAACGACAGGGGGCCGCGTCCTTCCGGGCCATTGATAAGCAGGGCCGAAGAGCGGCTGGGTGGGCCGGAGATGCTGTTAGGGTCGCGTGGATCATAACCAGCAATGGCATCAAACAGGATAGCGCAATCCTCTGCGCTACGTGCCATCGGCCCCACATGGTCGAGCGACCAGCTTAAGGGAATAACGCCATGGCAACTCACGCGCCCATAGGTAGGCTTAAAGCCCGTGATACCACAGCAGGCCGAAGGTATGCGAATGGAGCCACCAGTATCGCTACCAATCGCGCCCAGGCACATGCCAGTTACAACTGCCGCTGCTGATCCCCCACTGGAGCCGCCTGTTGTCCGTGTAGTGTCCCAGGGATTGCGCGTTGGCGGCGAGTAGGGGCCATAGGCAAACTCGTATGTAGCAGTTTTTCCGATGATGATTGCTCCCATTTTGCGCAACTGCTCAACCACCGTGGCATCCTCAGGTGCAATATAATCGGAAAGTACTTTCGAGCCCCCCGTCATCTGCACACCTTTGACGGCAATTATATCCTTAATGGCGATAGGAATGCCGTGTAATTGGCTACGATAGAGGCCAGTGCGCAACTCGCGCTCAGCCTGTTCCGCATCTTGGAGCGCCTGTTCGCGCATCACTTTAATAAATGCCTGAATTTCATTATCCTGGCTGTCAATACGTTCAAGCGTCTCGATCACCAGTTCGCTAGGCGTAATCAAGCCCGCATGTATCTCTTCGGCAGCTTCACGTATGGAAGTGTAAGGCATAGTTAGTAACTCTCTTCATAGCTTCGCGGCAGCTAATTCTTCCTTTAAAGCACGCAGGTTGCGGTTCTGCTCACGCAATGCAGTGATGTAGCTCGTCCATGCCTCCTTCTCGCCGAGCTTCTCATACAAAGCTCGCATCTTGGCGAGGTACTTGCAGGCTGCCTGATAGTTCTCGCGGCCTCGCATAGCGATCAGTCGTTCGGCATACTGCTGATACAGCTCAATCGCCTCACGTGGTCGCAGCTCTTCGGCGGCTCCGGCGACTTCAAGGGCGATGTTACTACCGTATCCGTAATATCCATAGCCAGTATTGTAGATGTAGCCGTGGATGTCCTTCTTGGCTATGCCCTTCAACAGTTGCAAGGCGTGGTCGATGTCACCTTCGTCCAGGGCGATCTGGATCAAGAGCGTGGTGTTTTTGGCTTGCTCCAGGAAAGCGAGCAACTCCGGTCGCAGGCTCTCCCAGCGATCGAGCTGCTTGGCGAGATCGCGTAGTTCCTGGTAACGCTTGAGGAAGGGCTGCGTGTGGAAGAGTTCTTCATCTATCTCCAATTCAGCAACGCGACTCCCTTTGTTCCGATAGTATTTTTGGAGCCATTCCAAGATGTGCAAGGCTGGTTTCTCCTGGGTGCGTGCTTTCACCAAGTTCTCGGCCACGGCATCCTGCCCATGCTGAATGAAGAGGTCGACCAGTCTGAGGAGCCCATGATCGTCAACCCTCTGTGTTTCCTGCGCCGCTTCGTCAATGCGCCCAAGCGTCAAGAGCCGATCAATCAAGTCAGAGGTGCGCCCGGTCTCGCGGCAGATACGCAGGTAGGCTTCATCGTCGAGACTATCTTGCTCCAGGTCCAGCAAGAACTTGCCATAGGCTTGGCGCCCTGAGCCAGCGATCACTTCTTCTTTATCGGCCAGTGCTTCGCGAATCCAGGCTGCTATCGTCTGTCGTTCCAGCGGTGTGCTATATCTGACGAGCTGATCTGCTGCGTTGGCAGCGAAACCATGGCTGTTGTCGGCATACACGTCACGTTCGTAGATGGCAAACAACACTTCGATGATCTTCTCACGCGCTACTCGATCCGTGCGCTTGTCCGCCAAACAGTTGCCCAGGGTTGCAATACACTCTCCGACAAGCTCTTCCAATCCCTCTTCTTCTGGATAGTATCCTTCTTCCTCATAATCCTCGTCATACTCGGCTTCTTCATCATAGTAGAGGTGGGATTGCTCGAAAATCTCTGTCACCAAGGCTTCATAAATCGTGGCGGCACCGAGATAGTCTTGTTGCAGCGTAAGGCTATCAGCCGTCTTTTTCACCGCGAGAAGTTCCTGGGCAATGCGCGGCGTATGGTGTTGAAAAGCGTCAGAAACTTGATGGCGGTAGGTCGCCGGGTTCACCGAGAGGATCTTCTGAGCAGGGCGTAGCAGATAGCCGTCGGGGTGGCGCACCCAGAACTGCCGCATATGCCAGGGGTAGTCGGCGAGCGGACGCACGATCTCTGCCTGGGCCTGCTGGGCCTGGCTATAGACAGCATCGACGTTGTCGACGAGGAGGGCAATCTCCACACCACTGCCGCGTTGTCCAGGTGGCAGTAGGTGGGGATGCTCGCTTTCCCAATATGGTGCATTGTCTGCCGCCAGTTGGATAGAGGTCTCCCCGCGAGACAATTCAGCATATTCGTCTTCCTCACGGGCCACGACGCGAAAACCAAGGACGTTCTCAAACCATTGAATGGATTGTTCAAAGTCGCTCACGCAAATCTCAACCCAGCTTGTTTGACTCATGATGCCCTCCAATTAGCTTATTGCGCTGAGTGTACCGAATATCAATGCAGAAGTCAAGACATTTTGCACCTTGACGGCACCTGCAAAAAAACCTATAATATTCATGAAATCGAATATAAGAATGTATCAGAAAAGAGGAGATCAAGCCATGAAACGTGAGCAAGAGTTACTCTTATCCAAAGAAGTACTGATGCACGAAGCGGAACAAGCCTTCCGGCAGGTCTATCCTACCTTTGAGAGAACCATCCGCCTGGATGAACTGCGGGTGACAGAGTATGGCCGCCTGGACAAACTGGGACACATCTATCTCGACTACACGGGCGGTGGACTGTATGCCGAGTGCCAACTTCGCGAGCACTTTGACTTGCTCAGTCACCACGTGTTTGGGAATCCCCATTCGCTTAACCCCACCTCACGAGCCATGACCGAACTGGTCGAACAAGCACGTGCTTCGGTGCTCGACTTTTTTCATGCCTCACCCAGCGAATACACCGTCATCTTCACTTGCAATGCCACACATGCCCTCAAGTTGGTTGGTGAAGCCTATCCATTCCAACCTGGTGGGCAGTTTCTGTTGCTCTTCGATAATCACAACTCTGTCAACGGCATTCGCGAGTTTGCGCGTGCCAAAGGTGCATCGTTCAGCTATCTGCCGGTGATGCCCCCAGAACTTCGTGTGGATGAGTCACATCTTCACTCGTTCCTGGAGAGTGGCAGCGACAGGAAAGGCCTCCCTCACTTATTTGCCTATCCAGCCCAGTCGAATTTCACCGGAGTGCAACATCCACTGGAGTGGATCGAAGAGGCACAGAGGAGGGGCTGGGATGTCCTGCTAGACGCTGCTGCCTTCGTGCCAACCAACCACCTGGACCTCTCCAGATGGCATCCCGATTTTGTCCCTCTTTCGTTCTACAAAATGTTCGGCTACCCGACAGGTGTCGGCTGTCTTCTCGCACGCAAATCCACCCTTGTCAAATTGCAGCGCCCGTGGTTTGCTGGCGGTACGGTCTGGGGCATCTCCGTGCAAGGTGATGGCTATGTCATGCTCGAAGGCGGAGAAGCGTTTGAAGACGGAACACTCAATTATCTTCATCTCCCTGCCGTGGAAATCGGCCTCAAACACCTCACCTCTATTGGCATGGAAACCATTCACGAACGGATCAGGTGTTTGACAAGCTGGTTACTCGATGCTCTCTTGTCGCTACGCCATCGCAACGGAAATCCCCTGATACAACTCTATGGCCCGCGCAATTGCCACATGCGGGGGGGAACGCTTGCCCTCAATTTTCTCACTCCTGACGGGACCATTATTGATGAGCGTGTGGTTGAGCAAAGAGCGAGCAAGTTCTGCCTCTCCTTGCGCACAGGCTGCTTTTGCAACCCTGGTGCTGGCGAAGCTGCCTTCAATCTCTCGCAAGAAGCCCTACAGAGACTTTTCAAAGGGGAAGGGCGAGGAACGCTCCCAAAGCTCTTCAAAGGGGAAGAGGGTATGAGCTGGGACAAGTTTCTCACCAGCCTGGGCATGCAGAGCGGAGGTGCGGTGCGGGTCTCGCTTGGCCTGGTCACAAACTTCGCTGACGTATACCATCTAGTGCAGTTTGCACAAACCTTCCTGGATACCTTCCCAGATGAAAGCGATTTGTCACCCAGACAGCACTGTTGATGGGGGAAAATAGAATGATGAAAAGATTTTTTAACGTTTTCCGTTCTGGGTTTCTAATTTTTCTTTTCAGCTTGCCGATCATGTTTGCACAAACTTTTCATTTCTTGGCTTTTCCTCATGCTTCCGTGGTCGGTGCTTATCCACCGACCAATGGTACGCAACATTACTTTTACTCGTTTACGGATGGAAATATGTATGTGTATGATATCGATAATAAATTTAATTTGGTGTATAGTACTGGACAGCCAACTTCTACCGGCATCCGTGGGATGGTCGCCAACCCGACCGACGGGATGCTGTATATCGCGTATGGGGGAGCAGGGGGGAGTACTGGGAATGGCGGATTACTCAAGTATAACTTACTAACCAATACGGTTGTGTGGACTAAAGCATACAACTTTGGTATAGACAGTCCCGGCATTACCCCTAACAGGAAAACTATTTACCTGGCAGGCGGGGAATTCTCCGGCAATAACTTATGGTATGTGATTGATACCCGCACAGGAAATGTGATTACCACTATTGCCGCCGGTACCGGACCTCATAATACCATTGTCAGTTTAAACGGACAACATGTCTATATGGGCGCTCGATATACACCCTATGACTACGTCGTTTCTACAGTAACACACACGATCATCAAGAAAATTGGGCCACTCAAAAGCGGGGGACGACCATTTACTATTAATGGAACTGAAACCTACGCATTCACGACACAAGAAGGTTACCTTGGATTTCAAGTAAGTAATATCACTACAGGGCAAGTCATGTATACGGTTCCAGTTACCGGTTTTAGCAATCAAGGATCAATGCTTATCCCTGATCATGGTATTTCTTTATCTCCTGATGAAAAGGAAATTTATCTCATTGATGGCGTAAATTCCTACGTACACGTTTTTGACGTCACCGGATTACCAAAAACAGCTCCAAAACAAGTTGCCGATATTAAACTCAGCCGACCCATTGCAGGGCAAAGCGAGTCCAGTTGTGCCTATGACTGCGGCAAAGAAGGATGGATGCTACACAGTTCGAGTGGACGATATGTTTTTGTGGGAGACACAGGAGATGTCATTGACACGAGGACACGTCAAATCGTTGCGAATATATCGACACTGCAGAATACCCGGAAGTATATTGAAATTGATTGGCGGAATGGACGACCAAGTTTCACTACGAATAGATACGGTTTAGGTTATGTGACAAGCTAAAGCTATAGCAACCACATTATGTTATTCCTCCAGTTGGGTTATGAAGTTCAGAATAGACGCAACAAGAGACATTCCCATGGAAGATGTATTGGAGCCTAAAAAAACTTGCACACCGGGTTAACTCAGTCTGGCTTCTATATCTTCTTGCTGCGATCCTTGGTAGTGGCACAATCGAGAAGGATAGCTCATCAGAGTACAGAAAACCACTTCCACCAATTGAGGAAAGGCATCATCTCCCTGGAAGACAAGAACCGATCCTTCTTGATTGTACCACTACCCATTTTTGTTTCCGGCAGAGACTAGGAAAGAAGCACTGTTGTGTTTGCTTTACCTGAGCATATGGCCTATACTTTCCAGAGAAAAAGTCCTCTAAATTTCCATCACATCACTCTCTCTGGAGGGGTTGATCCATGGACACACCTGAGAACATACCGATGCAAACGGAGGTCTCTCAAGCCCCCGACCAGAACAATACTGGTCCTGCTGCCGCCATGAGACGGCCGCACAGGGCCGTCCCGCTCCGTCGAGTCACACCGTGGTATCAGGCTGCCCATCGTTGGTTGCTGGCAAACACCTTTGCGCCAGGCTTTCTTCCCGGTCCCTGGTCTCGTCCTATCTTTGGCTATCTGGCGGCCACCCTGCTCCAGCTCGTGGTGGTCATCGGCACGTTTGGCCTTATCCTGGTCTCTCCCGCGTTCCGCTTTCCCGCGGGACCGCTCATCCTGGTCGTCCTGCTGGTAGCCCTCGGCTGGGGCACGGGCCCCAGTATCGTTGCCACCCTTGTCGGCGCGGTTCTGCTCATCTTCTTTCTGGTACCCCCCGCCTTCTCCCTCGTCATTCCGCAAGAGGAGGATGCCATTGGCCTGATCGTGTACCTGGTCGTTGGTCTCACGGTTGGCATCCTTGCCAGCCAGGCGCAGCGGGCACGTCATGCGGCAGAGGTACTCTCCACGCGCCTGGAAACCATCGTGGAAGCCATTCCCGATCCCCTGGTTAGGTATGATCGAGATGGCAGAGCCGTCCATTTCAATCGTGTGGCACGGGCAATTGTGCCCGCCGAGCAGCAGGGCCTTGCCCTTGCAGAGATGCCACAGCAATTGCACCTGCGTACTCTATATAGTGAGCAGCTTCCCCTGGATGCCCTGCCGCTGGCACGTGCGTTGCGAGGAGAGACCGTGACCGGTGTCGAGTTGGTCTATCAGACCCTCGTGGGCCAGCAGCGTGTCGTCTCGATCAGTGCCGCCCCTTTGCGTTCACCACTGCACGGCACCATCGAAGGAGCCGTGACGATCACCCACGATCTGTCCGAGGTACGCCGGGCGGAGCATTTTGCCGACGAGCGGGCGAGCCAGCTCGAAGCGATCTTTGAGGTGATGACCGACGGGGTCAACGTGTATGACAGCGAGGGGCGGATTGTCCAGATGAATGCCGCTGCTCGTGCCTTCTTTGCACGGGTGATCCCCTCTGGTCCTCTTGAGCAGCCGATGCACGAACGGGTCTCGCACATCGCCTTGTTCGATGAGAGCGGCCAGCCTCTTCCTGTAGAGCAGACACCCGTCTTTCGCATCCTGCAGGGAGAGGTGCTTGCCAATGAAGCCTCTGTCGATCTGATGGTGCGTACACTTATGGACGAGACCATCTGGCTCAACGTGAGCGGTGCTCCCCTACGCGATCATGAGGGGCATATTGTTGGGGGAGTCGCCATCTTGCACGACATCACCGAGCGCAGGCGGGTCGAGGAGGCCTTACGCGCAAGCGAAGAGCGTTACCGCACCATTGTCCAGACGGCCAACGAAGGCATCTGGCTGCTTGACCCTGAGGCACGCACCTTGTACACGAATGAGCGCCTGGCGCAGATCCTGGGCTACACGCCGGAGGAGATGCGTGGACACACCGTTCTGGAGTTCGTCTTCCCTGAAGATGCCGAAGCAGGCAGGGCAAGGATCGGTAGCAACCTGCTCGGCAATTTTGAGCAGTTTGACTTCCGCTTTCGCCGCAAAGATGGCAGTTCCCTGTACACCCTGGCCTGCACCAGTCCGGTGCGCGATGGCGCAGGCACCATTGTGGGAGCCCTCGGCATGTTTACCGATCTGACGGAACGCAAACGGGCGGCAGATCACGAGTTCTTCCTGGCCGAGGTCAGCAAACTCCTGGCCTCCACCTTGGATTATCAGGAGACCCTTGCCACGATCGCCCATCTGGTAGTTCCCCAACTGGCCGATTGGTTTGCCGTGGACCTGGTGAATACAGCAGGGCAGTTTGAACTGGTTGAGGTCGACCATGCTGACCCGGAGAAGGTGCGCTGGGCCAAAGCCTTGCGGGAAAAATTTCCTGTTGATCCCAATGCCCCCGGCGGCTCTGCGCACGTCTTCCGTACGGGACAAGCCGTCTGCTACCCGCACATTACGGATGAAATGCTCGCTGGCACGGCCAGAAGCGAAGAGGAACTGGCCCTTCTCAGGCAGGTTGGCTCAATGTCAGCCATGATCGTGCCGCTGGTCGCTCGTGGGAAACCCATTGGCGTGGTCACGTTCGTGTCTTCAGAATCGGGCAGACACTACGATGAGCGAGATCTCGCCCTGGCAGAGGAAGTTGGGCGTCGCGCCGGGATCGCCCTCGATAACGCCCGGCTCTATCAGGCGATGCGGCAAGCACGCGATCAACTGGATATCATCCTGCAAGGCGTTGCCGATGGCATCATCGTCTATGACCGCAGCAGCCAGATCATCTACGCCAATGAGGCGGCTGCCCAGATGACCGGCTTCGCCTCCGTCCAGGCGATGCTGGAAACCCCACCGCTTGGGATTGTCTCCAAGTATGAGATCATCGATGAACAGGGGCGCCCCTTTCCCTTTGCCCGGCTTACCCACCGTCGTGTGTTTGCCGGAGAACAGACTGCCCAGGACACCATTGGCTACTACAATAAGGCCACCGGGCGACCCGAACGCTGGTCGCAGGTGACCTCGTGTCCGGTCTATGACGAGCAGGGGAAGGTAGTCTACGTCATCACGATCATCCATGACCTGACCGAGCGCGTGCTGGCCGAGCGGCGCAAAGACGGGTTCATCAGCATGGCGAGCCATGAACTCAAAACCCCTGTGACGAGCCTGAAGGGGTTTACGCACCTCCTGCAACGCCGCCTGGCAAAACACGGAGATGAGCAAGGGCAGCATTTCCTTGCCAGAATGGATGCCCAACTCGACAGGCTCGCCAAACTCATCAGCGAGTTGCTGGACATCTCCAGAATCCAGGCAGACAAACTCAACCTTCAAGTTGAGCCGGTTGACCTGGATGCGCTCGTCGACGAAACAGTCGAAAATGTGCAGGCGACCACCTCGACTCACCAACTTCTCAGAGAAGGAAGAGCAGACGCACAGGTCATGGGCGATAAAGATCGTCTGGGGCAGGTCGTGATCAATCTGCTCACCAATGCCATCAAGTATTCACCGCATGCCGACAGGGTCCTGATCCGTCTCTCACGAGACCAGCAGCAGGCCATCGTGAGTGTGCAAGACTTTGGCATCGGCATTGATGAAGCTGAGCAGCAGAAGATCTTTGAGCGGTTCTATCAAGTCAGCGATCCAGAGGGAAGAACGTATCCCGGACTAGGCATTGGTCTCTATCTCTCTCATGACATCGTTGAACGGCATCATGGCCGCTTGTGGGTAGAGAGCCGAGAAGGCGAAGGAGCAACCTTTTCTCTGGCGTTACCTCTCTTCCAACAAGAGCAAGAGAGGAGCATGTTGAAGCAAGGAGGAGGCAAGGAGAGGTAGAGCGGAACTTGCAAGACGCATGGACACTATGGACGCGACAGGATATAATGTGACTGTGAGTTTTCTGCACCCTCTTGAGTAGCAGGAAACAGGATTGTCCATCTCAGACCAGTGATGAAGAAAGGGGTGACCTATGTATGCGCTGACACGGCTTGGCAAACCTCTTTGGGGCAAGAGTGGAGAGATCATACGACAAGCGAGAGAGAGCTTGTTGCCCACACTCTCCAAACTACCGGGCTTTGTATCCTATGACATCATAAGCCTACCGGATGGCACGCTGTTGGCCACGACTCTTTTTGACACAAGGGAAGCAGCAGACCAAGCCAATCGGTCGTTTGTTATCTGGGTGCGGGAGCAAGAGCTAGCATCGCTTTTTATGCAGCCACCCGAACCGATGGTGGGCCAGGTGTTCGTTCATGTCACGAAGCGAGAGGAAGAGACGTTCCTGCTTGAGCCACCTGCGGGTGAGGGGCGGTGAGGCACTCAGGCTGCGAGACCCTCAATACGTATTTGTAAGCTAAAAGAGCTTGATAGCTTCATGCTACCAAGCTCGTGGTTTCCTTTGCGGGGGGCATTAGAAACTACTCGCCCTCCTTAAGGAATACAGAAGGAATACAGCTGAGTCATTAGACCCACTCGTGCCCATTGGGGCACTGGTGAAGACCTGCATGCCCCGCCGTATACTCGCAGGTTTGCTGGCAAGTGGGGCACTTGGCTGTGCAGCCCTCGGTAGCAAAGACCTCGTGAACGACGGCGAGATCTCCCTTGTCCTCTTCAAAAGAACGACTGACGACGCTCACATTTTCTTCGTTTGACATGGAAGAGACTCCTTTCTTTCTCTCTTCGTACTGAGGTGTGCTGTCGCACATTTTGTTGCCTCATAAAGAATTATATCTCATAATCGCGAGGACGGCTTGAGTATCTCAGGTGAGGATGCCTTATTCCTCTTCGCTGTGACTGGACTCTTCACCGATCATTGGTTGGCCACAGTTGAAGCAGTAGCGGAAGTAGCCAGGGCAACGTGCGCCACAGGAGGTGCAGGTAAGTCCTGGCTCTTCTTCAGCAAGCAGTGCTGTTGCTTCTGATGGCACTGGCGGAATGACAGGTGCAGGTGCCTCTTCTTGCTCTTGTTGATGCTGACGAAGCGCCCGCAGCGTCTCTGTGCGTACCTGCTCCAGTTGGAGGCCCAGGCTCTTTAAGACATCGGCAGCGATTCCTTCGCCTTCGCGTATGAGGCCTAAGAGGAGATGCTCTGTCCCAATAAAGCGATGATTGAGGCGATGTGCTTCATCCACGGCAAGCTCAATCACTTTTTTCGCACGCGGGGTAAATCCCATCTCACCGCGAACGCTACGCCCACCACGCCCGATGATTGCTTCAACAGCGTGACGGACCTGGTCTACTTCAACCCCCAGGTTGCTGAGCACATGAGCGGCAACACCCTCCCCTTCGCGTAACAGGCCCAGAAGAAGATGCTCCGTGCCGATGTAGTTATGCTGGAAGCGCTGTGCTTCTTGCTGTGCCAGTGTCAGGACGTGGCGGGCCCGTTTTGTGAAGCGGTCAAATTTCGTGGAGCGGTCGAAATAGTCAACAAGCTCCGTTGGAGTAATGTGTTTTCCCTGGAGTACCTTTCGTAACAACTGAGTGAACTGCTCGAGCGGATTGTTCAGATTGGTGCTTGACGCGTCTTGCGAATGAGCAGAAATACGCTGCCGCTGAAGGTAATCCTGAAGATCGGATGGCGCAAAGCGGTAATCGGCACCGATGCGATAGGCGGAGAGTTCGCCTTTGTTGACCAGACGGCGGACGGTGACGGGATCAATATGGAGTAACTCTGCTATTTCCTCAGAAGTCATGAGATGTTCCATGATAACTTCTCTTTCGTACTAAGAAGTACTATGTGTTACTATGAGGACTATATATTACTATTAAGTACTATACATTACTTTTGGTAAAAATGCAACCTTTCTCTTGTCAAGACCTTGCGATCTATGGCACATTGTGTAGTATCAGGCCATATAGCATTGACTTTTAGGTCAGGAACCTCTCCCGTTTAACGGGAGGGGCTTGCGAAACGGCTAGCGCAACGGAAGTTCCTGACTACCAAGCTTGTGTAAGAAAGCAGCAGCGATACGGGCTACAAGCATGTCCGAGCGCCACCCTAACTCGGACCACTGCTAGCCACGCCGAAGCTGACGGTATCAATGGCAACGATACCTAAGCCTGTATTGCAGTTGGGAAGGGTCATATCACCCTGGTACTGACCAGGAGAAAGGGCAATCCCTTGAGAATAGCAGTCGTCGATACAGAGGGCGTCCCACTTATGCCCTGCACTCCTGCCAAAGCACGCCACTTATTCAAGAGTGGCAAAGCGCGGCCCAAGAGGAACAAGTTAGGCTTGTTCTACGTGCAACTCTGCTACGAACAGGAACCCGATAATCAGCCGTTAGTAGCTGGTATCGATCCAGGCTCAAAGTTTGAGGGCTTCAGCGTCGTTGGAACACAAGACACCGTTGTAAACCTGATGGTCGAGGCCCCCGACCATGTGAAAGATGCAGTAGAGACAAGACGAACCATGCGTCGGGCAAGACGCTTCCGCAAGTGGAGACGGCCCAAGCGGTTTGACAACCGACTCACTCGCAAGCCGCGCATCCCACCCTCAACCCGAAGTCGCTGGGAAGCGAAAGCACGTGTGATGGCGCAACTGAAAGCCATCATGCCACTCACAGATGTCGTGGTAGAGGACGTGCAAGCCGTTACACGCAAGGGCAAAGGGGCCGCGTGGAACGGGTCGTTTAGTCCGGTCCAGGTGGGCAAGGAGTACTTGTATCGCATCTTGCGAGACATGGGGCTGGTGGTCTCTCTCAAAGAGGGTTGGCAGACCAAAGAGTTACGGGAGAAGTACGGACTCAAGAAGGTGAAGAGTAAAAGCAAGCAGTCCTTCGAGAGTCACGCCGTAGATGCCTGGGTCATGGCAGCATCCGTCAGTGGGACGCACAAGCCGACATGTACCCGCTTGTGGTACATCGTACCGGCGATCTTGCACCGTCGCCAACTGCACCGCTTGCAAGCCTCAAAGGGCGGTGAGCGCAAGCCCTACGGCAGTACACGCGCTCTTGGCTTGAAACGAGGGACGGTGGTCAAGCATGCCAAGTACGGAGTGTGTACGGTGGGTGGTTTTGACCGCAAGCGCCACACGGTGAGCTTGCATGCCTACCGAACCAACAAGCGATTAATACAAGGAGCAAAGGTCAAGGACTGTCGAATCCTGACCTGGGTGGCCTTTCGCTCCTGGTTGGTCATGAAAGAGGTACCCAAGAGCAAAGGCAAGGGAGGCCACCCATCCCATGCCACCAAGAAAAGAATGCCTGTTTCCTCCCGTCGCCTGAAGGCAGATGGGTCTCCATAGGCGGATTTATTATGATGAAAGTATCTTTCACAAGGAGATAAAAACGTGGCCATCAAAATAGCTATGATCGGCGCAGGTTCGATAGGCTTCACGCGCAGATTGATGCATGATATTGTAGCCGTGCCGGAATTAGCCGATACAACCTTCGCGTTTACTGATATTTCGAGTCGCAACCTCGACATGGTGACGCAGCTCTGCATACGTGATCTTGAAGCGAACGAGCTTCCAGCTAGGATTATTGCGACGACCGATCGTCGCAAGGCTATTGAGGACAGCGATTATGTGATCAGTATGATCCGGCAGGGAGGCTTAGAAGCGTTTCAGACCGATATTGATATTCCTTTGACGTATGGAGTGGATCAATGTGTTGGCGATACGATCTGCGCTGGTGGACTTATGTACGCTCAGCGGACTATTCCTGCTTTGCTCGACTTTTGCAAGGATATTCGTGAAGTTGCCAGATCAGGGGCGCTCTTTCTCAATTATTCCAATCCGATGGCGATGAACACCTGGGCATGCAACAAGTATGGGCAGGTTAAGACGATTGGCTTGTGTCACGGAGTGCAGGGAGCGCACTGGCAGATTACCAGTTGTATCGAACATTGGGCTAAACGTGAAGGGCTGATTGGGCCAGATGAGAAGCTGCATCGTCGCGATGTCGATGTCGTCGCAGCGGGAATCAATCATCAAACCTGGTTCATCAAAGTCCAGTGGCGTGGGATGGATATGCTTCCCAGGCTGCTGGAACTGTTTGAGAACCATCCGCGGTATCCCCAAACAGAGAAAGTGCGCATCGACGTGTTGCGCCGCTTCGGGTATTATAGCACTGAGTCCAATGGGCATCTCAGCGAATATCTTCCCTGGTATCGCAAGCGTGTTGACGAAATTCCACAGTGGATCGACCTGTCAAGTTGGATAAATGGGGAGACGGGTGGATATTTGCGTGTTTGCACCGAAGGACGCCATTGGTTCGAGACCGACTTCCCCAATTGGTTGAAAGAAGAGCCACCAGTGATTGCACCTAACAAGCGCAGCGAAGAACACGGCTCCTACCTTATTGAAGCGTTAGAGACCGGGCGTGTGTATCGGGGACACTTTAATGTTATCAACCAGAACCATATTCCCAACTTGCCCAATGGCTGTGTGATCGAGATTCCAGGCTATGTGGATAAGAATGGCATCAATATGCCGGTAGTGGGGAATCTGCCGCTGGCCTGTGCAGCGACATGCGCGGCGAGCGTCCGTGTGCAGGAGATGGGTATGGAGGCGGCAGTGCATGGCGATGTGACTCTGCTCAAGCAAGCCATGTTGCATGATCCCCTGGTCGGGGCTGTGTGCAATCCGGAAGAAGTCTGGCAGATGACCGACGAACTGCTGGTGGCACAGGCGCAGTGGCTTCCGCAGTATCAAGAGGCCATTGCAGCCGCACGTCAGCGACTGGAAGAGATGGAGCGCAATGGCACGCGTGTCAGGTTGCGTGAGACCCAAGGGGCCGCACGCCTCAAGACGCGCTCGGTGGAAGAACTAGCTCAGCATCGTGATGCAGCTCGTGCGAATGCAGGCGCTGCTGATAAGGGTCACATGACAAGGCAGGAGCAGCCAAGCTGACTGTGCATTAGCAGTATTAATACCCATTGGGGGGGAGTAACAGAAAGCAATCACTTTGGCACGCACGAATTCTTTGACTTGTGTGCCATGATTGGGGCGGAGCCCTATATCTGTGGCAATGTGGGCAGTGGGACCGTTCAAGAGATGCAACAATGGGTGGAATACATCACCTCTGATAGCTCTTCACCAATGGCGGACCTGCGCCGCAAGCATGGACGCGACGCGAACGCTTGAAGAAACCCGGAAAGGACCAGCGACTGGTTTCGATGAAAGTGCCTGGTTCGCTACGCTCAGCAACTGCCTGCGTATAGAAGAACTGATCCGTCGGCATAGCACCATCATGGATCACTATGACCCGGACAAACGTGTGGCCTTAATCGTTGATGAATGGGGCACCTGGTATGACGTAGAAGCAGGCACCAATCCGGCCTTCCTCTACCAGCAAAATACGCTGCGTGATGCCCTGGTGGCCGGGTTGACTCTCAACATCTTCAACAATCATTGTGAGCGGGTCCACATGGCCAATCTGGCCCAGATGGTCAACGTCCTGCAGGCAGTGATATTGACCGATGGTCCCTCAATGATCACGACGCCCACCTACCATGTCTTTGACCTGTATCAGGCCCATCAAGGGGCTCTTCTGTTGCCTTGCTTCCTCGAATCCGACCGGTACACGCTCAATGGCAAGCAGATGCCCCAAGTGAGCGTCTCGGCCTCGCGTGCCAGTGATGAAGAGGTCTTGCTCACGCTGTGCAATGTCGATCCCCATAGAGAGGCGGAGATTCGCTGTGAGGTGCGCGGTGCGTTGATATCGGGGGTCAGCGGTACGGTGCTGACCGCTGAGGAGATGGGAGCGCATAACACGTTCCAGAATCCCGAGCGGGTCAAGCCCACTGCCTTCAACGCGATGCAGTTCGACGCGGGGAACATGACCATCGTCCTGCCACCGATGTCCGTGTGTGCCTTCACGATCCAGGTGTCTTCATCTTCCACTTGAGGAAGAGCCACCTCCCCCCATGATGACCGCCCTCCCCCATGATGACCGCAAGGGTCATCACTACTATACACGTTGGCTCCACAGGTCGATGCATCCGTCTATAGTAGTGATGACCCTTGCGGTCATCATGGGGGAGGCACTCAATGCAAAAAAGTGAAACGCAGCCACAATTCTGATCAGTGTGGGCACCTCCACATACCTGGTGATATACTGAGGAGCAGGTGTTCGGTATTGCGAGGGTGACCATGAACGACGCCGTGGAGCATCCTGTCCCCTTCAGGAGGTAGAGCATGTCCTTGCAACGAGCCCCCGCTGCGGAGCGGTGGAGAGAGCGTCTTCGCCTGGCGAGCGTGGGAGTCCTTTCAGGCATGGCTGTCGACCTCGCCGCAGGTCTAGGGGCCCGACTGGTCATGCGGCTCGTCGCCTTGGCGATTGGGAGCATGCCGGTGTTCACCCTGGCGACCCTGAACCTGCTGGGCATTGGGGTGAGCAGAGGCATCGTGACGGGCCTGCTCTTCGTCACCATCAGGCTGTATCTGCCGGGGAGCAACCTCACGAAGGGCTTGGCCTTCGGGGTCCTGCTCCTGCTGCTCCTCGTCCTGCTCTTTTTCCTGCCCCCTCCTCAAGAACTGCTGGCGGCACCGCTGCTGGGCAGTGTGCTCTTCACGGTGCTCTGCCTCATGACTGGGATCGCCGAGGCCCTGGCCGTCGCATGGCTGGAGCACTGCCTGCCTGCCCCACGGCTTCGTCTTCCCTCCATCGTTGGCTATGGGCTCCTCATGCTGCTGGCAGGCTCCTCGGTCTTGCTCTTCCTGACCGGGGATGTTGCGCCACTGGTGACCGGGCTGCTGCGCCTGGTTGGGTTCTTCTGATGCGAGCCTGGAAGCGTTTCAGCGACTTCCACCAGCAACCTTCACCAACAGCACGGAAGAGCCATAACTTGGCCGCCGGGGCCGCTAAAAGCTTCACCCACCTGAGCGCACGCCCCTAGAGGAGGAGAACTCCACTCGCTCGGTAGACTGTCCTTTCTCAAGCATCCTCCGTGGAAGGAGGACGTCGCTGAAGGGCAAGACCTCGAGCGGCACTGAGCACGCTGAGCACCCAGAGTACCGTGAGGAGCCAGACGTAGACGTGCAGGTACCCCATAGTCGCGCTGATTGATTATGGCAACGGCAGCCGCCCAAGCAGCGAGAGCGGCAACAGGAAGGCCGCCCACATACAACACGGCAATGGCCCGGCCCTGTCCCTGGCGCAGGTCTGTCCAGGCCAGCAAGAGGAAGAGCAGGACACAGCTCACCTCGATGCTCCCGTCGAGGAACTGATGGAAGCCTGCATGCGTCAGGGGCGATGGGGCACCAGTTGCTCCACTGTAAAGCCAGATTTTAGACGCCTCCTCACTGATCATGATGGCGACGAACGAGGCAAAGATGGCAGCTCGGTGGAACCAGTCATCAGCGCTCGCACGTTGGCCACGTAGCCAGGCGAGACCTGAGACGGACGCCCACACCACGACTGCTAGGAGCAGGAGGATCTCATGCAGGATGCTCAAGAAAAGCGCTCCAAGCAGGATCAGCACGTCAAGTTTGGTCAGGGCGCCGAGCCAGCCATCGGAGGCGACCCAGCGACCTTTGAGCGGAACAACTCGCTCGCACAAGAGCCACAGCAGCGACACCGCAACGATGATGACGGCGCCTGTGTAGACGCCCACGGGTCCCCACCCAAAGATGTAAGCTAGCACCGCAGCCAGGACGAGTAGACTATCGAGCTTTGTCGCCACCCTTCCTGATCGCTTCGCTACAGTTGAGTTCGCCGATGATAGTTGTCCCTCCCGTGAAATGAGAGCTTCTTGATGGACTTCAGACATGAGGAACACCTCCAGTTGATGCATGAGAGATGACGAGCAGCAATTCTCCCATCTGCTCAGACGCTGAGGCACCGATTTTTTTGGATATGACTGTTTCATCTGGGCGGTTTTCCTCAAACGCTCCCATTCCATATCATGGGACTTCACCATCCAAGCAGTCGATGTGGTCACGGGGGCTTCACCATAGGCGTTCACTTAAGCACTGCTGTCATCCTGAGCGCAGCGAAGGATCTCTCGCTGCGCTCAGGATGACAGATGGCGGGCGGGGCGAACTCCTGGGCGCTCCCTTGAGTACTTGAACCCAGGTCCTTCTTGGCTTAAGTTAACGCCTATGGGGGCTTCACTCCACGTGTGGCAACGAAGGCTCTTCGAGACGGTCCGATGGGCTGAGGGCGTCAGGGTCGGAACAAGGGGCGGCGAGAGCGGAGAGGTTCTTCTGGGCAAACTGCTCAATGGCGGCAATCACGTCCCCCAATTCCTGCCCTTTGTCGGTGAGATGATACTCGACGCGAGGCGGGATCTCCAGGAAGGCTCGCCGCTGCACAAACCCCATCGCTTCCAGGACCCTGAGCCGTTGTGTAAGCGTCTTCGAACTGATATGTCCCATAAGCTCTCGTAGTTCGTTAAAGCGTTTTGAACCGCGCAACAGGTTAATGATGATCAGCAGAATCCACGCATCGCCAATCAAACGAATGGCACGACCCATGGGAGTGGTCGCACACGCCTCGGGCATTTCAGTTGGTTGTTCCTGATCGGGTATCTTCATAGGGCAAGTATAGCATATGTTTGTGAGAAAAACAACTTTCTTGACAAACTTAACTTTCTATGATACTTTTACTTCCATAGAGAAAATTAAAGATGAGAAAAGGGACTCCAGTTTGCGCATTCCTTGTCTGAACAAACACGCTTGAAAGGAACATCATTCGTGACGATTACCATGAGTATCGCACTCCTCATCCTCCGCCTGGGAGTCGGCCTGACGCTGGCGGGGCATGGCCTGCAAAAACTCTTTGGCTGGGTTCGGCGGTGCTGGTCTCACCCGGTTGGGACAGAGCCTCGAGAAACAGGGCTTCATGACGACACATCCGGCGAACGAAATATAAAACAGAAAGCGAGTAACCTATGAACGTAGAAATCTGGTCAGATGTGGCCTGCCCCTGGTGCTATATCGGCAAGCGCCGCTTTGAATCAGCCCTGGCAAACTTTGCGCACCGCGATGAGGTGAAGGTCACCTGGCGCAGCTACCAGCTCGACCCAAGGGCCCCTCGTGACCCGGGGAAAACTGTCAACGAGGTGCTTGCGCAGAAATACGGCGTGAGCCTCTCGCAAGCCGCGGCGATGAATGAACGGGTGAGCGAGATCGCGGCCCAGGAGGGGCTGGAGTATCACCTGGAACAGGCCCGGTATGGCAATACCTTCGATGCGCACCGCCTGATCCACCTGGCGGCCACCCATGGCCTCCAGCAGGAAGCGGAGGAACAGCTCTTCAAAGCCTACTTTACCGAGGGGAGAGCGCTGGGTGATGCCGAGACGCTCGTGCAACTCGTCTCCGAGCTTGGCATCGATGCAGAGGAAGCACGCTCCGTCCTGAGCAGCGACGCCTATGCCGATGAGGTGCGAGCGGACGAGCAGCGGGCGAGAGCCTTCGGGATTGGCAGCGTGCCCTTCTTTGCCATTGACGAGAAGTATGGAGTCTCAGGAGCGCAGTCGGCTGAACTGTTCGGAGAAGTACTTGAGCGAGCCTGGGCCGAGTCGCACCCATTGATGCAGATCGGCGGTGCCAGGCAAGATGAGGCCGGGTCCTGTGACGGCGAGAGCTGCTCCATCGCATGAGAGGAGGACATGCTATAGAGTAAGGGAAGTTCAATGGGAGAGGTGGAGAAATTGCAAACGCCCAAATAGTATCTAGTAGAAGGAGAAGACCCAGATATGACCCAGACACAAGAAGACTTCGCGACTCCCGTGTCCGAAGAGACCATCCGGCGAGTCGCCGAGCGGATGCGGGAGCGCAATATCGAGGTGGTGGTCGTCGACGATGGCGACCAGGCCCGCAAGGTGGTGTTGGAGCGACTGCCGGAGGGAGCGGAGGTCCACTCCGGCAAGTCGAAGACCCTCCAGGACGCCGGGATCTTCGACGTCATTCATGACGCAAGCCGCTATGACGCCCTGCGGCCTCGCTACTTGAAGATGGATCGAAAGAAGCAGGCGCGCGGGATCCGCAAGCTCATCGCCGGCCCAGACTTCATGCTGGGGAGCGTCAACGCGGTCACGGAGGACGGCGTTGTGGTGGTGGCTTCCGCCTCGTCAAGTCAGCTCGGCCCGTACGCCAGCACGGCCGGCAAGGTGATCCTGGTGGTGGGCAGTCAAAAGATCGTGCCCGACCTGGAGACCGCGCTCAGGCGCATCCGCGACTACATCCTGCCCTGGGAGGACGCTCAGGTCCGCAAGGTCATGAACATCGGATCATTTGTAGGCAAGACCCTGCTCATCGAGCGGGAGTGGATAGACGGTCGGATGACCGTGATCCTGGTCCGACAGCCGATCGGCATCTAGGGGAACTGACTGACCACTCTTTTCAAGCATCATATGGGCAGGTGTCGGCAGGCGCGAGACCTGCCCCTACGATGGTGGTGTTAGGTGGGCTGGAAGGTGACACGCCCGCTACAAACAGCGGTATGGCTATATTTGATTGTCGGCTGTCTCTATTAGAAGACTATTTATTTGTAGCGAAATTGAGAGAGCTTGTCAAGATATCAGGATTTTGGGCAGTGGGCAAGAGACATCAATCTCTCATAAAATAAGAGTTTAAGGAGGAGGTTGTTGTCCTAATTGAAGACTTCTGTTGTCAAGCCGTGTCACTTCGTCTAAATAGCCATACACGTAGCTGTTTACATAGATTTCTACCATGTTTTCCTGTCCGGTCGAGAACACCTGGTATGGAGTGTGTTGTTCTCGCATATTTTCTGCCTTCCTGTTGGGCATCAACGGTGAGGATGTGTAGCTGATCGTTTCTATCAAGATAAGTAATTTCATCAAGATAGCCCTGAGTATAGCCTTCCTCTGCCAATTGGACGAGTAATGGATTATTCTGCCATGCTTTGCCTGCATCATTTGGTATATTGTTCCCACTTCGGTCTACATTGGGATAGTCAGCACGTGCTCGCTGACGTCCTTGGTAGATACTCTCAAGCCGGATGAACTCTGCATCCGTCTCTGGTGGGAATTGAGGCGCTGCTTGCTGCTCTTGTGGCTGCTGACCGCCTCGTAGCTTTCTCCATAGGTCTTTCATCGCTCTATCCTTCAATGATATGTGAGCCTAAGTATATTATATTATATGCCATAGCCTTACCATTTCACCAATCCTCTCAATGGACATCAAAACGGCGAAACGCCCATCTCTGAGCGTTTCTAGCCAATTGATCGATTGGTAATGATATCGTTCATCATTTTACCAATATATTCTTTATCCTGCTATTCTTATCTCCTAATCGCTATACATCACCTCCTGTCTTCTGCTACAAGCATTGCAATAGTAGCCCACAGGACAAAAATAGATGAGGCTACCGCCACAAAAAAGGCAACGATGGAGGAGACGGAAGATAAAGCGACCTCATAGTTCTTGGTGGTCTCCTGGCCGGCGAAGAGCAGCAGCATGCAAAAACTCACCAGTTCTTCCTCGCTCAACCGTTCGCCGTCCACTTCGGCATGACACAATGCAGTAATCAGGTCCTCGCGTGGGGAGCGACGTCGATCCTCAAGCAATCGAGAGAAGTAGTTGAACATCTCCTGCTGCATATGGTGCATCCGCGCCGGGTCTCGCCGGATGACGGCGGGGTCTGAGCCATCCACGCGTGCCCAGCGTTGAAAGATGTCCCAATCTTCAGGCGGCACGCCGAGCATCTCTGCGATCTTAGCGGAGTTTCGCGAGGCTTTCTGCCGACCTCGGAGGAGCCAGGTGCAGGACGGTCATCACTTCGGGACGTCAGCGGCAAGAAGATGCACCGTTTGCGCTGGCGGGTCGGACAGGGCCTCAGCCTGCTCTTCATGCTGCCGGTCGAAGCCGGTCAGCCGATCATAGTGTTGCCTCAGATGCTCTTCCCACGAGGGGACGACGAAGCATTCCACAAAGCGATGCGCCCTCTCGCCATCACAATAGAGTCCCCACTCCGTCGCCCGGTCCGCAGCCGCGACTGTCGCACCCAGCTCATTTCGTGGAGGAACGGTTGCTCGTTCTCCGATGCGATGGTGTAGGTCGTCGTCACGAGCACGGGCCCAGACTCCGGGTCGGGCTCGAACGCCAGGTGGGGCTCGGGCCAGTACACCGCCAGGCTGCGGTCAATGCCTCTGGTGTCGCGGAGGGGCCAGAGACGGATGGTCGCTACCCCTGCGACCATGACCGCCGCTGCGATGAGAAAGGTCGCCACGAGCCCCGTCGGCCACGCAATGAGGCCCCAGAGCACGGCACCACCTGCCTGGGCTCCGTAGAGGACCATCTGAAAGACCGAGAGACCGCGGGCGCGCCCCCACGCGGGGAGGAAGAGTTGCATCGTGGCATTCTTGCTGGAGAGGACGGTGATCCACGCGATCCCTGTCGGAATGAGTACGACCAGGCTCACAACGGCGTTCGGCACCAGAACAAGCGCCACAAGCGCCGCCGCGTAGACAAGGCTGGCGGCGAGCAGCATGACGTTGCTCGACAGTTTGGCGAGGATGCGCGGGAGCGTGAATGCGCCAGCGATGGCACCGACCCCGAGCGTGCCCAGCAGTAGCCCGTAGCCGTCGCGCTCGAGCGCACGGCAACCGGGCCCAGAGGGCACTGGCCGGCACGAGGAACAACGCGGAACGGACCAGGATGCGGCGCACCACCGGGGCGTAGCGCACGTAGCGCCCCCCAGCCCGCAGCGCCGAGACGAACCGCTCGGGAAACTGCGATGTCGTGCCAGCGGGGGGGGCGCCAGGCAGCGACCACGAGCCCAAAGACGAGAAACGTGGCGGTGTTGAGGGCGAAGACCGCCCCGACCCCGGCTCGTGCGATCAGCACGCCGGGGATCGCCGGGCCAACGGCCCGCGCCAGGTTGATGTTGATCGAGCCGAGGGCGGAGGCGGAGGGGAGCTCAGAGCGCGGAATGAGATCGGGGAGCAGCGCCTGGTAGGCAGGCACAGAGAAGGCCGACCCGGCGCCGAGCACAAACGTGAGTGTCAGCAGGAGGGCAGGCGGCATCTGTCCGGCGATCGTCAGGATGGTGAGCGCCAACCCCGTGATGACCAGACACCCCTGGACAACCATGAGAAGCCGACGCCGATCGAAGGTATCGGCCAGGACACCGCCGACGTACGCGAGCAACACGTCCGGCACCAGATCCGCCGTCTGGACCAGCGCGACCAGGAGCGAGGCGTGCGGCTGGTTGACCAACAGCCACTGGCCCCCACGGTCTGCATCCAAGAGCCAATGTTGCTCACCAGGACCGCCAGCCACAGCGCGCGGAAAATCCCGACGCGCAGCGGCGCCCAGATCGAGTCTGCTCTACTTGCTGTACTCATCATACCTCCACGATCCATTCTCATTCCGTATCGATAGTGATATTAAAATTTGGCGGGAAGGTTGCTGATCGGTACAACATCACACACTTCATGATTGAGCGTTCACCAACTGCGTTCGAGTTCGCCTGGGTTCCGTTCCAGTGCCTCACGATCCCACTGCGAGAGCTGTGCCCCGACCTCGTAGGTACTCTGGAGGAATTCCAGGAGGACCTGTTCAGGTGCGTCTGCGCTGCGCACATCCTCGTAGCGCAAGAGGAACAAGCCCTTGTCGGAACTGTACCAGGCCGCATTGGGACGAAGAGCGGCTGCCGAGAGGCCTGGCGGTTCAGGAACCGTATACGAGTAGAACGCAGGCGCTTTGAACGTTTCGT
>WNGH01005912.1_pt1 | contig 25157 bp, 18 predicted proteins | sample 5400631 | NCBI WGS metagenome assembly WNGH01 (sample SAMN13153373, study PRJNA577476) | soil metagenome | isolation source: 115 cm soil or saprolite under Garry oak tree replicate 1 | place: USA:California | collected 2016-06-15
AGGCCGACTTCGAAGACGGCAAAATCCACACGCTCGCGCGCGAAATGTTCAAACGCCATGGCGGTGAGGCATTCAAAATAAGTGGGGTGAGCGCGCAGTCCGCCCGAGGCCAGCAGCTCTTCGATCAGCCGGTGCAGGCGCGTGAACCGAGCGGCGAAGGCCTCGTCGGAGATGGGCTCGCCTGCGATGCGGATGCGCTCGTTGATGCGCTCGAGATGCGGCGAGGTGTACAGCCCGGCGCGAAGGCCCGCCGCGCGGAAGATGCTTTCCAGCATCGCCGCGGTCGAACCTTTGCCATTCGTGCCGGCGATATGCACGCTCGGATAGGCCTGCTGCGGGTGGCCCAGCCGTTGGGCGAGAGTGCGGATATTTTCGAGGTCGAATTTCGCCGCCGCAGCCTGCGTCGGCGCGGCGAGTTCCCGGCCGAGCGACAACAGATACCGGACTGCTTCGGAGTAGTTCATCTCAGCCCAGGAACATATCGAATGCGGAGCAGATGTAGCCCTTCAATTCTTTCCGAGGCACCACCGCGTCGAGGAACCCGTGCTGGAGAAGGAATTCAGCGCGCTGGAAACCTTCCGGGAGCTTCTGGCGGATGGTTTGCTCGATGACGCGCGGCCCGGCGAAGCCGATGAGCGCGCCCGGCTCGGCGATGTTCAGGTCGCCCAGCATGGCATAGCTCGCCGTTACGCCTCCCGTGGTGGGATCGGTGAGGACGGAAATATACGGCAGCTTCGCTTCATCCAGGCGCGCCAGCGCCGCAGCAACTTTTGCGAGCTGCATCAGGCTGATGGTGCCTTCCATCATGCGCGCGCCGCCCGAGCAGGAGACAATCACCAGCGGCTGGCGCGAAGCAAGCGCCAGCTCGATCGCGCGCGTCACCTTTTCGCCGACCACCGCGCCCATCGAGCCGCCGATGAATCCGAACTCCATCGAGCAGCACACTACTCCCCGGCCGTTCATCTTTCCTTCGACGCAGAAGATGGCGTCGTTCATGCCGAGCTTTTTCTTGGCTTCCTTGATGCGCTCCTTGTAAGGACGCGTGTCCGTGAAATCGAGCGGGTCGGTGGAGATCATGGAAGCATCGTGCTCGGTCCACTGGCCGTCGAGCAGCAGCTCCAGGCGCTTCGTGGAGTTCAACTTGAAATGGAACTGGCATTTCGGGCAGACGTTCCAGTTGGCTTCCAGGTCCTTCTTCCAGACAATGGCCCGGCAAGCCTCGCACTTGATCCACAGCCCTTCGGTCTTGACGCGGCGCTCGTCCGGCGGCGTCAGCTGCTCAACCGGTTTTTTTTCTCGTTTAAACCAGGCCATAAGAGAAGTTCACAGTCGTCAGTTCACAGTTGACAGTAAGAGCGCGCCGGGTACGGTTTGTCATCCCGAACGGAGGGTCGAGTCTTATCGGCCCGCAGTGAGGGATCGCAGCGCTGACTGCAACCTCGGTTCATCCTTCCGCCGCGATCCCTCACCCGCAAAGAACGCGGGTTCGGGATGACACCGAATCCGCACTGCAGATCAGTAATCAATGCCCCGCTGGGCCAGTATACCCTTGGTATAGGGGTGTTTCACCTCGCGCATCTCGGTCACGAGGTCGGCCAGCTCCACCAGCTTGGGATGAGCGCTGCGTCCCGTGCAGATGACGTGCACGCGCTCGGGGCGGCCGCGCAGCGCCTTGACGACTTTCTCGGCGTCGAGCATTCCGTAGCTGATGACGTAGTTGATTTCGTCCAGGACCACCAGGTCGTACTTCCCGCTGTAAATGGCCTCCCGGCCCGCCTCCCAGCACTGCTCGCAGAGGCGAATGTCTTCGGGATTGGTTTCCGCGCCGCCCACTTTGACGAACCCGCGGCCCATCGGCCGAATCTCGAATTTGTCGTCGCCCAGCATCTTGGCGGCGTCCAGCTCGCCATAGTGCCAGGAGCCTTTGATGAACTGCACCATCAGCACCCGCAGTCCCTGGCCCACGGCGCGAAAGGCCGTCCCCAGAGCGCAGGTGGTCTTTCCCTTGCCCGGCCCGGTATAAACGATGAGCAGTCCCTTCTCTTCCGGCATTGGTGTCACGCGCCCTGCGAGGAATCCAGCCGCGCAGGGAAACGTGAAGTTTGAGGGCAGCCTGAGGAAACGTCAAGCGAGACGGCCCCTTTCGGAGGGGGGTCAGTCTTCGAGAGAAGCCCGTTATACGTCCGGGTGACGCCGGTCCGTTGCTCTGATTTCCCAGAACCCCGTTTACGGACCACGACAGGCACACGTCCGAGATACCGACTACACGACCAAGTGGCGTTGGCGGCCAGCCCGGCCGTCTTACTCACTTTTTTCACTCAGAACGAAGCAAATAGCCTATTCGCTCTCGTGCACACGCACGGTCGCCGAGGCCGTGACTGTATTGATGCCAGTGAGCGCTGCCGAGCCACCATTCAGAACCACGATATCGGTTACTGCCGGCGGAACACCTGCCTGCCCGGCGTTTATGGTCACGTGAAAAACGCACTGCCCGGTTGTGGTAGAAATTCCGGTATTCGTAGCCGCGGTCATCACTGGCACCAGAGCTACCCCTGCTTGACCGACCAGAACTTGCACGTTGGAAGGAGCAGTAGGGCTGGCACCACCACAACTTGGGGTGGCGTCAGTAACGGCAACGTGCGCGCGGGTAATGGTGTGTGGCGTGGTATCGATGAACGGAAAGGCGGCGCCCGGTGCTAAGCCCGCGAGCAGCGAACTTGCCGCGATCAGTTGAACGTCGTCACCCTTGGCTGCAGCGTGGTGTGTCGGCTGAGTAAGGACGAGCGCCAAGATGAGCAAAACCCCGACGCCTACGAGATATTTCCTATGGCTCTCCATTGGACACCTCCTATGGGTTGTTTTTTGAGCAAAAAAAGGCCTGCGCACTGACTGGATCGTGCACATCATAGCACGATCCTGTTATGACCATTCTCTTCCGGCATTGCGATTTAGGCGCCTCTGCGAAGAATAGATAGCCCAGGGGAAACGAGAAGTTTGAGGGCAGCCTGAGGAAACGTCAAGCGAGGCACACCTTCGACGGGGTCAGTCTGCGAGAAGCCTGTTACACGTCCGAGCGACGCGGGTCCGTTGGTCTGATTTCCCAGAAGCCCGTTTGTGGACCGGAAAGGTAGTGCCTGATGAACGCGCGATTCTTTCGGCCATAATTGCGACCGTGCAAGGCGGTCGGAGAGAGTGCCCCGCGCACCAAGCACTTCCAAGGAGAAAATCCGCGTAATTTATTGAGGGTCGACCTGCTGCAGCGCGGTGTCGAGCTTCTCTGGGCTGATACGCATTCTGGGCAGCTGCTCTTGCACCTTTTTCCACTCCTTTGCGCTAATTTCCTTCTTGAGCTTGGCCAGACTACGCAGAGCCTCGTTATCCCCTGTTGCAGCGAGTCTCGCGTAAAGCAGACATGCAGTTAACCGATCCGTTTTTCCCCCTTCGCCGGTTGCCTCCATGAGGGCCAGTGTTTTTATTGCCGAAATATTGCCCCGTGTGGCTGCACGTTCATACCACTTCCTAGCTTGCTTCGCGTCCCGAGTAACGCCGAGTCCACGCTGGTACATATAGCCCATGCAGTATTCTGCGGGAGCGTTGTCCTGTTTCGCAGCTTCACTGCACCAATATCGCCCCTGAGCAAGGTCTTGTGGGACTCCTCGTCCGTTAATTAGTTTGATGGCGATGGCGGCCTGGGCATCTTGATCTCCTCTTGTGGCAGCCTTCAACCACCAACGTGCCGCTTCTGCTTGATTTTCTGGCAGGTATTCTCCCTTTTCGTACATTTCGGCAATTTTCTTGAATCCATCGGTGATGGCCAGGGGTCGCAGCTCTGACTCGGCTCTTTGTACGGCCTCCACGGCCCTCTGGCTGCCAGCTTCTTTTGCCAATGTGAACCAGGCGTAAGAAAAACTATCGTTAAGGGCAACCCCGTCGCCGTTGTAATAGGCTGCTCCTAGGTTGTACATCGCATTCGCGTTGCCCTGACGAGCAGATTTGTGGTACCAGATCACGGCCTGTGGCTTGTTCTGCTCCACGCCTTGACCCGTGAGATACATCACGCCCAAGCTGTTCTGAGCCTCGGCATTGCCTTGCTCTGCTGCTTTTCTATACCACTCGGCCGCTATTTGGTCATCCTGAGGAACTCCATCCCCATTCCCATAAGCTCGTGCTAACTTCAACTGGGCGATAGGACTGCCAAGCTCAGCCTGAGCCCGCAACTGCGAAACGTCGTCGGCACTCAATTGGGCTTGGCTCTCGGATGCGCGAACATTCGCTCTCGACCCCGTGGAACTCGCCGGGGCCTGCATTTGAAAGAGAGTAAGGCCCAAACTGATAAGAAAACCCAGCATTACGCGCGAGGATACCTAACTTGTTCCCGTCAAGCAAGAAGGAGGCGAGCCGCGTGGGGTCTCGATCGCTGTCCGTTGGCGTGCTTGCTTGGGATAGCGGTCTAGCTCTGGCACTAGGGACCAGACCTGAGACCTTTGCCGGCAAAGTCGCGACAACGAGCATTCGTAGAAATGCCTTCCGTGAAACGCGCCATAAGTCCGCTTCTGGCCAAGTCTGAATTTGCACTTCATTCGGCTGAATGGTCGGCTCATTGGAAGTGACCGCTGCCTGCCTTCACTTCCTAATCAGGAAGTGGCACCTGGTCACGGAAGTAGGAGGATGTTGACAATCTCTCTTCCGACTGCGTAGTCTCGACGGCGATTCATATTTAGCGTCAGCGAAACTTGCTGAAGGAAGCGTCGGAGGAGAGGTTTGCTGCACAATCGCCGGGAATTTCTGAAGCGCAGCGCCCTGGGGCTCGCGGCGCTTTCCCTGCCATCGCTCGGAACGCTCGCCCAGCGGAACTCCGCCCCGCGAAAAAAGGTGCTCATTCTTGGCGCGGGACTCGCCGGACTGGTTGCCGCCCACGAACTCAACTCTCTCGGCTACGACGTCACCATCCTGGAGGCCAGCCAGCGGCCCGGCGGGCGCGTCTACACGCTGCGCGCGCCGTTTGCCGAAGGGCAATATGCCGAAGCCGGCGCCGGGCGCATTCCCCAATGGCACGATCTCACTCTGCTTTACGTGAAATTGTTCGGCCTGGAACTCGAGCCTTTTCGTCCGGCCGAGGGCGCCTCGATTCTTCACTTGCGCGGCCGGCGCATCAAGCTGAAACCGCGCGAGGACCTCGAACTCTCAAGTCTGCCTTTTGCTTTCTCACCAGCTGAAAGAAAATTGAGTCTCGATGGTCTGGAAGCAAAATACATCGATCCGATTCTGAAAACGATGGGCGACCCAGCCGCGCCCAACTGGCTAACCGACGAATTGAAGCCCCTCGACCAGATGACCTGGGTCGAATACCTCCGCCGCAAAGGCGCCTCGCGCGGCGCGGTGGAACTTCTCGCAGCGCTCACGGGATGGGAGTGGGACTCCGCGCTCGACTACTTCCGCGACGACCTCGGGCATCGCGGCACAAAGAAATGGTTCAAGATCCGCGGTGGCATGGACCTGCTGCCGAAAGCCTTCGCGGAACGTCTGGAAAACAAAATCCGGTATGGCAGCGAGGTCGTGCGCATCGAGCAGGATGAAAAGGGCGCGCGCGCCATTTGCAAGGAAGCGGGCGGCACGCAGACGCATTCCGCGGACCAGATCATTTGCACGATACCCTTCTCGGTCTTGCGCGACGTCGAAATCGCGCCCAAACTTTCTCCCGCCAAACAGGAAATCTTAGAGAAGATTTATTACGATCCGGTCGTGCGCGTGTACCTCCAGACGCGCAAACGATTCTGGCAGGCCGAAGACCTGAACGGTTTCGCCGACACCGACGACCCGGCGGAAATCTGGCAGCCGACATTTTCGCAGCCCGGGGAGCGTGGCATCGTTCACACTTACCTGGAGGACGGCCTGACCGCAAAGGTCGCGGTGATGCCCGAGGCGGAGCGCATCCGCCATTCCACCCAAATCCTCGAGAAAGTCTTTCCGGGGATGAAGGAAAACACCGAGCGGGTCCATTCGTTCTGCTGGGCTGACCAGCCCTTTGCCCGCGGCGCGTATGTGTCCTTTGCACCGGGACAAATCACACGCTGGAGCACCGCGATTCGGGAGCCGGAGGCGCGCATGCACTTCGCCGGCGAACATACCTCTTCGTTTCCCGGGTGGATGCAGGGCGCGCTGGAATCCGGCCTGCGCGCGGCGCGTGAAATCCATCGACGCGCGTGATCGCCTCGGGCAGAAACCTCTCATTCTCCTCGCGGGACTTGACAGCTCTGTTAACCTACGCATAGGCTCGGCGGGCAATGGAGCTGGACGCTTCCCTCTACTGGCTGGCGTTGTCTCTGACGCCGGGGATTGCCGCGCGCCTTTCCGGGAGATTGCTGCACCAATTCGGATCCCCGGAAGGCGTCTTCCGCGCTTCCCTGACCGAACTGGAGGCCTGCCACCTTCCCGCGCCGGCCGCTCAGGCGATTGCCAAGCAGACCGCGCTGCGGCTCGCCGAAAAAGAACTGGCGGCGCTGCGGCGCAACGGCAGCAGTTTGCTCACCTGGGAGGAGCCGCAATATCCCAGAAGGCTCCTTGAGATTTATGATCCTCCGCCGCTGCTCTATTTCCGCGGCGACTTGGCGCTGCTGAGCCGCCACTGCATCTCCATGGTCGGGACGCGACGTCCGACCCTGTACGGGAATCAAATAGCCGAGCGGCTGGCGCGCGACCTGGCGTCGCGCGGCGTGGTCATCGTCAGCGGGATGGCGCGGGGGATTGACTCGTCGTCGCACAAAGGCGCGCTGGCGGCGCCCAACGGGAAAACCATCGGCGTGCTGGGCACCGGCATCGACGTCGTCTATCCGAAAGAGAACCGCAAACTGTTCGCGCAGGTCGAGAAGGAAGGAGCGCTCATCACGGAATTGCCGCTGGGCTCGCATCCCGCGCCGGAGAATTTTCCCATCCGCAACCGCATTGTGGCGGGGATATCGCTCGGCGTGGTGATCGTGGAAGGGGCGCAGTATTCCGGGTCGCTGATCACCGCGCGGCTGGCGATGGAGTCCGGGCGCGAGGTCTTCGCCGTGCCGGGAAACGTCACGCAACCCGTAAGCTTCGCGCCGAATCAATTAATCAAGCAGGGGGCGAAGCTGGTGACGAGCTGGGAGGACGTGGTCGAGGAGCTGCCCACCGAGATTCGCGCCGAACTGTTTCCCGTGGAATCGCCGGGAGCCGAAGAGCGCGCCGCGCTGTTCCAATCCTCGCTGGTCGGAGCGGAAAGCACGCTCTACGCCATGCTCAACACCGACGAGCCGCGTCACGTGGACGAACTGGTCGAACGCTCCGGCTTGAACTCTTCGGAAGTTCTGGCTACGCTGTTTATGCTGGAAATGAAAGGGATCATCCGGCAGATGCCGGGAAAGCAATTCGTCAGGGTACTCGTCTGAGGTAGCGAAAAGGACACACAGCCCTCCGCCAGCCCTTCCCGCGCAGAAGTCCGGGTTAAAACTGAAAGGTCTATGGCACGCTCGCTCGTTATCGTCGAATCGCCCGCCAAGGCGAAGACCATCAACAAATATTTGGGACGCGACTACTCCGTCAAATCGTCCTACGGCCACGTGATGGACCTGCCGAAAAAGACGCTGGGCATTCGCCTGCCGGGGGAACCGGTCGGCGGGAACGGCAAGAGCAAGGCAAAAACTCGCAAGAGGGCCAAACGGGTCTCGGTGAACGACGAGAAAATCTTCGAACCCAAACTCGAAATCATCCCCGGAAAGAAAAAGATTATCCAGGACCTGCGCGCGGCGGCGAGTTCCGCTCCGGCGGTGTACCTGGCCGGCGACCCGGATCGCGAGGGCGAGGCCATCTGCTCCCATCTGGCGCAAGTGCTTTCGAAGCCCAGCCGGTTCGCCGTCCCGGAAGACGAGGAGGAGAAGGCCAAGGCCGCCGAAGCGGAAGATCCGAACAAGAAAGAGCCTCCGAAGAAGGCCAGACCCACGGTGGTCCGCGCGGTGGACCCGAAGAAAATCTTCCGCGTGTCGTTTAACGAAATCACTCCGAAAGCCATTCGCGCCGCTTTCGAAAAGCCCGGCCAAATCAACGTCAACCTTGTGGACGCGCAGCAGGCGCGGCGGGTGCTGGACCGACTGGTGGGCTACAAAATTTCTCCGCTGCTGTGGGACAAGGTGCGCCGGGGGCTTTCCGCCGGGCGCGTGCAGACGGTCGCGTTGCGTCTGATCGTCGAGCGCGAGCAGGAAATCCGCGCGTTTGTGCCCCAGGAATACTGGACCATCCACGCGCTGCTGGACGCCGGCGCGCCGCCGTTCTTCGAAGCCAAGCTCGTAAAGTGCAAGGGCGAAGATATTGAGATCCACAGCAAGGAAGAAGCCGACAACGTAGTCGCCGTAGTCGAGCGCGGCGCATGGCAGGTGGCTTCGGTGGCGCAAAAGGAAAAGCGCCGCCATGCGCCGCCGCCTTTCACCACCTCCAAGCTGCAGCAGGCGGCCTACAACCGCCTGCATTACACCGCCAAGCGCACCATGATGCTCGCGCAGCGCCTGTACGAAGGCGTGGAGCTGGGCGAGGAAGGCTCCGTCGGCCTGATCACCTACATGCGCACCGACTCGGTGCGCGTTTCGAGCGATGCCCTGGACCAGGTGCGCGGCCTGATTGGCGAGCGCTTCGGCGCGAACTACCTTCCCGAGAAGCCCAATTTCTTCAAATCGAAAAAGGACGCGCAGGAAGCGCACGAGGCCATCCGCCCGAGCGATGTCGCGCGCTCCCCGGAAGACGTCCGCAAGTATCTCGAACCGGACATGTTCAAGCTCTACCAGCTCATCTGGCAGCGGTTTGTTGCTTCGCAAATGCTCCCGGCGGTCTTCGACCAGACCACGATTGATGTCGCCGCCGGCGACTACACTTTCCGCGCCACCGGCTCGGTGCTCAAGTTCAACGGCTACCTCGCCGTGTATAACGTCCAGACGGAGGTGGTTGACTCGGCGGGCCGCGAGGACGAGGAAAAAGAGAAAGACGAGGATGCCGAGGCCGAAGGCCGCGCCCTCCCGCGGGTCGCCGAGGGCCAGGCGCTGCGGCTCGAGCGCATGCGCCCGGAGCAGCACTTCACCGAGCCTCCGCCGCGCTACACCGAAGCCACGCTGGTGAAAGAGCTCGAGGAAAAGGGCATCGGCCGGCCGTCCACCTACGCGACGATTATTTCCACCATCGTCGAACGCGAGTACGTCAGCAAAGACCAGGGCCGCTTCACCCCCACGATGCTCGGCGAAAAAGTCAGCGATCTGCTGGTAAAAAGTTTTGAAGACATTTTCGATGTGGGTTTCACCGCGCGCCTCGAAGAAGAACTCGACGAAATCGAAGAGGGCAAGCTGCCCTGGCGGCGCTCGGTCAAGGATTTCTGGGACCGCTTCGAGGAAGACCTCGACAAGGCCCAGGGCGAGATGCAGTCGTACAAGGCCGGCATCCCCACGGGACAGAAATGCGAAAAATGCGGCCAGGGCGAGTTGCTCGAACGCATCAGCCGCCACGGCTTCTTTCTGGGCTGCTCCCGTTATCCGGAATGCGATTACATCAAGGACCTTTCTCCCGAGCTCGGCGGGGAGGAAGTGGAGAGCGAAAGCGCCATCGAGTATTGCGACAACTGCGGAAAAGAAATGACCATCAAGCGCGGCCGCTTCGGGCCGTTCCTGGCGTGCACCGGTTACCCGGAATGCAAGACCACGCGCCGGCTGGTCCACGGAACGCGCAAGGCCCGCCAGCCCGACGAGCCGCTCGATGAGAAGTGCCCGGACTGTGGCTCGCAGCTTGTCAAAAAGCACGGGCGCTACGGAGAATTCATCGGCTGCTCCGGCTATCCCAAGTGCAGATACATTCGCTCGAAGACGCTGGGCATCGCCTGCCCCAAGTGCGCCGCCGGGGAACTGGTCGAGCGCATGACCAAGAAGGGCCGCCGCCGCATCTTCTATGGCTGCAACCGTTATCCCGAGTGCGACTTCACCACTCCCCACAAGCCTATCGCCGAACCTTGCCCCAAATGCGGCGCGCCATTCATCGTCGAAAAGCGCGGCCAGAAACGCGCCCAGAAACTCGGGATGCAGGGCCCCGTGCGCGCCTGCCTCAAGGAAGGCTGCGGCTGGGAGGCAGAACTTCCTGAATCCGCACCCGCGCTGCCCATCGAAGATACGGTGTCAGCGAAGCTTTAGCGGGAGAGGCGTCCACTTGTCCTGAGCTTCGAAGCACGCCGCTCCTTAGTTTCATCCAAGCAACCAAGCCGTCCCCAGGCTTATAATCGTCCGCAGCGGCTAACCATTCATCATGAAGTCCACGATTGCAAAATATCTCGCCTATCTTCGCTCGGTGCGCGATGCCTCGCCGTACACGATTGTCAATTACGAAAGCGACCTGCAGCAATTCGCCGCGTTCCTCACGCCGCCGGGAGTAAAACAATCCCTTGCGGTCGAGTCCGTGGACCATCGCGTCATCCGCGAATTCATCGGCCACTTGCACGATCTGGGCCTGCAGAAATCATCGGTGGCTAGGAAGCTGGCGGCCATCCGCTCGTTTTTCCGTTATTGCGTGCGCACCGGGTTGATGAAAGACAATCCGGCGCGCCTCGTGGCGACACCCAAGCTCCCCAAGCGTCTGCCCTCGGTCCTTTCCGCCGAGGAGATCAACACGTTTCTCGATCACTTCCCGGCCATCGCAGCGGCAGCGCGCCCTCCTGCGAAAAAGGGACGCAAAGGTTCGCCGCAATCCAACGAAAAATCGCCCCCTGCCTCGAGCCCCGCAGGACGCTCCGGCGAAGACGCCCGCCTGCTGCCTCGCCGCGACCGCGCTCTGCTCGAGTTCCTCTACGGTTCCGGGCTTCGCGCCGGCGAACTCACCGGGCTTAACCTGGCCGACCTGGATCGCCACGAACAAATGCTGCGCGTCCGCGGAAAAGGCAGGCGCGAGCGCGTCGTCCCGTTCGGCTCGAAGGCGCAGGCGGCCCTGGAAGCGTACTGGCCCGTGCGCGCCGAGTTGATACGCTTGGCCGCCAAGCGCCAGCGCACGCGCCCCGCCGCTCTTCCGCCCGAACCCGAAGCTGTTTTCCTCAGTCATAACGGACGCCGCCTCGGCCCGCGTTCCGTGGGACGCATCGTCAAGAAATACTCCCGCCTGGCCAACGTCAATTGGGACTTGCATCCGCATTCCTTCCGCCACGCTTTTGCCACGCATCTCCTGGCCGACGGCGCCGACCTGCGCGCCATCCAGGAGCTCCTTGGCCACCGCTCGCTTTCCACCACGCAGAAGTACACCCACGCCACCATCCGCCAGTTGATGGAAGTCTACGACAAGGCCCACCCCCGCGCCTGACCCGCGCATCAACCAAGTGTCATTCGGAAAGAACACGACTTGATAAAGGTTCGTCAGCTCATAAGGGCACGATTTCTTCTGACCCTGCGGCCAAAGGTTGGTCGTGTGCGAACTAGAACGCGTACCGCAGCGAGAACTGAATCAACCGCGGCGTTCCCACTATGCTGGTGATCTTGCCGAAGGGACTGTTCGTCGCGCCAATCGTTTCGACATCTGTGACCGTTGGATTGCCAAAGTTGGCGTGGTTCCAAATGTTGAAGAAGTCCGTGGTGAAGCGCAGACTCTGGTGCTCGCTGATCTTTTGATCAACGAAAAGTCCCAGTTCTGCTGTGATGGGCCGCGGAAGATGTTGCGCCCAAGATTGCCAAAGTCGGTCGTGCAGAAGTTGCTGTCCGTCAAGCACTGCGTTGGATAGAGCTGCGGTGCCAGTGTGAAAGCGCTGGGATTCAAATAGCCGTCAAGGCGCTTGTGGATGTCGCCGCTCGTCAGGCCGCTCGCAATCGTGGCGCCGGGAGCAAGCTGACCGCCCAGAGTAAGCGGCGTAAATCCAAGCACCAAAAAGGCGCTGCCCGCCCCGGAATCGGTCACGGAGAAAGGAGTCCCGGACTGTAAAATGGTGATGCCGCTCAGGGCCCAGCCTTGCAGCAGCATCCCCTTTGCTCCCCCTTCATTCTTGAAGAAGGGCAGGTCGTAACGGTAGCTGACCACGAAGCGGTGCGTGCGGTCGAAGTCCGAAAGTCCGCGCGACGCTTTAAGTGTGGATTCGTCATTGAACGCCGTATTGAATGCGGTATTCCCCGATGACGTAGCGTCTGTGGAGCGCGAAAATGTGTACGCCGCCTGGAAGTAGCCGGCAGACCACCGCCGCGACAACGTGGTCTGCAGCGAATGATAGTGCGAATAGGCGTCGTCGGCAAAGAGCTGGAATCCGGCGTAGCCGTTGATTCCCAGCGCTCTTGACCGCCCTGAAGCATTCGAAAACGTATTCGTTGTGATCACGCAGGACGTGCAGCCCGGGCCCGTCCCGGTCAGCGTCAGCGGATTGGAAGGGCTCACGCGCTGAGCTTGCAGGTTGTCGCGCGTCTCCCGCAGATGCACGGCGTGCGTGCCGACATATCCGGCCTCCAGCACCCACTGCTTGCCCAGCGAGCGCTGCACGGTCAAGTTCCACTGCTGGGTACTGGGCACGACAAAGTGCCGGGGCACCTGAAGCCCGAAAATATTGAATGCCCCGATGCCAGCGCAGCCCGGCGCGTTCACGTAGTTGGGCGCCTGGGTGGTGTCGCCACCAGGGAAGTCCTGGAACACCGACAAGCAGCCAACGAAAGTCGTGTCAATCGTGCCCGCCTGCGGCAGTCCGTTCGGATTCGGACTCGGGCACACCGACCCCGGAAGCGGTGTTTTGGAGAAAAAACTGCCTAAGCAGCCTGGAGAGCCTCCGCCAAACGCCACCGGCAGAAAGGGGGTTTGGAACGAGAGCTGGTCGGCGTTGCCCACATCTTCACGCACATAGTAAATTCCGTAACCGGAGCGAATCGTGGTCGTGTGGTGTCCGAACAAGTCATAGGCCAAGCCTATGCGCGGCCCTAGTCTCGTGGAATAGTTGTTGTCCAGAGTGGTGTTGTTCGCGTTGCCCGTCAGGCCCGCCACGTTCAGGCTCTTAACACAGTTGGGGTAGAGGAACGGAAACTTGCCTTGGTTGGAAAGGCTTGGATCGAGATTGCCGATGTGGCACAAGTTATCGTAGAAGGCCCCGAAAACTTCTGTCCGCAGGCCCAGGTTCAGCGTGAGATCGCTTCGAATCTTCCAGTCATCCTGCGCAAAAAAAGCGGAGTTGTTGGTGCGGTAGCGGCGAACCCAGAAGAAAATTCTGAAAATCGCTGTTCCCATCAGGAGTGTTCGTGAAGAAGATCTCCCCGTTGAAGACTTGCGGAAAAAGCTTGTCCAGGTTCACGCGCGTATATTCACCGCCAAAGCGGAATACGTGCTTGCCTCTAACCCAGCTCAGCGTGTCCACAAAGTTGTAGTTGTTCTGCGTTTGAAACTGGTCCGCGAAAGGAGCCGGGCCGATCTCAAATCCGGAACTGGCGAAGACAAACTTGTAGATGGACGTGGTGACTTTATTCGTCGGCCGGTCGATCCCCAGGTCTTGGGCCGTCACCGGAGGGACATTGATCAGGTCGTCGTTGATATGCACGAAGCCAAAACGAAATTCATTCACCACCGTCGGCGAAAAAAGATGCGTTTCCGTTGCGTTGAAGAACCGCGCGTGCACCGGAGTGTCGAAAGGGAAGTTCAGCGACGCGGAGCTGACGCTGCTGGCTAGTGTGCTGCCCAGCGACTCCTGCAGGTCGCCCCCGCCGAAAGGCAAGAAGCTTTCCGAATCGGAAAAGAAAAATCGCGCGGAGGCTTTGTCTTGGCCGCCTCGAAATTCCCGGTCCCAATTTGTGGTGAACTGATCGTCGTTATATCTCCCCGGACGGCTGAAGACAAACACAGGGCCGCTCGGAATCAGAAACCCATTCGAGGTGCCGCCGAACTGAGTACTCTTGAACTGCAGCAGCTTGCTGACTACCGGGTCTATAGCCGTCGTCGGATTTCCGAAGAATGCCTGCGAAATGGAGGCATCTGAGCGGTCGGCCGGAAGCGCCGGGATGTTCGTGCTGATAAATGTTCCCGGGGAGAGCCCGCTGCGCTGCCGCGTCCCCTGGTAATTCACAAACAAAAACCCGAACTTCTCTGTTCCCACGGGTCCGCCAACACTTCCCCCGAAGATGTTTTGTTTGATGGCTGGTCGTGGCTGGCCCTGACGGTTCAGGAAGAATTCGTTCGCATTGAGGACGTCATTGCGAAAAAACTCGTAGACGTCGCCGTGAAAATCTTTCGTGCCCGACTTCAAGATGGCGTTGACGTTACCCCCGCCGTTTCTTCCCTGGCTGGCATCGTAGAGTGAGGTCTGGACCTTGAACTCCTGAATCACGTCAGGATTGGGGAGCGGAACATACGTGGCTTGGGCCACGTTGTAGTCGGTTGCGCTGATTCCTTCGATCAGGAAGTTGTTGTTGTCTTCGCGTTGCCCATTCACAAACAATTTCACGCTGCCCCGGCCTAGTTGTGCGGCCGCGTTCAGCTCGCTCTGCGCCCCGGTCGAAAGCGTCAGCAGCTGCTGATAGTTCTGCGTGGCCAGCGGCAGCTCCCGGACGGTCTCCGTGCCGAGCGACTGGCCGGTCGTGGCGTTGGTCGTCTCAACCGTTGTTACCCGCGCTGAAATCTCCACTTTTTCGGAAACGGAGCCTGGCTTCAGCGTGATCGTCACCTTCGTCGTTTCTGTGACGCGGATTTCGATGCCCACAGCCTTGGCTTCGGAGAAGCCTGATTTGTTCACCACCACGGAATAGGTGCCGGGCGGCAGCAGCGTCGCCACAAATGATCCGTCTGACCCGGTCGGCAGCTTGCGTACCAGCGCTCCCGTGCGCGTATCGATGATCTGAACTTCCGCACCCGCGACCGAACCGCCGCTCGTATCCGCGACGACTCCATTGATGGCGCCGGTCGCCCCGCCTTGCCCATATGTGCGCCCGCCGGTCAGAAATCCGATGAGCAACAGTGCCGCGAACAAGAATCCCTGGATGCCTCTCATAAGTTTCTCCTCAGAGGGAAGACTACACCGCTCCGCCTTCGTGAGCAGACTATTTAACGAGAATTTCCGTCTTGAACTTTGCCCTCGCCCGAAATCTAGCCCTCCTGCCACGTCGTGTCAACCGCAAGTCGCCCCGGCCTCTTTGGGGTGGTAGTGCGGCTAGTTTTGGCCGTTCTGCGGAGCCGCTGGGGGGTTTTGCCCGCCCCAGTCTGCCTCGCCGCTTCGGAAACGCAAACCCACCTCCGCAAAGCGCAAGCCCGCACGCCCCGCACGCAAATCCCTGTAGCTCAGGTCTTTAGGCCTGGACCTTTTTCGAGACTTTTTAACGAAACCAGCCCTTGACAACCGGCGGTAACTTTGATATAATTACCTTAGTCTTAATCGCCAGGCGCCCCCTAGGTTAAGTTCTCCCTAACTCGCCCTGCTTGCTGAGAAAGGCCGCCAGAGAGACTGCCGATCAAAGATTCCGACCTGTCGGAAAGGATTAGAACCTCAAACGAGGCCAAAATGCCGCCTAAAGCCTTTCGTTTCACACACTTTCCCGAAAACACGTCTGCAAACCCTTTAGAATCACACACTTTCAAAACAAAGGACTTAAAACCCTTTCGTTTCACACACTTGCAAAAAAGTGGGGGGGTCCCGTTACTCTGACAGCAGCGAAGGGCACATGCCATGCGAACGCGACTCTTCTCTCCAAGCCCCAACCCGTCGAAACAGGTCACCTTCCGTCGGCCGCGAATCACGAGTCACGGCTCTTCCCCCGATTGCCTGCAGAAACCGTTGCGCGTACAATGGCCTTTCCGCAGTGGACGGCGCACCCTTCACGAACCGCATGGCCCGTCGCACACGGCACCAGCACAAAATCAGGGACGCCCATAGGAAAGTCGGCACGGCAAATGGCAGCGACTTCGTGGTATTTCGCGTACGCAAGCAACATGAGCCGCGCGCAAATGCAATCCCGCGCGGGAAGCATCCTCGAGGCGCAGACGGCGCGGCTCGAAAACTACGAGATTGTCTTCAACAAGAAGTCTCACGGCGGTTCGGCCAAGGCCAACGTCCGTCCCGCGGCCGGCAAGGTTGTCTACGGCGTGCTGTACAAAATCCCCGAGTCCGCCTACCGTACTATGGACAAACACGAGGGCGCGCCGCAACATTACAGGAGGATTGAAGTGACGGTGACCGACGGGGCCGGCAAGAAAATGGGCGCCCAGGCGTATATCGCGACAAAAGTCGAAAAAGGTTTGAAGCCCTCCCCGCACTATTTGCAGACCATACTGGAGGGCGCCGGCGAGCATCAGTTGCCCGCCGAGTACGTGGTGGCGATCAAGGAAGCGGCGGGAGCCGCCTGAGGATCGCAAAAACGATTTCGAGTGAATTGACGAGGAGGAAGTATGGCGACAATCACGGCAACCGGGACGCTCACCAAGGGCGGCAGCTTTCTGCTTGAGACGCAGCGGCCGGAAGATGTTTTCAGTCCGGCGGAGCTCACCGACGACCAAAAACTCATCGGGCAGACCGCGGAAGAATTCGTGAACAAGGAAGTGCTGCCGCTGGTGAAAGAGCTCGAAGAAAAAAAGCCGGGCTTGCTGGTGTCGCTGGTGAAGAAGGCGGGCGAGTTGGGCCTGCTTTGCCCCGAGGTGCCGGAAGCCTATGGCGGGACGGGCCTCGACAAGATTTCCGTCACGCGTCTGCTCGAAAAAACCTCCGTTTATGGATCTTTCTCCGGAGCCCTCGGCGCGCATTCCGGAATCGGCACCATCCCCATCCTGTATTTCGGCACCGAAGAACAAAAGAAAAAGTATCTGCCGAAATTAGTCACGGGCGAATGGATTGGCGCCTATGCGCTCTCCGAGCCTCAGGCCGGCTCGGACGCTCTCAATTCGCTGACCCGCGCCGACCTCTCTCCCGACGGGAAGCACTGGATCCTCAACGGGCAGAAAATGTGGATCACCAACGGCGGGTTCGCCGATGTCTATACGGTGTTCGCCAAGGTGAACGGAGAAAAATTCAGCGCCTTCATCGTGGAGCGCGGGACACCGGGATTCTCCGTTGGCGCGGAAGAGCACAAGATGGGGATTCACGGCAGCTCGACGACGCCGCTCTTTTTTGAGAACTGCAAAATCCCTAAGGAAAACCTGCTGCACGAAATCGGACGCGGCCACGTGGTAGCCTTCAACACGCTCAACTCGGGCCGTTTGACCCTCGGCGTGGCCTGCACCGGCGGCGCGAAAAACGTCCTGGGACTTTCCGCGAAGTACGCCACCGAGCGCAAAGCCTTCGGAAAATCCATCGGTGAATTCGGCCTGATCCGGGAAAAGCTGGCGGAGATGGCCATCCGCACGCTCGCGGCGGAGTCCATGGCTTACCGCGCCGCAGGCATCATCGAAGCGGCTATCGCCGCAGGCTCGAGCGCCGCCGACAAGACTTTGCACATGATGAAAATTCTCGAAGAATACGCCATCGAGAGCTCCATCCTGAAAGTGTACGGCAGCGAAGTGCTCGATTACGTCGTGGATGAGGGCGTGCAGATTTTCGGCGGTTACGGCTTCCACGAAGAGTATCCCGTGGCGCGCGCTTACCGCGACAGCCGCATCAACCGCATCTTCGAGGGCACCAACGAAATCAACCGCATGGTCATCATCCAGATGCTGATGAAGCGCGCCATGTCCGGCACGCTCCCGCTCATGGCCGCGGGACAGAAGCTGCAAGAGGAAATCCTCGCGGGGCCATCCCTGGAGGAGGCGCCGTCGGGTGTGCTGGCCGAAGAGGAGCGCGCCGTAGCCAACGCCAAGAAAATCTTCCTGCAGGCAGCGGGCGGCGCCGTTTTGAAGTACCGCGACAAGATGGCCGAGGAACAGGAGTTGATCGGCGCGCTGGCCAACATCGTGATGGAGATTTACGCCATGGAATCCACGCTGCTGCGGACGCAGAAAGCCGTCCAGGCGCGCGGCGAACAGGCGGTCAGCGCCATGGTGGACGCCACCCGCGTGTTTCTCTACGACGCGAGCGACCGCATCGAAAGAGACGCCCGCCGCGCGCTCACTGCCGTGAATGAAGGCGACATGCTGACCACGCAGCTCGCCGTGCTGCGGCGCTTCACACGGCGCACGCCGGTGGACACCATTGCGCTCCGCCGCCGCGTCGCCGCGGCCGTGCAGGCCGGGGACAAATATCCCTTTGAAGGCCGCTAGGCTGAAGCTCGCCGTGAAGCCTGCGCAGAAATGAAATCCCGCGGATACGTAGAGCCGTTCCGCGTCACCGACGGAAGCCGCTTCCGCATGAAAGACTTCGACCCGGGCGAGACGCTGGGGCTGAAGGCCAAAGAAGAAGCGCAGCGGGACCTCGAAGAAGGCATCGCGCGGCTCAGCGTCCTGCAGGATAAGCTCTACGCCCAGGACCGCTGGGCGCTTCTTTTGATTTTCCAGGCCATGGACGCGGCCGGAAAAGACAGCACCATCAAGCACGTGATGTCCGGCGTCAACCCGGCGGGCTGCCAGGTTTATTCTTTCAAGTCGCCCTCCTCGGAAGAACTCAATCATGATTTTTTGTGGCGCACCACGCGCTGCCTCCCCGAACGCGGGCACATCGGAATCTTCAACCGCTCCTACTACGAAGAAGTTCTTATCGTGCGCGTTCATCCGGAATTGCTGGCCAGCGAACGGATGCCTCCCGCGCTCGTCGGCAAGGACATCTGGAAGCAGCGGTACAGCGACATCAATGCGTTCGAGCATTACCTGGCGAGGAATGGAATCATCACGCGGAAGTTCTTTCTCCACGTTTCGAAGAAGGAGCAGCGCAAGCGTTTTCTGAAGAGGCTGGAAGAACAGGAGAAGAACTGGAAATTTTCACCCTCCGACGTCGCCGAACGCACGCGCTGGGACGACTACATGCGCGCCTACGAAGAAATGATCCGGAACACCAGCTCCGAGCGCGCGCCGTGGCACATCGTTCCCGCCGACCACAAATGGGTGACGCGCTTGGTTGTCGCCGGCGCCGTCGTCGAAACGCTCGAAGAGTTGAACCTGGCCTATCCCAAGGTGGACGCGGAAAAACACAAGGCCCTCGACGCCGCTCGCAAGGCTCTGGAAAAAGAAGGGGAAAACAACAAGGGCTAGAATCGCCCGCCGTGGCGCACCTTTTTTTACATTTCCCGCCTGCAGCAACTCTCGCCTATCCGTTTGTATCCGCTGAGCGGCGCAGCATGAAAAGCAAGTACACCGAAGCCGCTAGAAGCAGAGGAGAGGAATAAAAGCCCGGCATGGGACGCGGGAAATGGACTTCGGGAACGGGACTGCCAAAAATCGTGCCGAGCGTGTGGCCTGTTCCGTTCAGCAAATGGACAACAGCAAAGAGATACGCGATGGGGCGGAGCCAGCGCGCATTGCGATAAGCCAAGGGGCTGAACGCGAGGAAGAGGAGATTCGCCACGATCAGGCCAACCAGCCACGGCCAGAATTCAAAGGTGGCATCGGGAACCACCTCGCGCGCGCACGAATGGCTAGGACCGTCGGGTTATACACGGAGAGGAAGCCCGTGAGAGCTTCATCCGCTACATGCGCGCAGAAGGCGAGACACAAGAAAAGCCAGGCGCGGCCGAAATTGCCATTCTGCGCGGATCCTGACGCGCCGGTCATTGTGCGCCTCCAACGGTCATCATAACACCGGAAAACCGGGCCCCCGCGGGCGGGCCGGTTTGCCCACGCAGAGCGCTTGCGCTATTCTCGACGCGAACTTTTTGCTGGAGAAATCTTCCGGATGCGATTTCTGGGGGTGGCCGGCCTGGGACTCTGCGCCGCAAGTATCTTTCTTGCGCCGACGCCGGCTGCTGCGCAGGATAATTACGAGCTCCACGTCTACAGCTTCGACACGGTTCCGCCACACCACACCATGGTGGAGCTGCACAGCAACTTCACCGTGAGCGGCAGCAAGACTTTTCAGGACGGACTGCAGCCCACCAATCACGCCTTCCACGAAACCCTGGAAATCACACGCGGGTTTACGGACTGGTTCGAGACCGGCTTCTACGTGTTCACCTCGGCGCGCAGTGGCCAGGGATGGGACTGGGTCGGCGACCACATTCGCCCGCGCTTCCGAATCCCGGAAAAATGGCACTGGCCCGTGGGCCTGAGCCTGTCAAACGAAATCACATGGACGTGGGAAATGCGCCCCATCGTGGATCAGCGGCTGGGCCGCTGGTATTGGTCGTTCAATCCCACGTTCGACCGCTCGCTCCACGGGGAAAGCGTCAGCCGCGGGTTCGAATTCTCGCCGAACTTCAAATTCAGCTACGACTTTACCAAGAAGATTGCCGGCGGCCTGGAATATTACGGCGCGCTCGGGCCGGTCACCAGCTTCGACCCGGTACGCGATCAGCAGCAGCAGATTTTTCCTGTGATTGATTTGAACCTGGCGCCGCAGTGGGAAATCAATTTCGGATTGGGCGTCGGCGTCACGCGCTCCACCGACCACCTCATCGCCAAGTTCATTCTCGGCTACCGCTTCAATTTCTAGTCAGAAAACGTAGCCAAGTCTTAGTTAAGCCGTTGACGATGTGGAAAGCGGAAAAGCTGCTTCCGCTTCTTTTCCACAAGAGGAAAAAACGCCCAGGTCTTGAATTCGCCTCTGCTCTTGTGTATTCTCGCGGTCGAAATCTTTCCTGGATTTGGATGGTCCCAAGAGTATGTAATGTGTCTGAAACAACGTTTTCATCGCGCAGAAATGCGCTGGCGGTAGCATTGCTGGTTTTGAAACGGGGTGAGGAGGGGTTCATGACCACATTTTGTCGAAATTCGTTGCGGAGTTTTGTTTTGGCAGTGCTTTTCTTTTCGATGTGCAGCGCGCTGGCATTCGCGCAATCCACGACCGAAGGCGCCATCGGCGGGACCGTGTATGACTCCACTGGGGCAGTCATCGGCGGAGCGAAAATCGTAATCCATAACAATGGAACCAACGCGGAACAAAGCATCAAGTCGGATGCTTCCGGCTATTACCGAGTCACGGGGTTGCAGCCCGGTTCTTACACTGTCACGATTACCCGCGACGGCTTCGCGCCGTACAAAGCGGAGCAGGTGATCGTGCAAGTCGGCAGCATCACCGATGTTTCGCCGCGTTTGGTCGTTGGAGGCTCCCAGGAAACGGTCGAGGTCACCGCAGAGGCGCCGCAGATTAATTACACCTCGCCGGAATTTGCGCCGACGTTGAACCAGGAGGCCATCTCGAATCTGCCGATCAACGGCGGCCGCTGGTCGAACTTCGCTCTGTTGACGCCCGGCGTGGTGAGCGATTCGAACGCTTTTGGCCTGCTCAGCTTCCGGGGGATCAGCACGCTGCTGAACAACAACACTGTGGACGGCGCGGACAACAACCAGGCGTTCTTTTCCGAAGAGCGAGGGCGCACGCGTATCGGCTATTCAACACCCCAGGCGGCCGTGGAGGAGTTCCAGGTCAACACTTCGAACTACTCTTCCGAGTATGGGCGGTCCGCCGGCGGCGTGGTCAACACAGTCACGAAAAGCGGCACCAATCAGATCCACGGCGAAGCTTATTTTTACGATCGGGATAACGACTGGGGCGCAGCGAACGCCTTCACGATCATCAATGTGCAATCCACTCCGGGCGGCCCTTTTAGCCCCGTTCACTTCAAGCCAAAGGACTGGCGGAAGAGGGCCGGCATGGGGATTGGCGGCCCCATTTTCAAAGACAAGCTCTTTTACAATCTGTCTTTCGATTGGTACGACCACAACTTCCCGGGAGTTGCCGTGGCCAGCAACCCCAACGTCTTCTTTGCCGCTCCCAGTGCGGCAACGATTAGCACGCTCGCAACACGACTTGGGGTCACAACGGCGCAGGCAACAACGATCTATAACAATGATCTTGCTGGTCTGAACACCATGACGGGCGTAGTGCCGCGCACCGGCGAACAGTATATCTACTTCCCGAAGATTGATTGGGCCATCAACCAGAAGAACCACGCCTCGTTTTCCTTCAATCGCATGCGCTGGTCGTCTCCGTCGGGTATTCAGACCCAGGCCACGGTCACACGCGGAATCGCCAGCTTTGGGAATGACTTTGTGAAAGACACTTGGGGCGTGGCCAAGCTGGACACGGCCATTACCTCGACCTTTGGGAATGAGATCCGTTTCCAGTATGGGCGCGATTTTGAATTTCAATTCACTCAACCCCCATCGCCCTACGAACTGGCGAATCTGGTGAACGCCCCCACGTTCACCAACCCGCTGGGGTTTCCGCCGACCGTTTCTATCACCAACGGGTTTACTTTTGGCGTTCCCAATTTCCTCAATCGGCCGTTCTTTCCCGATGAGCGGCGCCAGCAGGTAGCTGATACGGTTACCTGGACCCACGGCAAACACAGCCTGAAGTTTGGCGTGGATTTCAGCCATGTGGACGACAACTCGCAAAACCTTTTCAACGGGTTTGGAAGCTACAGCTACTCCAGCTTGCTGAACTACTTCTCCGACCTCAACAAACCGAATACCTGCACTGGCGCGAAACCGTGCTACTCCAACTTCACGCAGGGCCTCGGTCTTCCGGGGCTTGAATTCACGACCAACGATTACGCCTTCTTCGCCCAGGACGATTGGAAGGTCCGGCCGCGCCTGAGCCTCTCGATCGGCTTGCGCCACGAATACCAGTTGTTGCCTGACCCGTTCAGCAACTTGGTAAATCCGGCCGTTCCCCAAACTGGCAAGATGCCGAAGGACAAGAACAACTTTGGGCCGCGTGTGGGCTTCGCCTGGGGGATCACAGGCGACGGCAGGACAGTTCTGCGCGGCGGCTATGGAATCTATTACGGCCGGGTGATCAACTCTACCATCTTCAACGCGCTGATCAACACGGGAGCAACAGGCTCGCAGGTATCGTTGTTTTTCACCCCAACAACTCTTGGCGCACCTGTGTTCCCGGCTATCTTGACCGGCCTCACCGGAGCAGGCAGAAACGTCGTGTTTTTCGACTCGAACTTCCAGAACCCCCAAATCCATGAGTTTGACATGACTCTGGAACGTGATCTGGGATGGAATAGCGTGTTCTCGGTCAGCTATCTGGGAAGCCTTGGGCGTGAACTGCCGAACTTCGTTGACACCAACATCTGCACGGGTGCGAATGTACCCGCGCCGGGGTGCCTCGCTCCGGGCACAATCACGTATAACGTCGTAGGCGGCGGGCCGATCAAAGCCTCAACGATCACTGAGCCGCTGTTTACTACGCGCGCCAACGCCGCGTTCGGCTCGATCACCGACGTCTTCAGCGGCACCAACAGCAGCTACCACGCGATGGTGGCCCAGGTGAACCACCGCATGAGCCACAACGTCCAGTTCTCGGCCAGCTACACCTGGTCGCACGCGATAGACTTTGGGCAGAATCAGTCCACGTTCTCAGACACCAACGACCTTCTTCTTCCGAACAACGTAGCCGCTGAGAAAGCCAATTCGATCTACGACGTACGCAACCGCTTTGTGGGGAATGCAATCATGACGTCACCCTGGAAGGCGAAAGGCTGGCTGGGGTACTTGGCCAACGGCTGGGGATTCAATCCCATCTTCCAGGTACAGAACGGACTTCCGGTCACCTTCAGGACGTCTGGCACACCTCCTGGGGGCTTGGGCAGCAGCATCAATGGCTCCGGCGGCGACACCAGGATCGACGTGCTAGGACGAAGCAATTTTAGGATGCCCAGCACGTGGATTGCGGATCTGCGTCTTGCCAAGCATTTTATGTTCAAGGAAAAATACAAGCTGGAGTTGATAGGCGACTTCTTCAACATCGCCAACCATCAGAATGTGACCAGCGTGGGTGGCACCTCGTCGGCAGTCTCACCCACGTACACTATCTCTGGCACCAATCTTACCTTCAACGCCGGCGCACTACCCGGCGTTCCGAATAACTCCAACAGCAGCAACTTTCAGCCTACGCCCCGTCAGATTCAATTGGGTGTTCGCATCCAGTTCTGACAGGCGGCCTTAAGCGCAGGCGGCCCAGTGGGAAAGCCCCACTGGGCCGCTCTTGTCTTTGTGCGAACCCTTCCTCGGATAGGCGCGGCGATGCTCTAAATGCGGAATTAGAGCATTACCACTGTCGGGAAACGCGTTGACGCTCCGCGATGAGCTGTTTATAATAAAGAGTTTGACGATGCTCTCGGAGGCGCAATGTGTACGCCGTGATTCGCAGTGGAAACAAACAATATCGGGTCGCGCCGGGCGACACCGTAAGGGTGGAGAGGCTGCCGGGCAAGGTCGGCGCGAAGGTCACGTTCGACGACGTTCTCGCGGTGCACACCGGCGAAAAGAAGCTCGTCACCGGCGCAGGCGCCTCGAAGGCCGCGGTCACCGGCAAAATCATCCGTCAAGGACGCGGGCCGAAGCTGACCGTTTTCAAGTACCGCAGGACCAAGCAGTACAAGATTTCCCGCGGCCACCGGCAGAACTACACGGCCGTGCAGGTCAGCGACATCAAACTCTAGGAATTCCAAGGCACACTCATGGCACACAAAAAAGGCGGCGGCTCTTCGGTAAATGGCCGCGATTCGCAGGGACAGCGGCTCGGCGTGAAGCGCTTCGGCGGGCAACTCGTTCAGGCCGGCACGATCCTGATACGGCAGCGCGGCACGCGGCACAAGCCCGGCATCAACGTGGGCCGCGGCAAAGACGACACCTTGTTCGCCACGATTACCGGCATTGTCCGCTTCGAAGACAAGGGCCGCAGCGGCCGCTTTATCAGCGTTTTGCCTGCCGAGGAAACTGCCAAAGCCCCGGCAGCCTCCTAAGGTTTTCCTTTCAATATTCCGGGTACAGTGGATCTCCACGTTTTTTGAGGGAAGCGTTGCATGACACGGCGACGATTTGGCGCCGCCGGATTCCCCTATGTTATCTTTGTCCGGAGACGGACTTTCTGTGTTTGTTGACGAAGCCAAAATTTACGTGAAAGCGGGCGACGGAGGCAACGGCTGCGTGGCTTTCCGGCGGGAGAAATTCGTGCCGCGCGGCGGGCCTTCGGGCGGCGACGGCGGCGCGGGCGGCACCATCCTCCTGGAAGCGAACCCGCATGACAATACGCTGCTGCGCTATCGCTTCAACCGCGAATTCCGCGCCGAGCGCGGCCGCCATGGCGAAGGGTCGAACTGCACCGGCCATTCCGGCGCGGACCTCGCCCTCCCGGTTCCCGTGGG
>WNGH01001057.1_pt1 | contig 25153 bp, 19 predicted proteins | sample 5400631 | NCBI WGS metagenome assembly WNGH01 (sample SAMN13153373, study PRJNA577476) | soil metagenome | isolation source: 115 cm soil or saprolite under Garry oak tree replicate 1 | place: USA:California | collected 2016-06-15
CCGGCCAGCAGCTCCCCGGCCCCGAAGCCGCGATCCCGCTGCTTGACCGGGCCGACCGCCGCATCCAGCGCCTCGATCACGCCCAGCCGGCCGCACAACTCGGTGACCGCGGCCAGGCCCGCGTTCGCCGTCAGCGACGCATCCGGCGCGCCGGCCCGCACCCGCTGACGCCGCGGACTGCCACCACGTATCCTGCTCACCAGATAGGTGTCCTCTCCGCTGGGCTGACAATCACTTGGCAGCGATCATCATCCCAGGCCAGAGCGGCACCTATCGGCATCTACCGGGTCAAGTCACCGGCTTATTCGCGGAATCGGGTCTGAATACGAGTCCAGCTGGTCCTGCGCCCGGTACCACGTGGCGGTTAGACGTAGGCCTTCGCGCACCGGGACTTGCGGCCTGTAGCCGAGCTCGCGCTGGGCCTTGTCGATCGCGTGCCGGTTGTCCGTGCCGAAGAGCTTGACGCCTAGGCGGGTGAGGATGGGCTGCCGCTGCGAGCTGGTTAGCGATGCGAGACGCTCGGCGGCTCTGCCGCCGGCGTAGAGGGCGCGGTACGGTATGTGGACAGTCGGAGGGCTGGCGCCGATGTCGTGGGCTATCGCGTCGAGGAGCTGCTGCTGGGTCAGCGGGCGGTCGTTGCTGATGTTGTAGGCCTGGCCGACCGCATGATCGCAGTCGAGCGCCAGCAGCAGTCCCTGGACGACGTCGGTGACGTAGACGAAGGGCAGGGCGTTGTCGCCGCGGCCGACGACGACGCCCTTGCCAGCTCGCAGCCGGTCCGCCATCCGGCTGAAGTGCAGGCGGTCACCGGGACCGAAGAACGTGCCGGGGCGGATGATCACTGCTGGCAGGTGATCGTCGGTGATCATCCGCTGCACGGCCAGGTCGCCCTCGGCCTTCGTGATCGCGTAGGGCTCGCGGAACGGCCTGAGCAGGAAGTCCTCGCGGGCGGGCCTGCCCAGGTCCATGCCGTAGACCGTCCACGAGCTGACATGCACGATCCGGCTGACCTCCTCGGCGAGGGCCGCCCGGCAGACGTTATGAGTGCCGATCACATTGACGTCGCGGTAATCCTGGAGTGGCCGCCATACGCCCATCATGCCGGCGAGGTGCAACACGGCCGTGACGCCGCTCATCGGCGCGGCCAGCGTGTCCGGCCAGCGGACATCACCCCGATGGACCGCGACGCCGTGCTCGCGGAGCCACCGGGTGTCCTCCTCGGGCAGCGCGAGCACCCGCACGCTGTCGCCGCGGTCTTGCAGGGCCGCGACCAAGTGGCGGCCGAGCAGGCCGTTGCCGCCAGTGATCAGGACGTCCATGTCGCTGATTCCTCCTCCCGCACCGGGGACCAATGACGCTTCCGGTGCACGAGATCTGCCAAGGTGGGGAGCGCCTGTTCGAGCCAGGCGATGGCGTAGTGCCGTCCCGGTACGATCACCTCGCGCCGCGGGTGCCTGACGAGGTCGGCGATCGCCGTGGCTACGAGCGAGGGTTCCGGCTTACGGGCCGCGACGTGCCTCGTCATCTCGGTGTTGATGTTGCCAGGTGACACCAGGGACACTGAGACGCCGGTCCCGGCCAGCTGGCGGCGCAGCGCCAGCGAGAAGCCGCGCAGGCCGTACTTCGTCGCGGAGTAAAGCGGTTCCATGGCCACGCGCCCGGAGAGCGAGCCGACCGAGATGATCGCTCCGTGGCGCCGTTCCAGCATTCCCGGCAGCACCGCACGGGTCAGCAGTATCGGGCCAAGCAGGTTCACCTGGACCAGGCCGGTGATCTGATCGGGGGGGCTCGACGCCAGCGGCCTCGACCAGGAGGCGCCGGCGTTGTTCACCAGCACGTCAACTCGCCCGAACGCCGCCAAGGTGCGCTCGGCAAGCATCGTGACATCCGAGGCATCCGCCACATCGGCGGGAATCGCGATGGCCTTACCGCCGGCTTCCCGTATCGACCGCACCTGCGCCTCCAGTAGGCCAATCCGGCGCGCGGCGAGTACCACCGTTGCCTCGCGCCGTCCCAGCTCCCGCGCGGTAGCCGCGCCTATACCGGAGCTGGCTCCGGTCACGATCGCGACCTCACCAGTCAGCGCGGGCGTCCCCCGCTCCGCCGGGTACAGCATCTATATCGCCACCCCCTCCGCTGCGTTGTCAGCCGCGGGTGCCCCGGTGAGACTGGAGCGATCATGCTGCCGGTACCACAGGGCAGTAATTCGCACCCCCTCGCGGAGGTCGACCTGCGGGGAGTAGCCGAGCTCGTGCCGGGCCTTGTGGATCGCGTACCGGTTTTCGGTGCCGAAGAACGCTACGCCCAGGCGGGTGATCGGCGGACGGCTCCAGGACGGCGCCACCATCGCCAGGCGTTCGGCAAGGTACCCGGCCGCGTAGAGGGCGCGGTAGGGGATATGGAAGCGTGGCAGGCTGGCGCCGATGTCGCGGGCTATCGCGTCGAGGAGTTGCTGCTGGGTCAGCGGGTGGTCATTCGTGATGTTGTAGGCCTGGCCGACCGCGCGGTCGTGGTCTAGGGCAAGCAGCAAGCCGCGGACGACGTCGGAGACGTAGACGAACGGCATGGCGTTGTCGCCGGAGCCGACGACGATTCCGCGCCCCGCGCGCAGCCGGTCTGCCATCCGGCCGAAATGCAGGTGATCACCTGGCCCGAAGATCTGATCCGGGCGGATGATCACGGCGGGCAGGTGATCCTCGGCGATCATCCGCTGCACGACCCTGTCGCCAGCGGCTTTGGTGATCGGGTACGGATCCGGGAACGGCGCGAGTGGGAAGCTCTCATCGGCGGGGCGTCCCAGCGCGACGCCGTAGACGCTGGAGGAGCTCATGTGGACGAAGCGGCGGACACCTGCGGCCAGCGCCGCCCGGCCGATGTTTTCTGTGCCGGCCACGTTCACGGCCCGGTAGTCCTCGGTGGGGCGCCAGACATCCATCATGGCGGCCAGATGCAGCACCGCGTCCGCGCCGTCCACGGGTCGCGCCAGGGACTCGGGCACGCGGACATCGCCGTGGTAGACGGCGACGCCGCGCTGCCGGAGCCAGCTGGTGTCCTCACTGGGCAACGCGAGGACCCGCATTACGTCGCCCCGTTCCTGCAGCGCAGAGACAACGTGCCTGCCCACGAAGCCATTGCCGCCAGTGACAAGGATCGTGCTCATGCCGGGACCTTGACTGGTCCGGGCGCCCGGTAGGCCTCGCGGTACCAGCCGACGCTGTTCCTGACCCCTTCGGTGAGCCCGGTTAGCGGCGAGAAGCCAAGCTCGCGCCTCGCCCGGCTGATCGCGAAGCGGTTCTCGCCGCCTAGCAGCTGCAACCCGTAGCGCATCACCGGTGGCGGTTGCCGTCTGCGCGCCAGGTGTCCGAGATTCTCCGAAAGGCCGCCCAGCATCACCGCCAGGCCGTAGGGAATTCGCCGCGCCGTCGTTGGCGCGCCCAGTTCGGCGGCAATCGCGGTGATGAAATCGCGCTGCGTTACCGGCTCGTCGTTGACGAGCAAGTAGGAGCGACCTTCCGCGTGCTCGGCCTCGCAGGCCAGCAAGGCGCCCTCGGCTGCGTCACGGGCGTAAATCAGCGGGAGGTGGTTCTCGCCCGAGCCGATCATGATCATCCGGCCCTGGTCGATCATCCGGGCGATGCGCGCGAAGCTCGCGGTATCGCGCGGCCCGTAGATCCACCCGGGGCGCACGATGGTCACCGGGGCGCCTTCGTCCTGGATCATGCGCCGCAGCAGTTTCTCGCCTGCTACCTTCGACCGGCTGTACGGATTGGGCTCGGTTCGCAGCGGCGAGTTCTCGTCCGCTTCACCGTGCACATTGTTCCCGTGCACGGTGATGGAACTGACGTGCACGAACCGTCGCACACCGGCGGCCATGGCGGCTCTGACGAGGGTCTCGAGGCCGCGCACGTTCGTCCGCTCGTATTCGGACGCCGGGCCCCATGGCCCGGTACGGGCCGCGCAGTGAACGACGCAATCCACCCCCGCCAGGGCGGGCGCGATCGCGGAGCGGTCGCCGACGTCGGCGGTGTAGACGTCGGCGTCGGCCTGTGCGAGCCAGCCCGCGTCGTCACTGGGGTGAATGAGCGCCCGTGGCCGCGCGCCGCGCGTCACGAGCAGGGCGGTCACATGGCTGCCGAGGAAGCCCACGGCTCCCGTTACGAGGACCGTCATCGTCTTTCCAATCTCCGTGATCTGGCCAATCTCCGTGATCTTGCGCCAGGCGCAATGTGCCTCGCAGGGTCAGGCTCATCGCACTCAGGCACGCCAGGCCGCTACACGTCATGAGGACTCCGGTCCACGGGTGCGAGAACAGGAACATCGCGCCCACTCCGGAGCGACTGACCCCGAACACGCCGGAAAAAATCAGCAGTCCGATGAGTTCATTGCTTCCGACCTGCCCGGGTGGCGAGGGCAGGATGAACGACAAGTTGAACAAGGTGTACCCGTAGAGCACGACCATGAGGGGGACGGTTACCCCCACGGCCCTGAACGCCAGCAGGCAAAAGAGCGCGTCGAGACCCAGGGCGAGAACGGTGTAAAGAGCAGCAATGAGCAGAGTCCGCGGTCGGCGGATGAGCGCCAGGAGGGTGTCGATGAACCCGGCGACGAACGGCCCGATGCGGTCCCGTGCGCCGCCTGGCAGGAGCGCTTCTAGCGGTCGAGTGAGAAGCGCTACGGCTCGGTCCCGCCGCCACGCGGCGAGCGCCAAGACTACGGCACCGAAGCCGGCAGCCGCCATGGCCCCCGCCAGCACCAGCCACAGCGATCGGCTCAGATGCAGGCCCACGAACGGCACGAGTGCAAGAAGGCACGCCGCGGGCAGCAGGTCCATGGCCTTGTCCATGCTCACGGCGGCCAGTGACTTACTGACGGGGATCCCGTTCGAGCGCCGCAGCAGCAAGCTCATCGCGACCTCTCCACCGCGGATCGGCAGCAGCCAGTTGAGGAAGATGGCGATCTGATAGATGGCGACGGCCCGGCGGATGCTCACCTGGCTGGGTGTCAGCAGGCACCTCCATCGCATGGCGCGAACGACATAGGCGGCGAGGAACGTGACGCCGCACAAGAGCGCGATGCCAAGGTTGAGATGCGTCAGGAGCTGGTAGACGGTGCTTACGCTCACTAGCCGCAGGAAGGCAACTATCAGCGCTGCCCCGGCAGCCAGGCCGATGGTCGCGCGCAGCGCCACGGTGCGGACCCGGGCAGTGCGACCGCGTGATGCCGTAGCTAGGTCCACGGAGCCGGTCCCCTCAAGCGCGCGTGCGCAGCCTCGTGGCATCGGCCGCATAGGGAGATCAGGTTCTGGGCCCGATACGACGGAAGCAGCCCCGGCTGGCGCCAGACGTGCGCGCCGACAGGCGGCGTCGCCGTCCCGCACACCTGGCATGAGTACCCATCCCGCGCCAGGGCCGCAGACCGCGCCCGATCCATGCGAGCCAGGTGGTGCGCATCCAGCGCGACATGAAAGCCCATGCCCAGGGCAACGGGCAGCAGTCGTCGCTGGCGGAGCCCCAGCAGAAGCACGAAGAGCAGGGCCGCGGGAGCGTGAAATGCCCGGGTCGCCGAATTGTGCGGAGGGTCCGCCTGATTGAAGAAACGCGCGGCTGCCAAGGGACTAAAGCGCCGCTCTTGCAAGCAGAACCAAACATAGTGATCGGCGTCGATAAACACGCTACCCGCCCAGAGGCTGAGTGCGCCGTGGCCAATGAACGGGGCCGCCAGCACCGCACCCGCGGTAGAAATCAGGATGTGATCCCGAACTCGCACTGCGGTACTCCCTTCCCCGTACTGGCTCGGGCTGTCGCTTCGGGCGGGAGGTATCCGCGCTGCCGGTACCACGCCACCGTCCGTGCGAGTCCAGTTGGCAGATCGGTCGCCGCAGCGAAATCGAGCAGGCGCGCGGCCTTGGTGACGTCGTACACGCGGCTGTGTGTCAGGAAGTCGATCCTGCTGCGCGTCAGCGGAACGTGCTGCTTCAGGCCAGGCGGCAGCCGGTCACCGAGCCCGGCCACCACCCGGGCAACGGAAACGGGTATATGTCCGGCCGGCAACCGGGTTCCCTCGGCCCGAGCGATCGCCCTCGCCAGATCGCTTACCGCCACGGGCTCCTTTCCCGCGAGGTGGAAGCACTCACCGATTGCCGCGCTTCGCTGCCCGCAGCGCACCAGCGCCTCGGTCATGTCGTCGATGTAGATCGGATGTAGCCAGGCCTTCCGGCGGCCGATAGGCCGGAAACGACGGCGGAGGATCGATCGGAAGAACGGAAGAAGATGAATATCCCCGGGCCCGTAAACAAGCCCAGGCCTGGCGATGACTACCGGAAAGCCGCGTCGCCAGCTATGCCGGACCGCCGTCTCGGCATCCGCCTTCGCTCGCTCGTAGACGTTTGTCGGCCGGAACGGCGCGTCTTCGTCGGCCGGCCGGTCGCCGGTCACCCCGAGGACCCCTGTCGTGCTGCAGTAAACGAACCGTTCGAGACCGGGCGCATTCTCGCAGGAGTCGAGCAGCAGCTTCGTGCCCAGTACGTGCGTCCGCCAGTACTGGCCGGCAGGGATGCCCGGAACCAGCAGTGGCCCGGCGAGATGGTAGATCACCTGCATGCCGTCCACCGCCGCGCGGAGCGCGGCCCCGTCGGTTATGTCGCCGATAGCGATTTCCGCGCCCAGGTCCGCCAGCGGCTTTGCCCTGGTCCCCGATCGCGCGAGCACGCGTACTCGCGCGCCGTCGGACAGAAGACGGTGTGTCAGGCTGGCACCCAGGAAGCCTGTCCCGCCCGTGACGAGCGCCGTCACACACAACGTGCTTGGCGGCTCGGATCCTGCAGGGTGCCAGGTCATGCCGGTGACCCCTGGCGTCCCCCCCGGCGTATTACCGATGCCGCGTGAGAGCGGGCTACGTCTGCTGCGACCTTCCTGACCGTGGGCCCGTGCGTCAGCATGTTCGTATAGGCGGCGTTCGCTAGCGGGCAGTAGCATTCGCCGGCCTTGATGCTGCGTCGCAGCTCGCCAGCCGTCCCGGTGCGCCAGACGGAGCCGAAGTCGTAGTCGTGGTCACGCAAATTTCCCATGGACTGCGCTCTCACACAGCATGTCCATACGTCCCCGTTCGGCGCGATCTGCGCCGAGGCGACCCCTGCCATGCAGGGGATCACCTGGCGATGCTCGCGGAGCGTTTGCTTCACGAGCTCGTAGTACTGGCGCCGGAAAGCCTGAGTGACCTCGGCAACCCCGGTGAGATGCTGATCACGCATGCTTTCGAGCAACGTGTCTATGGCAACCGTGTACCTCTCGGCCGTCGGCGTGATGCCGAGACCGACGGTATCGAGTTCTACGCGCTCCTCGGCGATTTCGGTGATGTAGGAGTCGGGCTTCAGCTCACGCTTAACGTATTCGCATAGCTCGGCGAAGAGATCGACATTGAAGTTCGATATGACGGTGTGGATTCCGACCGTCAGGTGCTTGTAGTCTTTCTTCAGTTCCTTGAGGGCCCGATACGTGGCCATTGCGTGCGACCAGTTGTTCCGCACGCCACGGATATCGTCGTGCTGGCAGCCGACACCATCGAGTGAGAGGTTGATAATCACCTCCGACTTGGGGGCCATCTGCAGCACCCGCTCGATCCGGCCGGGGATGACCTTGTGCTGGATTCCGTTCGTCGGGATGTTGATGATGCCTGGCCGACAGTTTCTATACGCGCTAGCCACCATGTCCGGCAGGTCCTTGCGCAAGGTGGGCTCGCCGCCGCTGAACGTGAACCAGTAGGGGGCGCGGCCTAGTGACTCGAAGACCCGGTCCCATTCCGGGAGGGTAAGATCGTCATTCGGAAGCAGCCACACGTTGCAGGTCTTGCACCGCGAATTACAGCGGTAGCTGACGCTTACGGTGATATTGACCGGCAATCTGAACACGTGACCGGTCGCATATGACACCTTCAGCGCGGGAATCTCGGGCAGAACCTTTGCCAGGCCCATCGCGGGTACACCTCCTATGAAGCGATCGAGGGGGCGGGATTTAGCTCGAGCTGCGGCACCGGTACGGATCGGGACAGCGGTGGTCCGGACTGCGGGAAGGCGATGATGCCGCACGCCAGGGTGACCGGGGTGGTCATGCCGCGACCATTGAGCGCGACTGGGGTGGCCTCGAACAGTTGCATGAGGGCCCAGGCAGCTCTCTCCGCAGCCCCGCGATCACCAGGCAGCAGGGCGACGACGGTCCCGGCTTGCTGGGTGGAGACGGTGGCGGCGGGGCCGAGAGCCTGCTGGATGCGATCCGCCACGCGCCGAGTGAGCTGGCGGCTCGCATGGAGGCCGATCTCAAGCTCCAGGCGGTGGAAGTTGACGATGTGGAAGACCGTGACGTTATGCTGACGCTGGGCATTAGCCGCGTCTTCGATATGTTGTTTTGTCGTATCGCACATTTCCCACACATATGGAGAGCGGCGACCGCAGATGATGTCGTATCGGCCCAGCGTCCGGGCGGTGGCCTCGAGCCCCACGGTGCCGAAGGTCCACAATGCCGCCCGGGGCGTTGAGAAGGATTCCGATCCCAGCAGGGCGCGCCCAGCCCGCCAGGCGCTCATTGTCGGGGCCGAGTACGCCTGCTGGTCACGAATGCGCAGATGCCCGGCATAGATCCGGCGCCGCTGACGCAGGAAGTCGTGCACGGTCGCAGGGCCACGGTTGTACACGACCGCCCGCGGCTCATATACCAGCCGATACCCGAGCTGAGTGATGAGGGCCTGGATGGAAAGCTCGTCGACGGCGGTGTCGAACGGAATGCTGGGTACCACGTTGCGGAAGGCGACTATCTCGCCCAGTTTCGGTGACTCGCGGGCGATTCGGTCATGCAGGCGCCACTGAAGGTGCACGGCGTGCCCCAGGAAGGTCCCATGGCCGTTGACAGGCGTGGGGTGCCCTCCCACCATTCCCACGGCCGGGTCCTCAAAATGCCGCAAAAGAGCATCGAACGCGCCGTCCTCGACTATCACGTCGGCGCTCACCATGGCCAGCACGGGACACTGTGCCGCGCTGATGAAACGATTGATGGCCGACGCCTTGCCTTCGCGGCGCGCCTGCTCGATGAGGTGCACGCGTGGTTCGCGGCTGGCGATGCCGGCCACGATGGCGCAGGTTCGGTCCTCGCAGCCGCTGGCCACCACGATGACTTCTCTGATCCGCTTCGCCGTCAGTTCCTGCCCGAGAATGCTGTCGAGGGCGTGGGCGATGTTGGCTTCCTCGTTGTAGGCCATGACGCCCACGCTGCATTCGACTTCCGGCAGGATCCGAGCCCGTGCCTGCGGCTGGCTCTCGTGAGCGGCGAGCCCGGGCATCATGGCGAGGGGGGCGCCGCCATCGGAATCCGGCGGCAACGCCATCCGCTCCGCAGTCATGTCGCCTCCTCAGGTTGTCGTGGCACCCGGCCGTCCGCCAAGCGCGGTGACTCTATTTCGGGCTGTATCCAGCCTGGTTCCACGCCTGCGCGCGATCCGCCCGCCGTCTGGGCCGGAATGCGGGCCGGGTCACGCGCCTCACGGCGCATAACCCGCCGGGCGATCTGGCGCACCTTGTGCTCGACCTTCCCGCCTCGCTCCGCGCGCTCGGCCATGGCACACACGTGGGCATGGAGCAGGAACGACGGGGTATCGGCAGGGGCACGCAGTCCTTGTCGTTGTCGTATCCCGGCGAGATCCTCATAATGCTGACTTGCCCAGTACACATTGATGCGACATGAGACGCAGTTCCACTCTTCGTCCGGTGTTTCCACGCCACACTGCGGGCACTGCATGGTCCAAACCCCCCCGTATTACGACGAGCGTGGACTGGGCTAGATCCCGGTCCCGTTTGACTGCCAGCCACTGTGGCGGCGACCTATTCCAATACGGTTCCACCGACGGGAACCCTCGGCACGGGCTCCACGGCAGCGGCCCGTAACTTCCCGGTTCAGGAACGGGACAATGCCGCTGACGTTCTTAAAACACCGGTCGTTCTTCCCTGCGAAGACGGCTGGAAGAGCGCTGGAATCCCCACGGCCCATGGTGGAAGGCGAGCGTATTCCAGTCATCGTGGACCCATTCGATCTCGACGTGGCTTGCGCGGGCCCAGGGTGGGTGAACCTCATCACGTGTCAAGGCGAGACAGCCGGCTAGGGTCCCGCATTTCACCAGATCCTTTGGAGCGGATGGTCATGGCCAGGTCAGGTGGCCAGCTCCCTGGGCGGAGATGGTCCGCCACGTTCAACCTCGCCGGAGTTCGCACGTTCGCGTTGGTGGCGCTGCTGCTGTTGATCGCCGGAGCCCTGCTGACGGGCTGCCGTCCTGCGGTAGTTGCGACCACGCACAACTTCCGCATCACCGATTACACGCAGTTCGTCGACAACAACCAGGGTCCTGGTGAGGTCTTCATGCGGTATCCGCTGGGACGCATCGGTATGTGGTCGACGCCCGAGGGGGAGATAGCCGACAGCGTCACCAGAGGACTACGGCTGTACCCCACCGTCGACCAGGTGGTCGGCGATGACGGCGCGGACTGGCGCGCGTCGGTCCGCGCAAGCCCGTCGCAGACCAACATCACCTACGGCACCAACTCTGCCGCCAGGGGGTCGACTGTAGCTCTCACGGTCACCCCCAACGTCTCCGTCTACCGATACCGATTCAACAACGTCACCTCTTATGAGGCGGTGGACCTGCTCATGCAAGAGGTGGAGAACTCCTACGTCACCTGGTCAAGCAGCAAGTTCGTGTATGTCGACAGCAAGACGGCCGAGGTGACCCTGAGCAACGGTGGAAGCCAGACGTGCTACTTCTACGTCAAGTTCAGCACTCCGGCCGCCAGTCACGGCACGTTCACGAGCCACAGTGTGACGGGCGGTGCGGCCAGCATCACCGGTGACGAGGCCGGTGGATACCTCACGTTTGCGCCTGGGACGCCGGTCACCGTCGCGGTCGCCCTCTCGATGACGAGCATGTCCAGGGCGCAGCAGAACTTCCGCAACGAGTTCTCCACATCCGACTTCGCCAGGGCGGTGCAGAACCTCAGGAATGCATGGAACGCGAAACTCGGCAAGATCGACGTGCAGAACGCCAGCACCCTCACGGCCAAGGAGATCTACACCGGTCTCTACACGCTGTACGCGAACATCATCGACGTCACCGACAACGGGTCCGGGTACACACCGGTGTCACCGAGCAGGAGACTGCTCACCATTGGCTCCTCCATCTGGTGGGAGCGAGTGGGCGGCGGCTATTTCCGATGCTCATTCGATCAGGGGCGCAACGTTTATGCGTTCCTGACACTGATCGATCCGGCCGTCATGAAGGATGTGCTGAACACGTATCTGTCACAGTACAACCGTGACGAGTTTCTCATGGGCAACTGGGACCCGTATACGCCGGGCGCGTGGTCCGATCAGCAATGGGGATTCTTCAGTTATTTCTTCCTAGCCGCCAAGCTGGAGGGCGTGACCGGTGTTGACTACCATGCCGCGGAGACCGCAATCCTCAAGACCATGGGCATGAACGCTACGAACATGTACCTGGTCAAGGAGGGCTATTACCACTACGGCTACGTTCCGGCGAATATCGGCACGAGCAACTACCTGTCCCGTGGCCTGGAGTTCTCCACCCAGCTCCAGGAACTGTCACATCTCGGATACGTGCTCGGTGACAGCGCTACCTACAACACTTACTACCCATGGGGCAAGGCATACCTCAAGACGTGGAACCCCGCCAGCACGATCTTCGAGGCCAAGAACACCGACGGCAGCTGGGCGCCGGTCAACGCCGGGCTGTTCGAGGGCACCGCCACGAACTACGCCTTCGACGAGCCGCACGACGGGCTGGGCCTGGCCGGCATCTACGGCGACAGCACCATGAGCTCGAAGATCACCAGCATCTACGCCGGTTCGAACATCTGGTACAACGACTATCAGCTGGTGCAGCCGTACCTCGCCATTTCGGCGGACAGCCCGTCGGTGTCGCAGGACGTGATCCGGAACTATTTCCTTCCCGAGTTCAGCTCGCTCAGCATGTGGGAGAATCTGCCTAGCAGCGGCTCGCTGTATTACACGGACAATGCCAGCGCGGAGGTTCTCGCCAACCTCGGCATCTACCCGATTCAGTCACCGGGTGCGCAGTGGATCATCAACAGCCCGGCTGTGACCAGAGCCGTGATCCATGGGCGGTCGGACACGATCATCCAGGCACGGGGCAATTCGCCATCCACCCCGTACGTCTCGTCCGTCCACGTCAACGGCTCGGCATTTCCCAGCCACTTCATCTCCGGTGAGACGCTTGTCACCCAGAGCAACACGCTGACCTTCGGCATGACGAACACCCCGTCGCGCATCGGCCAGATGTACCTCACCGGGACCGACGGCGAGGTGCTCTCCGCCAGCACCGACAACAGCACGTACCTGCGGTTCCGCAACGACCCGCTGGGCGGTACGTCGCAGGCGGAGGTGTATGCGGCGCGGATGCCGGCTGCGGTGTCGGTGAACGGGACAGCGCTGCCGAGCAGAAACTGGTCGTACAACTCCACAGAGCACGTCATCACGCTGAAGGGCCTACTTGCCGGCACGGTGCTGGCGCAGTTCGGGCGAACCTGACTCCTGGTGCCAGGCAGGGCGTCACCCGGACCGCTTCTCGAAGATCTCGACAATGCCGTAAGAAGAATTAGCGGGAAACGTCTTGCGGAGAACGAAGTAGTGCCGCCAGTCCTGACGTCGGTGGAGCGAGGTCCAGACAAGGTCCGCGTCGCTGCTGCCCGAGTTCACCACAATCCAGGTCACCCAGTTCTGAGGGCGTGCCAGCGCCTCGGTGAACTGCGCTCCGTTGGCATCGGTGACGAACACGTGGTCCGGGAAATGGTACTTTGTCAAGAGGTAGAACATGAAGGATGGGTCGGGGACATATGATTTCAAGACGTTCCCGCCATGGTAATGCGAGTTGAACCATTGCGCCTCGGCCTGGCCCGTCTGCGTGGTGTCGCCCGCGTAACCATACAAGGCCTCGCGGAGAACGAACGGAGTCTGCGCGAACGAGCCAATGACGCCGGAGAAGATGATCACGGCCAGTGCGGTCCCCGCCAGAGCGCGTCTGGCGAGCACCCGCCCGGAGGTGGCCACGAATCCCGCGAAGAGACCGAGTGCCGGGATCATAAGTGCGCCGAAGCGTATGTTGTAGTATAGCCCGGTTCCCAGCTGGGGCAGGCTCTCCGTATTAACGCCCTTATAAAGCACGAGCCAGTAGAAGCCGAATGGCACGAGCGTGAGGTAAACCGGAAGCGTCCTGCCCTGCAGGCGAAAGCGCCACACAAAGATGGCGAATCCGAGTAGGGCCATGACCACGATGGCCCAGCCGAACGTGTCGGCAACGGTCAGACCGTACATCGTCAGCGCGAACATCGCGTGGTGGCGCGCGGGAAGCAGGTAGTCCGGGGTGTTGGCGTAATACTTGTGCGAGCTCTGTCCGTAGAAGAAAGACAAGAGCGGATCGTGGAAGATCACCGCGTTGTACAGGATCCACGCGACGCAGCCCGCGAAGGCGAGCAGGCAATACAGTATCGTCCAGGCTTCTGCCAGCTTATATCCCTGCCGGCGCCAGGCCGTGTAGGCCAGGATCGGGACCACCGCGATCCCGATCACCCAGTTCTCGTAGCGTATCAGCGTTCCCGTGGCCACCGCCGCCGCACATTTGGCTATGTCCAGGGCATGATAGGTATGGGTTAGGCGCAGAGCATAGTAGATAGAGACCACGAAGGCACTGACTGCGGGCGCCTCGCTCATCGGCGTGCTTTGCATGTAAAGAAAGCTCGGGTTCAGCATCAGGACCCCGGCGGCAACCCATCCGGCCCCTCTGGACGACGTCGCGAGACGAGCCATCCGGTACATGTAAACCGCTGCGATGACATAAGCGACCATGGACGGGAGTGAGCCCGCTATCCCGTCGCTGAAGAGCGTGCCGCTCCATATCAGGGGGAGCATGAGCATCGCAGGCAGCGGCAGCCACGTGGCACCGAACTGGGCCAGGCCCGGGGTACGGCTCTCCAAGACGCGGCGGGCAATCAGCTCACGGTCTCGTGAGTCATTGAAAGCGACCGTCAGACCATGTGCCCCGTACCATTTGAAGAAGGCAATGCTGAGCGCGGCCGCAATGAGGGCTACCGACCACTCATCCGTCAGGTGCGTGCGGATCCAGCCGTACAGCCGCGGTAGCAGGCCCGAGGCGGACAGTGGCTGGGCTGGCAGGCCAACGGGAGCCTCGACGTCGCGCGCGACCGACCGCGTACTGGCCTCCATCAGGTCGTGGCCTCCTCCGCGAGCCGCTCGGTGTGCAGGTAACCGATCGGGACCGCAGCAGAGGCTTCTGCGTCCGAGAGGCTGACTCCGTGCTCCGTCTTGGCCCAGTAGGACGGATTGCGTATCAGACTGATCAGCCCCGCCCAGGCGCCGAGGCTCATCAAGGCCCAGTACAGGGGAGTCAGCAGGGTATACCGGATCAGGTCAATCAGGTCGTGGCGTACGCACACGTAAGCGTTGCAGTAGAAGAAGATGAAATTCCACACGATCAGGCTCAGCAGCCCGGGATAGTAGATGACAGGCGGAAATAGCGTCTGAATGAAGTTGCCGAGATGTGTCCCTTTGCTCTCTGCATACATCACTGTCAGCGCCCACATCAGCGGGTTGGCCAGCAGCAGAAGGGAACTGCCCCCGACGAGCATCTGGAAATCGATGAATCCGCGTACACCGAGTTCCCGCAGCAGTTGCACCGGCCGGCGCATGTGCACGAGATAGGTCTGCAGGTATCCCTTGACCCAGCGGGAACGCTGCCGGACCCACGGTCGTGCCCGGGGGACCGCTTCTTCCCAGGTGGTCGAGTCGAGCATGGCCACGCGCAGGGACGCGCGGCCGAGGCGTACGCCCAGGTCGCAGTCCTCGGTCACATTGAACGGATCCCAGCCCCCGAGTTTGCGGAGTGGCTCGACCCGAAAGTGGTTGGAGGTCCCTCCCAGGGGCACGAACGCGTTGGGCCGCGCAAGCCCGGCGGTCAGCCCGGGCAGGAACTGGTTGTACCAGACGGCGTAGTCGATGGCGAACATACGGGTGAGAGCCGACTGGTGCCGGTTATAGAAATTGAGACGCGCCTGCAGACACACGACATCCAGGGGCAGCGCCCGCAGGGCAGCCACCGCTTTACGCAACTGGTCGGGCTCCGGCTGATCTTCGGCGTCATAGACGACGATGTACTCCCCCAGTGCCACGTGCAGGGCGATATTCAGCGCACGCGGCTTGGTTCGCGGCTGGCCTGCCGGCATCAGCATCGAGCGGATGCCGGGGGGAAACGGGTGGCCGTTGGCAGCCCTCCGGGTCTCTACGTCGTCCTCCTCTATGAGGAGCAGAACCTCCAGCCTGTCCGGCGGGTAGTCAATCCGCTTGAGGCGCTCCACCAGGGCAGGCAGGATCCTCCCTTCGCGGTACAGCGGCACGAGAACGGTGTAGAGGGGAAGCTCATCCGCCTCCTCGTGGTGAGAGTCCGCTGCGGAACCGGTACCCGCAAGCTCGCCGCGGATCAAGAGCCACACCTTGTGTACACCTGTCGCGAAGTACAAAGCGGTGAGGATCCCGAGGCAAACGATCAGCGCGTAGCGTGCAGCCGTTCCGACGAAGACGGCACTCAGCGCCACGAGCAGCACGAGCGCGAATGCTTGCACGCGGGTAACAACAATGCGGGCCCCATCGCGCGCTGCACCCCACGAGGTCGCCCAGTGTTCCCCGTCCGGTGCTCCCCCTGGGGCCGCGGGCATTGGGGCCGCGGCCAGCCTCGGCCGCTCTTCTTTATTAAGCCGTCCGACCATTACGTTGTGACCTTTGTTATCCCTCCCAAGCGGCAACCTCTGTCCCTGGCCTGCCGGGACGCCTACACAGGCCGGACACGTCCTTAACGGCTGGCTCAAGGTCACCGTGCCTGCTCCCCAGGATGAGACACCGGGATTCCAGCCCTCTTCCAGTCCCTCTCCCCAGCTGTATGGCAGGGCGCGCGGCCATCCGCAGGTACCGCGCTGGGACGCGGCCGGCATTGTGGTGGCCCCATCGTCAGCCGGACGAGCTCACAGCCATCGGACGCGGGTTCCTGTCCTGCCGCAGTGGTGAGTGCGGCACGGAACTGGTCCCGGCGGTGCTGCGAGAGGCCCTCATACAGCGCCGAGCGAAAGAGCGGATGCCGGAATGCGAACCCCCCGCTGCGCTCTTCCAGGATGCGGGCCTGCAGCGCCTGGTCCAGCGCGTCAAGAAGGGCGGCATCGGAGACGGGCGGCTCAAGCGCCGCTGTCCCGGTGCGCAGTGCGGCCAAGGAGATCTCTGCAGCCCCGGAGGCGGCGGTCAGCTCAAGCACCCGGCGCAGGGTCTCATCCATGGCCGCCAGCCGCATCGCAGCCAGGGCGCGCACCCGCGCCGGTACCCGCGCCGCGGCGCGCCCTGACTCATTCTGGTCGCCCGCGGCGAATGCGGGATCGCCGCGCTCGCTCAGCTGCCGGACAAGTTCACCGACGAACAGCGGATTTCCATGGGATCGCTGGTAAGTGCCAAGAGCTCATCGCCAGCACCAGCACCCGGAAGCAGCGCTCGCACCAATTGGTCGCAGTCCCGGCGGGAAAGGCAGCACAACTCGATTCTCAGGCAGAGGCCTTCTCGCGTCGTGCCCTCGATCAACCGCCGGAGCTCCGAGCCAGCCTCAACTTCCTCTTCGCGTACCGCCGCTACGATCAGCCACGGCCGCTGGACAGCCAGATGGGCGAGGTAGCGGACCAGGTCGAGGCTGAAGGGATCGGCGTCGTGCAAGTCATTTATGACGAGAAGCACCGGCTGCTCCCGGCCCAGATCGGTCAGCAGCCGCACGATGGCGGGGACGAGATCCAGGTGGTAGTCGCCGTGGGCGAGCACGGGCTCGCCGCTTGTCCCCAGTGACGGCACGAAGCGGGCAAGGGCTGGGTAGCGGCCCGCTATCTCGTTGCGCTCGGCCGCCGGGCGACTCGCCGCGTAACCCTCCAGCGCGACCGCGAACATGCCGCAGGCGAACTGTTTCGCATGTGCGCCCCGCCCGCTCCAGAGCACAGCAGCTCCCTGCCTGCCCGCGTGGGCCGCGAACTCCTCCAGGAGCCGGGTCTTGCCAATACCCGCTTCCCCCGTGAGGAGAATCATTCCCGCGCCCCTCTTCGTGCCTCGCGCGAGCTGGCCGCGCAGGTGCTGGATCACGCGGTCGCGGCCCACAAACGGCCTGACCAGGGTGGCTTCGTTGTCATCCGGCAGGTGCCGGTTGACAACCGCGCGGTTTCGATCGGCCATTGAGGGATCATGATCGGCCGCGGACCTCTGCGGCGGCACCTGGTTCCCGAGAATATTGTGGTAGAGCGATACCGTTTCAGGCTGGGGTGCCATGCCGAGTTCGCGCCGCAGCACGTCCTCGCAGATCCGGAATTGCCGTACGGCCTGGTCGGGTGTGCCCATCTCCGCGTACAAGCGGATGAGTCGGCGGTGGACCGCTTCCCCTGGTGGGATCCTGCCCGAGCGCCGCGCGGAGCTGATCGGCTGCCTCGTTGCAGGCACCGCGATTCTCGAGGGCTTCGGCCAGGTGATATGGGTCCAGGGCAACCCGAGTAGTTCGGCATGTCCAAAGGCACCAGCAGCGGCGGCACGCCGTCCGCGCTGTCGGTCGGCAGGGCGAACGCGATGCTTCCTCCGGCGCTGCCAGGTCAGGGTCATTAGCCGGCCCGGCCCGCAGCCCGGTAGGCGATGGCCAGGTTGTTCCGCGATTGCACGGTGTCGGGGTGGTCGGGTCCCAGCACGCGTTCCCGGGCGGCCAGGGCCTGCTCGTGCAGCGCGATCGCCTCCGCGGCCCGGCCCGCCGCCCGGTAAGCGTTGGCCAGGTTGTTCCGCGAGCCCAGGGTGCCGGGGTGGTCGGGTCCCAGCACCCGCTCCAAGGCGGCCAGGACCTGCTCGTGCAGCGCGATCGCCTCCGCGGCCCGGCCCGCCGCCCGGTAAGCGTTGGCCAGGTTGTTCCGCGAGGCCAGGGTGCCGGGGTGGTCGGTGCCCAGCACGCGTTCCCGGGCGGCCAGGGCCTGCTCGTACAGCGCGATCGCCTCCGCGGCCCGGCCCGCCGCCCGGTAGGCCCCGGCCAGGTTGCCCCGTGAGGCCAGGGTGCTGGGGTGGTCGGGGCCCAGCACCCGCTCCCGGGCGGCCAGGACCTGCTCGTACAGCGCGATCGCGTCCGCGGCCCGGCCCGCCGCCCGGTAAGCGATGGCGAGGTTGTTCAGCGAGGCCAGGGTACTGGGGTGGTCAGGGCCCCGCACCCGCTCGCGGGCGGCCAGGGTTTGCTCGTGCAGCGGGATCGCCTCGGCGGCCCGGCCAGCCGCCCGGTAGGCGATGGCGAGGCTGTTCCGCGAGGCCAGGGTGTCGGGGTGGTCGGGGCCCAGCACCCGCTCGCAGTCCGCAATCAGCGACTCACCGACCGCGATGGCCTGCGGCGCGCTGTCACCTAGCTCATTCAGGTAATACAGCGCCCACAACCGCAGCGACAGCAGCGACCTGGCCAGCTCATCATCGGCCTCACCTGCGGGTCCAGCCGTGGCCTCCAGCAGCGCCGTCACCTGCTCGGGGATGTCCCTGGCGGCCGGGCGGTCCTGTGAACCCGCAAGCGCCCCCGCGCGCGCGTGCAGCACCAAGGCGGCGGCCCGGCACACCGCCGTCAACCGCCCCAGCTTGGCCAGCCGATCCCGGACCACTCGCATGACCCCGCGGTGCACGATGATGGTCTGGCCGTCCAGGCTGAAGGTCAGTAGCGACCGCTCCGCCAGCTGCGCTAGCGCCCGATCTACCAGATCCGCGCCCACCCCGGACCGGCGCCTGCGTCTGGCCAGGACACCCGCCTGCCCGGCGGCATGCAGCACCTCCCGGCGGACCCCGGCCGCCGACAGCACCGCCATCATCTCCATCACGCCGGTGCAGACGCCCGCCTGGTCGCCGGCCCGGACCGCATGCAGGGACAGCAGGACCGCCTCCGCCACGCCGTGCGGGTACGGCGGCCCCTCCCCCTGGATCAGGTATTTCCCGGCCGGCAGCGCCCGCAGCCGCTCCAGGTACGTCTCGTACCCCAGGTGCCGTCTGGCGATCACCGCCGCGGCCTGGGCCAGGGCTAGCGGCAGGTACGCCAGCTCGGCGGCCACCGCGGCGGCTCCCGTGGCATCGGCCAGGCCGGTCCGGCCGGCCAGGAACGCCAGCGCCTGTTCGGCCGTGAACACGCCGACAGGGACGCTCGCCCCCAGGTTCGCCACCGACGGCCGGTTACTGGTGATCAGCACCCGGGCCGCGCCGCCGGCGGGAACAAACGGCCGCACCACGTCAGGATCTTGGACGTTGTCGAACACGAGCAGGCAGCGGTCCCCGTCGGCCTCCAGCCGCTGCCGCACCGCTCGGCCCGCGGCGGCGGCGTCCTGGCCGGTGCCGCCGTCGGACAGCGCCGCGGCCTCGGCCACCGCGGCCAGATCCGCCAGCAGGCTGGCCGTGTCCTCTGCGTTGACCCAGGCCACCAGCCGCCAGCCGGCCGCCAGCCTGGCTCGCGCGTACCCGGCCGCCAGCTGCGTCTTGCCCACACCCGGCATCCCGGTGATCGCACGCACCATCGATGCCGCGCTACCATCCCCGTCTAGCTCCGCCAGCAGGCCCGCCCTCGGCTGGAAACCAGGCGGCTCCTGCGGGATGTCACCCACCACCACCCGGTCACCCGGGCCCGCATCCTCCCCCAGCCCCCTGGCCGCACCCGAGGTCGGCAGCCCGGCCACCGCCTCCGCCGCAACCGTCAGATCCACCGCCAACCCCACGAACCCGGACAGGTAACCGCCGTGACACAGCGGCTACAGATATAAACATACCCTCCCAGGCCGGCCCAAACAGGCTAGTCACTCCCCCGTCCGATCCGTCCACCGGCGCCCGGCCGGGCGGGTCACGGGTCGGCCACAGGCCGTCCGGAGCGGAGGTCTCCCAAGTGCTCACGCAGCACTTCCCCGTACGCGGTGGGCTGCCCGTCCCACGACCTGATCAGTGCCGGACCAGCACAGCCCGAAGGATTCCAGCTCCAGCCCAGGTAAGACACGCCAACCGAGTCGGCCCAGTTCATGAAGCTACTAACGAATGCGCCCGAGCACGTCTTGTCACCCAGCTCGGCAGCGACCACGGGCACGGTCCAGGTCACCGGCCTGACGTCTGTGTTCCAGCACGCAACAGTGGTGCACGTGAGGTCATTGTAGACATGCAGGCCGGCCACGAGCTGGTTCGCCGGGTCGTGCGGCCGGAACCGGCGCCAAAAGGAAAGGTCGTTACCCCAGTCCAGCCCGGTGGCAATGATCGGCTGGCTCGCACCGGTTGAGCGCACCGCATCGACTAGCGTCTGCATGCCCGCGGCGCGCCAGCCTTCAGGAAGGACGCAGCCGTCTCGCCAGCACTGCCAGCTGATGCCATGCGGCTCGTTATAGAGATCGAAGATGACGGCCGGGTCGGCCGCGAAGGCTCGCGCTACCGAGGACCAGAAATTCGGCGCGTGGTCAAGGTCGGCCATGGGCTGCTGCCCGGTTGCCTGAGCCGTGCCCGGTGCGTTCCAGTGCAGGTCCAGAATCACGTAAAACCCAGACTGGTTGAGGCGGATCACGTACTGGCTGATCGCCGCCCGGTAGCGCGCGCCACTATATCGCGCCGGAGCGCCGTTGATCCCGAGCCAGCAGTCTTCGTTCAGCGGTAGGCGCACGGCGGTGATGTCCCAGGAGGCCATCGCGGCCACCGCATGCTTGTCGGTCGGCCCGGCGAAAATGCCCAGGCCTTCGATGCATGCGTATTCGGCGCCCGATCGGTCAACGCCGAGCAAACGGATCGGCTGGCCCTGCGCGTCACCGAGCCGGTTCCCCACGACCTTCACGACCAGACTGGGTCCTGAACCGCAACCGACACACGCCGCTATGATGCTGAGCGCGAGCACCGCGTACAAGGTGGCCAGCGCTCCGCGCCGCGAGCACTGGAGCAGCCTCATAGGTACGAGCCTACGAGGACATGAGCTTACCGGCGGGTCACGGTGATCTCGCGAACCTGGATATTGCGCAGTCCCTGGCCGAAGCTGGCTACTACCCGGGAATGATCGATCGCCGCGGCCGATGTAGGGGTCTGGTTCAAAGTGTCGAGCATGGCCTGGTTCACCACAATGTAGTTAAAGTCTCGCCATCCTTTCGGGAAGGCCTTCTTGACGGCCGGGTCGTAGTCGAGCGGCCAGTAGGAGACGACCGTCTTCGAGAAGAACCCGCCCTGCATCGGCTGGTCGTTATAGCCCTTCTCGATGAGGTAAATCCAGTACTGGTCGCCGACGATGAGCCGCTTGTCGCGGCCCACGTGGTCGACGAGCCACTGCTCTGTTGCGAGCTCGGGGCCGTCCTGCCTGGCGGTCATCGCTACGCGATCGCCGCTCGCCCAGCGCGGAGCGATGAAGAGCACCGCGGCGCACGCCAGTCCAGCGACCATGGCCCGTGTCGCCCACACCGCTGCCGGAAATCTCATAAACCGGGCCCAGGACCACAGCGCCTCAATGCTCCCTGGCACCATCAGCGCGGCGAAGGGCAGCATCCCGATGACGTACATATTGGGCAGATAGCCCGGCTTGAACAGGGTTGCGGCCTGGATAAGGAACGCAAGTGCCACCGCCCGCGTAGTGCGTCGTGCGAGCGCGACTGGCGTGAGCGCGAGCGCCGCAAAAAGCAGCCATGGGTCAAGCTGGAGCCAGGATGTGACTATGGCGTGGGTCTGGCTGTACGGGTTGAAGATGCTCCCGGTGCCCTTGCGGGTGAGCAGCTGGACGACGAGATAGCCCGTCATGCTCACGTGACCCGGCCCCGGCAGCAGCTCCCCCTTCAATGTCGCGTAGAGCGGATAGAAGCCTCCGGTAAGTACGAAGAAGGTCAGGAAGAGCGTCAAGCAATAACGCCTGGTGCGCCGGTCGGCATTCTGGGCCACCGCGACAACCAGCGCTGGCAGCAGGTCGAGCGTTGTCTCCTTGCATAGCACGCTCAGCGCGAAGCAGGCCCCGCTGCCGGCAAATGCCCAGAGTCGGCGCTGGGGCGTCCATGCGAGCGCGAACGCGGCGATCGCGAAGGCCATCGAAGGATTGTCGAGGAGTACCGCCCGGTGGAAGAAGACGGCAATAGGGCACAGAGCAAAGAGGATCACCGCGGCCGCGGCGCCCACCCGGCTGAAGCCGAGCCGACGAGCCAGGAGATACAAGAGCGAGCAACTGGCCAGGCACACCACAAGCATGAACTCCCGGCCATGGTCGATCGAGAAAACGGCGTGACCCAGTACCGCGCCTGCCTCCGTCCAGAAGGAGATCAGCAGCCAGGCGAAAGGGGGGTGGCCGTAGCTGTAGGTGTAGTTGGCGAGGCGGCCATGCTGCGCCGCCCAGGCGTAGCCGACGTAGGTACCCTCGTCAAACTGGGTCCCGGGCCAGTGCGCCAGGTTTGTACCGACGACCACCCCGGCGACGACGAGCAATACTAGCTGAAATAGGAGGTCGGCGCGCCGCGTGACGGCCCCGCGCAGGAGGTCTCGGACGGCGCCGGGCAGTCGATTTGTTCTCACCACTACGCCGCCTGGATGGCTTCCCGGCTGTGAGAGCGGGGCCGTTCGGGGCGCCTGCACACTGTCAAGCCGGACCCACAGGGGTGCGGCGCCAGCGTCTCCGAACAGGTCGTCGATAGAGCGGGAGTGCACGTCGGCACGACCATTACTGGCCTGGCGGACATCCGCCGTCGGCCAAGCCACGAGGTACTCGTGCTGGCCCGCTTCTGCGGGGCGGCCCATCGCCCGGGAGGCTAGCGCATCGGCCTGAGCCTCGACCATCTGATGCGAGCCGACGAGGCTTTCCGCCAGAGCGTGCATTTCCGGCCGCGGCTCGGGAACGCGGGGAATCGGCGCGGCTCGCCGAGCCCCCCTTGCCGACCGTGGCAGCACTCCGAGAGCTGCAGCTCTGAGTGCTGCCGCCGGCCACGTCAGCAAGCCGAGAGCGGCGGACCACCGGGCTACTGCCCGCCGCGGCAGCTTGTTGACCGTTACCCCTGATCCCGCGCCTGCACCGGCAGGCCGCCCGAGGTGCAGGCCCAGATGTGCCGTCTTTTCCCAGCCCCGGGCACCGCGCGCCTCGCGAACTACGGCCCGTGCGGCGGCGAAGGCCAGAACGGCCTGGTAAAGCAGCAGTCCAAGTACCAAGCGCACATAGTCGCGCACCGAGGGCCGCCGCTCCCCGTACAGTCGGCAGAACTCCGCCAGGCCGACACCCTCCGCTACGAGCATGGACAGCATAGGCAGCAGCGGCAAGAACGACATGAGCGTGATGACGATAGGAGCCTTTACGGCCAGTGCAGTCGCAATCGCGGCCGGGATCATCAGCCACGCGAGTGCCATGATGTAAGGGCTCGCTAGAATATACGCACCGAGCGCCCTCTGCCGGGCGGGCAGTCGGCGCCAGTAGCCCCGGGCCAGGGTCTGTAGGTATCCCTGGTTCCAGCGGGTGCGCTGCCGGATGAAGGCGCGGAGGGTCGGCGGGCACTCCTCCCGCGTCACCAGCTCAGGCTCGTAGAAGACAGCCGTGCGCGCGCCGAGCGTGCTCAGCCGCACGCCTATCTCGCAGTCCTCGGCCAGGCAGTCTGCCCAGCCCGCCACTGCACGCAGGATCGACGTTCGGATGAAGACCGTATTACCGCCGAGCGGGATGAAGCGCTGGCGGGCATGGACGTGCAGCCGACTGCGGAACCAGAAGTAGTATTCAAGGACGTTGTGGATCGTAAACCAGCTTGAGCGAAAGTTCATTAGCTGCACGCCGGCCTGCACGATGTCTGCATCAGTCGCCTGAAAGCACTGGTCGACCCGCCGCAGCAGCGCCGGATGAACGTCGTCCTCGGCATCGAACACGCCGGTGATCGTGGCCGAGCAATAGGGGAGCGCCGCGTTCAGCGCCTTCGGTTTGCTCTTGGGCCAGCTAGGGTCGACGACGACCCTGACGCGCTCCGGGTGGCGGTCGGCCATGCGTTCCGCCACCTCGCGCGTCCCCGGATCATCGGCGCCGACGACGACGAGCACCTCGAAGTCCGGATGATCACTGCTGATCAGGCGGGAGAGCGTGGTTTCAAGCACCGCCACCTCGTGGCGAGCGGGAACGATCAGCGAGAATGAGTAGGCCGACTCGCGTCCGTCAGCCTCGAGACGGCTCTCTGTCAGCGAGTCCGGGGTTCGCCAGGCATGAAGCATCCAGATGAGGGTCGACACGCCAACTACTCCCACGAGGAGCGAGACGGCGATGTATAGCAGATAGAGGAACAGTGAGGACTTGATCGCCATCAATCCAGCAGCCGATGCCACCGCCAGCAGCAGGACCACGATGAGAACCCGGCCTGACAACCTTTTGCGGGCCGACGCCAGCCGATCGCGACTCATTGACCATCCGCTCCAAAGGATCTGGTAATGCAAAGGGACCCTGGCTGGCTGTCTCGCCTTGACGTGTGATGAGGTTCACGCACCCTGGCCCGCGCAAGCCCAATCAAGATCGAATGGGTCCACGATGACTGGAATACACTCACCTTCCACCATGGCCTGCGTGCATTCCAGCGCTCTTCCAGCCGTCTTCGCACAGAATTTCCCAGGGAATATGGAAGACATGAGAAGGGTCGATCGGGAACCAACGGGCGCCGCCGGAGGGCTGACTCAGATCCAGACACGTCAGATCCCTGCCGGGTGAGCAGTCGATAGAGCGTGAGCTCCTGCACCAGGAGCGGCCAGAGCGGCACGGAGCTCATCCCGGCGATGCCGCGGAAGACAGTCATACAAGGCCGAGCGAACGAACGGGTGCCGGAAGGCGTAGCCTTCACCCCGTTCCTCGAGGAGGCGCATCTGCAGCGCGCGATCCAGTGCGTCGAAAAGCACCGGAACGGCAACAGGCGGTTCCAGCGCCGCCGCCCCCCCGCGGAGCTGGCTCAACGAGATCTCCGCAGCGCCAACGGCGGCAGCTAGCCCCAGCACACGGCGCAGGGGCTCGTCCATGAGCGCCAGTCGCATCGCGGTGAGGGCACGTGTACGGGTCTGCA
>WNGH01001125.1_pt1 | contig 25140 bp, 28 predicted proteins | sample 5400631 | NCBI WGS metagenome assembly WNGH01 (sample SAMN13153373, study PRJNA577476) | soil metagenome | isolation source: 115 cm soil or saprolite under Garry oak tree replicate 1 | place: USA:California | collected 2016-06-15
TGTCGGCGGTGACGCCGCTGCCCACGAGGACGGGCACGGTCGGGACCGCGCTCCGCACGCGCTTGATGTCGCCGATGGCCGTCGCTTCACCGGTGGCCTTGCCCGAGACGACGAGCGCATCGGCCAGGCCCCGATGGACGAGGTCACGCGCCTCCTGCTCGAGCTCGACGGCCGCCACCGGCGCCGCATGCTTGCCCTGGACGTCGGCGAAGATCTTCACGTCGGCGCCGAGCAGACGCCGGTCGCGCAGCGTGTGATACGCCTCGGACTGCACGATGCCCTGATCGGCCACGACGGCCCCGGCGTGGACGTTGACCCGGATGAACTGGGCGCCTCCCGCACAGGCGACGGCCAGCGCCGCCCGCGCGTCGTTCTTCAACACGTTCACCCCGAGGGCTACGCGCGGGACGGCGCGACGGATGGCGGCCACGATGACGGCCATCGCGGCGACGGTGCTGGGCTCGACGCGGCCCGGTGTGAAGGGGACGTCACCGTAATTCTCGACGAGGAGCGCGTCCATGCCGCCTTCGATGAGGACGGTGGCGTCGGTCACGGCGGCCGTGATCGCGCGCTCCATCGAACCGTCCCACCGCGGGCTGCCGGGCAGCGGTGGCAGGTGGACCATACCGATCAGCGTGCGGGCCAGACGCATGCGGGCAGCAAATTGTAACACGCGCACTCGTCCGCTATAGTCGGTCGCACCCAGGCGTTGCTCGATGCGACGACCGTTGTTCGCGCGCGCCGTGAAGACGCGGGTCGTCGTCGCGAGGAACCGGGCAGGAGGTCACATCATGGGCTATACGACGCTGCTGCTGGAGCGTACCGGCGCGATCGCCACGCTCACGCTCAACCGCCCGGACGCTCGCAATGCGCTCGATCTGGTCATGCGCGGAGAGCTGCTGTCCGCGCTGGACGAGGTCGAGGCGGATCCTCAGGCGCGCGTGGTGATCCTCACCGGCGCCGGCGGCCACTTCTGCGCCGGTGGTGACGTGAAGACGATGCGTACGAAGGGTCAGACCGCGGCGGACGGGCGGCGGCGCGTGGAGTCGCTCAACCGCATGGTGCAGCGGCTCGTCGAGTTCCCGCGGCCAACCATTGCCCAGGTGGACGGCTTCGCGGTCGGGGCCGGCTGCAATCTCGCGCTCTGCTGCGACCTCATCGTGGCCGCCGACCGCGCGCGCTTCGGGGAGGTCTTCGGGAAGATCGGGCTGGTGCCCGACGGCGGCGGCACCTGGTTACTGTCACGCGTGGTCGGACTCGCCCGGGCGAAGGAGCTGATCTTCACCGCCGAGATCATCGAGGCCGCCGAGGCGCACCGCATCGGGCTCGTCAATCGCGTGGTGAAGGCCGCCGATCTGGCCGCCGAGACGCAAGCGCTCGCCGAGCGCATCGCCACCGGGCCGCCGCTGGCGCTTCGGCTCGCCAAGCAGATGGTGAACCGCGCGGCGACGTCGGATCTGGCCAGCGCTCTCGACGCGGAGGCGGGCGCGCAGGCGATTGCCATCACGAGCGAAGACCACCAGGAGGGCCTGGCCGCCTTCTTCGAGAAGCGCGCGCCGCGGTTTACCGGGGCCTAGTTCGGGCGGGGCGCGACCGGCTCGGACGTCGTCTGAGGGACCGCCGGCGGGAGGCCCGACGAGGGGGCCGGTGGCATCGGCGTCGAGGACGGCTGGCGCGGCGAGCGCCGGAACGTATCCTCCAGCTCCGGCGTCGAGCGCCGGATCTCGTCGGTGATGCGAGCGGCGTCGAGCGCGGTGCCGATGACTCGCGGCGTGATGAGCATCAGCAACTCGGTTTTCTGCACGGTGCGTACTTTGGCGCCGAAGAGGTAACCGATGATCGGGATGTCCTTCATGAACGGGACGCCCCGGTCCTGCGTCTCGACGCGGTCGCGGATCAGCCCGCCCAGCACCAGCGTCTGATTGTTCATCAAGACCACCGAGGTCTCCGCCTCTCGCTTGATGATGCTGCGCGAGCCGGTGGGCGCCTCAGGAGCGCCGACGTCGTTGACCTCCTGCTTGACGTCGAGGGCCACCGTGCCGTGCTCGCCGATGCGCGGCGTCACGGTGAGGATCACGCCGGCGTCGCGATACTCGACGGACTGCGTCCCAACGATGGCCTGCGTCGTCGTCGTCCCCGTCGTGGCCTGCGTCGTCCCACCGATGGGCACCTGCTGGCTGGTGACGATCGGGATGGAGTTGGACACGTTGATGATGGCCTTCTTGTTCTCCGACGTCAGCACGTGCGGGTTGGACAGCACATTGACAAGGTCCATCGAGGCCAGCGTGTTGAGCAGCAGCATGAACTGATTGGTGGCGAACGCGAACGCGGTCAATCCTGAGCCGGGAAGTGTCAGCGCCGCGCCTTCCGCGATGGGCAGCGTCCGTGAGATCGGAGAGATGATCGACGGCGACGCCGTCGAGATGCTCTGGGATGCGAGGTTGAACTTGCCCGACTTGACGGCCCAATCGACGCCGAGCCGGAGGTCGTCGGTGAGCGTGATCTCGGCCACCAACACTTCGACCAGGACCTGGCGCGGCTGACGGTCGAGCTGCTTGATCGTCGCCTCGATCTCCGGCCAGTTGCGCGGGAACGTCGTGACGATGACCGAGTTCGTCGGCTCGTCGGCGATGAACCGGATCTGGCCCTCGAGGACGCCCAGCTCACCGATGCCGACGCCGCTGCCGGCGAGTGCGGCCCCGGGCGCCGTCGCCGGCGACGAGGGCGGAGGCGGCGGCGAGCCGGCCGGGCGCTGTGCCGAGGACTGTCCTCCTGCGCCGGGCGATGTCTCGCGGGCGCCGTAGATCGCGTTGAGGGTAGCCGCCAGGTCCTTCGCCTTGCCGCTCTCGGCGTAGTAGATGAAGACGCGCCGGCCACCGTAGATGTTGACGTCGAGCTGCGTGATCAAGCGCCGCACGGTCTCGAGCTCGTGCTTGCGGGCGTGGACGATCAGCGAGTTCGACCGGCGCTCGGCGACGATCAGCGGCGCGCGCTCGGCGCCGGTCGTCTCGGCTCCCGGCGGACGGGCGGCGGCCGGAGCCCCCGGGGCCGCGGGCGGCGGTGCCACGGGCGGCGTCGGCGCCGCCGGAACACCCGGCACACTGGCGGCCGCGCGGCGCAGGCGGCCGCTCGCGAAGAGCTGATTGAGGATCGTCGCCAGATCGGCGGCGTCCGCGTATCGGATCTGGATGATCTGCAGCTCGTCGAGAGCGATCTCCACGTCGACCATGCGGATGATGTCGAGGAGACGCCTCACGTTGTTCGCGGAGTCCGTCACCATCAGCACGTTCGTCTCCCGGTGGGCGACGAGATTGCCGCGCTGGGAGACGAGCGGCCGCAGCAGGGTCGCCAGGTCGGCGACGGACGAGAAGCGCACGGGGACGATCTGCGTGATGATCTCGTCGGCCGTGCGGTTGGGGTCGGGCTCGAGCCCGACGATGGTCGGCACCGCGCGCTCACGCGCACCTTCGATGCGGACGATCTTGTACAGGTTGCCGCTCTTCACTGCGGTGAACCCGTGAACCTCGAGGATGGCCAGCAGGACACCGAACACGTCTTCCTGCGGGATGCGGCCCGACGTCTGCACCGTCACCTTGCCGCGCACGTCGGGAGCCAGCACGTAGTTGAACCCGACGATCTCGCTGGCCGCGTGCACGACGGTCTCGATGTCGGCGCTGTCGAAGTTGAGGACGACGAAGCGGCCACGCTGGGCGGGCGGCACCGGTGGGGCCGTCGGCGGTTGTGGCGCCAGGGTCGGCGGCGGCGTCTCGACACGCGGAGCGGGCGGCGGCGCCTGGGCCTCACGCGGCCCAACCGACGGCGTCGGAGCCGGCGGAGCTGGCGGCGCGACCGGCGCCGGTGCCGCTGGTGCAGCCGGCGGCAGCGGGGGCCGCGCGGCTCGTGGGGCCGGGCGCGTCGCGGGCGTCGCGCAGGCGGTGACGAAGGAGGTCAGCGCGACGAGCGCGACAATGCGACAGCCGAAACGACGCTCAGCGGTTTGGCGCATCAGGCATCCCAGGTGGCACACGGCGGAGAAGGTTTGGGGGAAGCGGCCGACGACCCGGCTGCTGTCCCTGAAGGTCTGGTTGCATCGTTGTCACCGGCGGCTGGAAACCGGGTTGCGGCGCCGCGCCGGGAAATGGTTGAGGCACTCCTGGTTGCGGAATCGGGAACGCCGGCCGCTGGACTCCCGGTTGCGCCTCGGCCTGACCCGGCGTGGGCGGTGCCTGGGGACGCGGGCGGCTCGGATCGTGGAGCCGCACGTCCACCTGGCCCTCCGGTCGCGTGAGAATCACCCGATCCTCACTGATCGACTGCAACGTTCCACCGGCGACCGAGTCACCGACCCGGTAACCGGCGACACGCTTGGTGATGGGGTCTTCGAGGTACGCCACCGGCGCCCCGTCCCGCAGAATCACGCCGTGGAGGCTGGGCTTCGGCAGGGCCGCCAGCGCGTTCGAAGCGTTGGCGGACGCCGACTCCGTGCGATCGGGGCTGAAGAGGTTGCGGCTGGCAATGGTGCCGAGCGCTCCGCCAGATCGGTCCGTGGCGGCGGGGGCGGCGGCCGTCGACGCGACGGGCGCACTCGACGCTCGGCGCCCTGGTGTATCGGTCTTTGGGCTCGCGACCTGCCAGCCGATGTACGCGATCAGGCCGGCGGAGGCGCCGACGAGCAGGGCGTTGAGCATGAGCAATCGCTTGGACATCAGGTGCGAAGCTTCCCGGAAAGGATGAAGCCCGAGAGCGTCAGGGTGGCCAGGAGCTCCTTGGGCTGCGTGATGTTGACCACGCGTACCTTCAGATCCTGGACGGCGAGGAGCTTCGGCGCGCGATCAATCAACGCGAGCAGATCGACGAGCTGGCGGATCTCACCGGATACCGCGATCTCGATGGGGATCTCGAGCAGATCGCCGCGCTCGACCGGCGGCAGGATGCGCTCGCTGCGCACGTCGGTCGACGCCTGGGCCGCCATGCCCTTCAGCAGCTTCTGGAGCTCCGACGCTGCCACGGCCGGCGTGCCGGCGGGAAGGAAGCGCTCGCTCAGGCTCTCCAGTCGCTGGTTCGTCGCCTCCAGCTCGGCGATAATCGCCGCCTTCCGCCCGACGAGATCCTGACGGCGTGTCAGCACCTGCTCGCGCACGGGCACCAGCTCGCTCGCGGTGCGATTGCCCTCGCGGATCGGCTGAACGACGACGACCCAACCCAGCACGATCACAGCGATACCGCCGGCGGCACCGATCAACATCCGCTCACGGCGCGACAGGTTGCCGATCATCGCGCGGGACTCGCGGCGGGAGGTGCCGACGATGGACGTCGGGGCTGAATGCCAGCCGGGACCGGTGCCGGCGTGGCGGGGGCCGTCACGGATGCCGCCACCGCGCCGGGCGAACCCTCCCACGACGCGCGAATCCGGAATTGTTCCTTGTCCCGTCCGCGTGTGACCGGCGACGAGAACTCCACGCGCTCGAGGCGTGGCGAGTTCTCGAGGAGCGGGATGAGCGCGGCGGCGGCCGAGGCCTGGCCGGTGAGCTCCACGCCCTTCGTGTCGGCGGAGAGCAGTGTGAGCCACGCGTCGTTCGGCAGGAGCTCGGTCAGCTCGCGGAGTAGGGGCAGCGGCCGGACGCTGCTGTTCTCCAGAGACTGGATCGTGGCGAGCAACCGGCGGTTCCGCTCGAGATCCTGGAGCACGCGCTCGGTCGCCCGCACGTCGGTGTCGAGCCGCGTGATTCGCGCGTTGAGGTCGGCCAGTCGCCGCGTCTCTCGCCAGCCGGGGGCCAGCAGGGCGCCCAGGGCCAGCAGGATGGTCGCCGCGGCGAAGCCGGCGGTGACGAGCTGGGCGCGCGTGATCTGCCGCGGGCGCAACGCCACCGGCAACAGCTCGAGCGGACGGAGCCGACCCGCGGCCACGGCCACCGCCAGGTCGAGTGCACCCCGGGGCGTCTCTGTGACAGCGGCAAGTAGCCCGCGGGCGCGAGGCGTGTACGGCGGTTCGGTGACCGTCATCCCGCGTTCGGTCAGCGCCGAGGTGACTTCGGGTTGACCGTCACCCGACACCCACACGGCGTCACAACCGCGCCAGCGAACGAGCGGGAAGCTGCGCTGGATCTCGCCGACCACCGTGGCGGCATCGGTGCTCGCGACACTGCGGCTCAGCGCGATCGTGCCTCCGACGAGGAACAGGAGATCGCTCGTATCGCCCGCGCGATGGATCCACACGACCTTTTCCTGGCGCGGGCGACGTCCGACCAGCGCGGGAAGGTTGTGAGCGGCGACGGTCAACGACACGGGGCGAAGCTTCACTTCCTCGGCGACGCGAAGCGCGCCCTCCACGACGCGGCGATCGGCGGCTGCGATCACGACCTGACGACCGGCGGGCGGCGTGGCGCCGTTACGCTCGTCGGGAAGCAGGAGGTAGTCGAACGTGGCGTCGTCGCTCGGAAACGGCAAGTGCCGCTCGAGCTCGAAGCTGATCATCTCGCGCACTTCGCCTCCGAGCGCGGGCAACTCGATCGGCTTCACGGTGACCGATGCGCGAGGCAGGGCGAGCGCGATCGTGCGGACGGGCAAGCGACGCTGCTCGATCTCCGCGCGGAGCGCCTCGACGGAATTCTCCGCGCTCACGACGAAGACCTCGACGCGCCCTCGTTGCATTGCGGCAGCAACGAGACGATCGCCGAGCAGAAGAACAGCAAAGTGAGCCCGAGCAAGCATCACAAAATCAGATTACGCTGAACGCGTCCCGCGTAGCAACTACTTGTCGTGATTACGAAAGTCGCCCAGATATTGGGCGGTGAATTTGAATCAGCGGACCCCCGACCACTCGAGGATCACCATCGGCTGACGGCTCCCGTCCTGCCGGCGCTGGACGATCGCGGTCAGACGGGCACGCGGCTGGTCGTCGACCAGGCCCTCGGCCTCGATCCGGAACGTCCGCGTGTTGACCATGAGCCCCTTGCCGCCGAAGCGTCCGGGCACCTGGATGAACGGACCATCGCGGCGGGCCTGGACGATGTCGATGATCTCGGCGTCCGAGAGGCCCTGGGCCCGCAGAACCTCGGGGCCGGCGGTGTTCATGTTGATCTGGCCCGGCGTCTTGACGGTGACGAGATCCGCCAGCCCCGGTTTTCCCTCGCGGCCGTTGTAGATCTCGGGCGTCACCCCTTTGATCTGGAGGAGCTCCGACACCGACTCGAGGTTCGCGTTGTGGGCACGGTACGGGACGGGAAGCTTCAAGTAGTAGTCGTCGCTCTCGGCGCCATTCAACCGGTGCTCGTCGTTGGCATCGCGCCAGTCCTGCAGCGAGTCGTTGATGGTGTCGCGGTCGGACTTGGCGAGCCCGAAGCCGTGGAGCAACTGGTCGAGCCGGTCGGGCGGCGACGTGTTGAGGTTGAGCCGGGCCTCCTCGTCGCTGAGGCGATAGGAGAAGGTCCCCATGGTGCCGAGCGGCACGCGCGTCCGCGGCAATCGGGGCAGGGCCCTCCCGTCCCGGCCGTAGAACGTCATGACCCCCTGGTCGTCGACCACGACGAACGCAGAGTCGGCGGCGATTTCCCGGATCGCCTGCTCCACCCCGGCCTCGGCCAGGTGGGCCGCGGCAATCCCCTCCTTGTAGGTCCGCGCCGCGGTCGCCTCGAGCCGCATCGAGTACGCGAACTCGGCCCCGATCAGGCCGAGCAGGCCGAGCACCAGCAGCACGGCAACGAGCGCGAAGCCGCGATCGGTCATCGACGCCGGTGTCGTCATTGGATGGCCGTCTTGATCGCGACCGTCAACGGAGGCATGGTTTCCGTCCGGCCCTGACGGATCGTGGTGATCGTGGCCTGGACGGCGCGCGGCAGGCCGTTCTCCACGTCGGCGTCCCAGGTGTCCTGCCAGGACCCGGTATCGTTGAGATAACGGAACGCCATCTGCTGGACTGCCGTATCGCGCAGGACGACGGCCGCTTCGGTGAAGGGCTCGCGATTGGGGAGCACACGTTGCCTGACGACGAGCGCCGGGCCGTTCTCATTCTCGGTCGCCAGCACGACGGCCGTGAAGGCCACCGGAATCGGCGGCGGAAACGGCGGCGTCTGGGTGACGAACTCGAGGCGCGACTCGGTGCCTCGGAAGAGGAGCACCGAATCGGGCGCCTGACCCAGGGACGCGCGGTACGGGTAGGTCGAGCCGAGGGCCCGACTCAAGGTCACCGCGAGGCCGCGAAGTTGGGCGTGGGCCTCGGCCCGGTTCTCGCCTTGACCCCACGCGGCGATCCCGACGCGCAAGCCGCCGAAGGCGACGATGAGCAGGGCGCCCACGATGGACAGGGCAATGATCAACTCCAGCAGCGTGAAGCCGCGTTCGCTGCGACGGCGCATCAGCGTGGCGCCGGCACTGGCGGCGTCCCCGGTGTCGCTGGGCGCGAGCCAGGGGTCGGCGTCGTCGGTGTGGTGGCCACGACCGTGAGCGGCATCGTACGCAGCATGTTGACTTCGACCTGACGTCGCTCGTCCCAGAATACCCTCACGTCGATCTCGTATATGCGCCAGCGCGGAACGCCGACCGTGGGGACCAGATCGGGGGCGGGGATCACGGTCGTCTGCCGCTCCCAGCGGAAGTTGCCCTCGGTCCCCTGCTCGCGCCCCTCCTCGGGGTCGACGACCTCACGCGCCTTCTCGTCGGCGAGCAGCATCGCACGCTGATGGTCGCCAGCGAGCTTCAGCAGACGCAGACCCTGGGCGAAGCCCTGAATGGCGGCGACGACGGCCAGGCTCAAGATGGCGAGGGCCACGATGACCTCGAGCAACGTGAAGCCGGCGTCGGCGCGCTTCATTCTCGGTCGACCTTCACGCGCCCGGTGAGGCCGTCCACGACCACCCGATAGCGCACGGGCCCTGACTGCACGCGGAAATCACCGCCGTTCGACACGCCGTAGGGCTCGAAGCGTACCGTCAGCGCCGGGGGCGGAAACGCCTCGATCATGACATCGGCCGGGAGCGTTCGCGTCGCGGTGACGTCCTCGCCGGCCATGATGGTCAGGCGGTGAGCGGCCGGGTCCACGACGAGCGCGTGAGTCCGGCGCGTCGTGATGGCCTGCTCGCGCGCATGCCGCAACATCGCGGTGAGGCGGGCGACCTGGGCCCGTGCCCTCAGGTTCTCCGTGCTTCGACCGATGGTCGGTGTCACGACAGCCACGGCGATGGCCAGCACCAGCAGGGTGACAACCAGCTCGATGAGGGTAAAGCCGCGCGCGTTTACCTTTGAGACCATGACGTCACATCGGCGTTCTCACCTTCGCCGCCCGGTGCGCCGTCGCCGCCCTCCGACCACAGGTCGTATTCGCCGTACTGCCCGGGGCAGCAGCGATACCGGTACGGATTGCCCCACGGGTCCTTGGGCACGTCCTTCTTGAGGTAGGGCCCGTTCCAGTTGGGCACGTTGGGGTTGCGCTGGAGCGCGTCCAGCCCCTGGGCGCCATCCGGATACTTCCCGACGTCCAACCGATAGCCGTCGAGGCCGGCGCCGAGCAGCTCGATCTGGGCTCGCGCCGCTGCCTGCTTGGACTGGCCGACGCGGCCGAAGAGACGAGGCCCCACCAGGCCGACGAGCAAGCCGAGAACGATGATGACCACGAGCAGCTCGATCAGCGTGAACCCCGCTTCGTTACGGAGGCTGACCGAGTCTCGCGGGGTCGCGACTCGGATCGGCTGAGCAAACAACCGCCACGGACGGTCGCGGCGGGGCACGGGCGCGTCGTGAGACCGGGTGCCCGTGCCCTGTTGAATCATGGCCCGGGGGCCCGCGCCCTGTTCAGTCATCCGGGCGCCCATGCCCATTACAGTGGTATCTCGTTGATCGAGAAGATCGCCATCAGCATCGCCACGACGATGAAGGCCACGAGTACCCCCATGAGCAGGATGATCGCGGGCTCGAGCAGACCGATCAGGCGCTTGAGCTCGGTCCGCACGTCGGTCTCGAACGTCTCCGCGGTCTTGAGGAGCATCTCCTCGAGACGCCCGGTTTCCTCACCGACGCGAACCATGTGCACGGCCAGCGGGGGAAAGTTCGCGTGCTCGGCCAGTCCGCTGGCCAGCGTTCCGCCGCGCTTGACGGTTTCCCCGAGTCGATCGACGGCGCGGCCGACGACCTGGTTCGACATCATGTCGCCCACGACTGCCAGCGCGCCGAGCACGGGCACGCCGCTCTTCAGCATCGTGCCGAGCGTGCGTGCGAACCGCGCCGCCTCGATCTTCATGACGAGCGAGCCGACGTGCGGCATGCCGAGGAGCGTGCGGTCCCACTGGAGCCGTCCCTCCGGGCTGCGCGTCCAGACCCGCCAGGCGAAGATACCGGCGAAGATGACGATCGCGCCCACCCACCAGTACTCGCGCAGCGTGCTGCTGACGGCCATGAGGATCTGCGTGGGGAGCGGGATCGCCTGTTTGAGATCCGAGAAGATCGTGGCGAAGCGGGGGATGACGAACGTCAGCAGGAAGACGACGGCGGCGCCTCCCACGGCCGTGACCACCAGCGGATAGGCCAGCGCCGAGAGGATGGCCTCGGTGAACGCCGCTCTCGATTCGAGGAACTCGGCGAGCCGGCGCAGCGTGACCTCGAGGACGCCGCCCTTCTCACCCGCGCGCACCATGTTGATGTAGAGGCGTGAGAACGGTCGCGGATGATGCTTGGCCAGCGCTTCCGACAACGAGGCGCCGCCTCGGACGCTGCGCAAGAGGTCGGAGACGATGACGCGCAGCCGTGGCCCCAGCGCCAGGTCTTCGAGGATGGCGAGCGCGCGGTCGAGCGGGACGCCGGCTTCGAACAACGTGGCCAGCTGCTGGGTGAAGGCGAGGAGGTCGCGCTGCCGGACGCGTCCCGAGGCGGGCGCGCTGAGCCAGCCTTGCCGCTCCGCGTGCGCGGCGACTCGAATGGGATAGTAGGCCTCGCGGTGAAGCCGCTCGATGACGGCGCGCGCATCGGGGGCTTCCATGACGCCGTCGATGGTTTGACCCCGCCGGTCGGCGGCCCGATACATGAAGACCGGCATCAGCGGCTCAGGCGTCTTCCTGCGTGACTCGCAGCACTTCCTCGACGGTGGTGACGCCTTCGCAGGCTCTCGACCAGCCGTCCATGCGCAGCGTCGTCATGCCGGCCTCGACGGCCAAGCGACGGATCTCGCGGCTCGACGCGCGCCTGAGAATGAGACTGCGAACGTCCTCGGTGATCGTGAACAACTCGTAGATGGCGGTTCGGCCGCGGTACCCGGTGTTGCGACACTCGTCGCACCCGAGGCCGCGATAGAGCGTCACGCCGGGCGGAGCTTCCACGCCCAGGGCCTCGATGTCGGCCGCCGACGGGGTTTCCGCGGCCCGGCAGGCCTGGCAGATCCGCCGCACGAGCCGCTGGGCGAGCACGCCCTCCAGCACGGAGGCGATCAGATACGGCTCGGCGCCCATGTCTTGCAGTCGCGGAATGGCGCCCGGGGCGTCGTTGGTGTGCAGCGTGGAGAAGACCATGTGTCCGGTGAGGGCGGCCTGGATGGCGATGTCGACCGTCTCCAGGTCGCGGATCTCGCCGACCAGGATGACGTCGGGGTCCTGGCGGACGATGTGCCGCAGGCCGGTGGCGAAGGACAGCCCGATCTTCGGCTTCACCGGGATCTGATTCACGCCCTTCAGCTGGTATTCGACGGGATCCTCGATGGTGAGGATCTTGCGGTCGGGCGAGTTGATCTTCTCGAGCGCCGCGTAGAGCGTGGTGGTCTTGCCGGAGCCGGTGGGACCGGTTACCAGCAGGATGCCGTGCGGCCGCTGGATGAGCGCCTCGAAATGCTTCAGCGTGTCGGAGCCGAAGCCGAGCTTCTCCAGCGGCAGGAACACGCTGGCCCGATCGAGGAGTCGCATGACGATCGATTCACCATGCACGGTCGGGATCGTGGAGACGCGGATGTCCACGCGCCGGCCGTGCAGCGAGACGCGGATCCGTCCGTCCTGAGGCAGCCGCCGCTCGGCGATGTTCATCTCGGCCATCAGCTTGATGCGCGAGGTGACCGCGTCCCGCAGGCGCCGCGGCGGCGACTCCTGGTCGAACAGGATGCCGTCGATCCGGTAGCGGACGCGCAGCGTGTCCTCGAACGGCTCGATGTGGATGTCGGAAGCCTCGGCAGCGATGGCGCTCTCGACGAGGAGGTTGACCAACCGGATGACCGGCGCTTCGAACGCCATGTCGCGCAGGTGGTTGACGTCTTCCTCGCCCTCAGGGCCGCGCTCTTCCTCGAGGCCTTCCACGATGCGCTGAAGCGGCGTGGCCGCGCCGTCGTAGGTGCGGTCGATCGCCTCCAGGATGCCTTCCCCCGGGCTCACCACGATGCGGACGTCCAGGCCGGTGGACTGGCGAAGGTCGTCGACGATCATCGGATTGAGCGGATCGGCGGTCGCGACCGTGAGCAATCCGCCCTCGACGGCAATCGGGCACACGACGTACTGGCGCAGATATTTGGGCGACAGGTTTTTGACCACCGGCAGCGGAGAGGGCAACTCGCCACGGAAGAGGTAGGGCAAATTGTTCTGGACCGCCAAGGCTTTGAGCACGTCGTCCTTGGTCACGGCGCCGAGGGCCACCAGCGCCTCGCCCAGCCGCTCGCCCGTGGTCTGCATCCGAGTGAGAGCGGCCGTGATCATCTCCGGCGTCGTGACGCCGTCGGCGACCAGAATCTCTCCGAGCAGCCGGGTTCCAGTGATGAGCGCCATGCTATGCTCCAGCCCACCATGTTAGCACAGTGGGTTTTTGTGGCCGTCGCGGCTGCCGCCGACGTGGCCGGCGCGGCGTTCGTCACGAAGGCCCACCAGCGTGGACGGGCGCCGCTCCGTTACTTCGTCGCCGCCGGCGCCGGCTTCATGCTGGCCGCCGCGTTCGTGCGCATGCTGCCGGAGAGCATGCAGGCACCGCACGCGTTCCTCTTCGTGCTCGTCGGCTACTTCGGGGTGCACCTGTTCGAGCACGCCATCGCGCCGCATTTCCATTTCGGTGAAGAGACGCACGCCGACGCCTTCTTGCGGCCGTCGGCCGGCTATCTGGCCATCCTCGGTCTCGGCGTCCACACGCTCTTCGACGGTGTGGCCATCGCGGCCGGGTTCATGATCGCGCCGTCACTCGGCGCCGTCCTGTTCCTGGCCGTGCTGATCCACAAGCTGCCCGAGGGATTCACCATCGCGTCGATCGTGCTCGCCAGCGGTCGCTCGCGGACCGCCGCCATCGGCGCCGGACTCGCGCTGGGGGCCTGCACCATCGTGGGCGCCGTCCTCACGACGCTCCTGGCCGGGGCGCATCTCGCCATCGCGCTGGCGCTGTCCGCGGGCGTGACCGTGTACGTGGCGGCCTCCGATCTCATTCCCGAGGTGAATCGCGAGGGCAGCGCGGCGCTGGCGTGGACGGTCTTCGCCGGCCTCGTGCTCTTCGCCGCCGCCGACTGGACGCTCGGTGAATTTGGCGGCGGCCACCGTCCCTGAGATATCCTCCCGGGCATGAAGCGCTTGCTGGTGTTGCACGGCCCCAACCTCAACCTGCTCGGCACGCGTGAGCCCGCCGTGTACGGCTCTGTGTCATTGCCCGAGGTCGACCGAGCGCTGCGCCAGCATGGTCAGCGGCGCGGCGTCGTCGTCGATTGCCGCCAGTCGAACCTCGAAGGGCAACTGGTCACGTGGCTGCAGGGGGCCGAGCGCGAGGGCTACGGCGGCGTGGTGTTCAACCCGGGCGCGTTCACGCACTATTCGATTGCGTTGCGCGATGCCGTCGCGGCCATCCGGGTCCCGGTCGTCGAGGTCCACCTCTCCAACATCCACGGCCGCGAGGAATTCCGCCGGCATTCGGTGATCGCGGCCGTGAGCCGGGGGCAGATCTCGGGCTTCGGACCGGAGAGTTATGTGCTGGGCATCGACGCGCTCCTCACGATGAACGACGCGCGTCAGCCGCCTCGACGGGCCGGCTCACCGGTGCCTCGCCCGGCGCGTGGTCGGCAAGCGCCGGGCCGGCGTGGCTCGCGTCGATGAACCCTGCACCACGCTGCACACCGGTGAAGAAAGGGCCGCTGGCCCGACACGAGTGAATCGGTCCGCTCACCTCGGCGTCCAACATGGGACGGCGGGGTGGCCAACGAACGCCCCGTGGATACTGACGATCAGACGCTGGTTGAACGATGCCGAAACGGCGATGTCGCTGCCTTCGAGCCGCTGGTGGAGAAGTATCGCGAGCGGGTCTGGCGGCTCGCCTACAACTATCTGCGCGACCGCGAGGAAGCCTGGGACGTCGCACAGGACGCGTTCATCCGGGCCTGGCAGGCGCTCCCCTCGTTCCGCGGCCAGTCGGCGTTCTACACGTGGTTGTTCCGCATCGTCATCAACGTGGCGACCGATCGCGCGCGGCAGCGATCGTCCCGTGGCCGGGCGCTCGGAACCGAGGCCGTGCCCGAGGAAGACTGGGATCGGGTGCTGGTGGAACCGGGCGGAGGACCCGACGCCGCGGCGTCGCGAGCCGAACAGCGCGAGCGCATCCGGCGCGGCCTCGATGCTTTGCCGGAGCATCATCGCGCGATTATCATGTTGAGCGATCTCGAAGGTCTCTCGTACCGCGAGATCGCTGAGGTGCTCGACATTCCGATGGGAACGGTCATGTCCCGACTGCACAATGCGCGGAAGCGTCTGCGCGACATCCTCGGACGTCTCCTGATCGTCGTCCTCGCGCTCGGCCTCCTCGGCGTGCCCCTCGTCGCCCACGCCCAGCAGGTCGTGCGGTTCGGGTGTCGCGTCCTCCTCGCCACCGATGGCCCACCCTCGTTGGCCACGCGCGCGGCACCTCCGGAGGTCGACGATCGACTCGCGCAGTTCCTTCCGCGCCTGCGCCAGCTCTTCCGCTATCAGGAGTACACCTCGCTCGAGCGGTATCGGGCCGAAGTGCCCGTCGGCGCGACGCAGCGCTGGCCGGTGCCCGGGGAGCGCCAGCTCGAGGTCACGCCGGAAGGCGTGGACGGGAACTCGGTGAGGTTGCGGGTGCGACTCGAGCGTAACGGTCGCGCCGAGGTGAACACCAGCATCCAGGCGGCGTCGGGAAATCCCGCCGTCATCGGTGGCCCCAAGCACGCCGACGGTGTCCTGATCATCGTCGTGTGGGCCAACGCCAACCCGACCCGCCGACCGTGAGCGCGGGCGAGGAGCGCTACCAGCAGGAACGGGCCCGCATCGAGCAGGGGCACGTCAAATATCGCGACAAGCTGAAGGCCGAGGGCAAGCTCTTCGTCCGTGAGCGGCTCAAGCGCCTGCTCGATCCCGGCAGTGATTTCGAGGAGGACTGGCTGTTCGCCCGTTCCCAGGAGGCGGACACACCGGCCGACGGCGTCGTCACCGGCGTCGGTCGCGTGGGCGGCCGCCCCGTCTGCATCATGGCCAACGACTACACGGTCAAGGCCGGCTCGTGGGGCGAGAAGACGGTCCAGAAGATCATTCGCATCCAGGAGAAGGCCGCCCGGCTGAACATCCCCCTCCTTTATATGGTGGACGCCGCCGGGGGGCGGATCTCCGAGCAGATCCGGATCTTTCCCGGCCGGTTCCACGCGGGGCGGATCTTCTACAACGAAGTTCAGCTTTCGGGCGTCGTGCCGCAGGTCTGCATTCTCTTCGGGCCGTCACCGGCCGGGTCGGCCTATCTCCCTGCGCTCACCGACGTCGTCATCATGGTCGACGGCAAGGCCTCGCTCTACGTCGGCAGCCCGCGCATGGTGGAGATGGCGATCGGCGAGAAGACCACGCTGGAGGATCTCGGCGGTGCGCGCATGCACTGCACGGTGTCCGGCTGCGGTGACATCCTGGCCGGCTCCGACGAGGAGGCCATCGAGATCGCCAAGCAGTACCTGAGCTACATGCCGTCGTCGTATCGCGAGCTCCCCGCCCGCGCGCAACCGGCCGACCCGAAGCCCGGGCGCGCGATCGACGAGATCGTGCCGTACGACCAGCGGAAGTGGTTCGACATGTACGAAGTGATCGACCGGGTGATCGACGCGGGCTCGTGGTTGGAGCTGAAGCGGCTCTTCGCCCAGGAAATCATCAGCGGCTTCGCGCGGATCGGGGGCCGGACGATCGGCATCGTCGCGAACCAGCCGAAGGTCAAGGGCGGGGTGCTGTTCGTCGATTCCTCGGACAAGGCGGCGCGCTTCATCTGGCTGTGCAACGCGTTCAACGTGCCGCTCGTGTACCTCGCCGACGTCGCCGGCTTCATGGTCGGCACCAAGGTCGAGCGCGAGGGCATCATCCGTCACGGCGCCAAGATGGTCTTCGCCACGTCGCAGGCGACGGTGCCCAAGATCTCCGTCGTCGTCCGCAAGTGCTACGGCGCCGGGTTGTACGCGATGTGCGGCCCCGCCTTCGAACCCGACGCCGCGCTCAGCCTGCCCCAGGGCCAGATCGCCATCATGGGCCCGGAACCCGCCGTGAACGCGGTGTACTACAACAAGATCATGGAGCTGCCAGAAGGCGAGCGCGCCGCGTACGTGAAGCAGAAGCGCGACGAGTACGCCGAAGACGTGGACATCTACAAGCTCGCCTCCGAGATGCTGGTCGACGACATCGTGGCCGGCAACGCCCTGCGGGCGGAACTCATCAAGCGTCTAGCGTACGCGGAGACGAAAGCCCACGAATTCCCGGCGCGGCGCAACGGTGTCTATCCCGTGTAGACTGCCTCGCACTGGCAGCGCCCTTGCAAAATCAGACGGCATGGCACGAGGCGGTTTTTACTCGGTAGATTCTCTCAATGGCCTTCATCTGCTCGTCGTCGATTCCGACGCCGGTGGCCGTGAGATCGTCGCGGCCATCCTCCGCTACTGTGGCGCGCTCGTGACCGAGGTCGGGTCGCCGGCCGAAGCGCTCGAGGTCATGGAGGTGGTGAAGGCGAACGTGCTGGTGGTGCGCGTACGCCCGAAAGGCGCAACGATGAAGGTCGTCCGCCGCGTCAGGACGCTGAAGCCTGAGGCCGGCGGTGTCATTCCCGTCGTCGCCGTCGCGACGGCCGGCAGTGGCGTGACCGAAGATCAAGCCCGGGCGGCGGGGTTCGATGCCTTCATCGCGATGCCCCTCGACCCGTGGATGCTGTGCCGGCTGATCTCCAGTCTCGTGAGCGGCTAATCGACCGTCGCAGCAACCCTGGCCGGGCTCGCCCAGCGGCGGCCCGATGATCGGCGCTGGAATGGAACTTCCGGCAGCACGGTTGCATGGGGCGGGGACACGTCGTGGGCCGGAGTGATCAGCTTCCGACCGATGCGCTCATCGGTGTCCACGTGCTCATCGTGGACGACGACCGGGATTCGCGCGCGCTCTTGAAGACCGTGCTCGAGTACTGTGGAGCACTCGCCACCGCCGTGGGGTCGGCCCGCGAGGCGTTGCGAATCCTCCAGCGGGTCACCCCGGACGCGATCGTGACCGACATCGCGATGCCGACCAATGACGGCTATTGGTTGGTCGAGCAGGTTCGTGCGCGGAGCGCGGACGACGGCGGAAACGTTCCGGCCATCGCCCTCACCGCCTACGGCGACGAGCACGGTCCGCACCGGACGCTGTCGGCCGGGTTCCAGGCTCATCTCAGGAAACCTATCGATCCCTGGGAGCTGTGTCGAACCGTGGCCAGCGTGGTTCGCCGCTAGACGGCTCCCGTCAGTGCGCGCCGAGCTTGCGGCGCGTCTGGGAGAGGGTCTTCGAGATGGTCTCGGGCAGACGCCCTCCGAACTGGCCGTAGAACTCGTCGAGATCGTCGAGCGCGCTCAACCACTCGGCCGAATCCACGTTGAGCGCGCGCGCCAGGCGATCCGCCGGCATCGTGAGCCCCTGCAGGTCGAGGCTCCCCGGAGCCGGAATCGAACCGATCGGTGTTTCCGCCGCGCGCGCGGTCCCGCGAATGCGCTCCACCATCCACTTGAGGACGCGCATGTTCTCGCCGTATCCCGGCCAGAGGAACGAGCCGTCAGGCCCACGCCGGAACCAGTTCACCCGGAAGATCTTGGGTGGCTTGGCGAGACGTTGGCCGATGCCCAGCCAGTGAGAGAAGTAGTCGGCCATGTTGTAACCACAGAACGGCAACATCGCCATGGGATCGCGGCGCACGACACCGACCTTCCCCGTGATGGCGGCGGTCGTCTCGGTGCTCATGGCCGAGCCGAGGAAGACGCCGTGGGTCCAGTCGAACGCCTCGAACACGAGCGAGATCACCGCCGAGCGCCGTGAGCCGAAGATCAACCCCGAGATGGGCACGCCCTGCGGGTCCTCCCAGTTGGGCGCGATCGACGGGCACTGCGACGCGAGCACGGTGAACCGCGAGTTGGGATGCGCCGCCGGTCCACTCGCCGGTTGCCACGGGCGTCCCTGCCAGTCCACCAGTCCCGCCGGCGGCTCGGGCGTGAGGCCTTCCCACCACGGCTCGCCCGACGGCGTCAGCGCGACGTTGGTGAAGATCGTGTTCGAGCGCACCATCGCGGTGCCATTGGGATTCGTCTTGGGGCTGGTGTTCGGCGCGACACCGAAGAAGCCGCGCTCCGGATTGATGGCGCGCAGTTGGCCCTGGGCGTCCACCCACATCCAGGCGATGTCGTCGCCGAGCGTCCACGCTCGCCAACCCGGCAGCGACGAGACGACCATGGCCAGGTTCGTCTTGCCGGACGCGCTCGGCATGGCCGCCGCCAGATAGGTGACGCGGCCTTCCGGGTCTTCGACACCGATGATGAGCATGTGCTCGGCCAGCCAGCCCTCCTGCCGCGCTTGCGAGGAGCCGATCCGAAGCGCGTGGCACTTCTTGCCGAGCAACGCGTTGCCGCCATAGCCGGAGCCCACGCTCCAGATCAGCTTCTCCTCGGGAAAGTGGAGGATGAGTCGACGGTCGGGCGAGAGATCGCCGATCGAGTGCAGCCCGGCGATGAAGTCGTCGTCGGCCCGCATGTGCTGGGTCGCGACCGAGCCGACGCGCGTCATGAGGTGCATGCTGGCCACGACGTATGCGCTGTCGGTGACCATCACACCCGCGCGGCTCATCGCCGAGCCGGCCGGCCCCATCAGATACGGGATGACGTACATGGTGCGCGAGCGCATGCTCCCGCGGAACCACGGCGTGGCCTTGGCCTTCGCGTCCGACGGCGACATCCAGTTGTTGGTCGGCCCCGCGCCCTCACGCTCCCGCGCGCAGATGTAGGTGAGCTGCTCGGTGCGGGCGACGTCCTGAGGATGGCTGCGGTGCAGGTAGCAATTGGGATACGTGCGGCTATTCAATGGCAACAACGTGCTGTCTCGGAGCATCGCCTCGACGAGGCCGTCGTATTCGGTCTTGGACCCATCGCACCAGATTGTCCGGGAAGGCTGGGTGAGTGCGGCGACTTCGTCGACCCACTTTTCGACCACGCTGGTCAGGCTCATGCGCGTATCCTCGCGGTGAGGTAGGAAATGTTTTTCATAACTTCGCAGCTGTCCCGGGCGAACGATCGGCCGTGTGAGGCCGTGATGCCGCCTAGCGTGCGCCGGGTCACGGCGGTCGTCAAGCCAAACGTGCGAGAGTCCCCGTGAAGGGCGCCCTGGAGGCCGCCCGCTACCTGACCATTGTTCCCGTCGGTGGCCGGCGCACCACCGTGGGCGCGGCGCCCGGTCGGGCGGTGGCCTGGTTCCCTGCGATCGGACTCCTGATCGGCGCCGTCCTCGTCATCGTCGACCGCCTCGTCGCGTGGGCCTTCCCGATGCTGCTCGCCGCGCTGTTGACCGTGACTACGTGGAAACTGATGACCGGTGGACTCCATCTGGATGGGCTCGCCGACTGCCTGGACGCGCTCGGCGGCCACGATCCCTCGCAGCGGCTGATGATCATGCGCGACAGCCGTATCGGCGCCTTCGGCGCCATCGGATTGATCTTGTTCCTGCTGCTGGAGCTCGCGGCCGTCGCAGAGCTGGCGTCGACGCCACGCTGGCGAGCGTTGCTGACGGCGCCCTGCGTGGCGCGCGCGATGCCGGCCCTTCTCGCCCGGTGGTTTCCCTCGGCTCGGAGCGAGGGGCAGGGCGCCCGGTTCCAGGCGGATGTGACGCCGCGAGCCGTGGCCGTCGCGCTCGGGTGCGCGGTCGTCGTCTCCGTCGCTGTGCTGGGCGTCGCGGGCATCGCGGCGGTCGTGGTCGCCGGACTCACGAGCGTGGCCGTCGCGCGCTTCATGACCACGCGTCTGGGCGGCGTGACCGGCGACGTTCTCGGTGCCGCCGTCGAGCTGGCCGAGCTGGCGGTGCTCCTGACCGTTTCCGCGTGGACGCACGTGCCACGCTGATCTACCTGCTCCGCCACGGCGAGGTGATGGGCGCCCAGACGCGGCGCTTCATCGGGCATCTCGACGTGGCGCTCTCACCGCGTGGGGAGTCCCAGTCGCGCATCCAGGCCGCTCGTCTCGGTCAGGTTCCCCTGACCGCGATCTACACGAGCGATCTCAGCCGAGCCCGCGTGACCGGCACGATCATCGGCGCGGCCCATGGCCTCGTTCCCACCGTCGTGCCCGCGTTGCGTGAGATGGACATGGGCCGCTGGGACGGCCTGACCGGCGCCGAGATCGCGGAGCGTGAGCCCCAGGCGTTCGAGAAATGGATGGCGCAGATCGGTGAGTTCCCCTTTCCCGGTGGAGAAAGCGTCCCGGATCTCGTCGCACGGGTGTGGCCCGCCGTGGCCGCCATCGTGACGAAACACCATGCGCAATCGATTGCCATCGTCGCCCACGGCGGCACGAATCGCGCGATCCTCTGTCGCGCGCTCGGTCTGCCCCTCGCGCGCCTGCTCGCGTTCGGCCAGGACTACGCTGCGCTGACCGTGCTCGAGACCATCGATGGCGCCTGGCGGCTGCGCGTGCTCAACGAGCAACCGGACTGAGCGTCCCCCGTCTCTCGAGCTCTCGACGAGACCGCGTCGACGCTGACGTCCTTGGCTTCCAACGCGTGAGCGACGGGCGCGGGCGTCGGCGGCCGCTGTGATTGGCCTGGCGCGACGATTCGTGAGCGGGTGCTACTGAATGATCCGGGCGAACACGGGATGCGGCCACGGCGCGAACTCGGCGCCGAGGTGGACGTCCCGCATGTAGCTGATGACGGCGGCGTAGGTCTCGAAGCGGGCGCTGAGTGTCTGATACAGCGCGGCGTCGGGTTGACCCTGTGCCCGATGGTATTCGGCCAGGAACCGGTAGGCCCGCTTGCCCTCACGCACGTAGTGACGCGTGACCGAGCGTTCCTTGACGGCTTCCCAGAAGAACCCACTCATGAACAGCGTGTAGTCGGCGAGCGCCCGGCGAATCTGGAGCTCGCGCGCGGGATCGAACTGCTCGGCATCGATCGACCACGAGCGTTGAATTTCCGCCATCCGCTCGGCGATCGACTGGAGCCGCTCGCCCGTGACGCCCTCCGGCAGCATCTCGGTGGTCGCCGCGAAGCGGGCGAGGAGGTCGGCCAGGTAGCCCGTCGCGCCCTTGTCGGCAATGTCGAGGTCGTCGAAGCTCTCCCGCAGCGCCTCCGTGAACAGCGCCTTGACGGGGATGATCTCGATCGCGGCATTCATAGGCTCGTGCCCTCCTGCCCCTGTTATCGGCCACGCCCCGGGCGATCTTGACCGCCCACGACGTCCTGCACGCCGACCAGTTCCCGGTCGCGTCGATCGCGCGTGGGCGGCCAGTGTTGCCGCCGGCGGCGGTATTGGCCTCGATCGGCACGGGCGCGGCGCCCGCGATCAGGCAATCGTGACCCGCTCGTTCAGTCCCTGGCAGGTCGCGTGCCAAGCCTGGCTGGTTGGCGGCGTGGTCGAGGTCGTCAGGGCCCGCGGAAGAGGATCTTGCCGAAGAACGCTTCCGACGAGGTGTGGGTGTCGTTCGAGTCGATCGAGAGTGAGACGGCCGCAGGGATGTCCGGGGCGTCACCGTAGATCTTCTTGAAGTCCTCGGCGACGTTGCGGCGCTCGGTGAACCACTTGCCGGCGTCGGCCGTGCCCGAACGGACCACGACGTACGTCACCGTCCCGGTCTTCTCGCTCTTGCAGATCGTGCCGACGGGCTGCGTGGTGTCCCACACGTAGCCGATGATCCGCGAGCGCAAGGCCTCCGGGAAGCGCGGCCACACCACGAAGATCTGTCCGGCCTGATCGTCGGTGGCCTTCCGACAGGAGTTTCCGCCCGTGGGGAGGACCGTCGACTTCCAGGCCCATTCGAGAATGGGCGTCTCCTTGAGGTCGATCTTGCCCTTGATGTCCTTCGCGATCGTCGAGCTGTCGTCCTTGCTCCGGAGACGGAGCACGTGCTGGCCCTCGTCCTCGACGATGGCCAGATCGTACGAGGGGCTGCCCCAGTCCTGCCCCTTCCAGCCGGGGGGGATGCCCGGGGTGCCGACAGGAATCTTCGACCAGTCCTCGACGAGGAAGAGATCGGCCGCAACGGCGGCGCTCAGCGCGGTGAATACGAGGACGGCACACAGGAGGACTCGGAGGATCCTCATTTACGGTCGCATCCCACGGGTTTTGACGCCCAGCCGCGTCCGTTCATTCTCGTAAGCGAGCGCGACCCAGTCGGTCAGCAGCGGGCGGGTGTCGCGCGGATCGATGATCTCCTCGATACCGAAGGCTTCGGCGGTTCGGAACGGGCTGCGCACGGCGTTGAGCCGCCGTTCGATCTCGGCCAGCAGGGCCGCGCGATCGGGAGCCGCGTCGAGCTCGCGGCGGTAGGCGGCCTCGATGCCCCCCTCGAGCGGCAGCGAGCCCCAGTCACCCGACGGCCAGGCGTAACGCAGATTGAGGGCCTGGACGTTGGCGTGACCGGCGCCGGCGACGCCGAACACGCGACGCACGATGATGGTGACCCAGGGGACCGTCGCCTGATAGATCGCCTGGAGCGCGCGTACGCCGCGCCGGATGGTGCCGTCCTTCTCGGCCTGGGTCCCGATGAGGAAGCCGGGGTTGTCCACGAAGTTCACGACCGGCAGATGGAACGTGTCGCAGAGGTCCACCATCTTCGTCATCTTCTCGGCACCGGCCGCGGTCAGGGCGCCGCCGGAGTGCATCGGATCGTTGGCCATCACGCCGACCGGATACCCGTCGAGCCGCGCCACTCCGGCCACGAGCGAGGGCCCATACTTCGGCGCGATCTCGAAGAATGAATCGTGATCGAGGACGTGCGTCAGCACCTGGCGCACGTTGTAGGGACGTCGGCGGTTGCGCGGAATGATCGAGAGCAAGTCCTGGTCACGGCGCTGCGGGTCGTCGTCGGGGGTCACGCGCTCCGGCATCTCCCACACGTTCCGGGGCAGGTAGGCGAGGAAGCGCCGGATCTGATCGAACGCCTCGTCCTCCGAGTCCACGACGTTGTCGACGCCACCGGCGCTGATCTGGATCTGGGAGCCGCCGAGCGCTTCCTTGTCGATCGGCGTGCCGAAGGCGCGCTGGACCACCGGCGGGCCGGCGACGAACACCTGCGAGATGCCGCGCACCATCACCGAAAAGTGCGAGCAGGCGACGCGCGCCGCGCCGAGGCCGGCGACGGGGCCCAGCGCGGCGGCGATCACCGGGATCTCACTCAGCGCCGTGGCGATGACGTCCCAGGTGGGATTGCCCGGCACGTACGTGCGTCCGGTGATCTCGTACGTCTTCACGCTGCCGCCGCCTCCGGTGCCGTCGACCAGCCTGACGAGCGGCAGCCGCAATTCACGCGCCATCTTCTCGGCGTAACCCTGCTTGCCGCCGATGGAGGCGTCGTTGGCGCCGCCCCGCACCGTGAAATCGTCGCCGCCGACGACGACGCGGCGGCCGTTGATCCGTCCCGTCCCCATCACGAAGTTGGCCGGGCGAATCGCGGTGAGCGTTCCATCCTGATACGTGGGCGCGCCGGCCAGAGCGCCGGTCTCGTGGAATGACGAGGCGTCGAGCAGGCGCTCGATGCGCTCGCGCACGGTGAGTCGCCCCGCCTTGTGTTGGCGCTCGACGTTCTCGGCCCCGCCCATCTGCCGGGCGAGCTGCTGGCGTCGCTTCAGCTCCTCGATCTCCGGTTCCCACGTCATGGCTGGTCGGCGCCTATGATACCGTCGCGCGGATGGAGCCCCCGTCGTCGCTGCGCGTCGACAAGTGGCTGTGGGCGGCGCGCTTCTTCAAGACGCGCAGCCGCGCGCAACTGGCGATCGGTGCCGGGCGGGTGAAGCTGAACGATGGGCGGGTCAAGCCGGCGCATGAGCTGAAGGTCGGCGATGCCATCGTGGTCCGGGTGTCGGATTTCGAATGGCAAGTGAAAGTCAGGGCGTTATCCGATAAGCGCGGTCCGGCGGAGCAGGCGAGGAAGCTCTACGAGGAAAGCGAAGCGAGCCGCGCGGAGCGGCAGCGGCGCACGGACCTGCGGCGCTGGGGGAGGGAGCCGTCGTCGACGCTCAAGGGCCGGCCGACGAAGCGCGACCGGCGCAGGCTCGACGATGTCGGTCGGCGTTGAGCTTGGAGTATAATAAGGAGTCCTTACTATAAGGACTCCGGCAAATGCTCGCGAAGCTCACCTCGAAGAACCAGCTCACGCTGCCCAAGCTCGTGCCTGCCAAGGTGACGAGCCTCGAAGGGGTATGGGCGAAGATCGAGTCCCTCGGCGTCACGGAGAAGGACGTCGAGGACGCGGTGCGTTGGGCGCGAAAAGGAAAATAGCGCGCCTCAGGCGCGTGGTGCTCGACACCAACGTCGCCGTTTCAGCCCTGGTGTTTCGGGAAGGACGCTTGGCGTGGCTGCGCGAGGCGTGGGAGTCGGGCCGGATCGTGCCCGTCGTTTCGCAGGAGACCATCGCCGAACTCGTGCGCGTGCTTTCGTATCCCAAGTTCAAGCTCGTGGAGGAGGAGGCGAAGAACCTGCTTGCGCACTACATGGAGCATGCGGAAGCGGCGCGAACGCTGGCCCGCGCTGCACGGATTCCCGCATGCCGCGACGAGGACGATCGGATGTTCCTGCGCCTCGCGTACGGCGCGCGCGTGGACGCATTGGTCAGCGGCGACGACGACCTGCTCGCCGTGGCGGGAAAATCGCGCATCCCGATCCTGAGTCCCGAGGCGCTGCGAAAGGAGATCGAAGACTCCACCGGCGAGCCGCGACTGCCGCCTACTTGAGAAGCTGCCAGTCCTC
>WNGH01001434.1_pt1 | contig 25104 bp, 16 predicted proteins | sample 5400631 | NCBI WGS metagenome assembly WNGH01 (sample SAMN13153373, study PRJNA577476) | soil metagenome | isolation source: 115 cm soil or saprolite under Garry oak tree replicate 1 | place: USA:California | collected 2016-06-15
GCGCCCAGCTGGGTGATGCCCCACCACGGCACGTCCAGCTCGGCAGCCTCGGCCTGGGCGTCCTCGACCGACCGCAGCGACGCGGCCGCCAGGTCGACCGGCGCCTTGCCCCCACCGGCTGCCACGGCCCAGGACGCGGCGAGGAACTCCTCGGACGTGCGCACGAGGTCGGCGGCGCGCGTGCGCACGCGCTCAGGATCGCAGACGATCACGTGCGAGCCGCCGGGCAACCCGTGCAGCACGAGTTGCAGGTCGTCGACGAGCACGGGCGCCAGCGCCTCCATGCCCTCGACCGACTCGCCGCGGCTGATCGGGTCGAGCAGCTCGGCGAGCTCCGGGTGCTCGCCGAGCAACTTGGCCGCCCTTGCCTGGACGTCCGGCGTCAGGAGCAGTTCGCGGCACGGCGGCGCCCACAGACCGTGCTCGGCCACCTCCAAAGACCGCTGGTCGGCGACCTTGAAGTAGCGGATCTCCTCGATCTCGTCGCCCCAGAACTCGACGCGCAACGGGTGCTCTTCGGTCGGCGGGAAGACGTCGAGGATGCCGCCGCGCACAGCGAAGTCGCCGCGCTTCTCGACCAGCTCACCACGGGCGTAGCCGGCCGCGACGAGGTCGGCGGCGATGTCGGTCAGCTCGCGGCCGCCGTCGCCTGCCCGCAATGCGACCGGCTCCAGGTCGCCGAGTCCGGACACCTGCGGCTGCAACACCGACCGGATCGGCGCGACCACGACCGCCAGCGGCCCGGTCGTCGGGTCGCCGTCGTCCGTCGGATGCGCGAGGCGTCGCAGCACGGCGAGTCGTTGCCCGACCGTGTCGGCACGTGGCGAGAGCCGTTCGTGCGGCAACGTCTCCCAGCCGGGGTAGGTGGCCACCGTGTCGGGCGGCAGCAGGCAACGCAGCGCCGCGGCAAGATCCTCGGCCTCGGCTCCGGTGCTCGTCACCGCAAGGACGGTGCGCTGGCGGGCGATGGTGGCGATCACGAACGGGCGCAACGCGGCTGGTCCGCTGATCGTCAGCGACGGCGTCCCGATCGAATCGAGCGCGCTGGTGAGCGCAGGGTCGGGCAGGGCTGCATCGAGCAGGCCGGACAGGCTCATGAAAGATCCCTTGGCAAAAGCGGGCAGCGCAGTGGTCCCCGATCCGCATGCGGATGGGGGATGCGTCCAGCCTACGTGGCGGCTCGAGGTAGCCGCGCGGCATCCGACATCGACGGGAGCTCAGCTGGACCTTGCCCGGGGGCAGCGTCCACTAGCGCATTTCGGCTCGCGCAACCTCACGGTGCAGGGCCCGCCGCAACATCGAGCTCGACGTGTGCACCGTGTAGGGCAGGTACAGCACCTCAACATCCAGTCTCGCGAAATCCTGCTCGAGCCTGCGACCCTTCGGGGTACCTCGCCAGTCATCACCTTTGATGATCAGGTCAAACCGCAGCCGCTCCCACATCTCCAGTTTGCTGGGCAGGTCCTCGACGACAGCATCGTCGACGTACCGGATGCTCCGGACTATCTCAAGACGCTCCGGTAGCGGGATGACTGGAGCCCTGCCTTTGCCGCGTATTGCGAGCTCGTCCGAGACGACACCCGCGATCAGGTGATCGCAGGCCAGTCTCGAGTTTCGCAGGATGTTGAGATGGCCGATGTGAAACATGTCGAACACGCCAGGCGCGTAGCCCACTTTTCCCGAATTCACCCGCATCCCCCGATACAAGCGATCACGCGTGGAATCGAAGGCCCCCGGCGGATCCCGTTCAGCCGCGTGATTTGCCGGTTAAGAATATCACGGTAGTCGGCGCCGAACAGGACTATCGCGGACGGGTAGTCCGCGCGCGCGCCGATCTGCCTAGCACGATCGTCACCGAGTTCGACGTGGAGGACGGATCCGCTGCATCGCGATACCCGCCGGCCAATCCGACAGGAAGTCTGGCGGCTCTGAAGTATCGTGACTGTTAGAACTGCGCCATCGCGCCCCTGCGATTCGGGCACAGGGTTAAGGACTGTTCGTAGGGAGACGCCACGTGGAGTTTCGCGATTACCTGACGATCCTCCGCAAGCGCTGGCTGATCATCGTCAGTTTCACGATCGTGGGCGGGCTCATCGGCTTCGCGATAACGCTGGTGACGCCGAAGACGTATACGGCGCGCACCGAGTCGTTCGTCTCCGCCACGAGTGCAGCGTTCTCCGACAAGAACATGACCTTGCAGCAGGCGTCGCAGTACGCCTTGGCGCGCGTGCAGTCATACACGCACGCTGCCGGCAGTCCATTGGTCGTCCAACCGGTCATTGATGAGCTACGTCTGGGTGTGTCGGCCGCGGCCCTCGCCCGGCACCTGTCCGCCACCAATCCGACCGACACCGTTCTCGTCGACCTGAGCGTGCGCTGGAACGACCCGAAGATGGCGGCCCAGATCGCGAATGCGATCGCCAGGCACATGGCCACCACTATCGAGTCAATCGAGGCCCCCAACCAAGGCGACGCGTCACCGGTGACGGTAACCCTGCTCAGGCCTGCCTCAGCCCCGTTGGCTCCGTCGTCTCCGCTACCGACTCTGAACCTTGCTCTCGGCCTCGTCATCGGGATCGTGGTCGGCATCGCCGTGGCAGTGCTGCGGGACCAGTTCGACGTCACCGTCAAGACGGCAGAGGACGCCCAGGCGATCACGGGAGCCGGTGTTATGGGTCTGGTCGCTCACAATCCGCAAGCCGGCAAGGAGCCCCTGATCGCACTACGGCCGCGCGCCGCGCGCGCCGAGGCGTTCCGCACCATTCGCACCAACCTGCAGTTCACCGACGTCGACAACCCGCCCAGGCGCATCGTGATCTCGTCGGCGATTGAAGATGAGGGAAAAACTCTTACCGCGTGCAATCTTGCGATCACCCTTGCGCAGGCAGGGCGACGCGTCTGCTTGATCGAAGCCGACCTGCGCCGACCGAAGGTTGCCGACTACCTGGGTGTCGAAGGTTCGGTCGGGCTCACCAATGTCCTCGCTGGACAGCAAAAGCTCGACGACGTACTCATCGACTGGAACGACGGACTGTTGACCCTGCTGGGCGCCGGTACGATCCCGCCCGATCCCAGCGAGCTGCTTTCCTCGAAGCACATGGAGTCGCTGCTCGCGTCGCTGGGCGAGCGCTACGACATTCTCGTTATTGACGCACCGCCATTGCTGCCGGTGACTGACGCCGCGATCCTCGCCAGGCAGGCGGATGGAGCGTTGCTGATCGCCAGGTACGGGCACGTCAAGAAGGATCAACTGCGCGACGCAGCGAGCGCCCTTCGACTGGCCAAGGCACGACTGATCGGTGTCGTACTCACCTTCGTTCCGCTACGTGGCTCCGGCGCCTCCTACGAGCAGCATCGCGCATACAAGGCGATGGACGCACCCGCTCCCAAAGCTGATGCGGGAACGACCACTAGCCCTGCAACGTCATTGGACGCCGCACTCGCCTTGCCGTGGAAAGACAGCAAGGATCGACCTGTCCGCGGCGCAGTTCAGCCCTAGCACGCGAGTCCTGCCCAGCCCGGAAGGGCGACTGAGGCTCAAACCCGCTCCAGCACTCGTTCGATTGCCCGGGTGACGGCGGCAATCGACGCAAGGACTTCGGGCATCACAAGATTGTGGTTCACGAGCGGAGGCTCATGACTGTCGGGGATGTCCAGCGCATTGATCTTCTGCGCGCGGCGAAGTCCGCGCCGCGGCACCACTAACGATTCCGGATAGGCGACCGTTCCTCGAGCGGCATTCATGCGACGAACCAGGTCGCCGAGCGCACCGGCGCCCTGCCGTTCAGCGTCAGCGCCGCTGCCCACGTGACCCGCTACCACGCACAGAGCTGCCGCTTCCCGAAACGTGAAGGTCCGCACCGAGGCTTCGGGGATCGCGGTCGCGATCGCGGCGCGATGTCGCCGCTCGGCCACCAGGATCAGTCCAGACCGGCTGATCATGTCGCGGGTGACCGGGCGTGCCTGATGCCCGGCCGCGTCATCTTGTTGCAGTCCTGCCCACTTTGCTGCGACGGCACACATTGCCGCCCCTTCCGCAGCCCAAAGACCCGCACTGCTCACCTGAATCCTGTCGCCACGCCGGATAACGTCACGCGTCGCCAATGCCGCCGCCGCCAGCGGCGAGCGACACACGTTGGCGCTACAGATGGTCAGGATCTGAAACACGTTGTCAGGCAGTGATCGGGGCTAGTTGATCGCGGGCTCGATCAGCCGGACGTACTTGCCTGCGCGAGCCTTTCTCCACCAGGGTGGAAACCGCGAAGAACACGATGAACGCAGGGCTTGAGTCAATCAGTCCGCTCTCCAAGTAGCTGCGGACGAGCAGGAAAACGAGCAGGCCCGTCCACAGCAGGCGCTGTGGGCGGTCCGTGAAGGGCGCCGACGCCAGCGCGAGCACGGCGAGTGCGCCGAGCAGCACGATTCCGACCAGACCAGCCTGCACCAAGGCGGAAATCCAGCTGCTGTCGAGGATCTGCGAACTGCGGTACTGGGCAACCACCGGGATGACCTTGGTAGAAAGCCCGCCGCCGAACCAGGTGTCCCAGAACTGCTTGTGCAGGTGAAGCGCCGCATTCCAAGCGACCGTGCGTTGACTGAGCGTGGAGATGTTGGCCGAACCGCCACGGTCGATGAAGCTCGACACGACACCTGACGCCATGACGTAGACGACTGCGGGCACGGCCATGAGGACGGTGATCAGCACCGACGGAGACATCCGCCGCACCTGAAGGAGCATGACAACGAGTGCGAGCATCACGGCGACGAGGCCTGTCCTCGAACCGGTCAACCAGATGATCACGAACAGTGCAACGATCAGCGCGAGATCACGTCGACCATTCGTCGTCTGCCGCGTTATCGCCAGCCAGCCGATCGCGATCAGCGGGATGGCACAGAGGAACGCGAGCTCGTTCGGCGTACAGGGCGGGATTCCCCCACTCAGCCGGCCGCCCGCAGCGCTAAGCGATCGCGCTCCGCTCAAGGCCGACACCATTGCGAACGCCAGCATCACGGTCACGAGTGAACGAATAACCGTCTCGTGCTCCACGGTTCGCAACATGAGGAACACGGTGATGGCGAGCATCGCGATCCGCGCGACCAAGACGATCGACGCGAACGTCGATCCTGACGACCAGCCGCCGAAGAATGATGCGGTCAGCAGCAGGCCGAGCAACCAACTCGATCGCGTGCCAAGCGGAAATCGGCTACCGCGGGCGAGTAGCGACGCAGACAGAATCAGGCCGACGAGGCTCAGCACGCCCTTGAGCAGCACGACGATGTCGATCGACCCGGTGAAATATGCCTTGTGACGCCAAGACACCGTGCTGGCGATGAGCAGGAAACAGATCAGCAGAACTCTGCTGTCTCGTGCCCTAGTGGCTGGAGTCACCGCCCGGGCTACCTCCCTCTCACGGCATCGCAAGCCTGTTCACGGTAGCAGGCAATGGCCAGCACATCGCGGCCAGAATTGATCGCCGCGGGCTTAGCTCCGTGTTGCCAGCCTGCTCATTTCGCGGTACCAATTTCCGAGCGCAACCGCCAGCAGAACGACGTTGGCCATGAGCAGCGCCGAATAGACCACGCCGAATGCAACGTGAATTGGCCAGAGCGCGAAGGTCAGACAGAGCACGCCGTAGTCCCATGGCAGAACAAGCACCGAACGGAGCACCGGAGCGCGCCCGTCTTTCGAGCCCGAGCCGACTACCTCTGCGGTGTGCCCGCGCCGCAATTGCTCGCTCAGGATCACACTGAAGAAGAACGCCGCAGAAACCAATGTGAAGCACATTGGAATGAGCAAATACCCGGCGTGGGATAAATCGTAATAGCGAAACCAGCCGATGAGAACCGCCAGATGCATACCGGAGACCTTGAAGCAATCGACCACGTGATCGAGGAATTCCCCAGCGGGCGTGCCACCGCCGCGCAAGCGTGCCAACTGCCCGTCGGCCGAGTCGAACGCGTATCCGGCGAGCAGCAGCGCGACAATCGTTGTCGCCAACAGTGCAGACGGCCGCATCAGGGCAAGTCCCGCTATACCGGTAAACGTCATGCACGCACTGATCGCGGTCACTTGGTTGGGCGTGAGGCCGCGCAGATAGGCCCAAGCGGCGATGTAGCGGCCGAGCCGGCGATTGATCCAGCGAGAGTATCCAGGCGCTCCGCGACCGCTCTTCTGGACAGACGCCAGACGTTCCACCACGACTCGGTAGCTGGTCCTCGACGCGGACTTATCTGCGCCGAGGACTTCAGTAATCGCCCGGACGTCAGTCATCGCCGGGCGATTCGCAGCAACGAAGGGCGAGGACGCCCGCGGCGCGAGATATGCGAGCCAGCCAACCGACTGCACATCTTCTCGTACGCATCAGTTACACCCTCCCAGTCGTATCGCTCCTCGGCGGCCACCCGAAGCCGTCGTCCCAGCATCTTGGTCAATTCGACGTCGGCCTCAGCTTGTTCGATCAGCCTCGCCAGGGCGGTCGGACCTGACCAGAAGGCAGCGTCGTCCGTGCCGGTGACCTCTCGATTGAAACTTACGTCGTAGGCCAGAACCGGCGCACCAGCCCCCATTGCTCGCAGGAGCGACGGATTGGTGCCGCCGACAGAGTGCCCATGAATGTACGTGCGGGCATGGGCATACAGCTGATCCAGCTGTGCCTGGTCCCAGACGCCGCCTACCAGGCGGACCCGCCGATCCGCCGATGCCAGTTGCTCAATTCGGCGGGTGTAGTCCCCGGCGTACGGCGCGGATCCGACGACAATCAAGGGCGCACTCGCCGCGCTGCGCAAGTAGCCCTCGATCGCAAGATCGACGTGATTCTCCGGTTCGAAACGCGCTACCACGAGATGGTATTCACCCGGCTCGACGTTGAGCGCGGCCAGTCTGTCGCTGCCCGGCTCATCGAGTATCGAAGCGCCATAAGCGATCAGGTCCGTGGAGGCGCCGAATTCATCGATGTAGTAGTCGGCGATGCCCTGAGCATCGGCAATCAAGGCGTCGGCCCAGCGCACGGCAAGACCCTCCGCAATCCGGTAGAACCTCTTGCCGGCGCCGCTCCACTTCGCCCGCTTCCATTCCAGGCCGTCGACATGAACAGCTACCGGTAGCCGGCGAAGGTGCAGCGCCGGCACGAACGGCGCGTTGGCGGCATTGAAGACGATGGCGACGTCGTGCCCGCCTTTCGCGACGACGTGCGCGGCAGACAGCGCAGTGTGAGACAACGTCTCCAAGGTCTTGCGCCGTGCCGCGGGCAGGTGCACCAGCCGCATTCCGAGATGCTCGGATGGACGATCGGCATCGGACGGGCGGCAGTACACCGTCACCTGGTGACCACGTGCCACGAGTCGGCGGCCGATCTCCTCGACGGCGGTCTCGAAACCGCCATACCTTGCCGGCACGCCACGCGTGCCGATCATGGCGATCCTCATCGCACTGTTCAACGTGGGCCTGTCCTCTCGATGCCGACGTCAGTGACCTATGGGAGGGTTGACGCCTCGGCCACCTGCCAACCGTCGAAGCTCAGGACCACTGGCACCGTGGTGGCCGATGCGGACACGTACCCCAAGATGCCCACCCCACCGGGCGTTTGCAGGCCAGCAGTTCCGTCGCTGGCGGACGCCGCCCATGCCGTGGGCTCGGTCGACGCGGACAGCCAGACCTTCGCGCGCACCGTGGTCGGGTCTGCCCCTGTCGCCTGCATACGGAGGGTCAGTTGCATGCCCGGCGTATAGGTCAGGCCAGCCACCGTCGTCTCCGGCGTGATCTGAGTTTCCGTGCCGGTGCTGTTCGTTCGGGTCAGCGACAGGCCTACCGAGCCGGTTGCCAGCAGATGGACCTTTGCCCGGTAGTCACCGGAGCCGACGACGTGTCTCCCGGCGGCCCAAACGATGACGCCGCCGCCAGTCGGGCTTTGCGCAGAACTGAAGGTCACCTGGACGTCAGTGTCCGTGCTCGACACGTCGTTCTGGAAGATCGACGGACCTCCGCCGGGAGTCGGGATGGTCATCGTGCCGACGCTGCCGTCGACCGCGAACCGGGTTCCCGACGCTGTCGTCCAGGCCCCGCCCTTGTCCGCGGTTCCCCAACCGGCGCTCACAGTTCGACTGAAGTCGTCGGAGGCGAGAATCTTCGGCGTTACTGTCGCGGTCACCGTGACCGAATGCGTCACGGTATCCGTCGCGCCCTCGTTGTCGGTCACAGTCAAGACGACTGGGTACGTTCCGGCTGCCGCATACGTGTGCGAGGGCGTCGCACCGGAGCCCGCTGCGGAGCCGTCACCGAAGTTCCACGAGTACGCGGCCACGACACCGTTGACGTCCGACGAGGACGACGCGTCGTAGTCACATACCAGGGCCTGGCACGACGACGTGAATGCAGCGGTCGGAACCGGATTCGCGCTGTCGGTGTAGTGACGTTGTACCTGGGTCGCCGTGAGCGCGGTCGGATAAACCGCGACCTCGTCGATCGTGCCCTTGAGGTAGTTGCTGGTTGGCCGTGACGGCCACCCGCTGAGGCTGTCGCCGCCGATCCGCCAGTAGCCGTTCAGCGCCTGGGCGACCGTGTTGGAATCGGAACCGACTTGCACACCGTCGACGTACAGCATCATGCCCGTTGACGAGAGGGTCGCGACCACGTGGTGCCATTTCCCATCGTTGTAGGTGCTGCTCGTGCTCACCGTGTGGGCGGCGGCGTTGTAGACACCGAAGATGACGTGACCGGCGTTGTCGAGGTACACCTGCCGGTCGAAGCTGGTGCTGCTGCCGGTCTGTGAGTTGCCGAAACCGATGATCTTGCCTCCGGCCCCGGACGTTGTCGTGAACCACGCTTCCGCGCTGAAGACGCTCGGGGCGGCGCCGACCGAACTGCTCCCGGCCGTGCCGGTACTCGATCCATTGAAGTTCGACGCGCCGTTGCTGTCGCCGTCGACAGCACCCGCCGCGCCCTGAGTAACGCCTGACAGCTCGGTAAGGTCGGCAACTCCTGCCCAGTCGTAGCCCGTGGTCCCGGAGGACTCACCGAGCCGCCAGTAGTGAGAGGCACCGTCACCCTTGACGTCCTTGGCGTACTGACTGATCTGCGAGGTGGACGACACGGTGATGCTGGCGCTGCTCGGGCTGGTCAGCACGTTGCCCGTCGGATCGGTAACGCGCACCTTGTAGGTATACGAACCCGTCGGGACGCCGGCGTCGGTGAATCCCAGGTTCGGCAGCGTCCAGAAGTTCGACTTGCTGGTGAGCGTGCCCACCGGCGTGGTGCTCGAGTCCCGCAGGATGTCGTACTTGAGCGTCTCGTTGTCCATGTCCCACACGGACTTCCAGCTCAGGCGGACGAGCCCGGACGCGGGGGAGCTAACGATGGGGATCAGGGTTGTCTGGTAGATCGGGCCACGATGGTTCGGCGCAATTGCCCTGACTGCGAAACGCACGAGACCCTGCTGCGCTGTTCCGTTGACTGAGGGGAATTCGCCACCTAGGGCGACGTAATCGGTGTTTCCCGAGGCGGCCCACGCAGCTTGGGATGAGCCGGTGAACGTGCCCGCCGTCAGAGTTGGATACCACTGCAGCAGGGAAGGATCCGGCTGGCCGTAGAAGTCGGAGTAGCCAGAGTTGTTGTTGTGCAACTCGGTGCCGGTTGGGTATGCGGTGGTGGCGATCGCGCGGTGCCACGTCCGCGGGCTCGTATCGTCAAAGGCGCCGATGTCCGAGCAGTCGTGCGCGTGGCCGACCGTGTATACGACCTGACCGGCCTCGAATGCTGCGTAGCTGTCGCCGTGACAGCTGTTGAGCCAATTCAGCGAACCGGTGTACGGGTCCGCCGCGAAAGAGCCCTCGAAATTGCCGCCCGAGCCGAACACGTAACCCGTTCCGTAGATCTGTGTGCGGTCGCTCGTAAGGGTGGTCAGTGCCGCGTTCGATCCCGCGTCCCGGATCGGGAAGGACGCCGGCCAAGGTGCCTGTGCCCCCGTCGAGGCATAGACCGAGCCGATGCCGTAATGCGAACCGCCGGCCAGCGTCGTGAAGCGACCCGCGATGATGATCCGCGACTGGTCGGGCGCGGCGACCATTGCGGTGACTGTGCTGTTCGCTCCAGGGTTCCATGCCTGCAAGGCGCCCGCGCTCACGCTGAAGGCGACAAGATTGGCTCGACTGGTGCCGCCGGCAGACCCGAAGCTGCCACCGGCGTACACGGTGCTGCCGGTCACGGCCAAGCCCAGTACCGAACCCGATACTGTCGGCGCGAAGGTCGAGACGAGTGAGCCGTCCGCCGTGCTGAACGCCGCGATGTGTGGATGTGAGCGTCCGTCCACGGTGGTGAAGTCGCCACCCACGTACACCCGCGACCCGTCCGGCGAGGCGACGATGATGCGCCCCTGCCCGTTGAGGGAATGGTTGAACGCCGTGAGCTGTCCGGTGGTGATGTCGTACGCCAGGATGCCGGCTCGACTCACCTCACCGACGCCGCCGACCGCGACACCGGGAGGCCTGGCCGTCGTGAATTGTCCTGTCGCGTAAACGATGTTGCCTACAGTCACCTGCGACCAGACGACGCCGTTGCCGATCTGTGCCGTAGGCAGCGCATCGGCACTGACCGTGGATGGCGTGCCTGGGTCCGGCGCGGTGTCGGCGTGCGAGCTCGGCGACTGCCAGGCAAAGAAGGCGCCGGCGACGAGCCCCCCAGACGCGAGGGCGGCGACCCACTTACGACGGCTGGCCGCGAATTGCTCCGAATAGGTGGTCATGTCTCCCCCTGTGCTACTGGCCTGACCCAGTTGGCGCCGTGCGCTGACCTGCTACGGCAATTGCATATTCCGGTAATGAGATCGGCCGAATCCGATTGGCCGACCGATGTCGCCCCGCCGATGAACCGAGCGGCATGAGAACGAACGCACGAACGGACGCCCCGCCGACAAACGACCCGAGCGCCATCGCATACGGGACCAAGGCCGCTGCCGACTTCGACAACACGATTAGCACGGCGACACCGAAGAGGGCGACCGCCACCTCCAGCAACCGGTAGACCATCACGGTGGCTTGCTTGCCGCGTACCGCCGCGAGGCTGGCGTACGGCATGATCGACGCCGTCGCGGCTGCGTAAACGGCCCAACCGAAGACCGCCACGGCGCTGATTTCATACTGACCCGCCGTAATGACCCGCCCGAGCACGGGCACGAGCGCCGTCGCGGCGGCGCCAAGCGCAACGGTCACGGCAAGCAGATAGACGGACGCGATGTCGGCTCGACGGATCGTGCGCCCGATCGGCTCAGCGCGCCGTCTGGCATACATCGGCAACAGGAACGACCCGATCCCGTTCACGACGAGCAGTGCGGGTGCCATGTAGACACGCGCGGCCTCGAGGTGGCCGTAGATGGCCGCCCCTGCGCCGACGGTGACGATCAGCCGCGCTGCCGTGAGCATCGATGGTCTGACGCCTTGCTGGGCGGATCGCCACCCACCGAATTCGAAGACTGCGCGCATTGCCGCCGGTCGCGTGCGGGCCAACCACCGTTCGGATCGTGGCAGGCGAGCAACCGCGACGGCTGAGGCGACAAGCTGCCCGACCAGCAGGGCGAGCATGAACTGGCCGACACCGATGTGGAGGTGCGACGCGCGCGCGCCCGCCAGCACCGCGACGGAAGCAACAAGACTCGTGACGTCGACCAGCGGCAGTGACCAGAACCGCATCGTCGCCATCAGCATGCGACGCAACGCGTCCTCGACGATGAAGACGAATGTCGCAGCTCCGAACAGCAGTGCAGCGCCCGGACTGAGCAGGTGCGTGGCCCAGGTGAGCAGGCAAGCCAATGCGCCGGCGAGCGCCGATACCAGCGCGCACAACTTCTGCAGACCTGCCCGTATATGCGGGTCGTTGCGATCGAGGACGGTCAGCGAGTCGCCGACCAGCCCGGTGCAGAGCGCTGTCCCGATGATGATGCCGCCGTAGAGAAGAGCAAACGTGCCCAGACCGGAAGCTCCGAGCAGGCGGGCGGCGAGCACTTGAAGCACGAAGCTGGCCAGCGCTTGCGACAGTTGCGCACCGACCGCACCGGCGACGCGCGCGGACGTGTCACCCGCCAGCCTGTGCGTTCGTCCCCACCCCGGCCCCCCGACCATCCGCCCGCTACCTTGCCTTGGCCGAACCGGTGAACGTGGCCGAGGTGTGCACGCCGTCGAAGTCGACGGTCATAACGACGTCGGTGAGCTGGTCTGTCGCGATGGAGAAGGCGTATACGGCCTGCGCTGTGCCAGCCGGAGCGACCGTGCCGGAGAAGTCCCGAACCCCATCGTCGTAGATCGCCAGAGCCTGACTGTGGGCTGTGCCGTAGCTGACGGTCACGACAACCCGATCGAGGTTGATCGCAGCCTTCGACCGATTGCTCAGCGAGACGGTGAACTGCGTTCGCGGGCGACCCGGAAGCGCGCCAGGCCCCGAACCATCGGTAACACCCTGGGTGATTCCGATAATGCGCAGGGCAACACCGTCGCTGTACATCACGTCGTGGTTCAAGGGTTCGGGTGCCGCGGAGATCGACGGCTTGCCGACCGTGCCGGGGCGGGAGACCTTTGCGGGTACGACGGCCGGCAGCGTCGGTGCGGGCTGACGCGCCGCGCTCGTCGAGGCCTTGGCTGGGGAGCTGATGGAGGCAGGATCGGCGGAAAGCGACGTGTTCGCGAGCGTGGGGTGCTGGGTGGCGGCATGAGAACTACCGGAGCACCCAGCCAGCAGTACGATGCCGGCGGCAAATGCCGCCAATGCCAGATACGGGGTCAGCCGTGAACGACTCGCTGCCGCGGGCGCGTGTTCCGCCACCGCAACCATTTTGGGCCCCCCGAGTCAAATGCGTTCGCGTCAGCGCAAGCAGGGGGAGGGCTGACAGGCTGCTACCGAGCACCCCCCGATGCCAGCGATGGATAGCTTAACACGCTTTGAACGAGCTTCACGAGCGGATGAACGACCCAAATACGCCGAGGCTCGGGCCTGCGTTTGGCATCGCGCTCCCGACACGAGCGTGTGCGCAGAGCACCTGGAGCAGATGCGTCAAACGAATCCCCGAGAACGCTTACAACTTGAATCCTCGACAGCTGGCTACCGATCAGATACTCGAGAAGTTGGATTTTCGTGTTTGCCGCCGCCCATCAAGCGGATCACAGCGGACACAAGAATTCTCGCAATTTCACAATCAGACTGCGCCCTGAATATACTGACTGCGTTCCCACGCAGACTTGGCCGATTACGCTCTCCGGGAACAGCGGGAAACACAACTTTTGCATCGGCCATAGGTCCCGATCTTGCAGGCATTATTGCTCTTTTTGACACGAGCTGTGTCAGCCAACTCTCAATTCCAGATCAATGACTAGATCAAAGGGACGCCGTCGGATATCTTGCGAATGACATCGGGGGCAGGTAGGTCAGCTCGACAGAGGAGCGCAATGCCAGCCCCCGTGACTTCCGACGCACGTCTCGCTCGCACGCACACGCCTCGTCATTCTGCCGATCCCGTTGCCGGTCGCCACCGCGCGAAGCACACGGCATACCGCGCGCGGCCGGATCACCGTGATCACAAGGTTCGGCGTTACGCGACTCTCGCAGCTGCCACTGCCGTCGCAGCCACGAGCTTCGGTATCGCCGCGCATGCCACCACATCTCAGGCCACGCGCGTCGCGTACGACACGATGACCAGGACCGTCACGGGTGGTTTGGGCAGGGCCCAAGTCGGCGGCGCGTACACGGCCACTCCGGCGCGGCTTGCGCAGGTCGGCAGCGGAGTTGCGACTATTCGCGGAATTCAGCCAGGCCACTCATTCGTCGCGGGTCTGCCCGCTGTTTCGGCGGCGAATCTCAGCCTCCGGGCGACGTTCTCGGTGACCACGCTGCCGACGACGGGACGCGGCGTCTACCTCAGGCTCGACGTGCGCAAGCAAAAGGACGGCCGTACCTACCAGGCCGTCGCGCGAGTCGCTCCGCGGGGCGCTCTCTATCTGAGCTTCACCGAGTCGTTGAACGGCGGTCAGCTCTTTCTGACGAACGAGAAGCTGCTTCCGCTGCGGGTGAGCGCCGGCAAGCGGTTCGTCGTGCAGGCACTCGTCACTGGGACGACTGCGGTCGCCCTTCACGAGCGTGTATGGCCCGCCGGCGCGGCGGCACCGTCCGCTTGGCAGTTGGGCACGCTCGACCAGAAGTCCACGAGGATCGCGACTGCGGGCGCGATCGGCTTCGAGGCATACATTTCGCGGACGTCGCAGGTCGCTACGGCGCACGTCGATGACCTGATCGCCCAGCAGCAAGGCTCAACCACGCCGACGCCTACGCCGTCGGCGACCTCGAGCGCGCCGTCGGCGACGTCGACCGCGACGCCCACGCCATCCGATACGACGACCGCCCCCTCCGTCGTTACGACGTCGCCCAGCCCGACAGCGACGAGCACGCCGCCAACTACCTCGCCTGACGCCGACGCCGGCTCCGCGCCTGTAGGTAGTACCGCCTACGCGATACCCGCGGGCGCAATCGTGGTCTCTCCTTCGGGTAGCGACTCGGCCGCGGGCACCGCCACCGCTCCGGTGCGGACGCTGGCTCGGGCGATCGCGATCAGCGGCAACGGTTCCACGATCGTCATGCGAGGTGGCACGTACCACGAGCGAGTGGATGTCCCATCGACGAAGACGCTGACCATCCAGCCACATCCGCACGAGGCGGTCTGGCTCGACGGAAGCTCGACGGTCGGCTCATGGACGCAGCAGGGCTCGCACTGGGTGCACGCGGGCTGGACCGCACAGTTCGACTCGACCGCGGGGTATACGACGGCCACGGCCACGAACACCGCCCCGGGATGGCAATGGCTCAACCCCGCTTACCCCATGGCCGCTCACCCCGATCAGGTGTTCGTCAACGACTCACCGCTGAGGCAGGTCGCATCGGAGTCCCTGGTCGTCGCGGGCACGTTCTACGCCGACTACGCCGGTCATCGCCTCGTCATCGGTGACAACCCGGCCGGGAAGGAGGTGCACGCCAGCGATCTGGAAATTGCCATGACGATCCACTCGAATAACACCACGCTGCGTGGCATCGGCGTGCGTCGATACGCGACGACTGTTCCCGACATGGCGACGGTTCGTTTCGTTGCCTCCGGCGCACACATCCAGAACGTTGTCATGGACCGGAGCGCGACCGAAGGTATCGGCATCTTCGGCACCGGTGCTCGGCTCTCACACGTGACGGTGCAGGACAGCGGCCTGCTTGGGATCCTCGGCACCATGGCGGACGATTTCCGAGCCGATCATCTCTTGCTGCGAAACAACAACGCCGAGCATTTCAACTTCTCGCCGGTCTCGGGCGGCATCAAGTTCAGCAGAACTCGCGGCATCTCGATTACCGACTCTGTCGTAGATGCGAACATCGGCGTCGGTATCTGGCTGGACGAATCCTCATATGATGCGACGATCTTGCACAACAAGATCACGTCCAACCGTGGTCATGGTCTGTCATTCGAGATCTCGGCCACCGCGACGATCTCCGACAACATCGTGACGGGCAATGGTGCGGACGGCTTCAAGATCAACGACTCGACCCACGTGAAGATCTGGAACAACACGCTTGGTCGAAATGGGCGTGACGTCGAGCTCGTCCAAGACACTCGTCGCGCCAGCGACCTGTCCATTCCCGGACACGATCGGCGGCAGCCTTTGCCCGACCCGACCGAGACCTGGATCCTCGGCGACGTCCAGCTCATGAACAACACGTTCGGTCAGGGCGGGGCAGGCCAATATCAACTCTATGCGCGTGACTACAGCGGAGAGTGGAGCGCAAAGGCGATGGGCCTGGCCGTCGACGGCAATGTCTTCACCAGGCCGAGCAGCAGCAGCCAAGCCGAAATTGTCTGGGGAATCTCGGCGTCGACAGTCGCTGTCTACACCGCGGTCGGCCAGTTCGCCACTGCTACCGGATACACCCGCAATGGCGAGGCAACGGTTGGAAGCCCGCCGGTCATCCGATCGCCAAGCACACCGTCCGGCGCAGATCCGCTCGCGCTGCCGGCAGATGTCGCAGCCGCGATAGGTCAGCCGACCGGAGCGCATCACCTCGGTAGCTTCATCGGACCCTGACTCGAAAGATTCGGACTGCAAGAACAGCCGGACAACTACCGGAGAAGCGCCGCAGCGGCCGCGCAGATGTCGCGTCGATACCGGGTTGAGGAGAATCTCGCGATGGCCTCGACGCGGCCCGCTTCGGCGAGGCGCGCAGCCAGCTCGGCGTCGTCGAGAATGCAGGCAATCGCGGTCGCGAGCGCTGCCGGATCGCCTGGGGGCACCAGCAGCCCGGTGCGGTGATCGGTGAGAATTTCAGCCAGGCCCTGCACATTGGACGCGACGACGGGGCGCTGCGCGAGTAATCCCTCGACAGCTGTGTTGCCGAACGGCTCGACGCGCGACGGGACGAGGACGACACTCGCCGCAGCAAGCACGGGACCCGTGCGATCGACATAGCCCAGAAGCCGGATCGCGCCTGCAAGATCCGGTTGATCAGCCCGCTCGCGCAGCTGTCGTTCGAACCATTCGTATCCGGGGTAGGCCGTTCCGCAGACGTCGAGCGAGACGTCACGTCCCTGACGGCGCAGGATGGCGACCGCCTCCAGTGCGATGTCGACCCCCTTGCGTGGCGACAGGCGAGCCACCACCGCCAGCCGGCCAAGCTCGGCCTGCACGACGGGTTCGGCACGTGCGTCGCTGACGCCGTTCGGTACGACGGCAGTGCGACGGGAGAGCCGTGGCAGCACGTCGAGCAGGACGCGGCGCGACGCCGCACTGTTCGTGATCACCGAGGACGCCAGCAGCAACGGCGCGTTGAGCGCGGCGCGGACAAAGCGCGGGAGATCCTCCTCTGCCTCATGGACGTGCACGAGCACCGGGGTCCGCGTCAGTCGCGCGGCGAGGATCCATAACGGGATTGTCAGCGTGTTCACGTAGACGACGTCCGGATGCACCGATCGGATGGCGCGCACCAGCCTGAGCAGGTCCCGAGGAGTCGCGAGCGCGAGACGGGCGAGTGCCAATGGCCGGAGCAGTGCCTTGCGGAGTACCGGAAAGGGCTCAACCCGAATCGCGATGCCGCTCAGCAGCTCGACGAGCGGGCCGCGCGCCGGAAGGCACGCCGTCACGTCCCAGCCCGCCGCCCGCAGGCCCGTGAGCGACTCGACCAGCTGCCGATCGGAGCCGTATACGTCAGGCGACGGATGAGCGACGAGCATGATCGACACTTCGGCCGTACACCTCCCGCTCAGGCCCGATGACAGACAATCTTGCCTGGTCGCGTGATGCGCCTCGGATAAGCAGCTACTAGTAGGCACCGTTCGGCTTGAGAACCACTCGTGCCGTCTTCCAGAGGATCATCAGGTCGAGCGCCAGCGACCAGTTCTCGACGTAGCGCAAGTCGAGCCGCACCGACTCCGTCCAGGACAGGTCGCTGCGCCCGCTGATCTGCCACAGACCGGTCAGGCCTGGCTTGACGAGAAGACGACGCCGGACGTCGTCGCCATACTGGGCAACTTCGCTCGGCAGTGGCGGACGCGGACCCACTAGCGACATCGACCCGAGCAGCACGTTCACCAGTTGCGGCAGCTCATCGAGTGAATACCTGCGCAACACTGCACCGACTCGAGTTATGCGCGGGTCATCATGCATCTTGAACAGCAAGCCGTCATTCGCTTCGTTATATGCGGCGAGCGACTCCTTCCGGTCTTCGGCGTCGAGATACATCGAGCGGAACTTCAAGATCGTGAATGTCGAGCCGTCGCGGCCGACCCGGGTCTGCCGGAAGAACGCTGGTCCGTGGCTCGTGGTGCGAATCCTGACCGTGATGGCGATCAGCAACGGAGACAAGACAAGCAACGCGACGCCGGCTACCAAGCGGTCGATCGCTCCCTTGAACAACCGGTGGAAGCCACTGAACCTCGGGGCCTCGACCTGCAGTAGCGGTAGGCCTGATACCGGTCGCACTTGCAGCCGTGTGCCGGCCACCTCGATCAAACCCGGTGAGACGATCAGCTCGGTCTTGGTCCCCTCGAGCTGCCAGGAGATCCAGCGCAAGCGTTCCGGCCCGAGCTCCGAGCTGCCCGTCACCGCAACTGCGTCGGCGTTCAGCCGACGTACGACGTCGATGATGTCGTCGAGTTCGCCGAGGACGGGGACGCCCAGCGCTGTCAGGGCCTGCATCGACACGTGGTCGTCGTGGCGATCACTCGTCAAGCATGCGCCCACGACCTGAAAGCCCGCGTAGGCGTCATGATCCATCGCGTGCGCCAAGTCCACGACGCGATCAGGTTGCCCGACCACCACGACGCGCATAAGCGCACGACCGCGGGTGCGTAGTCGATGCAGGCGCTTGCGAGCCGCGTATCTGGCCAGCACATCGATGACCACCGTCGCCGGAAGGGCCACGAGGACGAACCCGCGCGCCAGTTCGATCTTGGCCCCGTAGGACACGAGTGCGACGGCGGCGGTCAAGTAGATGAACGATCGGAATATCCGCTGATACTCGCTGGCGCCCGCCCCGAGGAAGCAGGCGTCATACCCACGATTCGCCGCGACGACGGCCAGCCACATGAACGGGAGTGTCGCGGTAACGAGCAGATATTCGGAGTTGGGTGCCGAACCACCAGCCCCGAAGCGCAGAAGGTACGCGATCATTCCCGCGATCGCTGGTACGAGAAAGTCGATCAATAGCAGTGCACGCTGGTAACGACGCATCCACGCGTCTCGCGCAGACCGCGATGTCGTGGAGTCGACATTCTTCGCCGGTACGTCGAGCCGCGCATCGGATGCCGCCGGTCGGCTCGGCGCCGCCAGGGGTTGTTTCCGTGCGTCAACGGCCGCCGGTCGCCCAGCAAGCCTGGCCGGCGCAGAGTCGGACGGCTCGCTGCGATCACCGCCGCCAGCCTCAAGGTAACCCCTGAACATGATTCCCCCGAATCACGTCGTGCCGGCCCTAAGGCCGACACGACGTCCCCCGATCTCGATCATCGGTTCGGAGGGAACCACATTGCAGGGTCGTTGCCCCCCGGCCGACGACTGATGATCTGTTTATACAGTGTTTGGTGCGCTAAGGAAATAGCCTGGAGTCACCTGAGAAAAATAGACGGACAATAATTCATATGTCTTGAACAATACGCGCACACGTGCGCACTGTCCGTTAGCAGCGCAGCGCGCGTACGAGATAACTTGATCATTGTCAGACGAATCTACGCCTAGCCTGCTTCGCGAGGCTTCCGAAGATCATGTCGCGCTCGGGCTACTCACGATCGCTCCGGTTGGCCGTGCGCCGGTCGAACCCGGCGTTTGCGGCGCTCCTTCGCGAGGAGCACCAGGGCGCCCGCAGCCGTGAACACCACCAGCGTCAGAGCTGCTCGTGCGCCCGTCCAGGTAGAGCTGGACTCCCCCTCGCTCGAGTCTGCCCCAGATCCTCCGCGGACCGGAGCGCCGCTCGCGCGTTGGAGCAGGTAATTCCGAAGGACGGTGATCTCCTTGTCTCCGTATTTGTGTCCGGGCTCGATGTAGGTGTTCTCCGACCACTCGTTCCAGCTGATCAGACCGACGCAATCCGGTGACGTCGCGAAGGCGTTGCTGAGGCTGTGCACGAGAGTCTGGCCGTCCTTGCGATCGATGACACGGCTCCCGCCAAGCGTGCGGCCGTCGTAGCCGCTCGCGGCCGGTGCTATCCACAGGCCACCATGGGCGTGAACTGCCTTGCCCATGGCCTCGAGCTTCGCAGGCGTCGCGGGGTTATCCGGGTTGGCAGAGGACCAGTAGTAGGCCTCACCGTCGACGATATCGGCGATGCGCTCGTAGTCGGCAACCTGCTTCGAGGCCGCCAGCAAGTAGGCGCGGTCGCCGATCGCCGCCCGTACCGAACGAACATCCGCGGCCGAATACTGGTCCGTGCCCGTCCAGATGATGACCGGCCGGCCGTAGTACGTGGACTTCAACCCGGCGCTCCTGGACGTGACGAGGTAGAGCATGTCGTGCTTGACGGTCTGCACCGGAAGCGGTCGTCGACTGAAATCGAGCGCCTCGTACACGACACCGAGATCCAGCTGTTCGGATCGGGCGACACTGATCAGCAGGTCGAGGCGACGATTGAGTGTCGCCGTGCTCTTCCAGGACGTCAGGAAACCGTCGATGCCCGCCGCGCGCGCAGCCTCGATCTGGTCGCGAAGGACGTGCGGATCATCGCTGCTGTACTTGCCTGCCAATGGCAGGTCCTGCTTGGCGCGATCCCACGACGAGGGATTAAACCACTGGTAGAAGTAAGCAAATACCGGCACATGACTGGGCGGCGCGGCGGTCGAGGCTGCCCCCGCGCTACCGCTCATCGTGGCCGATGCCGACCTCGCGGCCGGCGCCGCAGATACCGCGGCCAAGCCAACCGATGCCGAACAGCACAACGCGGCCGCCACGGCGGCTCCCGCTCCCAGCTTGGTCAGGACCGTCATGTGCCACCCGCCTTCGACCGTTGCACCTGCGCTGCTCGCAACATTCGCCCGAACACGATGACCGAACCCGCAACCAGGGCCAGGGCCAGGGCCATCACGATCACGTCGAGGCGCGTCACTACCCGCAGATCGACGCTGTCGTTGCGAGAGACCAGCACCTTCGTGTGTGAGCCGTACACCGCCGCTTTGGCCTGCAGGTCGTAGCTACCTCGCACCAAGGAGGTGAGCACGGTTGGTGCTGCCGCTCCGAGGTGAACCCCGTAGCCTTCACCGTTGGGTCGGGTAACCCATACCGACGAGCTGATCCGTCTACCGAACACAACGTCTCGAACGGTGACGTGCAGGTTGAAGACCGCCACCGAAATGTGCCACGTCGCGCTGGTGGTCGGACTGAACCGTTGCTTCCCGGCGAACACTGCATTGCTGCCCTCGAGGTGCACCGCGACAATCGCGTAGGTCAGCCGTCGCGATTGCCAGACCCGGTCGACCTGCGTCGCGACCCCGGAGAGCAACGAGACCGGCTCGCCGATCTCGCGGCCAGTCAGAGTGACCGTGGCACCGCCGCCCTGAAGACGGACCTCGCTGATTCGGCCCGGCGACACGGGCGCGCCGCTGGCATCCCTGAAGGCAAGCGAGACCGGGCGACGTACCGTGAGCACTGCGAGTACGTGGCGGTGGAAAGGCGCCCCGGGCGGCAACTTCGCAACGCGCACCAACGAGACACTCAGCGGTCCAGCCGACCCACTGTCGAGCCGAACGCGGTCGACGACATCGTTGAGGTCGGTGACGACGCCCTGCCCTCGGCCATTCTCGCCCGTCGTGATCGTGGCACCGTCCAATGCGAAGCTCACACCCGCAGTCTTCGGGACGGTGTCGACGATCAGGGTGCCGCGAACCGGGTGCAGTTTGAGCTGCCAGGTCGACTGTCCGAACGGGTCGAATCGCGGATGCATCGCGCTGACTGCGACGCCGCGCCCTGCACTCACGCTGTCGACCGACCAGGTGACGACCTGCGAGGTCAGGACGCCGTTCTGGAGCCGGGTGCGACGCGAGCTGAGGCTGACCGACGACTCCTGCCTCGGGTCGATGACGATCCGCTCGCCGGTGACCGAGTGCAGGCTCAGCGACGCAACCGCATCAGGCGAGACCCCGGTGCCACCGGGGTCGATCTGCAGAGCGACCCGCGACGTGACGTCGAGACCTAAGGTCAGATGGCTCTCGTGCGCGGCAGCGTGCGGAGCGGGCTGCACCTTTGCCAGCGTGATCGTGTCGGTTGCGTCGAGTTGGGTGTCAGCAAGTTCCACCCGCGATGCAATGCCATTGAGGTCGGAGACCTGGACCGACGCTGAGCCGTCCGCGCCAGTGCGCACGACGTGCGAGCCCAGCGCGACCCGCACGCCCTCGAGCGCGGGAACCGTCTGAATGGACACGGTGCCGCCGCTGGGCGCCGGGGCGGCCGCGGCTAGTCCAGCGCCAATCACGCTGATCAGGACTGCCTGACTCAGCAACAGAGACGCGCACTTCCGCCTGCTCGGCAAGATGATCATGTCGGCTCCACCTGCACTACACGCCTGCGGCGTTCACTGGCGATCACCCAGGCGACGGCCATGCCGACCACGAGCACTGCGAGCAGGTAGGCGACATATATGACCGGACTGCTGGGACGTACGAGGGGCGGCCTACCGTCGCGCGCGCCAAGCAGCGACGCCGCGCGGGGAGGCTGCTTGAACGAGAAGGCGGTCGACAGGTCGGTGGCGTCGCGGTCCCGCCTGGTAAGGGGCGCCACCGTCCAGTTGTGCTCGATGAACTTCAGCGTGGACGCACCCGCGGTGTCGTAGTTGAGGAGCAGGGCCGAACTCGTCCACGATGAACTCTCGGCAAGCGCGTTCAGTACCGTTCGGGTGAGCACCTGACCTGACGTGGGATCGGTGGGCGGATGTTCGGTTGCCGACGTGCTCACCACGTACGACACGGCGGGAAGTGTGCCGGCCGCGAGATCCGCGTAGTACCGGCTGAGATCGACGACATGCGCGGCAAGCTTCGGGTCGTTGGCGAAGCGCGGCGTGGCGAGTACAGGCACCCGAGCCACCTGCCCGCCACGGCGAGCCTTAGGCCCGGCTGTCGTGATCGTGAGTGCCGGTTCGTAGTTCTCGACGTAGATGCGCCATGACACGTGCGCCGCCTGCAGGCGGTCAAAGATCAACGGGATGCCTTGCCATCCGTCGACCGGCACCTCCGCCTGATCAGTAGTGGACCGGCCGGACACCGCGAACAGACGGTTCTGGATGCTGCCCCCCTGGACCGACGTGAACCAGTGGTCGAACAGCACCGCGTGGTCGGCGATCTCGTTGAGAACGGGCAAGTCCGATCGCGAGTAGTAACCCATCGCCATACGGCCGGCCTTCGTGCGGGCGCTCTGGGCGTAGACGAAGCCGTCCATCCGGCCATCGTGGATCGAGGTCGACTGGACCGGCTTCGTCGAGAGAAGCGGCAGATGCAACCCCGACCCCTTCAGGCGGAATGGCTTGACGCACGGAGCGAGCGAACCTTTCCGCACGGGCAGACAGACTCCGGTCGGTAGACCGTCGACGCCTGGCCGGGTACCGAAATAGCTGTCGAAGCTGTGTTGGTCCTGCGTCATCACCACGAGGTGCCGGATAGGCGTCTTGGCTGCGTGCGGCCCCGGGTCCACTGCGGCCCGTGCGCCCACCGGCGTCAGCCCCGAGCCGAGTAGGCCGAGTAGCAAGACGGCCGCGACTGCGGCGAGGCGCGAGGATCGGCGATTCATGGGGTCACCTGGTAGATGACGATCACCGGTTGGTGCTGCTTGCCGCCGAACGTCGCACGTTCGACATGCACCGTGCGGCCGTGAAAGCGCCGCGCAAGCTCGAGCGCCTTCGCCGCGAATGTGGGAGACCGTTGCGCCGAGTAGGCGTCCCAGACGACGAACTGATACGTGCCCGATCGCAAGGCGGAATCCGCATTCAGGATCGGGTAGTAGGAGGGATTGCGGTGCAGTGGGTTCGGGCTCACCGACAGCCCGTCGCTCCGGTGCCCGCCGTAGAACTGGAGAAGGTTGGCCATCGACGGCCCGATCGTCATGAACTGCGCCCCCTGCGGGACGTGGGCGGCAACCCATTCGCCGGCCTCCCTGCCGCCCGGGGTCCCTCCCGCCCCGGCCAAGGTGGTCGAGCCCGGGGATACCAGGGAGCGCACCGACGGAACGAGCAATGACACCAAGCAAGCTATGGCGACACTGGCGGTGAGCGCCTTGTTCGGCCAAGTCTTCGGCGTGCGATCGGCCAGCGAGACAATGGTCCGCGCGGCGAGCACGACGATCACCGGCGTCGTGATGAGCAGATAGGAAAAGCCCTTGACCGGCCAGATCTCGAAGAAGACGAACGGAACCGCCACCCAGGAGAGCAGGAGCGCTTCGCGCCACGATTGGTCGCGGCGGCGCAGCACCAGGCCAGCTGCCGCGACAACGAGAACGAGCAGGCCAATCGCCTGCGGCACCGCAGTCACGTAGAAGCTGAAGCTGTGATTCGGTCGGCGGGTCAGTTGCCAGAGCAGATAGGACTGTCCGCTGCGGGAGCCGCCGGACACCGCAGTCACGAAGGGGTAGGTCAGCGCAAGGCCGATGGCCGCTCCTGCCGCGGCGAGCACATAGCGGATCGGCCGCAAGAACCGGCTCGCCAAGGAAAGGAACACGAAGACCGATCCGACCAAGATGATGGCCGTCTCCTTGGACAGCGCCGCCAGTCCCAGGCACGCGCCGGCCACGACCAGCCAGCGGCGCCGCTCGGTGCGGCCGAAGACGGCAAGGCAGACCAGCGCAGCCGTGCCGAAGAACGTCATCGGCCCGTCCAACAGGATCTGCCGGCTGACGAGGACGTGGTACGGCATGACGGCGAGCAGCACCGCAGCGACAGCACCGACCCGGCGCCCGTACAACACCCTGCCGAGCACGTACACGAGGCCGATCGTGCCCATACCGAACATCGCGCTGAGGTAGCGACCCGGGACGTCCGGAGTCCCGCTGCGATAGAACGGCGAGACGAGCATCTGGAAGAGCAGTGGATGCGCTCGCACCACCGGGAACAGCCCGGTGAAATGGGGATTACCCGCAAGCGAGGCAGCTTGCGCCGCGTACACCGCCTCGTCGCTGTTCAGGCCGACACCGCCGAGATTCACGAACCGCAGCACCGCGCCGGAAACTGCCGCGAAGGCCAACAGGCCCATCTCGACGGCCGCGGCGCGGGAAACCACCCTCCCCCGCATCGGCTCCTCGACCGCCAGAACCGAGGTCTCATCCGGTGCCTCGGCGATCGGTGCGGGTGCGGGCGCCGTCGCGATGTACCCGCGCCAGCCTGCGACGCGGCTCAACCCCGCGCGCAGCGTCGAACGAATCTCCGCGAGCACGGGCCACCAGGCCCGTGATCGGGCTTCAGACACCATTAGATTCCCAGACGGCTGGCGCTGAACGCAGCGTCATCGAAGAGGATGTCGTAGGTGCGGCCGCCCTGCGCCTCACCGATCTGGAACGCGCCTACCGGGTTCGAGCCGAGGTTCACGCCGGACAACGAAAGGGCGGCTACCGAAACGCCGTCGAGCCACACCTCGACGG
>WNGH01002921.1_pt1 | contig 25090 bp, 26 predicted proteins | sample 5400631 | NCBI WGS metagenome assembly WNGH01 (sample SAMN13153373, study PRJNA577476) | soil metagenome | isolation source: 115 cm soil or saprolite under Garry oak tree replicate 1 | place: USA:California | collected 2016-06-15
GTCGAGGACTACGACGAGATGGTCGTCGTCAAGGACATCGACTTCAGCAGCTTGTGCGAGCATCATCTTCTGCCATTTGTCGGCAAGGCGCACATCGCGTACATGCCCAACCGAAAGATCGTCGGGCTCTCGAAGATCCCGCGGCTGGTGGACGTCTTCAGCCGGCGCCTGCAAGTCCAGGAGCGGCTGACGACGCAGATCGCCAACTCGCTGAACGAGATCCTCGAGCCGCGCGGCGTCGCCGTCGTCATGGAGGCGGTGCACCTGTGCATGCTCGTGCGTGGGGTCGAGAAGCAGAACTCGAAGGCGATCACCTCGGCGATGCTCGGCGCGTTCCGCGACCGGCCGGAGACGCGCGCCGAGTTCATGGACCTGATCAAGCCGGGCCTGGGGCTGCACATCTGATGGGCGCGCTGGACGGACGCGTCGCGATCGTCACGGGCGCGGGGCGCGGCATCGGCCGCGCGATCGCCGTCGCGCTCGCCGCGGAGGGGGCCGCGGTCGCGCTGGCCGCACGCTCGCGCGCCGACCTCGCCGCGGTGGCCGCGGAGATCAAGGACGCGGGCGGACGGGCGCTCGCCGTGCCGACCGACGTCACGCAGGACGCGGCGGTCGAGGCGCTCGTGGAGCAGACGGCGGCCGAGCTCGGCCGTATCGATCTGCTCGTGACCTCGGCGGGGACCGCCGCCTTCGGGCAGTTCGCCGAGAGCAAGCCGGGCGACTGGGAGCAGATGCTCGCGCTGAACCTGCGCGCCGTGATGCTCTCGTGCCGGGCCGTGCTCCCGACGATGCTCCGGCAGCGCGCGGGGCTCATCATCAACCTCGCCTCCATCGCCGCCAAGCGTGCGCTGCCGGGCTCCGCCGTCTACACGGCGACGAAGGCCGGGATCGTCGGTTTCAGCCGCGTGCTCGCGGAGGAGATGCGGCCCCACGGCGTACGCGTCGGCGTCCTCATTCCCGGCGCGGTGGACACGCCGATCTGGGACGCCCTCGGCGCCTCGCCGCCGCGCGAGCGGATGCTCCGGCCCGAGGACGTCGCGCGCGTCGCGGTGCTCATGGCGAGCCTGCCGCCCAACGCCTCGCTGGAGGAGCTGGTCCTCCTGCCGGCGGGTGGCATCCTGTGATACGATTTCGGGTGGACGACGGGAGGACCGAATGATCACGATCACTGAGATGGCTGCGAAGAAGATTGCCGACCTCCGGATGGAGGAAGGCAAGCCCGAATGGGGGCTCCGCATCCGCATCGTGGGTGGCGGCTGTTCCGGAATGTCGTACGAGCTGGGCTGGGAGGACGCGGGGGCCACCGACGACAGCGTGGTCGAGTCGCAGGGCATCAAGGTCTTCGTGGACCAGAACAGCGCGCCCTACCTCACGGGCTGCCAGATCGACTGGGTCGACAACCAGATGCTCGGCCAGGCCGGTTTCGCGATCAACAACCCGAACGTGAAGTCGAGCTGCGGCTGCGGCCAGTCCCACCGCTTCTAGGCGCCGGTCGTGCGCGTCCGGGTCCGCCTCTTCGCCCGGTACCGTGAAGCCACAGGGCGAGAACGGCTGGACCTCGAGCTTCCCGAAGGCGGAACCGTCGAGCACGCGTGGGCGGCGATCGTCGGCCGCCATCCGCAGCTCGAGCCCTATCGCCCCTTCACCCTCTTCGCCGTCGGCACCGAGTACGTCGAGCCGGAGCACCGGCTGGCGCCCGACGACGAGCTCTGCCTCTTTCCGCCCGTGAGCGGAGGCGCTCCCGACCCGGACGGCGACGTCTATCGTGTCGTCGAGCAGCCGCTGAGCCCGGACGCCATCGCCGCGCTGGTGGACGACCCGGCCGCGGGCGGCGTCGCGATCTTCTCCGGCGTCGTCCGCAACGAGACCGGTGGCCGGCCGGTGAAGTTCCTCGAGTACGAGGCGCACGCGCCGATGGCCGAGACCAAGCTGCGCGAGATCGGCGAGGAAGCCCGCCGCCGCTGGCCGGGGGTCAAGCGTGTGGCGATGCTCCACCGGATCGGCCGGCTCGAGATCGGCGAGGCATCGGTGCTGATCGCCGTGTCGGCGGCCCATCGCGCGGAGGCGTTCGCGGCGTGCCGCTGGGCCATCGACACGCTCAAGACCACGGTGCCCGTCTGGAAGAAGGAGCACTTCGAGGACGGCGAGGTGTGGGTAGGCTTGCAGGGCGGGTAGCGGCCGCTCTCCGCCGCCACAAGATGCTCGTGGGCGGCGAGACCGTGCTCGTCGCCGTCTCCGGCGGCGCCGACTCGGTCGCGCTGCTCCACACGCTGCTGGCGCTGGCCGCGAGCTGGCGCCTGACGCTCTCCGTAGTTCACGTCGACCACCGTCTGCGCCCCGACTCGGCGGGCGACGCCCGGTTCGTTCGCGAGCTGTGCGCGCGCCTCGGCGTGCCGGTCGACGTCGTCGGCGTGGACGTGGAGCCCGGCGACGGCCCCGAGGCGGCCGCGCGCGCCTTCCGCTACGCGGCGCTCGAGGCGGCGGCGGACCGGATCGGCGCCCCCCGCATCGCGCTCGGTCATACCGCGGACGACCAGGCCGAGACCGTGCTGATGCGTCTCATCCAGGGCGCGGGCGTGCGGGGCCTCGCGGGGATCCCGCCCGTCCGCGGCCGCATCATCCGCCCGCTGATCGAGTGCCCGCGCGCGGAGATCGTCGCCGCGCTCGAGGGCGCCGGCCTCGCGTGGGTCGAGGACCCGACGAACCGCGATCCGAAGTTCGTGCGAAACCGGATCCGGCACGAGCTCCTCCCGCTGCTCGCGAGCGCCTGGGAGCCCGCGATCGTCGAGACCCTGAACCGCGTCGCGCGTCGCGCGCGCGAGCTCGTCGACTCGCTCGGCGCCGTCGCCGCGCGGGAGCTCGAGCGCGGCACGACGGACGTCGACGGGGCGCTCGTGCTGCGGCGCGGCCGGCTGGCGGCGCTCCCGCGCGACGTCGCCGCCGAGGTACTGCGCCGCGCCGCCGCGCGCTTCGGCTCGCGCGCGCCGCTTCGCGCCTGGGCCCACCGTGGTCTCAGGCGCGTGCTCGCCGAGCCGCCGCCGCGTCGCCCGTTCAGGCTCGGCGGCGTCGGCTTCGAGGTGAGCGGCGGCCTGATCCGCGTGAGCGCGACTCCCGCCGAGCCGCTCCGCGAGCAAACGCTGATGGTGCCCGGCAGCGTCGCGCTCTCCGAGATCGGTTACGTCATCGAGGCGCGCGTGGTGCCGCTCGCCGACGCGTCGCCGACCGCCGCTCCCGACCGCGCCGTCTTCGACGCGGCCGGCTTGCCCCGGACCCTCGCCGTGCGCCCACGCAGGCGCGGCGACCGATTCGTGCCCTTCGGCGGCGTCGAGCGGCGACTCAAGTCCTTCCTCATCGACGCGAAGGTCCCGCGCTGGGCGCGCGCGCGCGTTCCCGTCGTCGAGACCCTCGGCGCGGCCGCCGAGATCGTGTGGATCGCCGGGCTTCGTCGCGCGCGAACGGCGCCGGTCACCGCCGCGACCACGGAAGTCGTCGAGCTCAGCATGCGGCCGCTGGCGCACGCCCGCGGCCGCGAGTAGAATCGGCCCCTCGTCATGAAGGTCATCGGCGCGCTCGTGGTTTCGCTGCTCGTCGCGGCGCCCGCCTGGGCCCAACCGCCCCGACAAGACCGCGCGCCGCTTCCCGACGCGAAGGCGCTGTTGCGTGCCCTCGAAGACGCCTTCTCGACCGTCGCCGACCGCGTGACGCCTTCCGTCGTCAACGTCTCGACCACGCCCAACAAGCCCGCCTCCGGCGAGGAGAGCCCCGAAGAGCTCTACGAGCGGTACTTCCGGCGCCGCCCGCCCGACGCGCGGGCCTCGGGCTCGGGCGTGATCGTGGATTCAAAAGGATACGTCTTGACGAACAATCACGTGATCGAGAACGCTCGGGAGATCACCGTGCGTCTCTCGGACTCGCGCAAGTTCTCGGCCAAGCTCGTCGGCCGCGATCCCAAGACGGACCTCGCCGTCCTCAAGGTGGACGCGCCGGGGCCGCTGCCGGTCGCCGAGCTCGGCGACTCCGACCGGCTGCGGGTCGGGCAGTGGGCGATCGCGATCGGCAACCCTTTCGGCCTGGATCGTACCGTCACCGTCGGCATCGTGTCGGCGGTCGCGCGCAACCGCGTGGGGGTCGCGCAGTACGAGAACTTCATCCAGACCGACGCCTCGATCAATCCCGGCAACTCGGGCGGGCCGCTGCTGAACCTCGACGGCAAGGTCATCGGCATCAACACGGCGATCGTCTCGGCGGGGCAGGGGATCGGCTTCGCGATCCCGATCAACGAGGCGCGGGCCGTGGCGGCGCAGCTCATCGCGAAGGGACGCGTGGTGCGCGGGTGGCTCGGCCTCGTCATCCAGGACGTCACCGACGAGCTCAGTCCCTCCTTCGGCGTCAAGGAGCGCCAGGGCGTGCTCGTCGCCGACGTGATGCGCGGCGGCCCCGCGGAGAAGGCGGGGCTCCGACCCGGTGACGTCGTCGTGGAGTTCGGCGGCGCCAAGGTACGTGAGGTGCCGGACCTCCAGCGTCGCGCGGCGGCCGTCGTTCCGGGTCAGACCGCGAAGGTCACCGTGATCCGTGACAAGAAGCCGGTGGCCCTCTCGGTGACGGTCGGCGAAATGCCGGCCGACGAGCCGGAGGAGACGGCGGTCGAGCAGGGCGGCGACGGCATCGGCGCCCAGGTCGAGCCCACGGGGCCTGATGCCGCCGAGCGAGGCCTCGTCGTCACCGAGGTCGCGGCCGGCTCCCCGGCAGATCGCGCGGGCCTTCGGCGCGGCGACGTGATCCTCGAGGTCAACCGCCAGCCGGCGCCGGACGTCACGGCGCTGAACCGGATTCTCGCCCAGACGCGCGCCGCCGACCCCGTGCTCCTCTACCTGCGGCGCCCGTCCGCGGGCGGCCGCACGCAGTACCTCGTCCTCGAGCGCGCGCCGCGGCCGTGAGCGCGCCGACGGGCGCTCTGCCGCTCGACGAGATCCGGCCGACGCGGCGGGGCACGGTCCTGGTCGTCGACGACGAGGAGGGCGTGCGCGCGTCGGTGCGCGCGATCCTCGAGGAGAGCTGCGAGGTCCTCGAGGCGGAGAACGGGACGGCGGCGCTGGAGGTCGTACGCGCGCGCGAGATCGACCTCGTCATGCTCGACCAGAAGATGCCGGGCGAGGCGGGCATCGACGTCCTGCCTCGCCTCAAGGCCGCCGACCCGTCCACGGTCGTCGTGCTCGCTACGGCCGTGCGCGACATCCGCACGGCGGTCGAGGCGCTCCGGCGCGGCGCGTATGACTACCTGACCAAGCCGTTCGACGTGGATGACATCCTGGGCTTGGCCGCGCGCGCGCTCGAGAAGCGGGCGCTGGAGCGCGAAGTCGAAGGGCTACGCTCGGTTCTGGTGCCCCGTCACCTCGAGGCGGCGGGCGCCTTCGAGGGGATCGTCGGTCGCCACCCCGAGATGATCCGGATCTATGAGCTCGTCACGCGCCTCGCACGGACGCCGACGACGGTGCTCATCACCGGGGAGAGCGGCACGGGCAAGGAGCTGATCGCCCGGGCGATCCACCGGCAGAGCGATCGTGCCGCGCGGCCCTTCGTGGCCGTCAACGTGGCCGCGATTCCAGACACGCTCATCGAGTCCGAGCTCTTCGGCCACGAGAAGGGCGCCTTCACGGGCGCGTACGCGCGGCGCCTGGGGCGGTTCGAGCTGGCCCACGGCGGCACGCTCTTCCTGGACGAGATCGGCTCGCTGCGCCTGGATCTCCAGACCAAGCTGCTGCGCGCGCTGCAGGAGCGCGAGATCGAGCGGATCGGATCGGCCCGGCCCGTGGCCGTGGACGTGCGGGTCCTCGCGGCGACGAACGTCAACCTCCGGCAGGCGGTGCGCGACCGCGCGTTTCGCGAGGACCTCTTCTATCGGCTCAACGTCGTCCCGCTGCACGCGCCTCCGCTCCGGGAGCGGCGCGAGGATATTCCCCTGCTCGTGGACCATTTCGTGCGCAAGCTGGCGCGCGAGTGCGGCCGTGACGTGCGGGGCCTGTCGGCGGGCGCCCTCGACGCGCTCGTGCGCTACGACTGGCCGGGGAACGTGCGCGAGCTCGAGAACGCGCTCCACCGTGCCGTGGTGCTCGCGCGGGGCCCGGTCATCCAGCTCGACGACGTGCCGCTGGACGTGGCGATGCCCGAGACGGGCCGGCACCTCCCCGAGGACGCCGTCCTGCCGCTGCGAGACGCGTGCGACCGGTTCGAGCGCCAGTACGTGCTCCGGGTCCTCGAGCGCGCGGGCTGGAACGTGAGCCGGGCGGCGCGGATGCTCGGGGTGCACCGCAACACGGTGTTGGCCAAGCTCTCGGGGTGGGGTGTGCAGCGCCCGGCGAGTCCGGAGGGGCGGGGGCTGGGAGCGGGCTAGCCGGCGACTACTTGCGGTTGACGCACTTCACGAGGCGCCAGCCCTTGAACATGTTGACGCGCGTGATCAACTCCGGCTGGAGCTCTACGTCGGCGAGCAGCGGCTTCATCGCGAGGTTCGACTTCCAGCCGAGCCGGGTGCACACCGGCGCCACCAGATCCTCGGCGAGGGCGACCACCCGGTTGTCGCTCCGGAAGTGGTTCATGAGCACGATCAGCCCACCGGGCTTGACGACCCGCCGCATCTCGCGCAGGACCGCCACGGGGTCGGGCACCGCCGAGATCGTGTAGGTCGCTATCGCCTTGTCGAATTCGTTGTCGCCAAAATCCATGGACGTGGCGTCCATGACCTTGAGACGAAGGTTCGGCATCGCCAGCTCCTCGCCCCGCTCGACGGCCTTGTCGAGCATCTCCGAGGAGAGGTCGATCCCGGTCAGTCGGCAGTCCGCGGGGTAGAGCGGGAGGTTCAGGCCGGTACCGATGCCGACCTCGAGGATGGATTCGCCGGGCTGGACGGCCAGATGACGGATCGCGGCGCTCCGGCCCGGGGCGAAGATCCAGTCGAACACGAAGTCGTAGACGGGCGCGTAAAGCTCGTAGGCCCGCTCCACGTGCCGCTTCTTCAGCGCTACGTCCACCGTAAGACCGTCCTCCCTGCAGCGAGGTCTCGGGGCCGGGCAATTCTACCCGGCGGGTCGGAGCGTTGCCAAGAGCCTTTTGCGGACGGGGCTCCGCTCTCAGGTGAGCCAGCGCAGCAGGGCCGTCGCCAGCGACAGGAAGATCGAGATGCCGAGGACGTCCTGAAAGGCCGTCTCGAACGGGCCCGCCGTGAGAGCCGGGTCGAAGCCGAGTCGCTTGGAGAGGATCGGGATGCCCGTGCCCGCCGCGCCCGAGAGGTTGACCGAGACGAACATGGACACGCCGACGACCAGCCCGAAGGCGGCCGAATGCCAGAGCGCGCCGATCAGCGCGACGATCAGGCCGCAGACGCCGCCGAGGATGCTGGAGGTCTGGACCTGGCGGAACAGGGGCTCCCACCAGCGGCTGAGGACCACGTGACCGGTCGCGAGCCCGCGGACGACCATCGTGACCGACTGGAGCCCGGTGTTCCCGGAGATCGCCTGGATGACCGGCATGAAGGACGCGAGGAGGATCACCTTGCTCAGCGTCTGGTCGAAGTAGTGGATGACGACGCCCGCGCCGAGCTCGATCAGGAGCGTCGCCAGCACCCACGGCAGGCGCATGAGCGCGACCTCGCGCGGCGACCGCCGCTCGAGCTCGGCCGCGTCCGAGCCGGCGAGGCGGAAGATGTCCTCCGAAGCTTCCCGGCCGAGGATGTCCACGACGTCGTCGACCGCAATCGTGCCGAGCAGGTGCTGCCGCTGGTCGATCACCGGGACGGTGACGAGGTCGTACTTCGCCACGATGCGGGCGACGTCCTCCTGGTCGGTCTCCGGCGCGACGCTGACCACCTCGGTGTCGCAGATCTTGAGCACGGGGGTGCGCGGGTCGGCGATGAGGAGCCGCCGGAGCGGCACGACGCCGACGAGGTGCTTGTGGTCGTCCACGACATAGAGCTCGAAGGCCCGCTCCTCGGAGATCGATCGCCGGATGTGCTCGATCGCCTCCTCGACGGTCGTCCGCTCGCTCACGGCCACCGTCTCGGGCGACATGAGCCGGCCGGCCGAGTGCTCCGGGTACTCGAGCTGCTCCTGGACCTCCTCGGACTTCTCCTCCTCCATGAGGTCGAGGAGCTTGTCGGCCTCCTCTTTGGGGAGCTCCTCGACGACCTCCACGACGTGCTCGGTGGGCATGCGCTCGAGGATCCGGCTGACCTCGGTCTCGTCGAGCGACTGGACGATCTCCGTGCGCACGCTGTCGTCGAGCTCGGCCAGCACGTCACCCGCCTGCTGGGGCACGAGGAGGCGGACCATTCGCACCTGCTCGTCGAGCGGCAGCTCGCGGAGCACGCTCGCGACGTCCGCGGCGTGCGCGGCCTCGAGCACGTCCGTCAGCCGTTCGTCGCGGCCCGTCGCCAGGAGCTCCTTGATCAGCTCGGTGAGGCGCGCGGTCTCTTCCATCTCTCTCTCTGTGTACACGTCGCTCCGCGCGCGGCACAAGCGGTATTTGCGGATGCGGGATCGAGGGGCACCACGGCTCCGCCGGGGGGCCCCGAGCGATTGGGGGGATTGGGGGGCGCCCGGAGCCCCCCATGTTCTCAAGCCCCGAACTTCGTCAGACGGAGGGCGTTGGCCATGACGAGCGGCATGAGATGGTGGGCGGGCAGCACCCCGAGGCTCCCCGCCGAGCAGGCGCGCTCGTTGAACGCGGTCACCGCATCGGCGCCGCAGTAGCGGCTCCAGAGGATGACGGGCACGGGCTGCCAGCCGTGGGCGGCGAGGATGGAGGGTGTCGCGTGGTCCCCGCTCACGACGAGGACGTCGGGCCGGAGCGCGCGCACCTCGGTCAGCGCGGCGTCGAAGCGCTCGAGGGCCTGGACCTTGGCCGCGAAGTCGCCGTCCTCGCCGGCCTTGTCGGTGTCCTTGTAGTGCACGAAGAAGAAGTCGTAGGCGGCCCAGTGCTCGCGGAGCGTCGCGATCTCGTCCGCGAAGGTTCCGCCCGTCTTGAGAACCTCCATGCCGACGAGCTTCGCGAGGCCCCGGTACATCGGATACGCGGCGATCGCCGCCGCGCGCAGCCCGAAGATCTCCGGGAAGCGGGGGAGCTTCGGCAGCTGGTCGAAGCCGCGGAGCAGGACCATGTTGGCCGGCGCCGAGTCCGCGAGACGCCGCCTGGCCTCGGCGACGAAGGCATTCACCCGCTGCGCCGCGGCTTTCGCCTTGGGCTCGAGCGGCCTGACGGCGAGCGGGGGCTTGCCGAGCTGCTGGGGGTCGGTCTCCGAGAGCCGCCCCGAGAGGGCGCCGCTCCTGCCTCGGCCGCGCAGCACGAGGACGAAGCGGTGCTCCTTCACCGGCTCGACGAAGACCTCGACGCCCGGCAGCCGTATCCCACGGAGGCGCTCGGCGAGGCGTACGCACATCTCGGTCGGAATGCGCCCGGCGCGCCGGTCGGTGATCAGCCCCCGCGCATCCACCGTGCAGAAGTTGCCGCGCGCAGCGACGTCGCCCGCGCGCAGGTCGAACTCGATGCCCAGCGACTCGAGCACACCGCGGCCCACCTGGTAGCGCAGCGGGTCGTAGCCGAAGAGGCCGAAGTGGCCGGGGCCGCTGCCGGGCGTGATGCCGGGCGCGACGTGGCGCAGGAGCCCGCACGCGGCCTCCGCCGCGAGCGCCGAGAGATTCGGGAGCCGCGCGGTCTCCAGCTCCGAGCGGTTCGTGTCCGGGTGGGGCAGGCCGCCCAGGCCGTCGAGCGAGAGCAGGACGATCTTGCTCTTGCCCTCGACGACGAGCGAGCGGATGAGATCCAGCATCAGGCGTCCTTGATCGGGTTCTCCAGGCTGCCCAGCCCCGTGATCTCGAGCCGGCAGACGTCCCCGGGCTGGAGGAATACGGGCGGCTTCCGCGCGAAGCCTACGCCGGGCGGCGTGCCGGTGGCGATCAGGTCGCCGGGCGAGAGCGTCATGAGGTTGGACAGATAGCTGACGATGTATCGGACGTCGAAGATGAACGTCTTCGTGTTGCCGCTCTGCATCTGCTTACCGTTCACCCAGAGCTTGAGCTCGAGCGCGTGCGGATCGCGGACCTCGCTCGCGTCGGCGACGAACGGGCCGACCGGCGCCAGGGTCTCGGGGATCTTGCCGGCCATCCACTGGCTGCCGATGAACTGGAAGTCGCGCGCGCTCACGTCGTTGATGATCGTGTAGCCCCAGACGTAGTCGAGCGCCTGCTCCTTCGGCACGTAGCGCGCCGTCCGGCCGATGACGACCCCGAGCTCGACCTCCCAATCCAGCTGCGTCGAGCCGCGCGGTCTCAGAATCGGCTCGCCGGGATCGAGGATCGCGTTGTTCCACTTCGCGAAGATCGGCGGCTCCTTCGGGATCGGCTGGTTCGCTTCCTCCGCGTGATCGCGGTAGTTGAGGCCGATGCAGATGAACTTGCCGGGATCGTGGATCGGCGCGTGCAGTCGCGCGGCGGTCGTGGGTACCGTCACCCACTCGGTGATCGCGGCGACGGCGTCGCGGCTGGCGGCGCCGCCCTCGAGGAAGCCGCGTGTGGACTGGGGCACGAGTGCCGCGGCGATCTCGGCGGCCCGGACGACTCCGCGCTTACCGAGCGTCGCGGCGAGGCTCGCCTGGAGGTCTCCGATCCGATCGCCCATGAGGGCCCCGAGGCGTGGCGCCTGACCGTTGTGAGAGAAGCGGACGATCTTCATTGGCTGCTGCCTCCCGAAGGGGAAATTGTCGTGGAATTATAGCCCTTTCCGGACTTGCGTGGCGCGGGAGGGTTTTGCGCTAAGATAATCACTCTGGTTGGAGGAGGACGTTATGAGGACAGGGGTTCGGTTCGTGGCCGCGGCGCTCGTCGGGATCCTGCTCGCCGGTGTCATGCCGCCGGTAGCCCGCGCGCAACAGCCCGCGCAGCCGCCGGCGCAGCAGCCCGCGCCGCAGCCGGGGCAGCCGGTGGCGCAACAGCCGGCACAGCAGCCGGGCATGATGCAGGAGCAGATGAAGAGTCGCGACGACGACTGGGACACCGTCGCGAACATCTACAACGTGGCCTACGTGCCGGGCAAAGTAGTCCTGTGCGGCCTGGGCGGCGTCGTCGCGGTCGTGGTGATGGCCGTGAGCTTCGGCACCGCCCACAAGAGTGCGACCGCCGTGGTCCGCGAAGGATGCGGGGGTTCCTGGGCGCTCTCGGCCGACGACGTCAGGCCAACGGCGCAAGAAGACTTCTACACCCGGAACCGGGCGGATCGATAGAGGGCGCGGGGCGCGCTGGCTCCTCGGCGCGCTCTTCGCCATCCTGCTCGCCCTTTTCGCGGCGGGCCTCTGGGGCACGATCCTCCGACCCGCCGCCTTCGAGGTGCGCGGTGATTTCATCGCGCGCCCGCGTCCCGATCTGATCCTCGTCCGTCACGAAGCGATTTCCGGTCTCGGTATGCGCGCCATGGAGATGATGGCGATCTCGGCGCGGCCCGAGCAGCTCGACCCGCTCGACCTCCGACCCGGCGACCGTCTCCGGCTCGCGGTGCGCCCCACAGGTGACGACGTCACTCTCGTCTGGGTCCGGAAGGAGCGCTGAGGCTGCGCACCCAGCCGACGAGCGCTTCCACCTCCGCGTCGCTCAGGGCGCTCCCGAACGCCGGCATGCCCGGGCGACCGAGCGGCGCGCCGCCATTCTTGATGATCGCGGCCAGGTAGTCGTCCGACTGGCCCTCCATCCGCCCCCGGTCGGTGAGGTCGCCCGGCCGGATCAGGAAGAGCGCGGCGCGCCACGATCCTCGGCCGTCCACACCGTGGCACTCGACGCACCGGGCGTACCAGAGCCGCTCCCCCCGCCCGGCACCGGCGGGTGGCCGGGGATCGTTGAGCAGCCAGGCCAGGCCCGCAGCGAAGGCGCCGACGAGCGCGATGGCCGCGATGAGCACGGGAAAGGCACGGCGCATGGCCGGATTTTAGCCCTGACACGGCGAGCCTCTTGACAATGTATGCGCGGCGTTATACGAGAGGAACGCGCCGAAAACAGCACGCGAGCCCGAGTCCTTGTTGACGCGGCGCGGCGCGCAGTCTTGGAGCCTCGAATACCGAACCGACCGAGGAGGTTCAAACGATGAGCGACACGCCCAAGGCCAAGGACAGTGGGACCTCCGCCAGCCGTCGCCGGTTCCTCAGGACGACGGGCGTCGGAGTAGCCGGTGGCTCCCTGCTGGCGATGCTCGAGGCCAAGCAGGCGCCGGCGCAGACCCGGGGCGCGACGCTCCGGATCCTCCAGTGGAGCCACTTCATCCCCGCGTACGACAACTGGTTCGACAACAAGTACACGAAGGAGTGGGGTGACAAGCGCGGCGTGAAGGTCCGGGTCGACCACATCCCGCACCTCGAGATCCCGGCCCGCATGGCGGCCGAGTTCGCGGCGGGATCCGGCCACGACATCATCTACAACGGCTCGTCGATCCTCACCCGCCTCTACTACAAGAACCTCGTGGACCTCACCGACATCGCGGACGCGGCCGCCAAGAAGTACGGCGGCTGGGTTCCGGCCGCCAAGTCGCTGGTCGAGGTGGAGGGGCGCTTCTACGGCATCCCGCTCTTCTACATCCTGCTCCCGATGCTCTACCGCAAAGATCTCTTCGACGCGAACAACCTGAAAGCTCCCGATACCTGGGAGTTGGCGCGGGTAGCCGCCCGCACGCTGAAGCCCAAGGGCCACCCGGCCGGCATCGCGCTCTCCCAATGCGCCGACGCCAACCTCGTCTGGCGCTCGGTGGCCTTCAGCTTCGGCGCCCAGGAGGCTGACCCGTCGGGTGAGAACATCCTCGTCGACTCCAAGGAGACGCGAGAGGCACTGCGGTTTTCCAAGGCGCTCTTCGACGAGGGCATGACCCCCGAGGTCTTCTCGTGGGACGACGCCTCGGACAATCGCTATCTCGCGTCGGGCGTGGCCGGCTGGATCCACGATGCCATCTCCGCGTACCGGACGACGGAGGACACCAACCCCGACGTGTTCAAGAACACCGTGATCGGGCTCGAGCCGCAGGGGCTGAGCGGCAAGCGCGTGAGCGTGGCCGCGCCGAACGTCTGGATGGTGTGGAAGTTCTCCAAGAACCAGCAGCTCGCCAAGGAGTTCCTGGCCGACCTCATCGACGCGGACCTAGAGGGCATGACCCAGAGCCGCGGCTACAACATGCCGTACCTCAACGACCGCTACAAGAAGCCGATGCCCATCATCGGCGCCGATCCGAAGATGCAGATCCTACAAGACTTCCCGAAGATCGTCGCCTTCTACGGCTATCCCGGGCCCTCGACGACGCCGATCCAGGAGGTGGTCAACACCTTCGTCTACCCCGACATGTTCACGAGGGTGGCACGCGGGGAGAACATCGAGGCTGCTGTCAAGTGGGCGGTGGGCGAGTACCGCCGGATCTACGCCAAGCACAAGCGCGCATGACGATAGGCTTGCAGGGCAGCGGCCCGGACCCGGTGGTCCGGGCCGCTGTCATTCCCGCCGCCGGGCGAAGCGGAATCCGAGCCCGGTGGCGGACCCCCACCGCTCGCCGCTACGCCTTCGGCTACACCCTGCTGGCGCCGGCGGCCCTCTACGTGCTCCTCCTGGTCGGCGCCCCCTTCGTCTTCTCGCTCTACCTGGCCATGAGTGACGCGAACGCGGGCGACATCACGTCGTCGTGGGTGGGTCTGGAGAACTTCAGAGCGGCCTGGGAGAGCGAGGTGTTCTGGATCTCGCTGAGGAACAGCGTGGTCTTCACGGTGGTGGCGGCAATTTTCAAGAGCCTCCTCGGGACCTCGCTGGCGTTCTTGCTCCTTCAGCCGTTTCCGGGCAAGCGGCTCATCCGTGGTCTCGTCGTCATCCCCTTTACATTGCCCGTCACCATCAGCGTGCTGAACTGGAAATGGATGTACGACTCCCAGTTCAGCGCCATCAACTGGGTGCTGAATCGCGTCGGCCTCATCGGGCCATACGGCTCGCCGGACTGGCCGATCTGGCTCGGCCAGCCGGGGCTTGCGATGGTCGCGGTCATCGCCGTGAACGTCTGGCGGACCTATCCGTTTTCCGCGATCGTGCTCATCGCGGGCTTCACCTCGGTGCCGCTCGAGATCCTGGACGCCGCCAAGGTGGACGGCTGCACGTTCATGCAGCGCTTCCGCCACGTCGTGGTGCCGATGATCGCGCCGATCCTCTTCATCGGCTTCCTGTTCGACACTGTCTTCACCTTGTCCGACCTGAGCGCGGTCTATATCTTGACGCAGGGGGGGCCCGCGAACGCCACCAAGATCTTGCCCGTGCTGGCCTACCAGGTCGGCATCCAGGCCGGCGCGCTCGGTCGGGGTGCGGCCATCGCTCTGTTCCTGTTCCCGCCGCTATTCGTCTTCATGATCCTGCTGCTCCGTAACCTCAAGCGGAGGGAGTACTAACCGTGGCGGCCGTCCGGCGCGCGCGGGAAACCCGACGTCTCGTCCTACTCTACGCGGGCTTGGCCCCGTTCATCGTCATGGCGGTCTTTCCGCTCTACTGGATGGCGCTCACCGCCTTCAAGCAGGACCGGGACCTGTATCGGATGGACATCTTTCCGTTCTGGTTCCACCTGCCGCCGACGTTCGAGAAGGTCGCCTATCTCTTCACCAACACCTACTACGGCGCGTGGCTCCAGAACACGCTGACGATCTCGCTGTGGGTGGCCTTCATCACGCTCGTGACGGCCGTGCCCGCGGGGTACGCGCTGGCCCGGCTCCGCCTCCCCGCCTCCGAGAACATCGGGATCGCCATCTTCATGACGTACCTCGTGCCCGGCATCATCCTCTTCATCCCTCTGTCGCGCGTGGTGGCGATGCTGGACCTCCAAGATTCATGGTGGGCGCTGGTCGTGACGTACCCGACCTTCACCATCCCGTTCTGCACGTGGCTGCTCATGGGCTTCTTCAAGACCGTTCCCATGGAGATGGAGGAGGCGGCCCGGGTGGACGGCTGCAGCCAGCTGGGCGCCCTCGTCCGGGTGATCCTGCCGGTCAGCCTCCCGGGAATTCTGACCGCCGTGATCTTCGCCTTCACGCTCTCGATGCAGGACTTCCTGTACGGGCTGGCCTTCGTGTCGGCCGGCGACAACATGCCGGTGCCGGTCGGGGTGCCCACGCAGCTCATCCGAGGCGACGTGTACTATTGGCAATCGCTGATGGCGGCGGCGCTGCTGGTGGGGCTGCCGGTGGCGGTGCTGTATAATTTCTTCCTCGACCACTTCATCGCCGGTATCACCGGCGGTGTGGGCAAGTAGGGCGGCACCGGAGGGGACGCCGGCGTCCCCTCCGGATTCGTCAGGAATGCGCGAGCTACTCGGCTTCGGGCTTCTGGACCGGGACGGCCCCGGGATAACCGATGTAGATGACCAGGTACCTGGCGTTCTTCGGCTGGGTGTTCATGTGGTTGTGCCAGATGCCACCGGGGTCGACGAAAGACTGCCCCGCTGCGTGATACTGAACTCCCTTCACACCGATCGGCCCGGCGTCGTAGTCGGTGGTCAAGACTCCTTCGAGGATGTAGATGTACGTCGGCACGTTGAAGCGCTGCCGGCCCGTCCGGCCGCCGGGCTCCAAACTAACCGTTGCACCCGAGATGGCAACCGGTACGGTGACGGTCGCGCTGAAGCCTCCGAGGGAGGTGACGAGCCCCCTGACCGTGACCCCCTTGGGGTCCTTCGAGTCCTGCGCCGCGACCGGTCCCGCCAAGGCAAGCGTGAGCGCGATGCCGAGGGCGACGGACATAAGTCTCATAGTCATGAGCCGCTCCTGTGATTAGGGGTGTGCTCGGTCAGCAGTGCGCGCAACCTAGCACCGGGCGTCGCGGCAAGTCAAGGCTGAGTTGCCTCGTCGCCGCGCTGCTCCTGGCCGCCGCGGGGGCGCAGGCGCAGACGTACAGCGGCTCGAGGATCGAGGTTGTCGCGACCGGCCTCGTGCGCCCCGTGCAGCTCGCGTTCGACGCGTCCGGTCGGCTCGTCGTGCTGTGCCACGGGGTCGGCGACGCCGCGGCCGAGATCGTCTGGCTCGACCTCACCGGCCGTCTTCCGGCTGACGCCTCGCGGCTCCCGCGGGTCGTCGTTCCGTTCTCGGACCCGCCGCGGCAAACGGTGCTCGGCAGCCTCGCCGTGGACCCGAAGTCGGGCGGCGTCGTGCTTGGCGAGGAGAACGGCAACCGGATCTACCGGCTCACCGGCGACAAACGCCTGACGCCCCTTGTGGTCGGCCTCAATCATCTGCTCGGTCCGAGGCGCCGCCGCCGCCGGCGCTCGAGTCGCTCGGCGCCGACGAGTATCAGGGCCCCCTCGTCTTCCGCATCGATCTCGAGGAGGATATGCCGCTGCCGCGGCGGGCGGACCTGATCCCGCCGCTCTTCCCGCGGCCCGCGGCGCGCCGCTCGGCCGGCGAGCGGCCGCTCAGATTCATCGCGGTGGCGGCGACGGCCGACGACGAGCTCGCGCTGCTGAACTGGGTGGGGGAAGTCTTCGTCCTCTCGCGGGGCGGGGAGCTCCGGCGTCTGGCGCGCCTACCCCCCGGGCAGCTCAACCGCACCAGCATGGCCGTCGCCTCGGACGGCAGCATTCTCGTGAGCGGCGGGTTCCACATCCGCGAGGTGTACCGCGTGTCCCTGGACGGGGATGTGACGACGCTCGCCCGCGACCTCAAGGATCCCCAGGGGATCGCCGTGGATCGCGACGGCGCCGTCTACATCGCCGAGGCGGCGCGGCACCGGGTCATCCGGATCCGTCCCGCCGCCGCTCGCTGAGCTCAGGCGCCCTCGACCATCGCCGCCGTGAGGCCGCGCACGTAGCCGCGGGCGAAGGCAGCGGAGATCGCCACGACCGGGATCGCCATCAGATTCACCCCCGCCACCGCAGCCAGCTCGTCGAGAGCCACGTCGAAGGTGCCGAGCCCGGCCGGGACGGTCTGGTTCTGCTGGGTCAGGAGGAAGACAGAGGCGATCATGAAGTCGCTGGCGACGGCGCCGAGGGTGAAGATGCCCGCGGCGACGAGGACGGGGCCACTCATGGGCAGGATGATGCGGAAGAAGGCGGTGGCGCGGCTCGCACCCTCGAGGAGGGCCGCCTCCTCGATCTCCCGCGGCAGGTGCTGAAAGTAGGCCGAGAGCATCCAGATGCAGAACGGCAGCGCCATCGTCGGGTAGACGAGGAGGAGCGTCAGCAGGCTGTCGTCGAGGTCGAGCCAGAGCACGACCTGGTAGAGCGGGATGAATAAGATGGTCTGCGGGATCACGTAGGTGGCGAAGATCGCGCGCCGCCACCACCGGAAGCCCGGGGGTCGCAGCCGGCCGAGCGCATAGGCGGCGGCGACGCTCGCCGTGAGTGTCAGGACCATCGAGCCGGTAAAGACGACCAGGGTGTTCGCGAGCCAGTTCAAGAAGGGATAGGATCGGTGGAGCGCGTCCCCTACGAAGCCCCGAAACTCAGTCTTGCGCTCGAACAGGTCCTCGAAGTTCTCGAGAGTCGGATTGGCGACGAAGAGCGGGTTGCCGAAGACGTCTTCCTGGGGGGTCTTGAGCGACTGTACCAGCATGAAGTAGATCGGGAAGAGGCAGTAGATCGTCACCAGGAGCACCAGGCTCCGATGGCCGAGCTTCGCCCACCAAGGCCTCGGGTTCACGCGGCCTCCCGCTCCGGGGGATCGAACAGCCGGAACAGAACAACGAGGGCGCCGAGCAGGAGCGGCACCAGCATCAGCGCCAGCGCCGAGGCTGGTCCGAACTGGCCGCCCTTGATGGCCAGCCATAAGGCGTGGGTGCCGATCACGGGGAAGACGATGCGCCCGGCGGTGAGCATCCAGACGTTTGCCAGGTCGGCGAATGCTGTGGTCAGGGACAGGAACGCCGCGAGCGCCAGGAACGGCCGCATCAGGGGGACGGTCACGTGCCAGAACCGGCGCCAGCCGCTCTTCGATTCGAGAAGCGCGTATTCGAACAGCTCGGGTGGGATCGCGTTGATGCCCGCGAGCAGAAACACCCCGATGAACGAGCTGCCACGCCAGATGTTGAACAGCATCACGGACAGGAACGCCCAGGCGCCGCCGCCGAGGGTGCCGTCCACTGTGTACTTCAGCGTGCCCAGGAACACGCTGTAGGCCGTTGCGATCGGCGGGTTGAGGCTCCAGTACCAGCCGATCACGCTGACGCTCGCCGGGTACGCCCAGGGAAGGAAGATCGCAAGGAAGACGAGGGCGCGTCCTCGGAACGGGCGCGCAAGCAAGAGCGCGAAGCCCACCCCCAGGACGAGCTTGGCAACGGTCGTCACGGTGCCGTAGGCGACCGTGACGACCGTTGCCCGCCAGAACTGGGGATCGGCGAGGAGCTGCCGGTAGTTGGCGAGCCCCACGAACGCGGGCCCGCCCTCGTTGAGGGGCGAGAAGTCGGTCAGGCTGATCCAGACTTCCCATCCGATCGGGTAGGCGAGCACCAGGAGGAGCAGGAGCAAGGCGGGGGACAGCAGCAGATACGCGAGCCGGATCTCGCGCCGCCGCATCCCCCGCGCCGTACGCATCGTCCCGCTAGATCGCGAGCTCGCTCTTCGCGTCGAAGAAGTGCACGCGCTCGGCATTGATCGCCAGCCGGAGCGTGTCGTGGACCTTCGCGCGCGTGGTGGGATCCACGCGAGCCACGAGCGCGTTCTGGCCCGCGTGCACGTCGAGGAGAATCTCGGCGCCGAGGGGCTCGACCACCTCGACGGTGGCCTGGAAGGCATACTGCTCGGGGTCGGCCGACGTCGCCAGCCGCACGTCCTCCGGACGGATGCCGAAGGTGACGCCCTGGCCCTTGTGTGTCTTCAGCTGGCTCGCCCGAGAGGGTGGCACCGCCAGGCGGAGACCGGGCGCCTCGGCCCAGAGGTTACCGCCGGCCTCCGCGAGCTTCACCTCGACGAAGTTCATCGCCGGCGAGCCGATGAAGCCCGCGACGAAGCGGTTGGCCGGCTTCGCGTAGAGGTCGAGCGGCTCACCGACCTGCTGGATCCAGCCGTCCTTCATGACGACGACGCGGTCGCCGAGGGTCATCGCCTCGACCTGGTCGTGCGTGACGTAGATCGCGGTCGTCTCGAGGCGCTCGTGCAGCCGCTTGAGCTCGACGCGCATCTGGACGCGCAGCTTGGCGTCGAGGTTCGACAACGGCTCGGCTGGCGCGGCTTGCGCTTGAGCAGCTCCTGGATACCGAGGATCTCGGCCGCATCCTGCACGCGCTTCTGGATCTCGGCCTTCGGGAACTTCCGCATCTTCAGGCCGAACGCCATGTTGTCGTACACGGTCATGTGCGGGTAGAGCGCGTAGTTCTGGAAGACCATCGCGATGTCGCGGTCCTTCGGCGGCAGGTCGTTCACGACCCGGTCCCCGATCGAGATCTCGCCTCCCGTGATCTCTTCGAGGCCGGCGACCATCCGGAGCGTCGTCGTCTTGCCGCACCCCGACGGGCCGACGAGCACGATGAACTCCTTGTCGCGGATCTGGAGGTTCACGTCCTTGACGGCGTGCACCTCGTCGTACTTCTTGTTCAGGTCCTTCATCAGCACCTGGGCCATGGTTCTCTCTCCCTCAAATAGTTGTCCCCGGGGCCGGGTCGCCCCGGGCGCTGGTTACCCCTTCACGGAGCCCGTGAGCCCCGTGACGTAATACTCGACGAAGAACGAGTACACGAGCGCGACCGGAATCGAGCCGAGCAGGGCGCCGGCCATGAGCTGACCCCAGAAATAGATGTCACCGCGGATAAGCTCCGAGACCACGCCGACCGGCACCGTCTTCCTCTCGGGCGAGGACAGGAACACGAGCGCGTAGATGAATTCGTTCCAGGACAGCGTGAACGCGAAGATGCCGGCCGACAGGATGCCGGGCACCGCGACCGGGAAGATGATGCGCAGCATCGCGCCGAACCGCGTGGCGCCGTCGATGCGCGCGCACTCCTCGAGCTCCCTGGGGATCGTCTTGAAGTAGCCCATCATGAGCCACGTGCAGAACGGGATCAGAAACGTCGGATACGTCAGGATCAGCGCCCACGGCGTGTCGCCGAGCGAGAAGGTCCGGATGATCGACGCGAGCGGGATGAACAGGAGCGTCGGCGGCACGAGGTACGTGACGAAGATCGAGGTGCCGAGCGTGCCGGCGAACGGGAAGTTCAGCCGTGCCAGCGCGTAGCCCGCCAGGAGGCCGCAGAAGAGCGAGATTCCGGTCGAGGCGCAGGCGATGAAGAACGTGTTCCACAGCCACTGCGGGAAGGTCGTCTTCGCCATCAAGTCCCGGAAATGATCGAGCGTCGGCGCGAGCGTCCAGAAGGGCGTGTTGGTGACCGCGCGCCAGGAGCGGTAGAGCTCGGCGTCGGGCCGGATTGCCGTGATCAGCATCCAGTAGAAGGGAAAGAGCGTGCTGACGACGAACACGGCGAGCGGGATGTAGAAGAACACCCACTTCTTCCAGCGCCGCTCGATGACCATCCTAGGCCCCGTCCAACCGCCGCAGATACCGCAGCTGGACCCAGACGACGATGAAGAGCACGGGCAGCATCGTCAGCGAGATCGCGGCGCCCTCGCCGAGGAGCCCGGCGGCGACGCCGATCTGATAGGCGTACGTCGCCAGGAGGTGCGTCGAGTTCGCCGGGCCGCCGCCCGTCAGGACGTAGATCAGCTGGAAGTCGGAGAAGGTCTGGATGATGGAGAAGACGACCACGACGAGCGTGACGGGCTTGAGGAGCGGCCACGTGACATGCCAGAAGCGGCGCCAGCCGTTCGCGCCGTCGAGCGAGGCGGCCTCGTGCAGGTCGGGATTGATCGTCTGGAGCCCGGCCAGGAGCGTGATCGCGAAGAAGGGCATGCCGCGCCACGTGTTGACGACGATGGCGCACCAGAGGCCGTAGGTGCCGTCCGAGAGGAACGGCAGCTTCGTGGTGATCGCGCCCGTCCGGTAAAGGAGCCAGTTCAGCACACTGAAGGTCGGATCGAACATCCAGCGCCAGGCGAACGTCGACAGCACCGTGGGGACGATGAACGGCAGCAGCATCGAGGCGCGCACGAGCCGCTTGCCGCGGAAGTGACGGTTGAGCAGGAGCGCGAGCCACATGCCCAGCGACAGCTTGAGGATCGTGGCCCAGAACGTGTAATAGGAGGTGTTCCAGAATGCCGTGCGGAAGATCGAGTCGTTCCAAGCCTTGACGAAGTTCTTGGCGCCGACGAAATGGCCGACGTTGCCGACCGAGGTCGAAGAGAGCGAGAGCCAGACGCCCATCACGAACGGGTAGGCGATGAAGAGCCCGAGCAGGACGACCGTGGGGGTGAGGAGCATCGTGGCGAGCAACCGCTCGCTCTCGAGCCATCGGGTCAGGCGCGCGGGCTGGCTGGTCCGCGGGTGCGGGAGGGCGACCTCGAGCCGTGCCGCGCTCCCGCTCCCGCCGGCGATCGGCTTCTTCACGCCGGCACTAGCCCTCGTAGATCTTCTTCAGCTCGCCCTCCGCCCACTTGGCCGCGTCCTCGGCCTTGGTGCCCTGGACGGCCTTGGCGAACATGTCCACGATGATGTACTTCGTATACGACTCCGTGGCCTTGCCGGTCGCCGGGCCCGGGTGGCCGAGCATGCGCGATTGCCGAGCAGCCTGCCGGAAGACTTGCAGCGGCTTGTCGACCTTCTTCCACATCGGGTGCTCCTCCCACTTCTTGGTGGAGCCCACGCTGTAGCCCTCGTTCACCTGGAACCACTTCTCGTAGTTCGCGTCCTGGTGCAGCCACCTCAGAAAGTCCTTCGCGAGCTTCTGGTTCTTCGAGTACTGCATCACCGTGTGCTGGAAGGGCACGTACATGGCGAACTGGCCCGCCGGGCCCTTGGGCAGCAGGGCCGCGTGCTCGATGTCCTGGACCAGCGGCTCGCCCTTCGCGTCCTTGATCTTGTCCTGCTGGCGCTTGGCCACGATGTAGATCGACGCGCCGTTGAGCGTGGCGCTGATCTCGCCGGCGTGGAAGGCGCGGTTGTTGCTGGTGTCGTCCCAGGCGAGGCCGCCCTCGTCGCACGCGTCCTTCCAGAAGGCCTGCATGAATTTCAGCGCCTCGATGGTGTTCTTGGAGTTGATGACGACCTTCTTGCCGCTCTGATCCACCTCCGCGCCGCCGAAGCTCCAGAGGAGCGGGTAGGAGAACGTCGGCGGGTCGCCGGCGCTGTGCCCCAGGGCCTGCCCGACGGGCCTGCCCTTGGCCTTGAGCTTCTTGCCCACTTCACGCCACTCGTCCCAGGTCTTCGGGAATTCCTTGACGCCGATCTCGGCGTGCCACGAGCGCCGGTAGGCGATGGCGTTGCCCACGACGCCGTGGGGGACGGCGAGCCACTTGCCGCCGACCCTGGCCGTGGACTGGAAGACGTCGTAGTAGCCGCCCTGAGCCTTGCCGATCGGATCGGCGACGTCGGAGAGATCCACGAGGCTGTTCGCGTAGAGGTGCGGCCAGTTGTAGAGCATCATGATGATATCGGCGCCGCTGCCGGACTGGACCGCGGCGGTGATGCGCGGCTGCAGGTCGTTGAAGTTGATGAACTCGAGGACGACCTCGGCGCCGAGGGCCTTCGACGCCTCGGGCGCCTGGCGCTTCAATTCGACGTCAGCCTCGGGAATGAAGTCCACCCAGCGGACGATGTGGAGCTTCGTCCCCTGCGCCCAGGCGGGCGCGCGGTGCGATGTCAGGATCGCGGCGAGGCCGGTGCCCTTGACGAACGTGCGGCGGCTGATTCGTGACGTCGGTGTCTTCATCGCCTATCCCTCGTAGATCTTTTTGAGCTCGGCTTCGGCCCACTTCACGGCGTCCTCGGCCTTCATGCCCTGCACGGCTTTGGCGAACATGTCCACGATGATGTACTTCGTGTACGCCTCCGTGGCCTTGGCCGTCGCCGGCCCGGGATGTCCGAACGCGCGCGTCACCCGCGCGGCCTGGCGGAAGACCTGGAGCGGCTTGTCGACCTTGGACCACATGGGGTGCTCTTCCCAGACCTTGGTGGCGCCGACGCTGTAGCCCTCGTTGACCTCGAACCAGCGCCCGTAGTTCTCCTTCTGGTGCAGCCACCTGAGGAAATCCTTGGCGAGCTTCTGGTTCTTCGAGTACTTCATCACCGCGTGCTGGAAGGCCGCGTAGAGCGCGAACTGGCCCGCCGGCCCCTTCGGCATCAGCGCCGCGTGCTCGATATCCTGAAACAGGGGCTCGCCCTTCTCCGTCTTGATCTTGTCCGCCTGGCGCTTGGCGACGATGTAGATCGAGGCGCCGTTGAGGGTGGCGCTGATCTCGCCGGCATGGAAGGCCCGATTGTTGTTCGTGTCATCCCACGCGAGACCGCCCTCGTCACAGGCGTCCTTCCAAAACGCCTGCATGAACTTGACGCACTCGATTGTGCCCTTGGAGTTGATGGCAACCTTCTTGCCGCTCGCATCGACCTCGGCGCCACCGAAGTCCCACAGCAAGGGATACGCGAACGTCGGCGGGTCGCCGAAGGAGTGGCCGAGGGCTTGCCCGACCGGCTTGCCCTTGGCTTTGAGCTTCTTGCCGACCTCCCGGTACTCCTCCCAGGTCTTCGGGAACTCCCTGACACCGATTTCGTAGAACCACGAGCGGCGGTAGGCGACTGCGTTGCCCCCGGTGCCGTGGGGGACGGCCAGCCACTTGCCGCCGACCTTCGCGGTCGCGCTGAAGACGTCGTAGTAGCCGCCCTGAGCCTTGCCGATGGGCTCGGCCACGTCGGACACGTCGGCCAGAGCGTTCTGGTACAGCTGCGGCCAGTTCCACAGCATGTGGATGATGTCCGCGCCGCTGCCGGACTGGATCGCGGCGGTGATACGTGGCTGCAGATCGTTGGCGTTGATGAACTCGAAGACGACCTCGGCGCCGAGGGCCTTCGACGCCTCGGGCGCCTGGCGCTTCAGCTCGACGTCCGCCTCCGGGATGAAGTCCACCCAGCGGACGATGTGCAGCTTCGTGCCTTGGGCGTGCGCCGGCGCCCGCCGCGCGGCGACGATTCCCTCGATACCGGTGGACGTCACCGCCGCCGCGGCGCCGCCGAGCTTGATGAACTGCCGACGATGCATCCGGTTCGCGGCCATGCGTGGCTCCTCCCTGAGCAGGTCAACCGGGGGCTAAACGTCCGAGAAAAGTGACGAATTCATATCACCGGACCGCTGGGGTGTCAATCGTCAATCCCGGCAAGTGTGTCGCCTCAGGAGCCGGTCGACGCTCCGACGAGGACGGCCGATACGCGGCGCGGCGCGCGGAAGGTGAAGGCGAGCACGACGGCCGCGGCGCCGATCGCGAAGGACCCCATGAAGAGCCACGCGTAGCTGCCGAGCCAGTCGTAGATGAACCCGCCGGCCGACGAGCCCAGCCCCATGCCGAGCGTGGAGACGAGGAACACCGCGCCGTACGCCGAGCCCATGACCTTCTCGCCGAAGTACTCGCGGGTGACGAGCGCGTAGATCGGCATCACGGCGCCGTACGCGACGCCGAAGACGAGCGCGAGCGCGTAGAACGCGCCGGCGTCGCGCGCGAACAGGTAGAGGAAGACGATGACGGCCTGCAGCGCGAGCCCGGCGATGAGCGTCGGCTTCGCCCCGACGCGGTCGGCGACGAGCCCGCCGCCCACGCGGCCCGCGATCGACGCCAGCCCCGAGACGCCGAACACGGTCGCGGCGGTCATCGCCGCGACGCCCTGGTCCGTGGCGTGCGTCACCATGTGGAAGATGGGCCCGGAGTGCGCGGCGCAGCAGGCGAAGTGGGTGAGCGCGATCGCCCAGAACTGCGGGGTCGTCAGCACCTGACGCGTCGAGTAGTCGCGCCCCGGCGTCTCCCCGCCACCCGCCGCGACGGTCCCGACAACGGACGGCTGCTCGCGGATCACGAGCGCCAGCGGGACGACGACGAGCCACGCGAGGTCGCCGAGGGCGAGCATGGCGACCCGCCAGTCCCACGCGGAGGTCAGCGCGCGCACCAGCGGAGCGATCACGAGCATGCCGATGCCGTTGCCCGACGAGACGAGCGCCACCGCCAGGCCGCGCTGCACGGTGAACCACTT